>JAABUJ010001672.1_pt1 | contig 30985 bp, 33 predicted proteins | sample 5559131 | NCBI WGS metagenome assembly JAABUJ01 (sample SAMN10711875, study PRJNA513366) | rock metagenome | isolation source: Antarctica rocks | place: Antarctica: Victoria Land, Mt New Zealand nord | collected 2016-01-07
CACACCTTCTACCTCCACCTCAAAGAGACAGAGTTCCGCTTCAACCACAGAAACAAAGACCTCAATAAAATCTTGTTACAATTTCTCAGAAAGGACCCACTCTGAGCCCTTTGCTTCCTAAGCCCCTTGTTTATTCGTGCGATGCCACTGAAAACCCAGGGAACGGGTTCGTGACCTGATTGATCGCGGTTCCGATGGTGCCCGGAGTGAAGATGGCCGGCCCGGTTCCCCTGGCGTCCGTCCACGCGCCGAGATGGGTCACGCGAACCCCGGCGGTAATGACCAGGTTCGACGTTGTGCGCCACGCATCCTGTATGTAGCCGTCCACATTCCAGAAGTACAGGTCGGTGCTGGGCAGGAAGGAGTCCTGGTGGAAATCCTGAATCTGGCCCTCCAGAAAGTTCGCCAGGGTGTTGCCGCTCGTAAAATGCGGCATTGGATCGAAGGCGGGCGTGCCGTTCGGATATTTACCCGCATAGCTATGGATCTGAGTTCCCGCCGGACCATAGTAGTAGTCGCGAATTGCGCCGTTGCTGGCGCCGTTAGTGATGGATTGATTGTTCACCACGCGTTCGACAAAGAAGCCCGCCTTAATGGTGTTTTTCCCAATCGATTTGGTCAGGTTGTCGCCGCCATTGGGCTGGAATTTCTTGAGGAATAGCGGTCCCAGCGAGAAGTCAGGGGTTAGGCTGAGCGGCAGACCGCCGTACTCCGCATAGGTCTGTAGTTGTGGAAGCTGCTGGCTTCCATTATCGAAGATGCCATTGTAGCCATAGCCAGCCGTGCTCTTCAGCAGAGCGCGCGGTGTCTTGGCCACGAAGTGCTCATCGAAGTAGGTGAAGGTAGCGTAGAGTTCGTTCGTCAGGGTGGGCGTGAACACTGTTACATAGTTGGCGGACCCACTATGCACCTGAATCTTGTTGATCAGGCCGCCCCCGGGAGTGTTGACCGATCCCAGAATGCTGCCCCCCTGGGGCGAATAATAAGGAATCTGCGGCTGCCCCTGGTCTCCCTTTTCAAAGCTGTAGCGGATGAAGAAGGAGTTCTTCGGATTGAAGGCATAGTCGAGCCGCCCGACGGACTGGAAGATATTGTTGTCGACCAGGTTCTCGGTTTGATAGTTGAAGCCGTTCGCGTTCGTCTGCGAGCCATTGACCAGCGGGAGGTTGGGCAGGGGCAGAACCGCATTGACTAAAGCCAGCGCATTCTTATCGATAAGCCCGAGATATTGCCATTGACGAGAGGCGCTCCGTTGTCACCGACGGTCGGGGTAGGAGAGATATGCGGGTAGCTGGGGTCGTTGTACTTGGGCCCGAGGTAAGCCTGGAGCGCCGCAGGGCTGAAGTCCCCGGCGCGAAGAGCCGCCGTCGGGACCAGTGCCTGAACGATCGCGCTGCTTGCAGACCCGTAGGCGTACACGTTCTTCTGCGCATCGAACTCGGCTCCGGCAAAGAACGTCAACTTGGGAAGGTGGGGCACGGGCCCGCTGATTGTTCCGCCCGGATAGACGAACCGGTCGTTCGGCCGCGGAAGACCGTCGTACTTGGCCAGCGCGTCGTTCGAGTTCAACTGGCTCGTCCGAGCATAGGTGTACAGCGAGCCATGGTACTGCTGCGTGCCCGACTTGGTGACACCGCTGATCAACACGGGGCCGTTCGACTGATCCGCGCCGAAGTTCGAGGTCTGGACCTGCACCTCGCTCACGAACGCGTCATTAATGTTCTGAAGGCTGGCACCCAGGCTACCCGCGTCCGTCAGGTTGGCTCCATCCAGCTTAAGGGTGATGCCGGCTACCGGAGCGCCGTTCGAGGCATATGGGGTCGGCTGGCCGATCTGCACCTGGGAGAAATGCGGGGCGCTATTGGTGGAACCCAGGGTCCGGATCGCGAACCCGGGAAGGATGCGCTCCAGCTCGGTCGCGTCCCGACCGGAGACCGAGAGCCGGTCCAGATCCTGCGCCGTGATGGTCGCGCTCAACTGGCCACTGTCCAGCGGGAGCCCAGCCTCATTCTCGGTGACCGAGACCGTAGTGCTCGTCCCGCCAACTTCCATCTTGAGCGGCGGCAGCGCAAGGGCGTCGCCCGCGTTCAGATGCACCCCCGAGCGGATGGACTGGGTGAACCCGTCGCGGGTAGCGACAACCTGGTAGTCGCCGCTGGGAACTGCGGCAAAACTGAAAGCGCCTGCGCCCGTGCTCTGCGTGACGCGCTCCTGCCCATTCCTCGTGTTCTTCAGGGTGACGGTGGCGGTCGGGATGACAGCGCCTGTCTGGTCCTGGATGACACCGCTGACAGAACCTGCGCCTACCTGTGCCAGGGCTGCGCCACCCATCAGGGCGACGGAAAGGAGAAGAGTAGCGGGCCACACCAATGGATCGGTGAGGCGGTCGCCCAGGAGAAATTTCATATTGCCTCCAGTAAGGTACTGCTTACATTCCGGTGGGGTTTTTGAAAGCACGTCTGCCCCCTTGCGATTTAGCAGGGCCATCCTAGAGAGCGTTCGCCAAGATTGTAAGGTGCCTTGCCGTAAGCCGGAAGAATTTACCCCCGTAAGGATGGCAGCTCAGCTTCGGGCGAACATGACGGATGACCTTGAAGCAGGCGCGGACGTACTCCAGCATCTCGGCGACATCCTCGCCGAGCTCGCGCAGTCTCCCGCCGCAGTCGGGGCAGGCGGCTTGATGGGGCACATGGGTGTGAACCTCGCGCGGAAGATGCTCCGGCAGAGGACGGCGAAAAGGCTTGGCGGCAACGGGCCGTTCGACTGGAGGAGACGCCCGCTTTTCCTCGATAGCCTCGGCCGCGCCGAGCTCTTCCAGTTGCAACTCCAACTGCTCGATCTGGCGAAGGACCTTCTCGCTCTTCGCTCCGAAGAACATCCGCTGCAGCTTGTCGACCAGCAGCTTCAACCGGTCGATCTCCGTCGCCCGCGAGCTCAGAGTCGCCGTATAGGTCTCATGTTGGGCCTTATGGTGATCCTGCTGCGCCAGGATCATCGCCTTCAACGCCGCCGGATCGAGAGCGTACAGATCAGGCAGGCTGAGGGTGGCTGGCATGAGCGAAGTATGACACAAAATATCTCCGCTTAACAGAAGAAAACCCGCATGAACACTGGACGGAACCTTAAACACTCAACTGCGGTTGCGCTGTCCGGATGGGGGCTCTCCAGTCGATCCCTTCGAGCAGCATCGACAGCTGCGCACGACTCAGAGACACCGATCCGCTCATCGCCTGCGGCCAGATGAAGCGTCCGCGTTCGAGCCGTTTGGCCAGCAGACACAGCCCCGTCGCCGTCGAACCAGAGCACCTTCATGATGTCCCCGCGCCGTCCGCGAAAGACGAAGACGTGGCCCGAGAGCGGCTGCTGTTCGAGCACCGTCTGGACCTGCGCGCTCAACCCCTGAAAGCCCCAGCGCATGTCCGCCACGCTTGCCGCAAGCCAGATCCGCGTCCCCGCCGGAACGTCAATTCATGAGCGCAGACTCGCGAGCACGGCGCGAACCAGCGCGGGATCGACAGTGCCTTCCAGGCTGACGCGAACCCCCTTGCGCAGCTCGATATGAATCGAACCGGCTGCCACCACCGGCAACAAGGTCGCCGCTTCAACCTGCTCCCGCTTCGCCGGCACCGCATCTTCGGTGACGCTCACCGGTAATAGCTTCACCACATGCTCGGGCGTGCCGCCGAGCAGCCCGCTCTGGTACAAACGCCGCCACTGAAACACCTGGTTCGCGTTCACCCCATGACGCTGCGCCACCCGCGCCACCGATGACCCCGCCAGAAGCGTCTCCTCCACAATCCGCCGCCGCTCTCAGGGTTGACGATCTCGTTGCTCGCCCTGTGGAGGACGTAAAAGAGGAGAGGCTCCAAAACTTCGGGAGCATCACCCCAGCCGGCAGAGTTGAACGTCTGGAACTTGGAGAAGCTGAGCGTGTCTTCCACATTGTCGAAGAGGAATCCGTACTGGCCTTCCTTGGTCCAACGGTGCAAGCGCTCTTTCAGCTCCCCCACGATCTGACTGAACGTGGAGAGCGTCCGCTGCTCCGGCGCAACGACGTACATCCGTTCTATCGCTTCCCACAGCTTGCGCTCTTCCTTGAAGTCGAGCCGATAACGCTTGTCGTTACCCTCGATCAGCACACGGAAGAAAGAGAAAAGAAACTGAGAGTTCTTCTTCGTCTCGGGCAGGCTGAACGGGTTGATGGTGAAGTCCCGGCTCTCCTGGCCGACGTTCAAATACGTCCCGCTGAAGATCTCGGTGAGCGACTGGAACGACCCGCCGATGTCGAAGATGTAGGTCTGCGGCCGATATTTCTGGGCGTTGGTCAGTAGGAAATTGCACAGGAAGCTTTTGCCACTGCCAGTCATGCCAAGAATGAGAGTGTGGGCGACTTCACCGTTATGAAGGTTGAGGTAGTAAGGCGTGGCGTTGTCCGTCTCAAGCACGGCTAGATACTCCGAACGAAGGTGCGGATTCGTCTTCTCCCCTGGGTGAATGGTGAACAGAAAGACAGGTCAGCATAGTTGGAGTTGAGCAGGTACATCTTGCGGAGGTTCTGGGCATAGTTGCCCGGAACGGTCGCAAACAGGGCGTTTAGCTGGTTATAGGTCTCTGTAAAGAGCGCGCCGTCGGCGTTCGTGAACACACCGGTAAACTCGCCCATCTCCTGATTGATCGTCTGGAAGTCCGTACTGTACAGCACGACTGTTAAGACATTTTGAGGTAGACCGGATGCGAACGATGAGACTTCTTGGTTCCTACAGAGTTCGCGCGCATCTTTCAAATGTGCGTGGACTGAAGATGCGATTCGCCACGTCAGTCCGCAAGGAGGAGCTTTTTTGCGCAACCCCTACTACCAGGGTCCCCCATCCGATCACTTCGATGGCGAACGCTTTTTCCATCCCGGTCTGCCCAATGCTGACAAGAGTTTGGGTGATGTGCTGCGCTGGCGTTGGACCAGCCACCGCGCGCAATGGCCCAGAATCGTTCCTGCCCCTTTTGGTTTGCATCCTGCCCAGCGCACGGAAACCTTGACTGTCACGCATATCGGACACGCTTCCCTGCTCCTGCAGGTAGGCGGCGTCAACTTGCTGGTCGATCCTGTCTGGTCTGAGCGCGTCAGCCCGCTGCGTTCCTTCGGACCCCGCCGCCATAATCCTCCTTCGGTCGCATTCCAGCACTTACCTCCGATTGACGCTGTGCTGATCACGCACAATCACTACGACCACATGGATGTGGCGACGCTGGCAAGGCTGGAGCAGGCGCACCATCCTCACTTTCTAACGCCGCTGGGCAACGACACCATCGTTCGCAAGGCCGCACCCGGCAGCAAAATCGAAACCGGAGACTGGTGGCACAGCTTTACGCTGCCCGGCAACAACATGCGTGTTCACATTGTGCCTGCGTATCACTGGTCCTCCCGCAGCATCCGCGACCGCCGCATGGCACTGTGGGGCGGCTTCATGATCGAGTCTCCCGCAGGACTGATCTACTGCGCAGGCGACACGGCCTTACGGGACGGCGCAATCTTCGATGAAATCCGCCACCGTTTTGAACCTCCAGCGCTCACTCTGCTCCCGATCGGGGCCTATGCACCACGCTGGTTCATGCAGACGCAGCACGCCGACCCGGATGAAGCTGTCCAGATCGCCGCGACCATCGGTGCGCGGCACTCGCTGGGAATTCATTGGAATACGTTTCAGTTAACTGACGAGCAACACGACGAGCCCGAGCACTTGCTAGCTGCTGCACTCGCACGACAAGCCGATTGCAAGGTGAGTTTCGACGCGTTCCGTCCCGGCGACGTCTGGGTGCAGGCAAAAACATAACCGCAGAGGACGGAGAGAACAACCCGCAGAGAACGCAGAGTAGAACTTCGTTTTACTCGCGTACTCTGCGAACTGCTCGGCGTCCTCTGCGCTATAGCTGAGTCGTAATGGTCTACAACATTGCGACGTTCGGCGAATACAAGGGTCCTTCAGTGCGTTCAGGATGACGACTCTATGGGATGGGATCGGTGTAGCGGAGGGTGAAATAGGAAGGTCGTGGCGCGGCTGCCCGGCATCCAACGGCGCATGAGCAAACAGATTTACGGGCAGCGTCGTCTCGGCGACTCCGACATGGACCTAACCGCGATTGGCTTTGGTGCATGGGCCATTGGGGGCGGCAACTGGCAGTTCGGGTGGGGACACCAGGAGGATCAGGACTCGATTGCGGCCATTCATCGCGCGCTCGACAACGGGGTCAACTGGATTGATACGGCTGCGGTGTACGGTCTGGGCCACTCCGAGGAAGTGGTCGCGAAAGCGCTCGCAACGACCTCTGCCAAGCCTTATGTATTCAGCAAGTCCACCATGACCTGGGGCGAAGACCGCAAGATCGTGCAGACGATGAAGAAAATTCGCGAGGAGGTTGAGGGCAGTCTGCGCCGCCTGAAGGTGGGCGCGATCGATCTGTACCAGATCCACTGGCCCGTGCCCGACACCGAAGTTGAAGAAGGTTGGGCGACGATGGCGAATTTGAAACGCGAGGGCAAGGTGCGCTGGATCGGTGTTTCGAACTTCAACGTGGCTCAGATGGAACGTGCGCTGAAGGTTGCGCCGATCACCTCGTTGCAGCCGCCCTACTCAATGATCAACCGTAGCGTGGAAGCGGAGATTCTTCCGTTCTGCGAGCAGCACGGCATTGGTGTGATCAACTACTCGCCGATGCAGAGCGGTCTGCTAACGGGCAAGATGTCGGCCGAGCGCGTCGCGGCGATGCCGGAGGATGACTTCCGCAAACGCGCCAAAAACTTCCAGGAGCCGCTGCTCTCGCGCAACCTGAAGCTGGCTGATCTGCTGCGCCATATTGGTGCGCGGCATGACGTGGAGGCCGGAGTGGTGGCGGTGACTTGGACGCTGCATCATCCTGCTGTGACGGCGGCAATTGTCGGCGCGCGCAATGCGGCGCAGGTGGATGGAATGCTTCCGGCCGCGGAGTTCCGGCTCAGCGAGGACGAGTACAAGGAAATTTGTGCCGCACTTAGTACGAACTGAAACCCTGCCGTCGAGCTGTTATTTCGAATACACATTCGGCTGCGGCACTTCAATCAGGTCCCGCCTACTCGTCGTAGTGCAGCAGGCTCAGAACATCGTACTCGGGAAACTTGGCGCGGCCCTGTAAGAAGTCGAGTTCGATGGCGAAGGCCAGACCGGCAATTTCGCCGCCGAGTTGGCGTACCAACTGGACTGTGGCCTGCATGGTGCCGCCGGTGGCGAGCAGATCGTCGACTATGACGACACGCTGGCCAGGTTCGATGGCGTCCAAATGAATCTCGAGCGAATCGCTGCCGTACTCGAGATCATAGGTGACTTTTGCGGTCGGCGCGGGCAGCTTCTTGGGCTTGCGTACGGGGACGAACCCGGCGTTCAACCGGTACGCGAGGGCCGGTCCGAAGATGAAGCCGCGGGCCTCTATGCCGAGCACGAGGGCGATGTCCTTGCCGATGTAGTACTCGGCGAAGGCGTCGATCAGCCTGGCCATGCCGACCTTGTCCTTGAGCAGGGTGGTGATGTCGTAGAACAGGATTCCCGGTTTGGGGAAGTCGGGCACGGTACGGATCAGCTGCTTCAGGGGCTCACAGTTCACAACTTCACTCCGGGTGTTCATTGTTACCACGCTCCTTCGATTGCAAATGTTCCCAGGTTGTCGGCTTCGTTCTCAGCGAGTTCATGGATGAGAACGCGGTCTACCCTGCTGCCCCGCGAACCTTTGCGCAGAGAGACTTCGAGTTCGGCGAGTTGATCCGCGTCGCCTGCGGCTACGGCTTCGACGTGGCCTTCGTCCGTGTTTTTGACCCAGCCGCGCAGACCGATCTCGGCGGCTTCGCGGTGCACAAACCAGCGGAAGCCTACGCCTTGGACGCGTCCCTGAATAAGGTAGTGGCGGACCATATTTGACGGTTTCAGGGCTTCATCAACCTCAACGAATGCGATAAACGTATGCGTCTTCGATGTAACGCCCGCCAAAGGATTGGCCGCCGAGGCGCATTCCGCTCATCGTTGTGGTTTTCGAAAACATCCGACGAAGATCCTGTATGAAGGGTTCCTTCATACGATAGACAAGAAACAACGGCATGCGTTGTTGAGCTTCGTCGGTGGTTCTTACGACTTCGAGAATGGATTGGATAGCTTTACTTACGTGAGTCTGATCCAACTGCTTGCCTGCTAAAACAAGGCGAGGATCATCGTAGTCGGCCATAAAGGCCCAGAGAGCTACATCCATGTTCAGTCCGGCGTGGTCAAGGGTCGATAACAACTCCCGGCCGGCATCTACGTCGAAACTTACTAGCGTTGAATGAGCCATGGCAGCACACCATGTCCTTTCTGCGAAACTGCTTCCATCATATCCTCCGCGTCGCTCTGAGGATGTACCCTATATCGACTCGCCTCTGACCACGTGCAAACCGTAAGCCAGTGCTTTCGAAGAGCGGGGTCGGCGATACCTGCTGACTTGAACTCTTCTTCAAGCAAAGCCACGCGGTGCAATTTCGTCAGATCGTGCGTAAAGCTATCTTGCGCACGCTGCTTGTCTGGGAAGTCAAAGCGTTGGCTGTTCTTCGCGATGCACGCCTTCAGGGCACACTCAACGCTGTAGCCCGCAAGATAGTACGCCCCGCTGAATAGACGCGCTTGAAGCAGAAGCCTGGCCTCCTTCAGTCGGACTCTGGAGAGGCCCTGTAAATCTCTACGATTCATGCGTTATGCGCGGCTCATGTAGGCGCCTTCGGCGGTGTCAACGCGGATTTTTTCGCCTTCGTTGATGAAGGCGGGAACCTGCACGACCAAGCCGGTTTCGGTCTTGGCGGGCTTGGTGACGGAAGACGCTGTGGCGGAGCGGATGCCCGGCTCTGTCTCCATCACGGTCATCTCGACTGCGGTGGGGAGTTCGATGCCGACAGCCTTGCCGTCATGGAAGCTGACGTTGATGGAGAGGTTGGGCGTGAGGTAGTCGACGGCGTCGCCCAGGGTCTCGCGCTTGAGGACGGTCTGCTCGTAGGCATCGTCCATGAAGTAGAAGTCGTCGCCATCCGAGTAGAGGAACTCCATCTTCTGCTCGTCGACGACGACGCGGTCGATGGGGTCGGGCGAGCGGAAGCGCTCGACAAACATGGATCCGGTGCGCACATTGCGCAGCTTGGCCTGGATGAACGCGCGCAGGTTGCCGGGCGTGCGATGCTCGACCGAAAAGACCAGGTGGAGATCGTCTTTGAACTTGATAATCATGCCCGGACGCATCTGCGTGGCAGGAATCGACATAGACCTAAACCTCTGATTCTGAGTGCGAAAGTGGGACGGACGCGACTTTCCGGCCAAATCGATTGTAGCGCAGGGGCAGTGGTGCAGCCGGGTCGGGGCTGCACCGCAGCAGAGCCGCGTCAGCGCACGAAGATGCGCTTGAAGAAGCGTCCTATGGCGTGGAAGCCGCCTTTTTTCCGGGGCTGCGGCTCCGCCGGTGAGCCTACAGGCTCGGCAGCCGCAGGAGGCACGACGGGTGCGGGCTGGGCGTCAGTCTCGGGTTGCGCGGCCTGAGGTGCTAATGGATCGAAGTTGAGCGTGGTGGCTACCTGCACGTGGGTGCCACCTGATTCTGCGGGAGGGGGCGGCGGTTGGGCCAAACCACTGCTCACGGCTGCAGGGAACGGATGTACGGCTGCGGCCGCAGCCGGAGTCATGGTGCCCTGCGAGGCCAGTAAGGCTTCAGCGATTGAGACGCCAGGCTTCTCCACTGGAGGACAGCCGCATGGGGTTGTCTCGTTGTCTACGACGGCGTGCAGGTCGCCGTGTTCGAAGAGGACGTGCTGGCCGGGTTTGACCAAGTAGGTCGATTCGCCAAAGGCGTCGGTGATGGCAACAGAAGGGCCTGCGCTGCCCTCGTTGTCTACGCAGGTGTCGCCCGCCGCGCTGACCTGCAGCTTCAGGTTAAGCGGGCCTCCCGCGGGCGTGGCGAGGCGCAGGTCGGGCGTCAGGATTGCGTCTCCCGCAATGGTCTGCATTTTCACTTCGAGCGCACCACGATCCAAGGCCAGCAGTAGGGGCGAGACGGCCCCGGGCGCCGGAGCCGCGGTCACGTGCAGCGTGCTGCTGCGGCAAACCGAGATGGAGCCTCCGCGCGCAAGCTGGATCGCCGCCGTGTGGTCCTGCGCCTTGACGGTGCTATTGCCTACCAGTTGGACGCGATTCGCCACGACCTGCAGAACTCCCTGCGGGGCCGAGACGTCAGCGTCCGCCGCGGAGACGCTGCCGATCGGCGGTGCGGCAACAACCTGCGCGCAGCCCGGGGCCGCCGCATAGAGCAGCAGAGACGCGTAGGCCGGGACCACACACCATGTCAGCGCTGCACGTTTCATGGACACTCCTAAAGCTTTAGGAAATTCTCGATCAGGGTGCGTCCGTTCGCGGTCAGGACGCTTTCGGGATGGAATTGCACACCTTCAAACGGCAGAGTGCGGTGACGCAGCGCCATGATGGTTTGGTTGCCGGTACCCGATTCGCCCGTTGTGGCGGAGATCTCAAGTTCCTGCGGCAGACTCTCCTGCGAGACGATCAGCGAGTGGTAGCGGGTGCAGGTCATATCGGGCGCAATGCCGGCGAAGATCGTCCTGCCATCGTGCTGCACCGAGCTGGTTTTGCCGTGCATCAATTTTTTCGCGCGCACGACTTTGCCGCCGAATGCGGCACCGAGCGCCTGGTGGCCGAGACACACGCCGAGAATGGGAACTCTGCGTCCGCCGGCCTGCTGGCTTGCTGCAAAGTGGCGCAGCAGGGCGATGCTGATGCCTGCATCCTCAGGGGTGCAGGGTCCGGGAGAGATGAGGATGCGCTCGGGATTCATCGCCGCGACCTCTTCGGGTGTCACCTCGTCGTTGCGGCGGATCACCATTTCGGCACCCAACTCGCCCATGTACTGGACCAGGTTGTAGGTGAACGAGTCGTAGTTGTCGAGCACAAAGACCATTCTGAGACGATTCTACGCCGCGGCAACATCCTGCAGAAAGCGCGCCTCTAACCCCATACTGCCGCGGTCTGCTGGAAGCTCCGCGCGGGAAAGGAGTAAGCGCATGGGTATGTCGAGCAGAGGGCTGAAGCACTTTACTGCCATGGTGTTAATCGGAGACGGCGTTCTGGCGTTGGTGCGGCCGGAGCATGATGCGCGGGCGTGGAAGGCGGGTCCCGCACCGTGGCGCAGGTTGATGGGATTCATGCACGACCACCCTGACCTGACCCGGATGATGGGTGCGGTGCAGGTGGTAGGCGCGGTCTGGTGGGCGCTTCAACAGGAGCAGGAGTGGGACTGAGCGGCGTGCGCGCGCCGAGTGGCGCAGAGAAAAGATGCTACAGCGGGAGTGCGGAACCAATGTAGGATTCTGCTCATGTCCAGCGAAACGAGATAAATCTCTGCATATCAGGCATGAATTCTCCTTTGATACAAGCGCTGCGCGGCGAGTGCTGACAGGATCAGGACCAGGTAGGACAACCAGATCCAGGGCGACTGGTCGCGGAAGAAAGTCCAGTTCGGCTTACTGTGGCTGAGGTGCGGAACGATGAGTACGTAGGTGGCAGCGTCGAGACAGAACGATAGCAGCATCCACATGCCCGTCAGGATCATTGACTCGTACAAGCTTGTTTGGGGACTGAATTGAAACTTTCGCAGATAGCCATAAATCAGTAGAGCGCTTACGGCAGGCATGAACGTAAACACGGCAACCCACATTACGAGCGGGCTGAACCACACATAGGTCGCAAACCCCCACGAGGGTCGCAATGGTATACATCACAAAAAACGTTCCAACAATCCAGCCCGCTTTGCGCACCTGAATCCAGCCCGCTTTGCGCACCTGAATCCAGCCCGCTTTGCGCACCTGGGTCTCCCATCCACGTTCTTGTTCTCGTACGCCACGGCAACCGGGTTTGTTCCCATCGTTAATGTCCAATCAGAGTTTTCCGCAGGAGCATTAGTCAGAGAACTGCGGCCTGACCCACAAGCTCCATGCTGATGGTGCGATCTGGCTCCACGGCCCGGGGCCGACTCCCTTCCGAACGTAGCTCGTCCAGTTTGCGCGCGTGCGGGAAGACGCTCAGGTAGAACTTGGCGGTTTCTTCGGCGTTGCCGTTGAACCAGAGGAATGGTGCGAGTCTGTTCATGGGTGGCATATTAGCAGCGAGGATAGGCTTGGCACACAAGTCGAATTTTCAAAAACTGCGTCGCATGTCAATTGATGCGAACACCTTTTTTCTCAAGGATGGTAAGGAACATCAGTCCATACTCAATAGTCATGTTCCGCAGGAGTCTGGCATATTCGCGCTCAGCAAACAGGGGGTGGACGCCCTTGTCGCTGATTACCCTATACAAACCTCCGACCAAGCTTTCTTCTTGGCATGATAGGAAACCATTCTTCCGTAAGAAAACCAGAGCATCACCGAACTGAGTCTGAGCCACGAGACCCGGCGTTGCACTTGCTATCGTGCGGCACGCCTCTAAATGCAGATGTTCCACGACGCTCCGCAGGTGTCCAAGACAGTTTTTGAGATTGAACAACGTAGAGGCTGCAGTGTACTCAAGTTCCACCTGGTTCAATGCATTGACAATCGCGGTACTGAAACCGAGTGATACCAAGAAGTGTTCCACTCTCCGTCTATCTGCTTCAATCTCAAGATTAGGCAGCTCTTGAAAGGATCCGCTCAAGTAATGGTATCGCGCTTGTTTGCACTCCTGGTGTATCCCCGATAATAGTCCCAGAATCTCCGCTTCTTCTGAGCCAACACGGGGTAAGATGCCCAGACTCGCAGCAGATAAGCCGAGCGGATTGGGCGCAGAGACACGAGCCGCTTCCCGCTTCAGGTTTTCCAGCCGCTTCGGTACCTCCTCTAGCTCGTGTCTACTAAACAAGTTGAAGTTCAACGAGATCATCTCCCCTAACTGGGCTAGGAGAACCACGATTCCTGGGGAAGGGTTGACGGTTTTGTCCAATGCTTCCAGCACGGCATTTGTGTGGCCAGTCCGAACACAAAATTCCATCAGCAAGGGGAGGTACGACATCTCTCTGTCCCATGTCGGAAAGCGTGGGTCATCTACGCCTCTGCTCACGCCCTTTGGAATCAGCTGGGCTAAGCTGGTTATGAACTCGACGCGATTAACTGGATCTACTTGGCCATATATGGTCAACAAAAGCTCATAATTTATACTATGGAATTTGTACCGTTTCGGGTTGGCGAAAACATGACGTGCATGTTTACCCCTTTGGGTGTACAGATTCATGTGTTCGGGCGAGGTGTGTCCTAAACGTGAGGGGGTCATGGGAGCACCGGTGCCAGTATCGGAATAGTCCACAGTCGGTCGTGTTTCTTCCTCACCCAGCACCTCAAGAGCATTCTCTGTTGCTTCGCTCGGCAGCATCGCTTTTTGCCTCCCGTTCTACTACAGCCCGCGTCGGCTAGTAGTCAAGATATCCCAGATCAAACTTGCTGGCGTTGGCATCTAGGGAGCTCCAGCAAATAGCCCTTTTTATTGGAAGTAAACGAGTGGAGGCACTGCTTTCCCCTGGCTGGATCACTCCCGACTCGGCACCCTTGACAAGCCATTCGTCAGCTGGGCCAATCTCGCTGCTTGCCTCCTCGTCCAAGTGGCTTTCGTAGCTCCTCAGGCGCTGCGGGCGCGTTCTATGGCGCGGACTACGGCTTGGGCTTTGTTGGCGCATTCTTCGAATTCCAGTTCGGGGATGCTGTCGGCTACTATGCCGGCGCCGGCCTGGATGTGGCCCTGCTCGCCGTTCATGAAGAGGGTGCGGATGGCGATGCAGCTGTCGAGATTGCCGCTGAAATCGGCGTAGAAGACGCTGCCTCCGTAGACGCCGCGGCGGGCGGGTTCGAGCTCTTCGATGATCTCCATGGCGCGAATCTTGGGTGCGCCGCTGAGCGTTCCGGCGGGGAAGCAGGCCTTGAAGGCGTCGATGGCGTTGAGTTCGGGCTTGAGTCTGCCTTCAATCGCGCTGACCAGATGCATGACATGGCTGTAGCGCTCGACAAACATGAGGTCTTTGACCCGCACGCTGCCGTACTCGCTGACCCGGCCTACGTCGTTGCGTCCGAGGTCGACCAGCATGATGTGCTCGGCGACTTCTTTCTCGTCGGCGCGGAGGTCGGCTTCGAGGGCGCGGTCTTCCACCTCGTCGGCGGAACGTTTGCGGGTTCCGGCGATGGGCCGGTACTCGACTACGCGGCCATGGACACGCACTAACAGCTCCGGCGATGAGCCCACGATATGCGCGGTGGAGGCTGGTTGGGGCTCTGCTTCGTGCAAAGCGCCTGAGGCTGGCGCGGGCTCCATCCCGAAGCGCACGAAGAACATGTACGGGGACGGATTGACAATGCGCAGGGCGCGATAGATGTCGAAGGCGGGTACGCCCGGCTGGCAGTCGAAGCGTTGCGAGAGGACACACTGGAAGACGTCGCCGCTGGCGATGTACTCCTTGGCGCGCGCGACGGCCTGGAGGAAGTCGGCTTTCGAGGTGCGTGGATGCAGCTCCAGCGTGCTGCCTGCATCGGCTGCGCGCGCGTGTTTCGATGGGGGTGGAAGCGCCTGGGCGAGACGCTCTTCCATGCGGTCGAGCCGCCGCAGAGCCTCGTCATAGCTGCCGCCGCGGGTAAGGTCGGCCGAGGCGATGAGCAGGATCTCCTTCTTGACGTGGTCGAAGACCAGCACCTGATCGAAGAACATGAGACAGGCGTCGGGGACACCAAGTTCGTCGGCGGCGTGTTCGGGCAGCGTTTCAATCAGGCGAACGACGTCGTAGGCGAAGAAGCCGACCGCACCGGCGGTGAAGGGCGGCAGACCTGCGATCCGGGCTGGACGATGGCCGGCGAGCGATAACTTCAACTGCTCGAAGATGTCGCCTTCGAAGGAGCGGCGGTCGTCGCCTTCAGAGACGGTGATGTGGCGCCCGCGGCAGACCATCTTCTTGTACGGCTCGATGCCGATGAAGGTATAGCGGCCCACATGCTCGCCGCCTTCCACGCTTTCCAGCAGAAAGGCTTCGGGGGCTTCGCTGGCGACCCGCAGGAAGGCTGAGACGGGGGTTTCGAGATCGGCCGTGACGGTGCGAAAGACCGGAATGAGGGTATGGGTGCGGGCCAGATTCTCGAAGGCGGCGCGATCCGGCAGGCTAACGTTTTCGGGCGGAATAGGCACTCTCAGCCATAGTAAATGGCGCGCAGAACGAGGGTGTCAGGGGAGATACCTCCCCGGATTGCGACCTGTTCCCTCGGGGGCCTATACTTCGCAGGGTTTGACCACCGACCGGTCTGGTCAAAAGAAGCATTGCTTCTTTCAATCACATCCAACAGGATGTTGATTGAGGTGCAAACGAGATGGCCGGAGAATCGCTGATACCAGCAACTGAACAAAAGGACCGCACCATGGCAGCTGCAACCCCCGTCCTGACGCTTGAACAGGAGAAAAATCCCTGGGAAGCACAGGCATTTCGTTTCGACCTCGCCGCACGCAAACTCAATCTTGATGAGGGCATCTGGAAGGTGCTCCGCTTTCCCACGCGGGAAATTATCGTGCACATTCCCGTCCAGATGGACGATGGCTCGATTGAAGTCTTCACCGGCTACCGGGTGCAGCACTCGATGGCACGCGGGCCGGCCAAGGGCGGCATTCGCTATTCGCCGGACGTTTCGCTGGACGAAGTACGCGCGCTGGCCAGTTGGATGACGTGGAAGTGCGCCATCGTGAACATTCCGTTTGGCGGCGCGAAGGGCGGCGTGATCTGCGACCCCAAGCACATGTCACAGGGCGAACTGGAACGTATGACACGCCGCTACACGGCCGAGCTGATGGAGTTTATCGGGCCGGAAAAAGACGTGCCTGCGCCGGACATGAATACCAACGAGCAGACCATGGCGTGGATTATGGACACGTACTCGATGCACAAGCGCGAGACGGTGACGGCGGTGGTGACGGGCAAGCCGATTAATATGGGCGGCTCGCGTGGACGCCGCGAAGCGACTGGACGAGGCATCTCCGTCTGCTGCGATGAGGCGCTAAAGACGCTTGGGCTGACGGTTGAAGGTTGCCGCGTAATCGTGCAGGGCTTTGGCAATGTGGGCTCGAACGCGGCGCACACGCTTTACAAGAAGGGCTACACGATCGTCGGAATCGCGGAATATGATGGCGGTTTGTTCAATGCGGATGGTCTGGATATTCCCGCGTTGATGGAGTATCGCGCGTCTACGGGCAGCATTACGGGATTCACCAAAGGCGTGGCGTGCGACCACCACGAGCTGATCACCCGTGAATGCGAGATCCTGATTCCAGCCGCGACCGAAAACATGATCACCAGCGAGAACGCGGCCAAGTTGCGCTGCCGCATTCTGTGCGAAGGCGCGAACGGCCCAACCACCATAGTCGCCGATGACATCCTCGAGGAAAAAGGCGTCTTCGTGGTACCGGACATCCTGGCCAATGCCGGCGGCGTGACGGTGAGCTACTTCGAGTGGGTGCAGGACCGCATGGGCTACTTCTGGACCGAGCAGGAAGTGAACCAGCGGCTGGACGCCATCATGTCCGAATCATTTCGCGATGTGATTGCTTATGCAGGCGAACACGGTGTGAACAACCGCATCGCCGCATATATGCTCGCAATCGATCGCGTGGCTTATACGACCAAGCAGCGTGGCATGTACGCCTAGCAGACAACCACTCATCGTCAAAGCGCGATGAAGGGAGCACGAGAGCTACGGCCCTTGCTTCGGTAAGGGCCGTTTCTGCGTTGCAGGGTGTGCGGCACAGGCTAGAATCGACGCGGAAGGTAGCCTCGATGGAGATGCATTGCGCGATGGACAGGCTGTGTGCTGATTCGAGCTGCGGCAGCAGACGTTGAACGCTGCTCCGCCAACCCGCACGCCGCTGGTCGAGGCTCTGCACCTGACCAAGCGCTATGGCGCGACGACGGTGGTTGATGACGTTTCGTTCAACATCTTCCGGGGTGAAACGCTTGGGCTTGTGGGTGAGTCTGGCTCAGGTAAATCGACCGTTGCACGGATGCTGCTGCGGCTGATCGAGCCTTCCAGTGGGGATGTGCGGTTCGATGGTGTCGATCTGCTTCGTGCGAAACGGCATGATCTGCGCATGCTGAGGCGGCGCATGCAGATGGTGTTCCAGGACCCCTTTGCCGCGCTAAATCCGAAGATGCGGATTCGCGAAATCGTTGCCGAACCGTTTGCGATCCAGGGTGGCTTCGAGAAAACTTTTGTCCGCGAGCGCCTGTCAGAGTTGATGCAGGAGGTGGGACTCGAAGAGGACGTGCTGACGCGCTATCCGCATGAGTTCTCCGGGGGTCAGCGGCAGCGGATTAACATTGCGCGGGCCATCGCTTTGAAGCCCGCGTTTCTCGCGCTGGATGAGCCGGTGAGCGCGCTCGATGTTGGCGTGGGCGCGCAGGTGATCAACCTGCTGCGCGATCTGCAACGGCGTCACGGGATAACGTATCTGTTCATCTCGCACTCCATGCCACTGGTGCGCTATCTGTGCGATCGCGTCGCGGTGATGGAGCGTGGGCGGCTGATTGAAGTGGGAGACGCCGTGCAGGTCTGCGAGCGTCCACGCGAACCGTACACGCAGCGGTTGATTGCGGCGACGCCGCGTCTGCCGGGTGAGCCGGGTGCCGCAGAATAATTTCGAGCGCACGCAAGCCTGACGCGTCAGTCCAGATAGAGGGTGCCTGTGACCACGGCCGAGGGTTTTGGATGGCCGAATCTGCTGGCCACGCTAAAGCCCGCCCATGCTGAAGCAGTGGACATCGGCCAACTGGTTCAGACGTATTCGACGGTGTTGTTTCGTGTCGCACACTCCATTCTGCGCAATCGCAGCGGCGGAAGACGTGGTGCAAGAGGTGTTCGTGCGCGTGCTGGAACACCGGGCCAGGCTGCCTGAAGTACGGGAAATGCGCGTGTGGCTGGTGCGCATTGCGTGGAATCTGGCGTTGGATCGAAGGCGCAGACTCCGGCCGGACCAGATGGACGCTTTGTTCGCTGCCTCGCTGGTTGCTCCGGGGAAGCCCGCGGATGAGGTGATGGCCGAAACGCGAAGATTGGAGCGCGTTCTGCTTGAGATTGATCGGCTCCCGAAGGTGGAACGGCAGGTGCTTCTGCTCTCGTCTGCCGAAGAGTTTGCGGTTACGGAGATTGCGGCACTGATCGGGCGCTCGGAATCTGCGACGCGGGCGCTGTTGTTCCGCGCACGTCAACGGCTTCGGGAACGGTTGCAGCAAGGAGGCAAGGCATGAAGGAATTGGAACAGGAGGCGATGGATCGCGTGCTCTCGGGGCTGCGCAGAGCGGAGCCACACGCTGGCCTGGAGCAGAGGGTGGAGCTTGCCTTGGAGCGGCGGAAGACCGCAGATTTGGGTGGGAAGAAGCTGAACGCGCGTTTGCTTTGGACCTTCTCCGGGGGCGGATTGGCTCTCGCGACCGCAATTCTTGTTGCCGTCTCGTTACTGGGTTCGCAGCGTCGTTTCGAGCGGCGGGGAAAGGACCAGGCGAACCCTTCCAGTCATGCACAAGCTAGTGAGGTTCAGCGCAGCGTGATAGAAAATCTAACACCCGAAAGGGGTGCGTCGGCCATTCAACCTGCTAAACATTTGTCTCGGCCACACCGCATGCGGGCCGGAACCGCGACTCGGGCAGCGACCTTCGCCAGCAATGAGGTTTCCGCATCATTTCTACCCAGTTCGCCTGCGCCGCCCGCGCCTTTGACCGAGCAGGAGCGCCTGCTTCTGAAGATTGCGCCACATTCAGGCGCTGCGGATTTAGCTCTGCTGAATCCTGAGAAACGTGAAGAGGTTGCGCGCGCGGAGACCACGGAATTCCAGAACTTTTTCAAACCATCTGAACTTGAGGAGAAGATCAATGCACAGCAAGCAGCCCGCATTCCGCACGACAATTAGCAGAATCTTTCTTGGGGGAGCGCTGCTCGGTATACCCCTGAGCAACGTGGCGTATGCGCAGAAGGCGCCGACGGCTGAGTCTGACTCAACGCAGGTCAAGACTTTTTACCTCAACAGTGGCGGTTCGGTGCAACAGGCAAACGAGTTGCTGAATGCGCTGCTGCGTGTGCTGAATCCCGCCACCCGGGTTAACCTCATGCCTTCTGAGTACGCGATTTCCGTACGCGGCACCCCCGAACAGATTGATATGGCAGCGAAGCTGATCGCAGACCTCAATCATCCGCAGCGAGACTACCGCCTGACCTACACGATGAGCGAGATGGATGGGAGCAAACGTGTTGGGGTTCAGCACTACACGCTGGTGATGTTCGGCGGCGCGCGCGCGAGGCTGAAGCAAGGCAGCAGGGTTCCTGTTGCGACCGGAACGACCTCATCGTCCGGGTCGCAGACCAATACGACACTGACCTTTATTGATGTGGGCATGAACGTTGATGCGACCCTGGCGGTTGCTGCCGATGGAATTTTGCTACAGAGTAAAATTGAGGATTCCGGACTGCTTGAAGATCGTTCGATTGCGGGTGTGCAGGAACCGATGATCCGCCAGACGACTCTCGAAGGATCGACGCTACTGCAGCCTGGCAAGCCGGTGGCGCTGGGTTCGCTCGACATTCCCGGGAGCACGCGGCATCTTGACGTTGAAGTCCTGCTGGAGCCGATGCGGTAGCAACGTGGGCTCACGGGTTAGCATGGAGCTATCCCCGTGAGCCAGCCAGCCCGACTTTCGTCCCGCGTTGTCATCGCTTTTGCCTGCGTGTATTTCTTCTGGGGCTCCACCTACGTGGCCATGCGCTACGGCGTTGAAGTGCTTTCGCCGTGGATCATCGGCAGCGTGCGGTACCTGGTTGCAGGTGGTCTGATGCTGGCGGTCTGCGCGGCGCGTGGGATGCGCCTTCGCCAGAGCCGGCGCGACTTCCTGATGCTGGCAGGCATCGGTGTGTTGATGCTTGGCGTTGGCAACACCGGCGTGTTGTGGGCGGAGCAATACCTGCCCAGCGGACTGGCCGCATTGCTGGCTGCAATCATTCCACTTTATGTGGCTTCGCTCGAGGCCGTTCTTCCGCATGGCGAACGTCTGCGCGCACGCGGCTGGGTGGGTGTAGGGATCGGGCTCCTGGGTCTGCTCATTCTGCTGCTGCCGGGCTGGCGGGAAAGTCTGGCAGGGCATCGGGGGCAAATGGTCGGTTCGCTGGTGGCGCTGGCCGCCGCGTTTGCGTGGAGCTGCGCTTCCCTGCTCTCGCGCCGCGCCCAGCTGAAGACACCGCTGCTGCTGGCGGCTGCGTGGGAGATGATCTTTGCGGGGGTTTTCTGCCTCCTTCTGCTAGCCATCAGTGGAGACGCGCACCATGTGCACTGGACCCGGCAGTCGATCGCTGCGATTGCGTGGTTGGTGGTCTTTGGTTCGCTGGTCGGTTATACGGCTTACATCTACCTGCTGGAGCACGTTCCGGTGGCCAAGGTTTCGACCTACGCTTACATCAACCCGGTGGTCGCGGTGGCGCTCGGCGCGATGTTTCTCGGCGAGCGGTTGGTGGCAGTGGAGTACATCGGAATGGCCGCCATTCTGCTGGCGGTTTACCTGGTCACCAGCTCGCAGATGCAGGCTGCGGATGCTGCTGCGGAGCTGCCAGTCGAGTCAACCCCGTAGACCTGCGAGCCCGCGGGCGCCACGGCGGAGTAGTCTGTTGCGATGAACACTTTCGACCTCCGCTTCCCCTGCTGGAGCCCTGCTATCCAGCGCGTCAGGTGCGACCCGTGGATCAACGTGTGCGCGGGTCAGCGGACGCGCGTGGAGGCTCACTAGCCCATGCCCTTCGCACGTCCCAAAAAGCGTGAGCCTGTTGGCGAAGCGGAACTGTTTGACTATGCCGTAGGCTCGCTTGCCCGGCGCATGCGGACGGTGCGGGATCTGCGGCGTTTGATGAAGCCCCGCGCCCACGAAGGCCAGCAGGGCGAACGCGATATGGACCGCGTGGTCGAGCGCCTGGTCGAACTGCAGTATCTTTCTGACACACGGTTTGCGCAGGATTACACGCGGCTTCGCAAGGAGAACCAAGGTTTTGGACGGCGGCGGGTTCAGCAGGACCTTGCCTTGAAAGGCGTTGACAAGGAGCTGGCCCAGACCACGCTGGCCGCCGCCTATGACGAGGCAGATGAGGTCGCCCTGGCGCGTGCTTACTGCGAGCGCAAGCGCATGCAGCCGCCGGCGGGCCCTGACGTCCAGAAGCAGACGGTTCGGCTGATGAACCGGCTGATGCGCGCCGGCTACTCCTCGTCTGCGATCTTCAAGCTGCTGCGGAACTGGAAGGTGGCAACGCCCGAGGAGGACGACGGCGAACCGGACGGGTACGATCTGCCGGCATTCTGAGCGGTGGCGAGGGATTACGGCGCGGCACTGGGTGTGACAGAATGCTATGAATGACTGTGCGGGGCGAGCGCACCCGGACAGCGGCAATTCTGGCCCATGAACCTGCCTAACTCCATCACGTTGAGCCGCATCGCCAGCGTTCCGCTGCTGATCTGGTTTCTGTCGCCGCACACTCCGTTTTCGCATCACAGCGGCGATCAGGAACTCGCGGCCTCGGCTTTGTTCATCCTGGCGTCCATCACGGACGGGCTGGATGGGTACCTGGCACGCAAACGGCGCCAGATTACGACGATTGGAATGCTGCTCGATCCGCTGGCGGACAAGCTGATGGTGGCGGCCGCGTACATTATTCTGGTGGCCTACAACCCGCGCATCGTGCCGGCATGGATCGCCGTGCTGATCATCGGCCGCGAGTTCCTGGTCAGCGGTCTGCGTTCGATCGCCGCAAGCGAAGGCTTTACCATCGACGCGAGTGAAATCGGCAAGCTCAAGACGGTAATTCAGATTGTGTCGGTGGTGGCAGCCATCCTGGCGCATCGCTGGGATTACTGGCTCTGGTTTCCGCGATTCCATGGCGGATTTGTCATCGCGGTCCATGTGATTGCGCTTACGGCAATTTACTGGATGACGGTGGTCTCGGTAATCTCGGCGGTGGACTACTTTATCGGCTTCTGGAGACAGATCGACCACGCCAGCGAACGCGCCCGTACCAGTCACAGCCATGTTTTGAGCCGACGCGGCAAGCCGCAGGCCAACGCCCTACGCCCGTGAAGCGCTTTGTCACGCTTTCGCAATCCGCTGCGTTTTGCAGCGCATCCAACCCGCAGATTCAATCGAGGAACAAATCATGATTCAGACGCAAGGCTACGCTGCCCAGACGAAATCCGCCCCGCTGACCCCGTTCAACTTCGAACGCCGCGACCCTGGGCCTGAAGATGTTGTGGTGGAGATTCTTTACTCCGGCATCTGCCACTCGGACATCCACCAGGTGCGGGATGAATGGGGCGGCTCCATGTATCCCATGGTCCCAGGTCACGAGATTGTTGGGCGCGTGGCGTCGGTTGGTAAAGAGGTGACTCGGTTCAAGCAGGGCGATCTTGCCGGTGTTGGTGTAATGGTCGATTCCTGCCGCGCGTGCGAGAACTGCAAGGCGAAGGAGGAGGCTTACTGCGAGAAAGGCTTCGTGGGAACCTACAACGCAAAGAACTACGACGGAAGCGTGCAGCATGGTGGGTACAGCAACAACATCGTGGTCGATCAGCGTTACGTGCACACCATCTCGAAGAAGCTGGAGCCAAAGCTTGCCGCGGTTGCGCCGCTGCTGTGCGCGGGTATCACCACCTACAGCCCGCTGAAGCACTGGAAGGTGGGACCAGGCAAACGCGTTGGAATTGTCGGTCTGGGTGGTCTGGGCCACATGGGGCTCAAGTTTGCGCATTCGTTCGGCGCGCACACGGTATTGTTCACCACGTCTGCTGGCAAAGAAGCCGACGCGAAACGCCTTGGAGCAGATGAGGTTGTTCTGTCCAAAGATGCCGAGCAGATGAAGGCGCAGAAGGGCAGATTCGACTTCATCCTGGACTGCGTTTCGGCGCCGCACGATTTGAATGACTATCTTGCGCTGCTGCGGCTGGACGGAACCCTGTGTCAGGTTGGCCTGCCCGATCAGCCTGCGGCGGTCAGCAGCTTTTCGCTCGTCACCAATCGCCGCAGCCTCTCCGGGTCGATGATCGGCGGCATGCCCGAAACGCAGGAGATGCTGGACTACTGCGCTGAACACGACATTGTCTCCGACATCGAGATGATCTCGTTCAAAGAGATCGATAGTGCGTATGAACGTGTGGTGAAGAGCGACGTCAAGTACCGCTTCGTGATTGACGTCGCGTCGCTGAATCAGTAGATTCCGCTCAACGTGATAGCTGATTTCGTGATGGTGTACAGGGTTGCGCCGTCGGCGAATACAGGAATCCTTCACAGGGCAGGCTCTTCACTGCGTTCAGGACGACGATTCTCCGGGAATGGGGCGGCTCTCAGGAATCGGTGACTCTCCAGGAACTGGGATTCTCGTTCAATGCAGGAAAGCGCCATCCAGTGACTTGGATGGCGCTTTGCGTTTGGGTTGAGCAGAGAGTAGATGTCTGGAAAACAGCGGATTCCTTCGCGGTGCTGCGAGTGACAACATGCAGCAGTGGCGCGGGGCACTCTACACAAATAACGTGAACATGGGTCCGCCCATCGCGAGCGTCTGGACGGGGCCGGAGAGACGTCCGCTGCCTGGATCGCATGAGAATACGGTCACGGAATCGCCAAACTGGTTGTCGGCGATGATCCACTTGCCGCCGGGGTCGAAGGTGAAGAAGCGTGGCCCTTTGCCTCCGACAGAAATCCGCTGCAACACGGACAGCGTACCATTCGTCGGCTCGATCGAAAAGACGACCAGCGAATCTTCGCCGCGATTACTTGCATACAGATAGCGCCCGCTGGATGGGATGAAGATTTCGGCGGCCGTGTTCGTGCCGTGGAACTCCGGCGCGATGCTGCTCACGGTATGGCCGGTGTAGGTCAGCAACGCCTCTTCCGGATTGGCTGCGCTGGTGTGCGTGGTCGTCCAGAGGTACTGGTCGATCGTCGACTTGAGTTCATCGATACCGTAGACCCAGCGCTCGTTAGGATGAAAGGCAACGTGCCGAGGGCCGGCTCCCGGATGGGGGTTGGATGTGATGTGCGGCGGACCCAGTTTTGCGTTTTCGGTATCGAGCGCGAACGTGATCAGCGAGTCGGTGCCAAGATCGTTGACAACCAGGAAACGATTGTCTGGACTGATCATTGCGGAGTGCGGATGCGCGGCTTCCTGCCGGTCAGCCTGTGGGCCGGGAGCATGGAAGAGCTTGCGATCGCGCATGTTGACGACATCGACCGGCTGGGAGAGGGTTCCGTCCGGCTGTACCAAAAACGTCGCAACGGTTCCGCCGGCGTAATTTGCCACATAGGCCGATGCGCCGGTTGTATCGACCGAGATATAGGCGGGGCCGGCACCGCCTGAAGGAACGCGACCGAGCTCCTTGAGCACGCCGTTCGCGGGGTCGCAGGAGTAGGTAACGATCTTTGAACTCTTTTCATCACCTTCGTTGCAAACGTAGATGAACGGGCGTCCGTCCACATGATTCAAGGCCATGAACGATCCACGCACATGATCGGCGGCGAGCTCCGGCGTGGAGATGTGCCCGGTGGCTGTATCAAACTGCGAGCGGTAGATGCCCTTTGCCGAAGGATGCGAGGTGTCAGCCCCGAAGTAGACGTAAGGCTTGCGGGCTGGAGGCTGAACAGACGGCTTGCGCTGGAAGAAGCGCTTGGCCTGTGCTTCGACCGGCTGAGTCAAGGCAAAGTGCGCGCCTGCGGTTGCGGCGGGCAGCAGAGACAGCATGCGGCGGCGGGTCAGCTTCATTTGTGCGCTCCTGGTCTTGCTTGAGGCGATTACAGCTTGACCCGGTCATCGGGGTCCGGCATGGGCGCGCCGAAGTAGGCCGCGCTTCCTGGGTCGCCGGGCAGATGTCCGAGAAACTGCTCGGGCTTGATGTCGTCGTTGATCATGGGCAGGATCGGAAGGTTGTCGGTGCGGCCTGCTTCCTTCACCACTGCGTTGGCGTGCTCGAGGACTTCTTCGACCGACATGGTGTACATCTCGCGCCCGTTGTCGTAGCCGGACTCGATGGCTGTCTTCAGGTAGCGGCCCGCAGACTGCGCCGCCAGATAGTCGGTAATCACATGGCCGTCGCGGCGCTTCATCTCGACCCACGCGCGGTTGGGCATCGAGATCCAGACCGGGCGTCCGTTGACCGCGAAGCGGATGTCGGTTGCGTCGACGTGGCGGGTGGCGATCGCGACCATGGTTCCTCTCCACTTGCAATGCAGCGGTTCAGCCGTCCAGCGATCGTTTACCGTGAAGTCTTCATACATGCATCCAGCTTAGACGAGCCGCCACGGACGGGCAACGTCCACGTGGCGCTATTCCGTACTGCGCCGCACGGGCTTGCTCTTCAGCCTTTGTTTGTTGACCGGCGGGGCGTTGCTGGGCGGGCGCTGCTTGCCTTTGCGACGCGATTTTTTACCGTTCTCTTCAATAACGGCACGCATCCAGTAATTGCCTTCGCTGTCGGTCTCGATTCCGTGCACCTCGCGCTCGAAGCCGGGGAAGCGCTTGCCAAACTCTTCCATGGCGAGAATCAGGCGGATGACGGGGCTGTCCGGTCCGCCCAGGCGTTCGCCCGGCATCGACATGGGAATGCCTGGGGGATACGGCACCAGCATGACGGCTGCGATGCGTCCGGCGAGTTCGCGGAAGCGAATCTTTTCGGTCTGGTGGCGCAGCAGCTTCTGGTACGTCTGCGCGGGTGTGAGGATCGGGTCGAAGTCCTCATCGCAGGCTGCGTTGACCAGCCCGGCGAGATCGAGCTCGACCATGACCCGATGCATCTCGTCCGAGAGCTCTTTCAAGGACACGTTGCGATAGCGGTGCGGATACTTGGCAACTAGCTCTGGCAGCGCCTCTTCAAGCGGCGCTTCCGAGTCGTACAGGCGCTTGAACTCGAAAAGATTCTCGAGCAGGCTGCCCCACTTGCCCTTGGACGTGCCGACTGAAAACAACACCAGCACGGTATAGTCACCGGTGCGCGCAATCTCCACGCGGCGGCTGTCGAGGAACTCGGTGAGCACGGCCGCAGGGATGCCCCACTCCGCAACGACGCCCTGCGCGTTTACACCGGGGGTAAGAATGGTCACCTTGGCGGGGTCAAGCATGCAGTACTCGTCGGCGATGTCTTCGTCCTGGTAGCCGTGCCAATCGTCGCCCGGCTTCAACGTCCAGCAGCTGGGCGTATCGACGAGCAGCTCATCCGGCGCTTCTTCAAACACGAAGCTTTCATCCGTTTCGGGGTCGATGACGAGTTCCGGTTGGTAGAGGCGGAAGAACCAACCATCGCCGTTATGCTCGACACGGCGCAAACGGTGGGCGATCGAGCTCATCGCCTTGCGAAAGCTGATGGCATCCTGAATGGTCTCGTCCATCAACGTCGGGCCTGCGGGTTCATCCATCATCGCGGCGGCTACGTCGAGCGATGCGATCAAGGGATAAAACGGCGAGGTGGTTCCGTGCATCATGAAGGATTCGTTGAACTGGTCGAAGTCAAGCGGCGCACGCGGGCTGAGCTTGATGTGCACCATCGAGCCCATGGAAAACGCGGCCAGCATCTTGTGCGTCGATTGCACGGAGAAGATGGCCGGGCGGTCGGGCATATCATCCGGTACGTCCATCGCGAAGCGCCCGCGATAGAGCGGATGGAATTTCGCGTAGGCGTACCAGGCCTCGTCGAAATGCACGCGCGGCACGGATTTGGCGAGCTCCTCCACCACGCGATTCACGTCGTAGCAAAGCCCGTCGTAGGTGGAGTTGGTGACGACGGCATAGGTCGGTTCCTGCGAAGGCGCGCCCGCCGCAAACGGACTTTTGCGGATGAGCTTTTGCACACTTTCGGGGCTGAAACGTTTGAGTGGAACCAGGCCGATCATGCCGTAGCCGTTGCGCGTGGGCTTGAAGTAAACCGGACGCGCGCCGGTGACGGTCAGCGAGTGGCAGATGGATTTGTGGCAGTTCGCATCGGCGAGAACGATGTCGTCCTGCGCGATGACGCCGTGGCCTATGATCTGGTTGGAAGTGCTGGACCCGCCGAGCACATAGAACGTCCAGTCCGCGCCGAAGATGCGTGCGGCGTTGCGTTCGCTGTCGCCCGGAGGTCCGATGTGATCGAGCCAGGAACCCAGCGGAGCGGTCGAGATGCCAAGGTCGGAACGCATGATGTTCTCGCCGAAGAAGCGATGAAACTCCATGCCAATCGGGTGCTTCAGAAAGGCAACGCCGCCCATGTGGCCGGGTGCATCCCACGAGTAAGCACCTTCGTCGGTGTACTTCTTCAGCGTGCGGAAGTAGGGCGGCAACAGGTTTTGATGGTAGCGTTCGACAGCGAAGTCGACCCGGTTCGCGATAAACGCCGGGGTATCGCCGAAGAGGTGAATGTACTCATGGACCTGGCGGACGACTTCCAGCGGAAGCTCCGAAACCAGCGTGCGGTCGGCGATGAGGAAGATCGGGATTTTCTTGTTGCGGCGGCGGACTGCGCGGAGAATCTGCAACGCCGCGCGTTCGTCGAACTGGTTGTCGCCTTCGAGGTCCCAGTCCAGCAGGATCGACGAATAGGAGGGATCCGACGTGATCAGCGAAATGCCGTCCTCGGGCGTGGAGGTTCGCACCACCTCGTAACCTTCTACGCGGATGGCCTCGACGAGGCGTTCCATGGCACGGTCCGAGACTGAATCAGTCCCGCCCACTTCGCTCGCAATCAACAGAACCCAACGGCCTTCGTTCATCCCACCTCACCTGTCAACGAAATACGCCAAACAATCGATTCTAACGCGTCTTTGAAGAAGAGAAGGTGAACGGGATTCTGAGCAAATCGCGAGAAGGGCTACACACCCAGTTCTGCACGAATCGCGTCCGCAATGGCGCTGGCGTGGTGCTCCATGGCGGCCTTGTCCTCCGCCTCGATCATGACGCGCGCTAACGCTTCGGTTCCGCTGTAACGGATGACGACGCGGCCAGACCCGTGCAGGTCTTTTTCTGCTTTTGCGATGGATGTAGCTACGGAGGCGATCGAATCGAGTGGCCGCTTTTCTCGTACTTTGACGTTGACGATGACCTGCGGGAAGACTTTCAGGTCTGCGGTCAGTTCTGCCAGCGACTTGCCGGAACGGTGAATGATATCTAAAACCAGCAGGGCTGTCAGCAGGCCATCGCCGGTGGTGGAGCGGCCGGAGAATAGGATGTGTCCGCTTTGTTCTCCACCGAGGCTTGCGCCGGTCGCTAGCATCTGCTCAAGGACGTATTTGTCCCCGACGGGTGCGCGGAGCATTTTGATACCGGATCGTCCGAGCGCGGCTTCGAGACCCATGTTGGACATGGTGGTCGCGACGACGGTGTTGTTTGCGAGCCTGCCTTGCGCGTGCAGGTCGCGTCCGGCGAGCAGGAGGACGGCGTCTCCGTTGACGACCTTGCCAGACTCATCGGCGAACATGACGCGGTCGGCATCGCCGTCGAAGGTGATTCCGATTGAGGCCTTGTGCTTGACGACTTCGGCGGCTACGACTTCAGGATGCAGGGCACCGCATCCGGCGTTGATGTTGCGTCCGTCGGGACTAGCGTGCGTGACCACTACGGTGCCGCCGAGATCGCCGAAGAGCTGCGGAGCAACTGCACTGGCCGCGCCGTTCGCGCAGTCGATCACGATGTGACGATTGTCGAGCGAGAGATTGGGCACGGAGTCGAGCAGGAAGCGGACGTACTCGCCACGGTCCGCTTCTTTAACTGCGGGCGCGCTGGCCGCATCCCAGGCCTGTTGCGCGGCTACTGTATCGGCGCCCGGCCGCTCGAGCTGTGCGAAGATTTCGGCTTCGATAGCCAGTTCGGTTGCATCGGGAAGCTTGAATCCGTCTGGGCCGAATAGCTTAATTCCGTTATCCTGCCACGGATTGTGCGAGGCCGAAATCACCACGCCGGTAGCAAACCCATGCGTATGCGCCAGGTGCGCGATGGCAGGCGTGGTGATCACGCCCGCGCTCTCGACCGAGGCACCGCCTGCGTCGAGGCCCGCTGTCAGGGTGGCGGCGATGCGCTCGGACGACTCGCGCGTGTCCATTCCCAGGAGGACGCGTGGGGCCTGGTGCTGCGCACGCAGGGTTCGAGCCAGAGCCAATCCAATGGCATACACAGTCGCGGCATCGAGCGGAGCTTCACCGGCGACGGCGCGAATGCCGTCGGTCCCAAAGAGCTTTTTCATGCGGATTCCTTTTCGAGAACACTTGCGCGCACGGCACCGGTGGCGAGCCGCGCGCGGATTTCTTGCCCAAACGTGACTGCGTCGGCGTTGCGCAGGATGCTGCCGTCGGGTGCATAGACGATGGCATAGCCCCGGCTGAGTACAGCCAGCGGAGACAACGCGTGCAGCTTGCCGGACAGGCGTTCAAGCCTTACGTGGGGGCGCACAATCAACTCCCGCTGCACGCGCTCAAGACGTTGCTGCGCGGAGGTCAACCTGCGCTGGGCCAGAACCATGCGCAGCGTTGGATCGTGCCTGCGCAGGCGCGCTTCCAGTGCAGTCAGGCGTGCAGACTGCGTGGCGAATCGACGTTCCTCTGCCCTGCTGAGCCGTTCGCGCAGATCGTCCACTCTTTGCGCGCGCAGCAGGATGGTGTTGCGCACACGCGCCAGCACATGCTCGGCGGAAAGACGCTCCAGCCGCCGCCTGGTCTGCATCAGGTTGAACTCCCCGGCGCGATAAACGCGGCGGTCGAGCGCCAGCACGCGCTCTTCGATCCGGTGCTGCGCTGCGGTGATCAACTCCGCCGCAGCCGAGGGCGTGGAGGCGCGCAGGTCTGCTGCAAAGTCGGCGATGGTCGAATCCACTTCATGGCCAATGCCTGAGATGACGGGGAGCGTGGAGGCGGCGATTGCGCGGGCCACTAACTCGTGATTGAAGCCGTTAAGATCTTCGAAGGATCCTCCGCCACGCGCTACGAGGATCAACTCGACACGGTCGGGGTTCTGGTTAAACCACTTCACGCCCGCGGCCACCGCAGAGGCGCAGCGCGCGCCCTGCATCACGGCCGGATAGATAAGGATACTGAGGCGCGCGTGACGGCGGCGAACGACCTGCAAGATGTCATAGAGCGCGGCACCATTTGGGGACGTGACGATCCCGACGCAGCGCGGGAACGGAGGCAAAACTTTGCGCGGACGATCGAAGAGGCCTTCGCGCCGGAGCCGCTCCTTGAGTTGGTCGAAGGCGAGTTGCAGGGCACCGGTTCCGCGCGGCTGTAGGAACTCTCCTATCAGCTGCAACTGTCCGCGTGTTTCGTAGACAGAGATTCGCCCGCGCACTTCAACCGCCGCGCCATCTTTGGGCTTGAACGCGGAGAGTCGTGCCTGGGTGCGAAACATGACGACGGGTAGCTGGGCGTCGCCATCTTTCAAGGTGAAGTAGATATGCCCGGAAGCCGCCGGACGGCAGTTCGAAATCTCACCTTCGACCGACACCAGCCCGGAGTAGCCGTGCTCCACATGCAGCCGCAGTTCCGCGATAAGTTCGCGAACGCTGTAGGTCCGGGGCCGCTCCTTAAAAGTAGGAATAGAGACTTCAAGAGTAGGAATAGAGACTTCAAGAGTAGGAATAGAGACTTCAAGAGTAGGAATAGAGACTTCAAGAGTAGGAATAGAGACTTCAAGAGTAGGAATAGAGACTTCCGAATGCTCAGGCACTAGCCGGTTCAACCTACCGTTAGCAGAGTCGGTTGGCTTGGGCTGCTCGAAGAGCTTGCCGGAGAAAAGGTCTTGCTGCGGTTCCATCGGGCGCGTCTTCGCAACCGGCCTGCGTGCCCCTCCCCGGCCTGCTCGCAGGGACAGCAACGACGGCAATTGTTCATCGGAAGGCACAGCAAGAGTTTATCGCAGCGGCCACCCGGAGTTGC
>JAABUJ010001673.1_pt1 | contig 30980 bp, 29 predicted proteins | sample 5559131 | NCBI WGS metagenome assembly JAABUJ01 (sample SAMN10711875, study PRJNA513366) | rock metagenome | isolation source: Antarctica rocks | place: Antarctica: Victoria Land, Mt New Zealand nord | collected 2016-01-07
CGCCGGCCTCGCGCACGGCGGCGGCGGTCGTGTCGGCATGGCCCTCGACGACGGGTTCGCCCCATCCGCACACGCCCGCGTCGGTCGTGACCTTGAGGAACAGCCAGCGCGGCGGTACTTTGAACAGTTCCAGTCCGGTGATCTTCGTCATTGTTGTGCGCCCTCCCCATCCATGCCATGCTCAGGGAGCGTGACCCCCTGCCAGGGCCATGTGGGATAGGTGTCGGCCGCGACCGTCGGCAGGCAGTCTTCCCACCCGCTCATGTCGTGCCTCTCCCAGCAATCCCCGTAGCGTGGGGGGGCGTGTGTTTCGCGTTGGTCACACCAGAAGAGGTCATGCCCCGTTGTCTTGTCGATAAGGGACGCAACCTTTCCACCGACTCGTGACTGGATGAGCACGCGGGCCAGGTTGGATTCGAGGGTGACCGCCCCGTTATCGACAGAGGGCTCGCCGTGCACACTGATCGCCACATCCTCCTCCTTAACACACTATCCGTACGCTCCGTACGCTTATACGGTATCGGCGACGGCGCGCGTATCTTAACTGCCGAACTGCCGAAGCGCGGACTCAGTCGCCCTACCCCATCGCCCCCGCGACAGCGGGTAGGGGGTGTGCCACAAGAATGTTCCCATGCACGTGTATAGCGGCCATGCCAGTTTGCTGCCGCACCGCATAAGGGAACTGTGCTGTGGCACACCCTAACGAAACGTGACGCCACTGCCCTTGACAAGCGCCGCTATGGGTGCTACGCTGGCCAAAAGAGGTTGTATGATGTCTGAAGACTCTGCGCATATGATATGCATGGCGGCCGGAGGCGTCAAGGTGGAAACGCGCCGCGCCTGACGTGGAAGTGGAAATAGACACGGACATGGAGAGTAAAGGGGCAAAACTGTGAGCAACCTGCGCGGATCATCTCTGTCCCGCCTGATCCTGGCGGCGTGCCTTGGATTTGGCCCTGCTATAGGTATCCCGGCGGCGCGCGTCGCCTCGGCGCTGCTCCTGCCTCTCGGTTTAGCGCTCGCCGCGCCGACCTCGCCCGCGCTGGCGCTGGACAACGGCCTCGCCCGCACACCCTACATGGGCTGGAACACCTACTATGGCCTTGGCGGAACCTATAACGAGCAGACGATCGTGAGCGTGACCGACGCTATGGTGAATCGGGGGCTGGCGGCGGCCGGTTATACCTATGTGTGGCTCGACGCGGGCTGGTGGTCCGGCACGCGCGATGCGAGCGGCAACATCACGGTGGACGCGACGCAGTGGCCACACGGCATGGCGTGGTTGGCCGGCTACATCCACTCTAAAGGTCTCAAGGCAGGCATCTACACTGATGCCGGCAGCAATGGGTGCGGCGGAGCCAACCAGGGCAGCTACGGCCACTACCAGCAGGACGCAAACCAATTCGCGTCCTGGGGCTTCGACGCTCTGAAGGTGGACTTTTGCGGCGGCCACGCAATGCGCCTGGATCCCGCGACCGCCTACGGCCAGTTTCGCGACGCGCTGCTCAACAACAGCAGCCACCGGCCCATCCTGTTCAACATCTGCAACTTCCTGGAGCCCGGCCAGGCGGGACCCAACGACCCCCCGTACAACCAATCCGCGTTCTACTCGTATACGTTCGGGCCGTCGACCGGCAACTCGTGGCGCACGGACACCGACATCGGTTTCGCGCATAGCGTGCAGTGGCCGGCCGTGCTCAGGAACCTGGATCACGACGCCGCGCACCCCGAGGCGGCCGGCCCCGGGCACTGGAATGATCCGGACTACCTCGGCCCCGAGCTCGGCATGACCGCCGCGGAAGCTCAGGCCCAGTTCACGATGTGGTCCATCGTCGCCGCCCCACTGATTATCGGCAGCGACGTCCGCGCCCTCTCCGCGCCCACGGTGGCCATGCTGACTAACCCGGACGTCATCGCCGTCGACCAGGACGCCCTTGGTGCGCAGGGTACGCGCATCGCCCAACAAGGTAACGGCGACGTGTGGGTCAAGACGCTGGCCAACGGCGACCGCGCGGTGGCCCTGCTCAATCGCGGGCCGACCGCGCTGACCATCTCGACGAGCGCCGCCGACGTGGGGCTTGGGCACGCGGCCGGCTACACGCTGCAGGACCTGTGGGCACATCGGTCCACGGAAACGGCGGGACGCATCACCGCGACCGTCGCGCCGGATAGCGCCGTGCTCTACCGCGTTTCCGCAGGATATGGGAACACCGTCGCCCCCGCGACCAGCGTTTCGGCGCCGGGCGTGCCCGCCGCGTATCCAGGCTCGCAGCTGCGTCTGGCCATACCTGAGCAGAGCATGCCGGTGTCGTCGACGTTCGAGAACGACGGGCGGACGTCGGTCACTGACGCGCGGATCGCGCTTGCGGCCCCGCCCGGCTGGCAGGTGCAGGCGCAATCCACTACGGGCGGCGCCGTCGGCACGAACGAGCAACGCGTCGCGCAGTGGATGGTGACGCCCCCCGCGGGCGCCCTCCCCGGCAGCTACGCCCTCACCGTCACGGCCACGTATCGCTGGGGCGGCAATCAGACCGACAGCAGGAGCGCGCAGGTACAGGTGACTGTGCCGCCAGCGCCGCCTGCGGGTACCGGCTACCTGAGCGACCACACCTGGCTGGATGCCAGCAGCGGCTACCTCGTTCCGATGCTGGACGTGAGTGTCGGCGGCAACCCGATCACGCTGCAGGGGCACACCTATCCGAAAGGCATCGGCGTAGCCTCCCCGTCACAGATCGAGTACTACTTTGGCGGCAACTGCGCCCATCTGTCGGCCACGGTTGGGATCGACGACATCGTCAACAGCGTTAGCCCTCAAGGCGGCACTGCGGTGTTCCAGGTCTATGGCGATGGCCGCAAGCTCTACGACAGCGGCGTGGTAGACCGGACCGCCACCAAGTCCGTCGAGGTCGATCTGACCGGGGTCAACGTGCTGACGCTGGCCGTGGGTGACGCTGGGGACGGCGGCTACAACGACCGTGCCGATTGGGCGGGCCTGCAGGCGTCGTGCGGCAATCCGGTTGCCACCGTTCCCGGCGGGCCGTGGCCGCACTTCGTGCCCCAGGCGAGCATGAGCGCGACCGCCAGCAGCGCGCACGCGGGTTACCCGGCGAGCGCCGCCATCGACGGCCGGCAGACCACGATCTGGCATTCTGAATTCAGCCCGCCGGCGCCGCTGCCGCAGTCGATCACGATCGATCTCGGCGGCGCCCATACCGTCGCGGGGCTCACCTATCAGCCGCGCCTCGACGCGTCGGAGACCGGCACGATCACCGGCTACGTCGTCTATACCAGCGTTGATGGAACGGCCTTCAGCCAGGCGGCGAGCGGCGTGTGGCCCGGCGACCGCTCGCTCAAATCCGTCACCTTCAACGCGCCGCAACAGGCCCGCTACGTGCGGATCGAGGCGACGAGCGGCGCAGGCAACTACGCCTCGGCGGCCGAGATACAGGTGGCCGATGTGCCGGCCGGGGCAGGGGGCGGGCCGCCCCCCTCGACCACGCCCGAGCTGGGCTCCGGCGACCTCTTCGCCAGCGGCCTCATCGTTCTGGGCCTCGGGGTGGTCTACCGCCGTCGCCGTACCGGCCGCGCACCACGGCAGTAGAGCGCCAGACGCTACACGACCGCACAGACAAAGGGCCGGGGAGATACGCTCTCCCCGGCCCTTTTCTCGCCCCTGCGTAAATATTGGGCGCTTTCCGTACGACGCATGCGTGCCATGCCCGCCTACCACATACCCCGACGGTTCACCCATCATGGTTGCCGCAGGGGACTCCGGCTTGAAAGCCGGAGGGGAATGCGGGGGTGAGCAGTTACCTTGACACGCCCTGTTCGTTAGTATACGCTATACACGCGGAGGTTGTATGATGTCCAGTGACCGGGCAGCAAGCCGGTTTTCGAAACGCCCGCGAGACCGGCTCTATAAGGCTGTGACCGAAGAGGTGGCCGGGGCCATCGTGTCGGGGAGCATCGCGCCGGGCGAGTACCTGCCGACGGAGATGGGCCTGGCTACCCAGTTCGAGGTCAGCAGGACGGTCATCCATGAGGCGGTGAAGGTTCTCGCGACCAAGGGGCTGGTGGAGGCGTTGCACGGGCAGGGCGTGCGCGTCTTGCCCCGACACGCCTGGAACAGCCTCGATCCGCTCGTCCTCCGCTTGCGTGAACGGGACGGTGGCCTGCGCCAATTGCTGCATGAGCTCCTGCAGGTCCGGCGCATCGTGGAGACGGAGGTCGCCGCGCTCGCGGCTGAGATGGCCAGCGACGAGGAAATGACCGAGTTGTGGTCCTTGCTCGCGCGCATGGACGCGTCCGTGACGGACGCCGACGCCTACAACAGGCTCGACCTCCAGCTCCACGACCGCCTGGCCATGTTGACGCACAACAGCCTATTGCCCGCGATGCTGCGTCCCGTGAGCGACCTGCTCGCGCTCGGGCGAGAGGTTACCCTCCGCGCGCATGGCACCGGCGTCCTGGCGCAGGCCCACCACCGGGAGATCGTGGACGCCGTCGCGCGCCGTGACCCGGCGGCCGCGCGCGCCGCGATGGCGCGGCACCTGCGGCTATTCGAAGACGACATCCAGAGGGCGGTTCTCGATCACGAGGGGCCTGTTTTCGCGGCCGCCGCGACGCGGTCATAGTGGGCGCCGGCGCGCCAAAAGGGGGTGAGGGAACGCCACACGTCCTGGTCGACGTCGATCAACGTTTTCCCCGTAGCATCATAAGGAGCAATATCGTGAGAAATAGACGCGCACTCGTCTCTGTGTTCCTGGCGGCGTGCATCGCCGTCACCTCCGCTGTCGGCGCGCACGCCGCGCGCGCCGCCACGCCGGTCACGCTGCGCTGGTCCTTCTGGTCGAATAACCCGGCCGAGATCCACTCTAACCAGGAGATCATCAATGCGTTCGAGGCGCAGAACCCCGGCATCAAGGTCGAGCCTATCTTCATCCCCTACGCGTCCTACCACGCCAAGGTGCTGTCCCAGGCCGTCGGCGGCTCGGCCCCCGACGTCATGTGGGTGCAGTACACCTACTATCGCGTCTTCGCCGATAAAGGGGCCATCCTCGACATCTCGTCGCGCGTCGCCAAAGATGCGGCCCTCCAGCGGCTGCTGAAAGAGGATACCTACCCGGTCGACACGGCGAAACTCTACTACAAGAACCACGTCTACGGCCTGGTGCGCGACGACGAGGGGCTCACCCTGGCCTACAACATCGACATGTTCAAGAAAGCCGGACTGCCCACGCCGAACGAGTATGCGGCCAAGGGCCAGTGGAATTGGAACACGTTCCTCACCGTCGCGCGCAAGCTGACGCTCAAACACGGGTCCCAAACGGTCCAATATGGCACGGGACCCGCCGACTATCTCGACCTGCTCTACCTCAACGGCGTTTCGCTCTTCAACGGAGCCTTGAGCAAAATCCAGATCGATACGCCACAGGCCATCCAGGCCGTGCAATTCGACGCCGACCTGATGCAGAAATATGGCGTCGCCCCGGTGCAAACCGCCTCGGCAGCCAGCCCGGATTACTTCGGGTCTCAGCGCGTGGCCATGTCGTGGAATGCGGGTCCGTGGCTCGCGCCAGGCTACAATCAGATACAGGGACTCCATTGGGACATTGCGCCGTTCCCGCAAGCGCCAGGTAAGCCCTATCGCCTGCCGGCCGATAACGGCGCCTTCTTCACGATCTCCGCGAAGACGCCGCACCCCAACGAAGCCTACAAACTGGTGCGCTTCATGGTCACGCCCACGGCACAAAAGCTCATGGCCGCAGCGTTGACCACATCCCCGCTCCTCAAATCCGTCATGTATTCCAAGGCGTACCTCACGGCCCCGGGGATGCCCAAGCACGGCGTGTTGTTCGCCAAGGAAAACGAATCCGTCGTCCAGGTTGTCTTCCCCAACAACTGGTTGGAGATGCAGACAAAACTTAACAGCTCCCTCGACCAAATCTACCTGGGGCGATCAACCGCCGCGCAGAGCCTGCCCCAGGCGGCACAAACGCTGAACTCCATGCTGCAGCAATAGCGGCGTGACGGTGTAGCGGGGCGCCACTCGTTTCGTTGGGAATGCCCCGCTGCATCAAGCTCTGATGGTGGAAAGAGGTACACGATGCAGCACGACGACGTGTCGAGGAACGTAGTCCTGCCACGCGCCGCACATGAAAGGCGGGGGCTGCGGCGGCGAGCGCGTGGCTTGCGGGGTACGGAGGAGCGCGACTTCTTCCTGATGCTGATCCCCGAATTGCTCGGGCTTCTGCTTCTGTTCCTCGGTCCGTTGGTGGCCGTCATCGGGATCAGCCTGCTGAAATGGGACGGCTTGACGTCCGCGCGGTTCGTCGGAGGCGCGAATTACACCGCCCTTGTTAGCGACAATCTGTTCTGGCAATCGCTCTACAACACGGTGTACTACACCATCCTCAGCGTTGGCGTGGGTACGGTCGTCGCCTTCACGGTAGCCCTCCTCTGGAACCAGCCGGTTCGCGGCCTGATGCTTTATCGGGCGCTGTACTACATGCCGGTCATCGTGCCGGCGGTCGCCGGCTCGCTCGTGTGGGGCATCCTGCTCAATCCAAGCTTCGGGCTTGTCAACGTCCTCCTCAATCTGGTGGGCCTCCCCAGTCTGCAGTGGCTGCAGGATCCCACCTGGGCCAAACCCGCCATCGTCCTGTTGAGCCTGTGGACCGTCGGGAACGCCGCGGTCATCTACCTGGCGGGCCTGAAAGGGATCCCGGCCACGTTGTATGAGGCCACCAGGGTCGACGGCGCGGGCCCCACGCGACAACTCTTCCAGATCACCATCCCCATGATGGCCCCCACCTTAATGTTCAACATCATCCTGGGCATGGTAGGGTCGTTTCAGGTGTTCACGCCCGCCTACGTGCTCACGGGCGGCGGGCCGATCAACTCGACCCTGTTCTACATCCTCTACCTGTATCAGAACGCCTTCCAGAACTTCCACATGGGGTATGCCTCGGCGCAAGCCGTCATCCTCCTGATCATCACGTTCGCGTTGAGTATCCTCGTCGTCCGTTTCTTCCAGAACCGCATGTACTACGATTGATCAGTTGCCGGCGGCCAAAAGGTAGGAGTAGGGCATGCCGCGTGTCTCGGATAGTATCCCCGTCCCGCCGCGGCGAGGACCATAGCCGTAGGAGAGGAGCACGACATGATCCAGCGATCAGGAGTTCCCCATGTACGGACGCGCCGCGTCAAGCCGCGGCACATCGGCGTCCATGCCCTCTTGCTGATTGGCGCGGCGTTCTTCTTCGGCCCCGTCGTCGTCGCGTTCAGCACATCCGTCCAATCCTACAGCCAGATCGTGCATCTATCCCCGGACCTATGGCCGCATCCCTTCGCCTGGTCAAACTTCACCGGGGCGATCGCCTCGTTCCCCTTCTGGCAATACTTCTACAATACGCTGGTCAACTATGGTGTCGTTTCCTTCATCGGCACCATGTTGACCGCGCCGCTCTCGGCGTTTGCCCTCTCGCGCCTGCATTCGCGCTATCGCACGCTCGTGTTCCTCCTGCTGCTCGCGTCGCTCATGCTGCCCCAGCAAGCCATCATCATTCCGCTGTACATCGCCTTCGCCCACCTGCATCTGGTGGGGACGTACGTGCCGCTGGTCATCGCCAACTTCCTGGGGGGCGGCGCGTTCAACATCTTCCTGCTGCGTCAATTCATGCTGACGATCCCGCGTGAATTGGACGAAGCGGCGCGCATCGACGGCTGCTCGAGTTGGCAACTCTTCGTGCGCATCATCCTGCCCCTGATCAAGCCGGCCCTGGCCGTGGTGGCGCTCCTGCACTTTCTGTATGTCTTCAACGATTTCTTCGGGCCACTGATCTATCTGAACGACCCGAGTCGCTTCACCCTATCCGTGGGCCTCGCCCAATTGAATACCTTCTATGCGTCGCAGTACAACTACCTGATGGCGGCCGCGGTGATGGTGATGCTGCCGCTGATCCTGGTGTTCGTCGTCACCCAGCGCTTCCTCACGGAGGGCATCGCCATGACGGGGATCAAGGCGTAGGCTGCGGGAACGCGGCGCAACGAGAAAGGATGCCTCATGATGTCATCGACTAGAGACTGGACGAGGATTATAATCGGAACACGTAGAGTTTAACGAACAGTTCAACGATGTTGCGCAAGGAGGTCGGCCATGGTTACGGACAAAAACAAGCGAGACTACGAGGAAGATGGATTTGTCGTCGTCAGGGGGCTATTCAGCCCGGATGAGGTGGCGCGCTATCGCGCGCACTATATGACGTTGCGCCGCCACGGCCCGCATCCCGGCGACGTCGCGGGCGTGGATGTCACCGCTAATGACCCGCTCAAGCGCTACCCGCGCATGATTCATATGCATCGGTGGGACGATCTCACGCTACGCTGGTTGCTGGACGAGCGGCTCAACGCCTGCCTAACGGGGTTACTCGGCCGTGAGCCATACGCCGTGCAGACAATGTTATATTTCAAGCCACCAGGGGCCCGCGGCCAGGCGCTGCACCAGGACAACTTCTACCTGCGCGCCCAGCCGGGCACATGCGTAGCAGCGTGGCTGGCGCTCGATCGCTGCGACGAGGCCAACGGCTGCATGCAGGTCGCTCCGGGCAGCCACCGCTGGCCGCTCCTGTGCGCCGAGAAGGCCGACACCGCCACCAGCTTCACCGACGTGACGGTCCCGTTACCGCCGGGCCAGGAGATACAACCAGTTCGCATGGACCCCGGCGACGTGCTGTTCTTCAACGGTTCGCTGGTCCACGGCAGCTACCCCAATACCACGCCGGATCGCTTCCGTCGGGCGCTCATTGGGCACTACATCGAGGGCGCCGCCGCGCAAGTGGCCGCGTTTTACCACCCGGCGCTGCGCATGGATGGGACACCACTCGCCCTTGACGAGAGTAGCGGTGGCGGTACCTGCGGTGTATGGGTGGAGCGTGACGGCGCGCCAGTCGTGGAGTTGGTCGGGCGAGAGACGGTGACCCGGAAACACGAGTAGGGGCCGGCGTCCGATCCCGTGCGGGAGGACAGGTCGGGGAGCGTAGGTAGGGCGAATCGTGCCGACGACCAGCGCCTCACCGCCGGCTTTGTCGTCCGGATACAAGCTCGGCACGCGCTCGAACACAGCGCGGACATCCAGGAGATACGGCGCGTCCATGGGCGCTGAGGAGCTAGTGGCGCGGCAGGAGGCAACGGAACGGCATGAGGAATGATGCGCTTTGTGTTGGCGTTACCCGAGCAGGTGTGGCATCGCTGGGGCGACGACCATGACGGGCGGCCCACCGATGCGGCAGAGGTTGCTGGCGGCGCAGGCGCTGGGCGCCAGGGTGAGCTGCAGCGTGGCCTGGCGCGGTACGCCGCGCCCGTTGGCGCCCGTCGCGGGGGTGAGCGCGGGCGTGACGGGCAGCCGCGCGTCGTCGTCGCCCACGGCGGCGATGCTCCGGTCCAACTCCGCTTGCGTGTCGCCCGCGCCTATTGGGATGCTAACCGTCGCCTCGACGGGTTGCGCCGTCGTGTTCCACAGCACCAGCGTCGCTCCCCGCGCGCCACGGTCGACGGCGATGGCGCGCACTGTCCCGGTTTGCCCCAGGTCGCTCGCGCGCATCGCCCCGGCGAGCGCGTGCGTGGTGGCGCGCAGGGCGGCGATGGCCGGGCGCGCCGTGCCGTCCGGCCGCATCAGACCCGCCGGGTAGGCGTGCGGCGAGAGGTCCGCCGGATCGGTCATCTTGTAGAATTCGATGCGCGCCGCCCCGCCGACCAGCGCTAGCGCGCTGGCCTGTACGACGAAGGCGGCCTGTTCCCCCACCGTGGCGATGGCTGTGAGGTCCACGACCTTCCACGGACCGTCGCTGGTCGGCGCGGCGCCGGTCTCATTCAGCCAGATGGGCTTGCCGAAGCCGTGCGCGTGCATCAGGCCGCGGTCAATGCGCAGGATGCGCGCGACATCGTCGGGCACGTTGTAGATGTGCGCGGAGGCGACGTCGAAGTACCAGTTGTTGCGTCGCGCCGCGGGGTCGGCCGCGAGCGCGTCGAGCAGCCGGGCGAAGTAGAGTGGGCGCCCGTAGGCGGCGTCCCACCAGTAGGTCGTGGCGGCGAGGTGCACGACCAGCGTGGGGGCGACTCGCTTGATCTGTAGGTAGGCCACGCGCTGCAGTTGCGCGAAGTCGGTCACCGTGCCGGGCCAGGTGTAGCCGGCCACCCCTGCGTTCCATACGTCCGGCTCGTTCCAGATGATCCAGTGGCGCACGCGGCCACGGTAGCGGCGCGCGAGCTCGGCCACGAACGCGCCCCAGCTGTTGCGCGGGTCGTCGGGGGCCAGGTACAGCCCGCTGGGCAGCCCGTGGGGACCCGCGGCCCAGGGGGGACGGCAACCGATGATGCCGACGATTTCGCGCCCGTGCGCGATCTCGTCGTTGATCATGGCCCCCGAGACGGCGGCGCGGTTCCACCCGTGGGGGCCGGCCGGCTGCAGGGCGCACCAGTCGAAGTTGACGCGCTCCCAGCCGATCCCGGCGTAGGAGGCGGCGTACGGCGCGGTGAAGGCCTGGACCACGCCGAAGCGGCGGTCGGGCGGCGGGTCGTTGGTGGCGGCGGCGACCTGATGGGGATCGACGTGGGGCGCGTTTCCCGCCCCATCTACGATTGGCGAGACGCCCGGCGCGGTCCATGGCGCCGCCGGCGGCAGGCAGGCCGAGCACAACTGGGGCGGCGCGCCAAGGGGGTCGAACGGACCGGCCGCGTCGTGTAATGTGGACGCTACAGGCGACGGTGTGGTTTGCTGTATGGCGGCGGGAGCGGCGGCCGGCGCGACGAAGACGCCGATGACGCCAAGCAGGCAAACGACAAAGGCGAAGACGGCCAGCAGACGGCGCGCCCGCCGCCCCGGCCGAGGTTTCGCGTGCTCTGACCGGGCGTGCTCTGGCCGGGACGTTTCCGGTTGCGCCACCCGCGCTCGTGTCCGCGTTCCCGCGCTGGCTTGGACGTCGTCGTGGTTGTCGCTGTCCGCTAAACGCATACGTCGTCCTTCACTTGGCCGCCTGCCCGTCCCCGCTGAGGCTATCCTCCGCCGCGATGGCGACCGCCGCGATGGCGACCGCGCCCTCGGTATGGCCGAGCACGGTGACGGGCAAGCGCCCCAGTTCCTCCATCGCTTCGAGCGTGGGATGCGGCGTCGCGAGATCGGCGGGGCGGATGGCCAGCGCGGCGAAGACGGAGAGCAGGCACGTCGCCGCCCCGGCCAGGAAGGTGACCTCATAGCCGATTTTAGCCCACAGGATACCGCCTACGATCGGTACGCCGACCGCCGCGATGTGGTTGACCGTCGAGCCCGTCACGAGGCTTGGCGTCACGTCCTCCGCTGGCGCGATGCGGCCGAGGTAGCTGTTGATGCCCAGGCCGAACGAGAAGAAGACATTGTCGATGCAGTACAATACGCCGAGCGCCAGCAGGTTGTGTATAAGCGCGTAGCCGGCGAAGAGCGGGATCAGGCAGGCGTAGTTGAGCGCGAGCATGCGGCGCTCGCCAAAGTGGTCGATCAGGCGGCCGATGTACGGGGTGGCGACCGCCGTGACGATCCCGTTGAAGACGAGCAGCGGCACGAGTTGATCTACGTCGAGGTGGTAGTTCTGGGCCAGCAGGAACACGGCGAAGGTGGAGAAGATCTGGCGGCGGCTGCCGTCGAGCAGCGTCAGCGCGTAGTAGATGCCGTAGCGGCGGCGCACCAACAGGCGCGGGCGCTTCACCTCCTTGGTCCGGCTCATGAAGAGCAGCGCGACGGCGCCGACGAGCACGAGCAGCCCGGCCGGAATAAAGGCGCCGCCACGGCCCAATGGGCCGACGACGACCCGGATCATGAGCAAGGCGGCGATGCCGCCCACCGCGCCGATGCCGCCGATGAAGCCCAGCGCGCGGCCTTCCTGCCCTGTGTCAGCCGCGGTCAGCGCCAGGCCGTTGTTCAGGGGGGCGAAGAGGTGGAAGCCGACGCTCCAGACCATGCCCGCGGCGACGAGGTAGACCCAGGTGTGCGCCCCGGCGGTGGCGGCGAGACCGACGCCCATTAGCAGGAGCGCGGCGGCGGCAAGGCGCGCCTCGCGGAAGCGCACTGTCACGGCGGCAAGGACGACGGTCAGGAAGCCCGGCACTTCGCGCAGCGATTCCAGGCCGCCCAGCGCCTGCGCGCCGAGGTGCAGGTCAATGACGACGAAGGGATTGATGAGCGCGCCGTACGCGGCGATGCCGCCCTGCATGGCGAACGAGGCCACGCCCACGAGCGCCAAATCCGAGAGCCGCCAGCGCCGTCCTGCCCGCCTCACTGTCCCTCCTAATTTGATGATAGATGGTAGCCTGCATTATTCATGAACACCCGTGGCGCATAATCCAGGGTAGCCGTCACAGTATTGCACAACAAGTATACGGGGCCTGGGAGGATCGTGCTTGGAACGCGGCTAGAGCTATTGGCCGGTTTGCTTCTACAATATGAGTAGTGGGAATGTGACAGACGGAGGACGAATATGGTTGTGCAACAGCGACAGCGGGTGAGCGTGGCCGAGTTTGAGGCGTTGCCCGACGACGGTAACAGGCATGAGTTAGTGCGAGGGGAGGTGCGCGTTATGCCGCCGTCGAAGGGGCGTCATGGACAAATAGAGGCGGCTATCGTCGAAGCAATCGGCCGGTATCTGGACGATAAGGCGCGAACAATGGGGTGGGAGCCGCGCCAAGGCCTTGACGCGCGCGAACGTTTGGTCGGTTTCACGGCCGTCGGCGAATTCGGCCTGCGCTTCTCGCTGCCCGACGACCCGAGCCAGATCCGCGGCGCCGACGGCGCCTACGTCCCGGCCGCGCAGTTGGCCTCCCTGTCGTGGGACGAAGACGAGTACTTCCCGGCGGTCCCTCATCTCGTCATCGAGGTGGTCAGCGCGACCGACCGCGCCGATGATGTGGCCGAGAAGGTGCAGGACTACCTGGCGGGCGGGGCGCGCCGCGTCTGGTACGTGTACCCGCGGCAGCGCGCCGTCTACGTCCACGACGCCGCTGGCGCCATGCGCATCGTGCGCTGGGGCGAGGCCCTGCGCGACGACGAGTTGTTGCCCGACTTCGAGTTGCCGCTTGATCTTGTCTTTGTCACACCGCCCCAGACCGCCGGTTGAACGCCACGATGACAATAGATCTGCACACGCATACGACGGCCTCGGACGGCACGCTCACGCCGGCTGAGCTCGTGTACGCGGCGCGGCGCGACGGAGTCGACGTTATCGCCATCACCGACCACGACACGGTGGCGGGGATCGCGTCCGCACGGGAGGCGGCGGCTGGGACAGGTCTGCGCGTGCTGGCCGGGGTCGAGCTAGCCGCCAGGCGCCAGCGGTATGGGCTGCACCTGCTCGCTTATGGCATTGACCCGACGGATGGGACGCTGGCGGCGCGTCTGCACGAATTGGCGACGCTGCGCGAGGAGCGCGTGCGGAACATGCTGGAGTTGCTGCGTGGGCTCGGCGTGGCCGTGCGGTGGGAGCAGGTCGCCGCGTTGGCGCGGGGCACGGTGGGGCGTCCACACGTCGCACAGGCGCTGGTCGAGGCCGGCTACGCGCGCGACACCGGCGACGCTTTCGCCCGCTATATTGGCAATGGCAGCCCGGCCTACTTGCCGTCGGCGCGGCTGACCGTGGCCGAGGCCGTCGCATTGGCGGGTGACGCTGGCGGTGCGGTCGCGCTGGCGCACCCATTGCTCTCGCTGTCGCGCCGCGCGCTCGTCGCGCTGCTCCCCGCGCTGCGCGCGGCCGGGCTCACTGGGCTGGAGGTGTACCACAGTGAGCACGACGCGGCGGCCGTCCGCTACCTGCGTGAACTGGCGGCGGAGCAGCGTATGTGGTGGACGGGGGGCAGCGATTTCCACGGCGCGGCCAAGCCGGATGTGCGCCTTGGCGGCGTCGCGATTCCGCCCGAGGTCCTGGCGCAGGGACCCTTTCAAGGGGCTATGGCTGACTAGCCGGCGTCCCGTGGTTGTCGTCGAAGAGGAGCACATCCGCCTTGACACCTATTGGAGTGAGCTTTACCATAACTATCGTACGCCCCACTACGATAGAGGGGTGCCATGCCCCGGCCACAGCAGCCATTCACCGATAAGGAGCGCGCGTGACGACCACCGCAACCACCCGCTTGCCCGTTGCTTCGACACGTGGGCGTACGGCGCCGGCCTCGCCCATCCGCAGGCTCACACCCTACGCCGATGGCGCCAAGGCGCGCGGCGTCCACGTCCATCACCTGAACATCGGGCAGCCCGACTTCGCCACGCCGTCGCCGATCCGCGCCGCCATCGCGGGCTACGACCAGCAGACTATCGCCTACGCGCCGTCCCAGGGGCTGCGCAAGACCGTACGCGCTTGGGCCGCCTACTACAAGCAGGCTTGCGGGGTCGACGTGCCGGAGGAGCAACTCCTGGTGACGATTGGCGGCTCGGAGGCGCTCGTCTTCGCCATGATGGCCGTCGCCGACGCCGGTGACGATATCCTCGTCTTCGACCCCTCCTACACCAACTACTACGGTTTCGCCACGTTCACCGACGTCAAGCTGCGCGCGCTCATGTTGGACCCGTCGGACGGGTACGCGTTGCCGCCGGCCGGCGTCATCGCGGCGGCCGTGACCGAGCGTACGCGCGCGATCTTGCTGTGCAATCCAAACAACCCGACCGGCGCCGTCTACAATGAGCGGGACCTGCGCGTGCTGCTGGATGTCGCCGAGAGACGCGGCGTCTTCCTGATCGTCGACGAGGTCTACCGCGAACTTGTGTTCGATGGGCTGCCGCAAACCTCAGTTCTCTCGATCCTTGGGGCGATGGAGCGCACGATCCTGGTCGATAGTGTATCCAAGCGCTTCAACGCCTGCGGCGCGCGGATAGGCTGCCTGTGCTCGGCCAACGAGGAGATCATGAGCGCCGTGCTGCGCTTCGCACAGGCGCGTCTCGCCGCCGCGACGGTCGATCAACTCGCGCTCATCCCCTTGCTCAACGATCCCTTGAGCTACACCGCGACGCTGGCGGAGGAGTACGAGCGGCGGCGCGACGCCGTGCTGGCGGCGCTCGCCGGCGTGCCCGGTGTCACCGGGAGCCGGCCGCACGGGGCCTTCTACAGTATTCTGAGCCTGCCCGTCGCCGACAGCGAGGATTTCGCGCGTTGGATGCTGGAGAGCTTCGCGTTCGAGGGCGAAACGGTCATGATCACGCCGCTCAAAGATTTCTACGTTACGCCGGGCCACGGGCGGAGCGAGGTGCGGCTGGCCTTCGTGCTCGGCGAGGAGCGCCTCGCCCGCGCCGTACAGGTTCTCGCCGCCGGCCTAGAGGCATACCAAGCGCGTTCGTCGAGCGCGACGACGACACGACAGGCGGCGCTATGATCGAGCGCGCCCCCGATTTCATCGCACATCTGCGCGTCGAGCGCGGGTTCTCCGACAACACGGTGAGCGCCTACCAGAACGACCTGGCGCAGCTTGCCGACTTTATGCGCGCCGGTCCGGTCGAGCTCGACCTGACGGAGCGCGGCACGGTGATCGCCTTTATTTTGCACCTGCGTGAGCGCGAGTACGCTCCCACCACGATAGCGCGCAAGATCGCCGCGGTAAAGTCCTTCTGCCATTACCTGCGGCGCGAGGGGCTGATCGAGGTCGACCCAACCGAAGGCATCGACTCGCCGCACGTCAACAAATATCTGCCCAAGGCCGCCTCGGTCGACGAGATCGACCGCCTGCTAGCCCAGCTCAACGGATCGTCCCCGACGGTACGGCGGGATAAGGCGATGCTGCACCTGCTCTACGCGACCGGCATGCGCGTGACCGAACTCGTGTCGCTTGACGTAACCGACCGGGATGTCGCGGCGCACACCGTACGCTGCGCGGGTAAGGGCGGCAAGCGGCGCGACATCCCGGTCAACGACGAGGCGCGCGAGGCCCTAGACGGCTATCTATATGAGGCGCGCATCGCCCTGCTGGGCGCGCGGGACTCGGCGGCGCTGTTCCTCAACCACCATGGCGAACGGCTGACGCGCCAGGGCTTCTGGCTCATCATCAAGGGCTACGCCAAGAGCGCGGGCATCGACAAGATCACCCCGCACACGCTGCGCCACTCGTTCGCCATGCACAAGCTCAACGATGGCGCCGACCTGCGCTCGGTGCAGGAGTTGCTGGGCCACTCCAGCATCGCCACGACGCAGATCTACACGCACGTCACCGCGCCGAACGGGCACGATCATGACGAGCCCAAAGAGCAGGGCGAAGGCGCGGTCGCCGAGGCGGTAGCGGCTGGTGTGGAGTAAGGTTAGGGTGTGCTGGCAGGGGGCCTCAGATGCTGCGTCTAGCTTTCTTTCGGGTGCGCGAGGATAAGATCGATCGCCTGCGTTGGTGGATGGATGAGCTCGCGCGGCGAAAAGACGAAGTGCTGGAGACGTTTGAGCGCGAAGGGACGCGCTATGAAGCTGTCTACCTCCTCCCCTTCAAAGACGGCCCCGTTTTGCTCTATGCGATGGATGTCGACGACGACGAGCAGGCCCGCCAAGCGTTCCAGGCGTCGAGTCTGCCAATCGATGACGAACACAAGCAGATCATGAAAGAGATCATGGCCGGCCGCGCGGAGGTTGAACAGCTCTGGGAGTGCGGCGGCTAGTAAAAGCCTTCCTTATCAACGCGACGGTTGGTGCCAACAAGGCGTTGGTCAAGCAATTCGCGGCGACGGCGAGCACGACTGGCGCGATCACCATCACCTATACCGACGTCAGGGGCTGCGCCAAGAGCAGCGCCGTCGAGATTCTCTCCGCGCCAGCCGCGACCAGCGTCTTTACCATTCATCGACCAGAAAGCCCCGTCTTTTAAGGCGGGGATGAATGGGCGTCCACTTCCCAACGTGTGCTATGCTGTGTTTATGATGGATGCGTATAAACACAGGCGGCATGCGGTCTATGCCCTCAACTATCACTTTGTGTGGATACCACGGCGACGGCGACGCGTGCTCGTCGCCGACGTGGCGACGCGGCTGGATGCCCTGATCCGAGAGAAAGCTGAGGAGGTGGAGATGGAGATACTAGAGTTGGCGATCCAGCCCGACCATCTTCACCTATTCGTATCTGCCTCGCCCGATTGGGCGCCCAATCAGATCGTCCACCGCCTCAAAGGCTATACGGCCCGCGCGTTGCGCCAAGAGTTTCCCATCCTGCTAAGGATGCCAAGCATGTGGACCGACGCTTATTTTGTGAGCACGGCCGGGCGGGTATCGGCGGAGACAATCCAGCGCTATATCGCCGCCCAAAGCACGAGGGCCTAACTATGATGGTACGTCGCGTCTATCGCTTCCGCCTAGAACCCACTCCTCAACAAGAAGAGGGCTTCCGGCGCTATGCGGGCGCGCGCCGGTTTATCTGGAACTGGGCGCTCCAACAGAAGCGGGCGCACTACACCGCGACGGGCAAGGGCCTGTCCGACAAGGACTTGTCGGCGCGGCTCACCGCCCTGAAGGCAGCGCCGGACACAGCCTGGCTCAAAGAAATGGACAGCCAGCTGTTGCAACAAGTGCTGGCCGACCTCAAGAAGGCGTTCACTAGCTTCTTCGAGAAACGGGCGCGCTTCCCGCACTTTAAGTCGAAGAAGCGCGATACAGCCCGCTTCCGCATCCCGCAGCGGGTCACGTTGGCCGATGGGCGCCTGACGGTCCCGAAGATCGGGCGTGTGCGGGTCCGGCAGTCTCAGGAGGTCGAGGGGGCGACGAAAAGCGCGACGTTCAAGCGTGACGCGTGCGGCCACTGGTTCGTCAGCCTTGTGGCCGCAACGGAGATGCCCGTCGTGGCGCTCCCGGCGGCCGCCGAAGAGAGGGCGGTGGGCGTGGACCTGGGACTGAAAGACGCCGTGGTGACGAGCGATGGCGAGCGGGTCGCGGCCCCACGCTTCTATCGCGCCGCGCAACGCACGCTCAGGCGGGCGCAACGCGGCCAGTCGCGCACGGTCAAGGGCTCCAAGAACCGCGCGAAGGCACGTCAGAGAGTGGCGCGCGCCCACCAGAAGATCGCGGCCAAACGAAACGACTTCTGCCACAAGCTGACCACCAATCTCGTGAAGAATCACGACGCGGTATGCATCGAGGACTTGAATGTGACGGGGTTGGCGAAAACCAAGCTAGCCAAGAGCACCCTCGACGCGAGCATGGGCACGATCAGGCGGCAGTTGGCCTACAAGGGCGTCTGGTACAGGACGCCTGTGGTCGCGGTCGATAGGTTCTATCCCTCGTCTAAGCTATGCCATGAGTGCGGATACAAGCACGATGGGCTGACGCTCTCCGAGAGGGTGTGGGCGTGTCCATCGTGCGGTTCATTGCTGGATCGGGATCTGAACGCGGCGCGGAACATCAAGCGCGAAGGACTCAGACTACTGGCGGCGGGGCACGCCGACAGCCTAAACGCTTGTGGAGAGTGTGTCAGACGCCCGATGGGCGCAACGCTCGCAATCCCGGCCTAGCCGGGAAGGAAGCAAGAATCCTTGCGCTTTAGCGCGGGGAGTGTCAATTATAGCTTCGACGCAAATGGTAACCAAACAGCGACATCGGAGAGCACGCTGCCCATGTGGCGCTACGACGCGCAGAACCACACCATCTCCTACGGCGACAGCTTCTCGTCGGATACCTTCACCGTCGACGGGGGCATGCAACGGCGGAAGAAGACGACCACGGGGGGGTGGAACCACGATCAGCGGTGTCTTCGACGGGGACATGTACCGGCAGACGGCGCCTATCAGCCGCACAGTCTACTACGTGGCCGACCCTAGTGGCTATCTGTTGGCCGTGACGGATGGCGCCACCGTCTATTACTACGGGCTCGACGGTCATGACAATGTTGCCAACCTCACGGATCGAAACGGCAATGTCATGAATACGTATCGATATGACCCCTACGGTAATAGCCTGGGTAAGCTGGAAACTGCTAGCCTGCCTAACCCATGGCAGTACGGAAGTGGTTACTATGACGCCGAGAGCGGCCTCTACCTGCTAGGCGCACGGTATTACGCACCGAAGTTGGGCCGCTTTCTCCAACAGGATCCGTCATGGGACGGTGCTACAAGTCAGTACGCTTACGCCGCGAGTGACCCATGCAATAAGGCAGATCCGACCGGCCACAATGCGGTTACGGGAGACTGCGGCACTGCCGTCCTCCTGGTAAGCAATCAAGGCAAGGGCAACGCCCAATTTAGCGAGGTTCTGATCTCAGACAGGGGTCCTATCGACATAGTTAATATCTCCGTCACATGGGTCAATCTTGACGCGCCGTGGTGGGAATTCTGGGACAACGGCGGCACGATTGGCGCCTTCATAGTCGGCGTGGGGAGCGACAAGTGGGTACATGTCGCGCCGGCTCCCGGCGGTGGCGGTGGTGGCGGCGGTGGTGGTGGTGGCGGTGGTGGCGCGCAAGTTGGGGATTTCCCTTATGATGTCCGCACGGGTGCAGGTAGAGTTTTCGCGGTTATGAGCGGATGGGCTATCATGGCAAATGGTGACTTCTGCACCATAGGTGATGGTTTCGCGCAACCCACGGCGAACGCACTGATTAAGTGACAACCCGCAGTGGTAGTCGCGGGCATCGTGGTCGGAGGAGGTAATGGCGCTATGGAATATCGGAGGTTTTCTGAGCAACGGTCGTGCTTCAACCTGCGCGCCATGCGCTACCTGCCGCCGCAGACCTATCTGCCCAGGCCGGCTACGGCCGAGGAACGACAACTGCTGGACGATCTCGTCGCTCTGCCCGACGACGCCGATCCGCTCCTGTGGTTGCGCCAAGAACGGGGAACCCTCACGGCGCGCATCGCCCTGTACAACGCCTTGGGGATCATAAAGGGTCTGACGTATAGCGCCTGGATTGATTCCCCCGCCGAACGGGCGGTGGTGCGTGACCTGTGGCATTTGTTAGAGCACCGCGCGCACGGGATCGAGGCCGAGACGCTCCTGTTGGTCCTGCAGGGTCTGCGACCACTCCGCGAGCTTGTCCCGGCCATCGAAGCGCAGTTCAAGCCACCCGCGAAACCGAGTGAGGAGGTGCTGCTGCTCTTCGACGTGCTGGCGCTGTCCCCAGCGGACGATCCACTTGTCTGGCTCCAACGGGCGCGCGGTGATCTTATGGCCCGTATGACTTTCAGCACGGTGGTCCAACAGGGCCTACCCCGGCCGGTGTTGAGGATACATCCGCCTATTCGGGCTGTCCAAGTGGCCGCTGTGTATCGTAGCGACCACCTCCAGCTCGCGGCACGGGAGATTCTGTTTGGCTCGGATGGTTTTGCTCTGTCAATGAGTGCCCACCTGACTGTCCCTCACCTGCCATGGCCCGACACACGGAGCCTATCCGGCCTGTTGGAATGGATACAGGAATGGGTTGGACCCTCTTGGGGCGGCTTCGACCAAGTCATCGATGATCGAGGGTACCACTACATCGTGCGCTACAGTCCACTGACGGCAGGCACAGAGCGATCATGCCCGGATGATTTCCCCGCAAGGTACCGTCCTGCCCTCTTCGCGTTCTATCCCTCGATTGCCCCGGATGTCGGGGCGCTCACGTTTATCTCGCACACCACGGAGTTAATACTGCAGCCGCCCGCCTCGCTGCATCTCCCAGCCCTGCCCATCGATCCCTTTACCTGGCGCCTAGCTATCCCACGATGAACCGAATAGAGGGAGGATAACAATGACCAGGATTTCTGGTGCTACTGGCCTCACCGTAGTGATCGTCTTCTTTCTCATCCTCGCGCTCGTCGGCGCATTTGCCATCTGGCGTGGCAGGGAGTGAGTGTAGCCGAACGCCATAGTCGTGGTGCGATTACCATTGCCTACTAATGTGGTCTCATCATCTATCTGCTGGCGCGCTGAAGGTTTTAAGGAGCGTCAACCTCGTTACCACCTAGTTGACCCGTTAAGGCGGCCTGCGTTGTCGTGCTCCCGTCGCTTTGCGCGTGAGGAGGCGTGCGCGTCGTGTCGTGCTGGTCGGGCATCAGACCATCTTTGTCCAGCAGGCACATGAAGCAGGGCGGCTCGCCGCCCTGGTCGTCGCTTTGGTAGGTCGTATCGCGCTTGGTTGGCATAGCGGTCACTCCTCGGCTTGGCGCCTGATCGTTCATTCGCCGGTGGCGCCGTCGGTCAGTTCACGCAGGATGTCGGCGTGGCCGTTGTGGCGCGCGGTCTCCTCGATCATGTGTACCATGATCCAGCGCAGCGTGAATTCCTCACCACGTCGTCCAGCGTGTTTCGCCACGTCGTCCAGTGCGCCGCGCTGTATGATGTCACGCGACAGCCGCGCCTCTTGGTGGTAGAGGGCGATGACCTCGGCGGCCATTTCGTGCGGTTCCACGCGGAAATCCGCGTCGGGGTCCTCGTCCGTCCAGGGAAAGGCCGGGTCTTCGCCCGCGAATATATGCTGGAACCACCAGCGCTCGACGTAGGCGAGGTGCTTGACGAGGCTGAGCAGGTTGGTCCCCGAGGGCACGAAGGAGCGCCGCAGGTCGGCGTCGTCAAGCCCGGCTACTTTCTGTAGCAGCGTGGCGCGGTGGTAGTCGAGAAACGCTTCGAGCGTTTCTTTCTCCGGCGCGTTGGTGGGTGGGTCTTGCCGCGTAACATCGTTCATCATGCCTCCTAATTGGTCGCGAGTTGTCGGTTAGCCGGTCAGAGCCAGCGTGGCGAGCACGGGCCGGTGGTCGGAGACACCGGCCCACGGGCCGATGCGGGCGTCGACGGTCCGCCACTGGCGCGAGTGGAACACATAGTCGATGCGCACGAGCCACTGCGGGATGAACCAATCGCGCACGCGTGGACGCGTATCGTCGAACGACTTGTTGCCCGGGAAAGTGTGGCCGAAGCCGACGCCCTTCTCCCGCCAGGCGTCGCCTAGGACGCGCGTGACGATGCCGTACGGCGTGCTCTGGTCGCCGGCGTTGAAGTCGGAGAGCACGAGCACGGGGTCCTGTCGCGCGCGCACGAAGTCGGCGATGACGTGCGCGGTGTACGCGCGTTGCCCTGTCTCCACGCGGATCTCTCCCCGCGTGAGCAGCGTCGAGACCGGGTGGGCGTCGAGCACCGTCACCGTCGCGCCCGCGAACCTCAGGCGCGCCACGAGCGGCGGGTCGTTCCATTGCCCTGGTAAGGTGATCCCTGTTGGTTGCAGCGGGTAGCGGCTGAGGATGGCGAGGCCGCCCGACGTGCTCGTCACGTTTGTGACTTGATATGGATAGAGATCGGAGAGGTCGCGGCGCAAGGCGTGCGCGACGGCGGGGCCCACCTCTTGCAAACCCACCAGGTCCGCCCCCGCACGGCGTATGGTCGCGACGACTCCGTCCGGGTTCGTGTTGGACACGTGGACGTTGAAGGTCATGGCGGTTAGGCGTGGCGCGTTCGCGGGCGGGGTCGGGCGCCACGCCGGGGGCACGAAGAGGCCGCCGTACGTGATGAGGAATAGGACTGCGCCGAACAGGGCGCACGCGCGCAGCAGGTAGCTACGTACGACGATGGCGAGGGGCACGATGAGCGCCAGCGGGACGAACAGGTAGAGCGCGAAGGTGTCGAGCAGGAACGACCACCAGCGACTGTCGCCGAGCAGCGCGTGCACGACGACCCAGCCGAGCAGGACGGCGGCGTGGAGCAGCGCCAGGAGCGCGACGCAGCCCACCACGACACGGCTGATGATTCCCCGCCGCTTTCGACCGCCCGTTTCAATGGGCGGTATGTCCTCCCATCGCCGCGCCGTTTGCCTGAGTGCCATACTACGTCGCGCTCCCCATCCTGCTCCGTGTCAACCGTCTATGTACAACACGTAGTATGTCCCGTCTCGCGAATAGGGACAACCGCATGGCGGCGTAGGACCGGCGGCCCTATACTTCAACGTATGGAGCATCGTAAGCATGGGCGTCGGCCTGGTCCCAATGTCGCGGAATTACACACGCACGTCGGCGCGGCCGTCGACCCGGCCATTCTCTTCTCAATCGCCCACGACCAGGGTATCCGCCTCCCCACCAAAGACTATTGGGAGTTCGCGGAGTTGGTGACGGCCGCGCCCGGCAAGGTCAAGACCTTCGAGCAGTACCTCGAACTGTTTCACTGGACGGAGTTGGTACAGAGCTCGCCCGAAGCTATATCCGCCTCGGTGCAGTCGGTCATCGCTGGCGGCTACCGCCATACCAACATCGACCTGATCGAGCTGCGCTACTGTCCGATGAAGCGCAACCGCGAGGGCGAGCGTGACCTCGACCATATCATCGTCGCCTCGGCCCACGGCATGGAGCGCGCCCTGCTGGAGTACCCGGCGGTGCGCGCGGGGCTGATCCTGTGCGCCGACCGCTCGCTCGACCCCGACGCCAACGACAACATCGTGCGCAAGGCTATTAAGTATAAGAACTGGGGCGTCGTCGGGGTCGATCTGGCCGGTCCCGACGTCGCAACCTTTGGCGGCGTGCGCCGGTTGGCCCCCGCCTTCCGCGAGGCTCAGGAGGCGGGCCTGGGTGTAACCGTGCACACCGGCGAGAAGGGCACGCGCGAAGAGATGCTCGAGGTGATTGAGGCGCTGCGCCCGCAGCGCATCGGTCACGGCGTCAAGGCGGCCGGCGATCCGCGGCTGCTTGATCTGCTGGCCGAGCGCGGCATCGTGCTGGAGATCTGCCCGACCTCGAACCTGAGCACGGGCGTCGTGCCGGCGCTGGAGCAATTCGCCGGGATTTTCGACCAGTTCCATCGCCACGGCGTGCGCTACTGCCTCAACACGGACGGCCCCGAGATGCTCTTCACGGATATCTACCGCGAGCGCGACCTGCTGCGTGAAGCTGGTATCCTGACCGGCGTGCAGATCGATGGCGCCGACGAGGTGGCGCGGCAGGCCACGTTTATTAAAGGATAGACGTTCGTGGTACCCCGCCTGTTGCGCCTGCGCAACTTCATGAGCTATGGTGACGAGCCGGTCGAGCTCGACTTCAGCGGCATTCATCTGGCCTGCCTCTCGGGCGGGAACGGGCACGGTAAGTCGGCCCTGCTCGACGCTATCACCTGGGCCTTGTGGGGCGAGAGCCGCGCGCGTCGCGAGGACGACCTCGTCTACCGCGGGGCCGCGGCGATGGAGGTTGAGCTCGAGTTCGAGGTGGGCGGCGGCGGCTATCGCGTGCTGCGCAAGCGTACGCTGCGCCCCAACTCACCGTCGTCCGCGACGCTCGAGTTGCAGGTATTGGGCGAGGGCGGTTTCCGGGCGATTACCGGCGGGACGATGCGCGAGACGCAGGAGCGCCTGCTCGACGTGCTCAAGGTCAGCTACAAGACGTTCGTCAACTCTACCTTCTTGCTACAGGGCCGCGCCGACGAGTTCACGGTCAAGTCGCCGACCGAGCGCAAAGGCGTGCTGGGCGAAATCCTGGGCCTGGAAGAGTACGACAAGCTCGCCGAGCGGGCGCGCAACGAGGCGCGCGAACTGGCCGCACGAGCCGCGGGCAAGCGCGCCGAGATCGGCCGGGACGAGGACGAAATAGCCAAGCGGCCGATGCTGCGCGCCGAGCTCGTCGAGCTTGAGGCCAGGCATGCCGACGCTGTGACCGCGTTACGCGCGGCCCGGCAAGCGCTGGCCGATACCAACGCCGCATATGAGAGCTGGAAAACCGAACAGCGCCTGCTCGACGGCGCGTTGAAGGCGATCAAGGCGACTAAGGCGGAGTTGGAGCGGGTGCGCGCCCGGCGCGCGGAGGACGCGCGCGTTGCCCGCGAGGCCGAATTGCTCCTGGCCGACGAGGGCCGCATCACAGCCGGGGTCGGCGAGTTGCGCCGCATCCGCGAGGAGTTGGAAGAGGCCGAGGCGCGCGCGAGTCAAGTGCGGACGTTGGACGCCGCCCAGACGGCCGCCCGGCACGATATCGCCCTCGCCGAGAAGGGTCTGCGCGGCGAGTATAAGACGCTGTGCGCCGAGGCTGAACGAGCCGCGCGTATCGCGGGCGGCGCGGAGGCGCTATGCCGCCAGATTGAGGAGTATACACGGGACGAAGCGTCGATCGCCACGATCGAGGAGGATCGCGCGGGCGTCGCGTGCGACGTCGAGGCGGTGCGGGCGACGATCGCGGCGGCTCAGGAGGAGATCGCTGGCCTGGAAGGCGAGATGAAGCCGCTGCGCGAGCGCCTGAAGCTGTTGCGGGAGCAGGGCGCCGCGTGCCCCGTCTGTCACAAACCAATGGAGGACGAGGAGCGCCAGCGCCTGCACGCCGCATTCACGGCCGAGGGCGTCTCCAAGAGCGAGCGGGTCAAGACCAATACCGCGACGTTGGACGGCCTCAAAGCGCGGCTGCAAAAGCTCAAGGAGCACGACATCGTCCTCGTCGCCACACTGGAGCGGCTGCGTAAACGGGCCGGCGAACTGGGCGCGTTGCGCCAACGTTTGCAGGCCGTCGAGGAGTGCGCGGTGGCCGAGCGCGAGGCGCGGGCGCGCGCCGACACGCTACAGCGTACCCTGGAAGCGGAGGACTACGCGCCGGCGGCGCGGGCGCGCCTGGCGGCGGCGCGGGCGGAGATCGAGGCCGTCGACTACGACGAGCGGTGCCATGCGGCCCTGCGCGCCCGCATCAAAGAGTTGAGCCCGCTGGAGGCGGATTTGTCGCGGCTGTCCACCGCGCGCACGCAGTACGACAGCGCGCGGGCCAACATCGCCGTCTACGACGAGGATCTGGCGCGCTGGGAGGACAAGTCGCGGCAGGATCAGCAGCTCGTCGACGGGCATCGTGCGGCCCTAGCCGCGTTGGCGGACGTCGAGGCGCTCAAGCAACAGCGCGAGCGGGACGTCGCCGCGGCGGAGACGGCCGAGGGCGGCGTGCGCAACCACGTCGATAGGCTGCGCCAGCGCCTGGACCTGCTCTACGAAGTGGAAGATCGTCTGCGCGTGGTGCGCGCCGAACTGGCCGCGTTAGAGAGCGGCGGCGACGCCCACGCCGAACTGTCCCGCGCCTTCGGCAAGGCCGGTATCCAGGCCATGATCATCGACAACGCGCTGCCGGAGTTGGAGGACGGTTCCAACCGTATCCTGGCGCGCATGAGCGACAACGGCATGCAGGTGCGCTTCTCCACGCAGCGCGAGAGCGCCAAGAAAGACGTCATCGAAACGCTTGACATAAGTATCGCCGACGCCAATGGGACGCGGCCCTACGAGATGTACAGTGGCGGGGAGGCGTTCCGGGTCAACTTCGCCATCCGCATCGCCCTCTCGCGCCTGCTGGCCGAGCGCGCTGGCGCGCAGTTGCAGATGCTGGTGATCGACGAAGGCTTCGGTACGCAGGATAGCCAGGGGCGCGAGCGTTTGGTGGAAGCCATCAACAGCATCGCGTCCGATTTCCAGAAGATCATCATCGTGACACACATCGACGAGCTCAAAGACATGTTCACGACGCGTATCGACGTCGTTAAGGACATAGGCGGCTCACGCGTCGCGATAAGCGCCGCGTAACGGCTGAGCTGTAGCACGCGATAGCGCTTCCCCGTGCGTTGGCGTCCGGTGGACGCCGGCTACATGCCCTTCAGGGTACATAAGAAAGGCGCTGCGTGTCACTCACGCAGCGCCTTTCTTATGTACCCTGAAGGGACGTTACTTCCAGTGCAGCGAAAATTCGACGATCACTGCCGCGGCGGCCATGCTCATAAGGGTGTTGTAGGCTGTGAGCGCGCGCAGCGCGTGCCGCTTCCAATGGTGGCTACCACGAATGCTCGTCGTCTTGATGTCCATAACGGCTTTCCTCCTTAGATGAGTCTGACGCTCGGCGGAGCCATCGCTGCCCCGCTGGGTCTATTATTACACAAACGATATGGTTTGTGCAAGGAGTGGGAGAAGTTGCACTTTAGCAATGAATGTGGCGATAGTGCGACTGGTCGGGGAGGGGGTCCGTGGACTGTAGAGTGGGACGGGGCGACGGCGGCGGGTAGGGTGGCGTGTCGCGCTTTAGGTATGCAGCAGGGGCTGAGGGCGCACTGTCCCTTCGGCGAGGGCTTGCTCGAAGGCGGCCACGATTGACGGGTCGAATTGCGCGCCGGAGCCTGCGCGTAATCGGCGGCAGGCCTCATCAAGAGGCAGAGCGGGGCGGTAGGGGCGGCTGCTGGTCATGGCGTCAAACGAGTCGGCCACCATCAGGATCGCCGCGTCGCGTGGGATAGCGTCTCCGGCCAGCCCGTCGGGGTAGCCCCGGCCGTCCGGCCGTTCGTGGTGGCTGCGCACGGCCGGTAGTATCTCGCGTAGGAAGGGTACCGCCGAGAGCATGCGTTCGCCAATGGCGGGGTGCTGCTGGATGATCGCCATCTCCTCGTGGTTGAGCGACGACGGTTTGGCCAGGATGGCGTCGGGGACGCCGATCTTGCCGACGTCGTGCAGCAATCCGGCCAAACGCACCCGCGCTACGTCGGTCGAAGCCAGTTCCAGGGCGTAGGCGATGGCCGCGGCGTAGGTTGAAACGCGCTGCGAGTGGCCGCGCGTATAGCGGTCCTTGGCGTCGACGGCGGCGGCGAGCGCTCCGACCGTGGCCATATTGGCGTGTTCGAATTGGGCGGCGAGAGCGGCGGGGTCGTGGCCGGACACGAGCAGGGCGTCCTCGGGGCGGCCCACGCGGCCTTTGCCACGGTGCTTGGCGGCGTACGAGGCGCGGTCGGCCATCTGGATGAGTTCTTCGCGTGTGGACGCGTGCAGGGGCAGCGCGGCCACGCCGACGCTGGCGTCGACGCGTACGATCGCGCTCGTCATGACGACGCGTAGGCCCGCGATGGCGGAGCGCATGCGCTCCGCGATGTCGAGCGCCTCATCCATGGTGGTTTCCGGCAGGATGAGCGCGAACTCGTCACCGCCGTAGCGCGCCGCGATATCCGTGGCGCGCGCGGTCTCACGTAGGGCCGCGGCGATTGCAGTCAAGGTGGCGTCGCCGGCCTGATGCCCGTAGGTATTGTTGATCGTCCCGAAGTCATCCAGATCCACCATGAGTAACGCCAGCGGGCGCCCATCTCGACGCGCCCGCGCGATCGCTTCCTCCAGGCGCGTTTGGAAAGCGCGATGGTTGAGGAGATCGGTGAGCCCATCCTCCGAGGCGCGTGCGAGGGCGCGCTCGTGCAGGCGGGCATTCTGCAAAGCGATCGTCGTCTGCATGGCCAGGATGGAGAGGATATCGCGATCGTCGCGATCAAGCTGTTTGGTGAAGCCCGTGAGGCGTAGCAGGCCAAGAAATCCAGCGCCCTCTTGCTCCAAGGCCGCCAGAATAGTGCGTCCATCCTTCTCGACGACCTCGTGTATACCCTGTATATCCTGGTTGGGTGTTAGAACCGTAGCCATGAGGCGCGAGGGGGCCTCCCCGAGCGTGGCGTCCAAATCCGCGGAGCCTCGCGCCAGCGCGACGTGTGTCAACTGGGCGGGATTATCTTTGTCGCGCAGATAGATCGCCGCTGTCGCCGCGTCCAGTATGGTGCGCGCAGCCTCCGCGACGGGGCGTAGCAGGTCCGTTTCCGCCTGTTGTAGCCGGAGGTGTTGGCCGACCGCCAGCACAGCTTCCAAACGGGCGCCGCGTCGTTGCGCCTGGGCTATCGCGCGTAGGGCCACGCGTAAGGCGACGATCGGCACGATAAAAAGGGCCAGCAATAGTGGTTGATACAGCCACGCCACGGCTCCAAGGATGCCGATGCTGGCGGCTGCTAATTCGGGCAAGAGGGTGCGACGGTAGTTATCGGCCCAAATCTTCCACGGGGCTCGCCGTTCGAGCAGGGAGAATAGGCCAAGCATGACGCCGACGTCCAGGACGTAATAGACGAGGATGACCTGGGCCAGCACTGGGATCGCCGCTATGATGGTGGTCTGGCGTAATACGGTTGCCGGCTCGGCGGCCAAGGAGAAAAGAGCGCTATTCAGCCCGACGAGGAGCGTCATGTGGCAGATGTTGAAAAGCCGCTTGTACAGTGACAGGCCGCTGTATGTCAACTGCCACATGAGCATGGCCGCGAGGGCGATGAGCAGGGGCGCGGGCGCTGGGAACAGCAAGATGGCGGCAACGTAGACGGCCGTGGACAGGCTCTGCTCGCTCGCGTTGCTTATCTCCAGCGCCGTCCGCTCACAAATATACGCCAGCAGAGCGAAGACGGCGAGCGGCCACAGCGTGGCGAAACGCCCGTGCCAATGCGGGAGCTGCCCGACGACGGGACTAAGCTGCGCGATGATCAGTAGCGCGCAACTTAGATAGACGGCCCAGAGATACCAGCGGAGGGCGCGCGGCAACTCCCGCATCTGATTCCTCACAAGAGCTTGTGTCTTTACGTTGTAGGGCTGTATAAGCTAGCATAGCATACCTTTTCCTGCCCGGTTGCATCTCCGTATGTGTATGACAAGAAAGCGAGAAAATCCGTGATCCATTCGCTTCCCGGCGACGTATTACTACCAAGCGTATAGAACTGATAGCGTTGCTGGAGGCGTGAAGGATGATCACGAAGGATTGGTACACGACCGAGGAGGCGGCGCGGGAGCTTGGCCTGGCGCCATCGACGATCCGTGGCGCGGCCAAACGCGGGGTGCTCCAGGTTCACGTCGTCGCGCCGCGCGTGCGCGCGATTACGCGTGAGGAATTAGACCGCTACCGCCGCGAACATTTGGGCAAAGCCGGCTGGGCGACGCGTCGTCGTAGGCAGGCTCGTGCGGAGCCGCCAGAGCGGATCGAGCGGACGGAGATCTCGGAACAATCGGCGTAGCGCCGCGCGACCTGCTACCCTGCATCGCGTCCGATTTCCAGAAGATCATCATCTTATCGCGCCTGTCGCGTTTACAGATATGGGCGCAAACGACACATGGCGCAATCCCCCCAATAGCCCTGGGCGCCTCCGTTACGTATTGTAGGCGTGCGCACGATGCCGTACACTGAGAGAAGGATAGAGATTGGAGGGCAGCGTGAACGCGTACGAGCAATTGCAGGAGATACGCGAGGAACTCGAGGAGCGGGAGGTCGGCCCCGAGACGATCCGCATGCTGGACCGGGCTATCACCCTCGCCGAAGGGGAAAGAGATAACCCGTTGAGTATCTCGCAGTCGATGATGCTGCGTCATCTGCTCAAGATGCCGGAGGCGGTCAACAACCACTACGTGTACATGGACCTACTGGCGTTGCAGGGTGATATTGACGACCGCCGCGCCGCGCGGCGCGAAGAGGATGCGCTGGATGCGACCGTCGACACGGAGCGCAAACCACAGCACCTGTCGTCGTTCTATAAGAAGCAACGCCAGCGTGGGCCATAGCATCAACGGGCCGGCCTAGGATGAAGATGAAGGGGACGACGACCTTCCCGTGCCGGAAGGCGTGGACGATCCGCTCGCGCTCTTGGCCCCATCGCCGGCCGCGGCGGTGGTAGCCGCGACCGCTCCCTTATCGCCCGACGCGGCGGCTGGAGCGGCTTCGGTCGAACTGTTCGCGGCGCCTTCTTTTTTGTCAGCCTTATCGGCCTTATTATTGCCGGCGCCATCGGCCCCATCGGCGCTATCTTTGGCCTGCTGCGTGGCCGAGGACGCGTTGCGGCTATCGTTGATGTAGAAGCCGCTGCCCTTAAAGACGATGCCGACGGGATAGATAACGCGGCGAATCGGGGCGCCACACTGGGGGCACGACGTCAGCGCGTCTTCCCTGATGCCCTGGCGCACCTCGAAGCGGTGACCGCACGTATCGCATTGGTAGCCGTAGAGAGGCACACAAACCTCCAAGGTTAGTGAGAATGGGTGAAAGAATTGGAGCTATCATCTTAATTATACCTAACTTTTGTGCCGGATGGTGATCGTTGACCAGTCTATCAGGCTCCCAGGCTGCTGGATAACGTCGCCCACGGACAAAAGGACCGGTCATGGTATCCTCTCAAAAAGTCGGGGGGCAGGTATACTGAGGTCACTGAGTCGGGGCCTGATGGAGCGTGCGTATGCTGGATGATGTGGATCTGAGCGGGATCGCGGACACCGAGGCGCGGCGCATCC
>JAABUJ010001674.1_pt1 | contig 30952 bp, 31 predicted proteins | sample 5559131 | NCBI WGS metagenome assembly JAABUJ01 (sample SAMN10711875, study PRJNA513366) | rock metagenome | isolation source: Antarctica rocks | place: Antarctica: Victoria Land, Mt New Zealand nord | collected 2016-01-07
TATGATTAAAGACTGTCAGAACAGTATATTATCTTTTTAATTAATTCTTAACATCAGCTCTTAAAAACAACAAGATCTCAATTTAGCTACTGTTTAAATTTTTTAATAAGAATAGATTAGCAAATCTTATTGATTTTAAACATCTTCAGTGTTTTAAATGCATAGTATATATGCATATTTCAAAGAAGATTCAAACAACAAAAACTAAATTTGAATTCTAAAGCAATAAGAAAATTCTTATTAAATATAAAGAAAGAAATCAATATAGAGTATAGCTTTCTGAAAAGAAAAAGACAGATTAGATAATTAAAGTAAGAGATGTATAGTTTGATGAAGATTCATCAATTTATAATGTCAAAGTTACAGTCTCAATTTCTAAAGTCATTCAATCTCACATTGTTAATGCAAAACAAGAAGATATACAGTTATTTTTTTGTCTTCTTCTTAATTCTCATTATTGTCATCATCTTTAAAGTATATGTCATCATACTCTTTCATATCAGTATTGTTAAATCAGTTAGAAGAAATGAAGAAAGAGAAAGAAAATATTATAAATATTTTTTTTATAATTGACAAATCAATATTAGCTGAGTCTTAATGCTCTGAAAGAGAGAGATAACTCTTTATAAAGTTAAAACTTAAAGCAATCATAATCTACTTAGCTATGTTCAATGTAATTATTGATGTCATAAAAAAGAAAGAAGACTCTGAGAGTGAATTTTAGACATTTAAATAGATAATTGAAAGTTATAAGTTAAAAGACTGAAAGAAAGCAATGAATAGTGAGTATAACTTGTTAATGATTAACTTTACATGAACTTTAAAGACATTGTTATCTAATTGATGAGCTTTAAAGAGCAAATGAATCTATTATTACAAAAGAGAACTTAACAGCTCAATTTTATGACATAAGACTTGATGAGTAGTCAAAGAATTTAAACAACAATTTAAAATTAATTACAAAGAGATCTTTACAATAATTGTCAAATTCATGACTTATAAAGTCATCTTTATCATAGCTGTATTTAACAACTACAAATTGAAATAAATAAACATCAAAACAGCTTTCTTACACAATGATTTAAAAGAAGAAGTCTACATGATTTAACTTATTGAATATAAAAAAGAAAGAAACAAAATATATAAATTAAAGAAAGCTCTATATGAGTTAAAATAGTCATCTTATCTGTAATATAAAATGATACACTGCTTTTTCATTGATCTCAGATACACATGAATTCACATAGACAATAATGTGTTTAGAAAGAAAATTTTAATTGTTGCTGTTTATGTTGATGATATTCTTATATGCAGATCAGATAAGAACAAAATTCTAAATTTTAAGATTAAATTGAGTAATTATTTTGAAATGACTGACTATGAAATGTGTAAGCATTACTTAAAAATGTTAATTACATAAAACAGAATTCTACAAATACTTATTTTATCTTAGAAGATCTATCTCACAGAGATATTTAAAGACTTTAATTTACAGAATATCAAGACAGTTATAACTTCAATGAAACTCAAAATCTATCTTATAAAGATTATTAAAACAGCTGAATCAGAGCTAATAACTTAATATTAGAAGATTATAAAATCTTTTATATACATTATGACACAAACTCAACTCAACATCACATATATGATGTCAACTCTTAGTCAGTTTGCACATAACTTTAATAATACACATTAAAAGACTCTAAAGTAAGTATTTTAATATGTGTAAAGAATTTTAGACATTGTTCTTAAGTATAAATTGAGTAATTAACTTAAATTGTTAAGATATTCAGATTCAGACTGAGAAAGAGATCTTAAATTAAGAAGATTTACATTAAAGTATATATTTAAAATAATTAATGAATCAGTATTCTGAAGTTCAAAAAGACAAAGAATAGTTATTTTATTCTTTTATAAAGCAGAGTATATAATCTTAATGAAGATTACAAAGAAAGTAGTGTAAATGTAGAAATTACTTAAAGAGCTAGAGCTAAAGAAATTTGAGACAGTTATAATTTAGATAGATAATCAGAGAGCTATAGTCTTGACTAAAAACTCTGAATTTTATGTTTATATAAAGTACATTAATATACATCATCATTTCATAAGAGAAGTTAAATCTCACAGACTTATTCATCTCAATTACATCTTAACAAACAATATAATCATTGACAGACTTATAAAGTCACTTTTAACATTGAAATTCACTTATTTTACAAATCTTATGAATTTCATCAGTCAGTGAAAGATCTTGTAATTTAATGATATGATACTTGAGTTCAAAACTTAAGAGATACTCATTTAAATTGAGTTAAAGACATAGCACATCTTTTTTAACTTTATAAAGAAAGAAAGTGTGTCTTTATTTTCTATCTCATCATTGTTAAAACAGACTGAAAGAATATATTAAACTTTTAATTTCATTTTGTTATCTTAGTGATTTTGAAGCTCTACAGAGATTTCAGAAACATGCAGAGTTTGCTAAAGTAAACAGTTTGCTATGAATAAAAGTTTTTTCTTTCACTGATTAAAGACCTTCTTATAGGGCTACATTTTCATAGAGTAGCTAGACACTTATGATTACATATTCATTTCACTAGCCACTTCTTCTATGTTTGACAAGTCTTAACTTACCATTAGAGAACTTTTGCAAAGTGCAAATAATTTTTTGCACTTCAGAATTTACAATATTAGTGTGTAATTATCTTTCAAAAGTAATCAGTTCAGGGTTCATTAACTGTAAATGAAGTGTAAAAAGTATAAACTGCAGGCAAAACAAGGGTCAAAGTGTTAGCTGTTTTCACTTTGTGTAAATGACTAACACTTTGAATCTGAGCTAAACCTATGTCAGAAGTGCAAATAAAAATTTACACTTTGCAAAAGTTCTCTAATATTGAGGTCTGATATAAAGGTAGGTTACACATAACCCCACAAACATCGAAAATGATGATCAAACATCCTTATATTAAGGAAAGGTCGCACGGCGTACTCCAAGGCTGATGTGCATAAGGTAAGCGATACGTACAATAACATCTCTTGAGTAGGTAGGTAGGTACCTTACTGTAGGTAGCTGCAGGAAAGCAATGGAAATTCAGGGCTGGGGCTTATTTCTTGCATGTCTGTTGCTCATCCACAGAGAGTCCCCCAAAGCAGACACCTTCATCTCGGCAGTGCCAACGTTAATATCATCAATAGCCTCTCGAAACATTTCTACATACTGTACAAAGTAAGTAGCCCAATCATTTAATTCTCTTCGAGCATCTGCTCAACCGCTGAGAATCTTACAGGTATCCCTACGAGTGAGCTGTGGTGCATTCTCATCTTCCACTCATCCTCAGAGCTATGAGTATACCTCCGTACAAGTATCGTTGAGCTGAGTGTCATTGCTTCCCGTACTACGAAGTAAGGTAAGGTAGACGGCAGTCACACCGCCAAGGCAAGCTGCAGGTGCCCTTCAGGTAAAATGAGCCACGAAATGTAATTTCCGTCGAATGTCATTGCGCAGTGTATATCTGTTTTGCATAACCGCCCATTCCCTTGTGGCAGTTCAGGGCACTCATGCAAGAGCAAGAGAGCCTCGGTATGTTTTCCTGCGTACGAAGTATCAACATCTCCTTTGTATTTCCTTCGCCAGGAAGGCTTCAGTAACAGTGGCCGGTTGACTTATTGCGCTGAGGTAGACGTTGAAGGGAATTCTATATCGCGCTATATACAAAGTAGATGTGTCAGAATATTCATGCCCGGAATATCAGAGGAATCAGAACCCAACAGAGATCTCAGAAGAATGCAAGTTTGCTAGGGCAAATATCTCCGAAGCATTAAGCTGAGGATGCTCGTTGACATCGACGAGCAGTGGACGGCAAACTTGAGTATCTTGTGCCAGCAACGGTATGGATGTTGGAGGATCAAATGGGAAACATATTGGAGCTGGTGGAGATGGAGAGGGAGAAGAATGAGACGAGTGGGCAGACGTCGAGAGTACTAGAAATTCCCGCGCAAAGCAACGGCCGGCGCTTCGTTCGGAACCTAGAGGTCATCTCGTCGCCTTTCCCGGCCAGTTGTTACCCGGAAAGGCCTTTGATGCTGTCCACGACCACATTGTTGAAAGACCCCAAAAGATCGCACTTCCCCTTGCCTTTGCGCCCACTTGATTCCTCAATACACAATACGCACCTATCATGGTCAAAGGGTACCCTTGTGGAGGCAAGCACGGTGCTGAGACTCGGTGAAGTTAGGTAGATGAGCAGTAGCTATTAGCCTCGAGCTCATAGTGCAGGTGACTCAAAAAACACCAATGACCATTATCACTTCCATCCGGACTCAGATGCTCACCACTTTTTCCAGGTCGAACTCCGCTGCCTGAGAGAAGTAATATCCCCTTTGGTTTGTAAGGACCCTTTTCTTCGTTACAGCATCCTCAAAATCACAGTTGTAATGGGTATGCCCGAATACCCAGACCCGTACGGCCAAGTTTGACCAGCACTCTTCCATTGACAGGTCGGTCGAGAATCCAGAAGAAATTGGGCTTTTGGCATGCGCCGGGTCCGTGACGGCCTCCGCCGTGCTCGGGCTATGATGAGTGAAAATCACAATCTTGCGAGAAGGTTCTCGGCTTGAGATCTCCGCCACCTGTGCATTGAGCCAAGCCAAGTCTGCCTGATGCGCCTCGCAGTGGTCTTCGACCGTCCAATCCTGGATATGGTAGAAGTCATTGAGGCCAAAGCTGACGTGGTCGTGTTGAGAGGGAGAGACTTTGGAGTGCAAGGTGCAGCCCAGAACGGTCACGTCGGAGGAAACATCATAACGCGTCTGATCCAAAAACACAAAACGGCCTATCCGGCTGCCGCCTTCCGTCTGCAACGATCTGCGCCGAGCTACCGTCTCCGAGAAATCTCGAAGCCTCTCTTTCACTTTCGACCAGCTGGTGTGGTAAGGTTCGTGGTTACCGAGAAGAAAGAAGACGGTGTCGAAGTGGACGAGCTGCGCATCCAGAAATTGAAAGAATCCCTCGTCTCTGGCGTTGCCAATGTCGCCGAGAAGAGCCAGATAGGGAGCTTTCGGCGGGACCGGAAAAGCATCGTACGCAGATGGTGATTCTAAGTGTAGGTCAGACATAATCTGGAATCGAGCCATGCCTACATATGACGACCGAGATCATTGGTCACAGAATGTTTCAAAGTGGTGCATCAAAGTGTATTATTGTAGGATTCTTATACAGTACTCAATGTTGAAAGGCCTAGGTGATTCCAAACACCTTTGGTGTACCGTAGAAAAAAAGATTATGTTAGCCTTGATTAGTCACTTAGGCCTAGGGCATGTGACTATGGGGTAGAACGTTCTGGTACAGTATATCACTGAGGTGCTCTTGGGCAGAGTAAACTTCTATTGCCTGAATTACTACACTGATAGCATCAAATCTCATTGATTTTCATGCCCTTTAAATAGTTGGAACTACTGAGTATTTCAAGTTCACAGTTCTTCAGAATGACAAGTAAGGTGCCAGGTAACTTTGACAAGATGTTCTCGAAGGATCGGCCTCGCTTGGAGGATGTCTGATGTTCGCCCAGTGAGATCACTCCCTCGATTTTCCCTCGTCGTTCTGAGGACATCAGCTCCTCAAACTCATGGACCATCACTGTTCTTCAACGCCGAGCCACGTTGTATTCCAGCCCCAACATAAACACACCATGCGTTAGACTATACCGTACCCTCTATTGTTATACTCAGAATATCAACGTCAATTAGGATTTCCCCAGCTTCTCACATTTCCATTCCCTTATTCTTAAAAAGTAGCTTAGAAGATCTTCCTACGAGCTTATCTCAGGTATTGAACTCGCATGTGGAAATTCGAACACGCAATTGGCTCCATAGCTAATGTCTACTATCCTAGGCTCCGTTGGTACAAGTCCCACATCCACTTTCTGCACCAGATTCGGCGTGCTACTCGAGCAGCGGAATCTTACAACTGCTCCTGGTCCTTTGAGACTGTACAATTCGAAACAAGCTCATCAATCGTTACGATCTCGGTCTTAGCGAGTGCCGGGATGGGTTCTGAGGGGCCCCTCAATGGAGGGACGTCGTCGATGCAGCAGGAGGCATCGCCCGCAGAACAGCTCCTGAAGAAGCATGCTGCGGATGAAAGCCATCGAGCAACAATAGAGGATGTTGTCGACGAGGAGGACATTGCGCATCCACCACCATCGGCGCTCATGCAAGACTCAACTAATGGTCCACCTTCGGACTCGGTACTTCAGCCGAAGTCAGAGTCACTGTCAGCTAAAGCAGCTGGGAAGCAGAGGGCGAAGGAAGAGCCTGTCAGTGAAACAGGCAATGCCGAATCCGCCGGTGTCATGATTGATACAAAGTCCGATGAGGCATTCCCTTCGTTGGGCGCGGGATCCAAACCTCGGACGGCGGCTACGGTCTCTTCGGCGTGGGGTGCTAAGAAACCTGCCTCTGTAGCAAAAGCGGCGGCGAATGGACTCAATAAGCATGGCCCTGAACTTTCGACGTCAAGCACCACCTCCTCGCGGGCGTCAACGCCGGCACCGGGTGTCCTTACTCCCAGCTCTGTGACGGCCTCCGCGACACCCCAGTCCTACCCATCTCGAGGGCCGACTCCACAGATACTATCAATACCGGGCAGACACACTGAGCGCATTCAGTTCGCGCCGTCCCAGCTTCTGCCTCGGCAACAGTTGAAGAAGCCCGTAATGGATGTTCTTCGCGACATCAACAAGAGATCCAAAGCCACGGTTGAGATGAGGCCTGGTCCCGGTGGTGTGATCAGTTTCGAAGGCCGGGGACCTACAGATGCCGTTCGGCAAGCGTTGAAAGATGTCGCGAAAGAGTTGGGATCCAAGGTAAGTGATCATACAATCCTCGCGCCCAAATCTGTGCTTACTTTCCAAAGCAAGTCGTCAAGGTCCCAATACCTGCATCTATTCGGCCACATATCATTGGAAAACAAGGAGCAGTGGTGCAAAGCATATCACAGCGGACCGGTGCGAGGATACAACTGCCACGGGCGGACGAATCCTCCATGCATGTGGAAGATGACGACGGCGCCACCATCGATGTAACTATTGAAGGTGATGCGGTTGCTGCAGAAATGGCAAGGCGTGAGATTGAAGCGATCATCAACGATCGTACCTCGACAGTGAACATGAAATTAAGAGACATCCCGGCCGAGTTTTACCCGTTCATTGCTGGCCCTCACAACTCTCGTGTCAGTGCACTTCAGGAAGGAAGGGACTTACAGATTCGAGTTCCCCAGTACCACACATGGTCAGATCAACCGCCTCCACAAGTTCCCTCGTCGGATCAGCGGCCTTCCTTTACTCCTCAAAAAGGTGACAATATCCAGATTTCTGGCGACCGGTTGGCGGCGCAGGATGCGAGAGCAGAAATCGAGCGGCAAATCCAAGAGCTACGGCAGCGCATTACTCTATCCCAGATTCCCGTACCGCGTGGACAACATCAATTCATCGTGGGCGACCGTGGCAACTCACTGCATGACTTTTTGGAAGAGACCGGCTGCGCTATCATCCTACCTCCGGAATCGGATGATTCCGAAATGGTCACAATCACTGGACCTCTAGAGAACCTTGAGATGGGCGTGAACAAAATCATTGACATGGCTTCCAGTATGCAGAGCTCGAACGTGGATATTTCAAGGCAGCATATGAACGCCCCGATGGGCGCCCAGGCCCATGCACGTGCTCTGACCAAGTACTTACTCGAACGGCAGGCTGTGCAGCAGCTAGAACGTTTACATGACGCCCATATTGTTATTCCCTCATCGGAGGATGCGCCAATGACTTGGGAGCTATATTCACGGGATGGTAAGAGTTTGTTTCGCGCACGCTCGGACATTATGAATATCGTCAACGCTCATCCCCCTACAAGGTTGACCCAAATGGATGTCGATCCATTCTTCCACCAACACATCCGGGAACAGAGTGCGCAGCAAGTTTCAAATGACTACGGCGTCCACCTTATCATTCCCGATGAGGTGGAACAGACCCCGCAACTGCTTCTTGTCTACGAAGGCCCAGGTGATGCTGAACGAGATTATGAGTTACCTAAGCAGCGACCATCAGAAGCTGAAGTTGCTCAGTTCGAGAGGGGCCTAAGGGAAGCTCAAAAATACATTCTAGACCTGATAAGCGGGCGACAAGAGATTATTGCTAAAGGTATCACGGTGCCTAAGAAGTGAGACAAATTTTTCCGTCATTTTGCTTTGGTCTGGACTTTGACTGATGCAAGATAGGTTCCATGAGAAAGTCCGCAAGTTCGTCATGCGCGAGCAGCAGAGTTTGAACCCAGATGAAATCCCCGTACGCGTTTCAATTGGTGAGCCGAGCGGCCGTAGAGGCAAAATGGCGCCTCGTCAGAACCTAGTCGCTGCCGCAGGTCTAGAAGATGAGGTGTCAGTTCGTGGGCCAGCCGAAAGCGTAGAAGACTTGGCAAGCAAGATACTTGCGTTTGTCGAGCAAGAAAAACAAGACGAAATAGAACGAGGTTACACAATCACCTTCAACTATCCGCAGAAATTCGCAAATTACCTTATCGGTAAGAAGGGCGAGAACATCAAGAAATACCGGGAAGAATTTGATGTGGAAATCCAAGTCGATGATGGCAAGGTAGAAGTCAAAGGGCCCAAGGCTAAAGCGGAAGCTGCTAAAGCTCGTATCATCGCTCTGGGTAAGAAACTGGAAGACGAGGCTACTCATGTGCTCAAGATAAAGCCTCAGTATCATCGCGACATGATAGGTCCCAAAGGCGGTCAAGTAAACCGACTACAAGAACGCTACAATGTCCGGGTACAGTTTCCCAGGTCGGCTCCTGCAGCTTTCGCCAATGACGATCAGTCCATTGGAGATACGGCAAGCGAAGTTGGTGGAGCCAGGAACGGCCGCTCAAACCAGGCACCCGATGAGGTCATTGTACGGGGCCCAAGAAAGGGTGCTGATGAAGCTAGGGATGAGTTGTTGAGCTTGCTGCAGTGGACTATCGATAATTCGCACACAGCCTCCGTCTCCGTTGCGCAACACCAGATCCCGTCCTTGATCGGTCAAGGTGGTCGTGAGATGGAGAATATGAGGATGACCACAGGCGCTACCATCGATGTACCGGGTGTCAGGGACGCTGTAGATCCTTCCGGCAGGGCAGAGATTAGACTCAAGGGAACAAAAAAGCAGGTTGAAGATGCAAAAAAGCTGCTTGAGCAAAGGGCTAAGGTCTTTGACGAAAATATCACAAAATCGATCGAAGTGGACAAAAAGTACCACAAGGCTCTAATTGGCAGTGGAGGTAAGTCTTACTCGGTTTGGATCTGGGAACACGCTAACGTTTGATAGGAGCGAACATTCGCAACATCGTTATCCAAGCTGGAGGCCCTGATGATCGACGAGAATTGGCTCGCTTGGTACGCTTCCCGCGGCAGGAATCAGATGAAAACACCGTTCGTGTGGAGGGCAACAAGGCCATTGTCGACAAGATTGTTGCTTCCATCGAAAAATTCGTCAGCGAACGGGAAAATCAAACGGTTGAAGTTGTGGAAATAGCCCCCGAGAAGCATCGACTCCTGATTGGACATGGGGGTGAAACGCGAAGAAAACTCGAGTCTCAGTTCAACGTCAGCATCGATATACCGAGACAATCAACACAAGGCCACGCTCGCGCCAACGTCAAGATTGCCGGAAAACCTACCGATGTGGAGAAGGCGAAGGATCATGTGTTGACATTGGTCAAGGGACAAGAAGGCGAGACCGTACAAGTCCCAAGGCGAGTACACCATCGTATATCTGACAATGGCCAATTCTTCCGTCGCCTTCGCAACGATCACAACGTCACTATCGACCACAGTGGTCAACAGCCGCCACCACGACATGCACCCGTCCAAGCCAGATCGCGGATGAACGGTGCCGCTTTGCCGCTGATTACCGATGCTCCAAATTCAACCGATCACTTTTCGTGGGAGCTCCTCGACCACAACGACGACAATGACGAAGACGGTGAGATCCCTTGGGTCCTACGTGGACAAGCAGAGGATGTTGCCAGGGCGCGGGCTATGCTACAGAAAGCGCTGGAGCAAGCTCAGCAGCAGTCCTCGACCGGCTACCTCATCCTTCCTGATCCTCGCACCTACAGATTTGTGGTCGGCCCCGGCGGATCCCAGATCAACTCGCTGAGAAAGCAAACGGGATGCAAGATCAACGTCCCCAAGGACCAGGCCAAGGGCGAGGCCATTGAGATTGAGGGGCAGAGAGAAGGTGTGGAGAAGGCAAAGGATTTGATTCTGGAACTGTTGGCGAACGGTGGCAACGGAGGCAGTAGTGGAAGAAGAGGATAGTGGTTCTGGCCTATGGAGGTGGTTATTTAGGAGGTTGCAAGGTTGAGGTGTAGATGGTAAGATTTAAGGTGCCTGCGATGAGGAGATTCACCTAGCTATCTATGAATAGCTAAAAAAAAATTCGCTTGGAAAAGAAAAGCCTGTACATTTACTCCCAATACTACTCCTTTGGCATCCAGTCTGTTGCTTGAACTCTGTAAGAAAAGAAACTGCCATACCTAATCAATACGTTACTAACCTGAACAGTACAAGAGTTCCCTTTCTAGGTTAGTCAACTCGGGGGAAGAACAAGCATTGCCGAGACCTCACCCCCGCAAATTTTCCGGCTCCAGCCTCGGCGCGGACTCTACCAGCCGCGAGGTGGGCCGTCAGTGGAGTAGTGGAGTAGGTGGTTATATTTTTATTATTGATCATTGTCAGTTGTTGTAGCTGCATCGTCTCATACCGGCACTTCCACTGTTTGTCAGAGGTTCGAACTAACAAATTACTGTCACAATGGTTTCAGCAGTCCGAGTCGTCCCCACCGCGGCCAAACGTGCCCTTAACCTGCTCCGAACGGTCCAGTTCACACATCCGCCCAGTTGTCCCTGCCATTCGAGTCCCGGTGTTCACCAGCATACATCTTCGGTCATCAACCATGCGAAGCGGTCACTGGCGACACCAGTTGACTCCTCGAGGCAAAAAGAATATGCATTCGAGATGGCGGCCTCGAGCATCCGGTTTGGACGCGGGTGTACGAAAGAAGTCGGCATGGATTTCAAGAACATGGGCGCGAAGAGGGTGTGTGTGGTGACGGATGTCAACGTCGCGAAGCTGGATGCCATGAAGCAGGTTACAGAGGCATTGAGCAGGGACGGAATTGAGTTCACGGTTTTCGACCAAACTAAGGTGGAGCCCAAAGACAGCTCGTACGTTCTTCCATCCGCTGTAGAACACTGGGGAAATGGGTGGTCTAATCGGATTGCAGCATCAAAGAAGCGATTGCCTTCGCGAAGCCCTACCAGCCTGATGCGTTCCTCGCAGTCGGTGGTGGCAGCGTCATCGATACCGCCAAGCTCATGAACCTCTACGTCTGTTTCCCCGACGCCGACTTCCTCGACTTCGTCAACGCTCCTTTGGGCCGCGGATTACCCATCACCAAGCCGCTCAAACCTCTCATCGCCGTTCCCACCACGGCCGGCACCGGATCGGAGACGACTGGCACGGCGATTTTCGATCTTGTGTCCAAGCGAGCAAAGACAGGCATCGCCCATCGTGCGCTGAAACCCACGTTAGGCATATGCGACCCGCTTAACACGAGGACCATGCCGTCAGCCGTCCACGCTTCATCCGGTCTCGACGTCCTCTGCCATTCCCTCGAATCGTGGACTGCTATTCCCTACCATGAGCGGACCCCTCGCCCCACGAACCCTATCAACCGGCCGGCGTATCAAGGCGCGAACCCAATATCCGATATATTCTCCCTCCAGGCACTACGCAGCACAGTCGAGTACTTGCCTCGAGCAGTGCGAGACCCCGAAGACCACGAGGCACAGAGCCAGATGCTACTCGCCGCCACACTCGCAGGCGTGGGCTTCGGCAATGCGGGGGTGCATCTATGTCACGGCATGAGCTACCCGATCTCGGGCCAGAATCCAGGATACAAGCATGCCGGTTACGTGACGGACAAGCCCATCATCCCGCACGGCGTGTCGGTCGCTGTCACCTCGCCGAGCGTCTTCAGGTTCACAGCGGCGTCGAATCCTGACCGGCATCTTGCGGCAGCAGAAGCCTTCGGAGTGGATATCTCCAATGTCAAGAGGGAATCGGCTGGCGAAGTCTTGGGAGAAGCGTTGTCGAAATTCTTGAACACACTGGGGGATCAACCGAGGGGCCTCAAAGCGATGGGGTTCAAAACTGAGCATTTGGATGGATTGGTCGAGGGGACGCTGCCTCAGCGGAGAGTCTTGATGCTGGCACCGAATTTGAGTGAGGAGGTGAATGAGGAAAAGGAGCAGCTGAGGAAGCTGTTTGAGGATTCGATGGAATATTAAATTGGGATGTATGGATGATGGTCATGACCGACTGTTTTGTACATAACTACCTTAGGTGATGTATCAATTTCAGCTTCAACTCTCTGTGAGCACCACAGGGCTTGTTCTCAAGTTGGCTCTGATTGTTCGAATAACGTTATAACCTCCAATTGATTCTCCCTCTCCAGCACTACTGTGGGGGATCAGATGAGGACTAACCAGTCACAGTGGGTGAATTTCGTGGGGTGCATTGCGCATGGTATTTTTAAGGAGGTATGTAAGTTTCACGGACCCCGCACTATTAAGATTCGCTTTTGATAGCTTCACGTTTGGCTGACTTAGGAACGGTAGGAACAGCTTAGTTTTACAGCCGGTATCGGATCATAAGGTAGCTTTGGCCGCCTATATACTTCTGTATAATTCCTAAAGTAAAGTACTCTTCGTTTCCTCTTAGCTTTACGACTCGTTATGGCGACCAGTGACGGCATCGATACTAGCAAGAGCCAACGCTCGAGCCGGCCGAGAGTGCTGGTACCAGAGAAGCTTTCGCCAGACGGTCTTGCCCTGTTGCGTAAGACGCTCGAAGTCGACGAGCGTAAAGGTCTTTCGCCCGAAGAGCTTGCGGCAGCCATACCAGAATACGACGCTCTGATTGTACGCTCTGAGACGAAAGTCACCGCCTCATTACTTGCGGAGGGGAAGAAGTTGAAAGTCGTTGCGAGGGCAGGCGTTGGGGTTGACAATGTCGGTGAGACTGTTCGTCATAAATTGGTTTGGAGGGCACTGAGATGAAAGGTACACAGACGTTGATGCGGCTACGAAACATGGAATCATTGTCATCAACAGCCCTGCTGGCAACATTGGGGCTGCGGCAGAACACACCATTGCACTCCTGTTGGCTGTTGCCCGAAACATACCAGATGGATGCTCAAGTCTGAAAGCTGGGAGGTGGGAGAGAAGTCGACTGGTTGGTGTTGAAGTAAAATCCCGAACTCTTGGAATCATAGGGCTTGGTAAAGGTGCACACCACCCGTGCCCGTCAAGTCTAGGCCAGGAAGTTAATGGTGCCACCTTCAGTTGGGTTGACGGTCGCCCGCTTGGCCAATGGACTTGGCATGCATGTTCAGGCCCTCGACCCCTACGCTTCCCCTTCTCTGGCCGCTGCCGCCTCCGTGACTCTGGTCCACTCGCTCCCAGCCCTGCTCACCGTCGCCGACTTCCTCACCATCCACACGCCTCTCATCGCCAGCACCAAGGGCATGATCAGCGGCCCAGAACTGGCCTCCATGAAGAAAGGTGCACGAATCCTCAACGTCGCCCGTGGCGGCATGATCGACGAATCCGCCTTGTACGACGCACTCGAAAGCGGGCACATCGCCGGCGCCGGCATCGACGTCTTCACTACCGAGCCCCCAACACCCGACTCCCCAGCCGCGAAACTAATCTCCCACCCCAAAGTCGTCGCGACCCCGCACCTCGGCGCCTCGACCGTCGAAGCGCAAGAGAACGTCAGCATCGACGTCTGCGAACAAGTCCTCTCCATCCTGCGCGGCGAGCTCCCGCGCAGCGCCGTCAACGCGCCCCTCATCCTGCCCGAAGAGTACAAAAAGCTCCAACCGTTCGTCAAGCTCGTCGAGAAGATGGGCTCCCTCTACACGCAACACTACTCGCGCTCGCGCCAGCCCGAGCTGCGCACCACCTTCGACCTCATCTACGAGGGCGAGATCGCCTCCCTGACCAACACCAAACCCCTCTACGCCGCCCTCGTCAAGGGCCTCACCGCCCCGATCTCCGCCCCCGCCCACCAAGTCAATATCGTCAATGCCGCCCTCATCGCCCGCGAGCGCGGCCTCGTCATCAACGAACGCCTCTCCCGTGACCCTTCCGACGAACACACCTACTCCTCGCTCGTCACGCTCCGTACCCGTCCGCGCCGTGACGCTTCTCGCCCTTCGTCCGCCACTCGTGCCTCCGCCGCCGTCGGGGACCGTATTCAGTCGCAATCGCAATCTCAGGCCCAGCATGGCGCCGACGGGAAAGAAGGCGGAGAGCAGGAGCAGACCATTTCGGGCTTCTGCACGCCCACGTCCATCCATATCTCGCGCCTCGACCGCTTCGCCACGTCTTTTGTGCCCGAGGGCACCTTGCTCATTTGCCATAATTACGATTCGCCAGGGAAGATTGGGCGCGTCGGGAGTGTATTGGGGAAGAGTGGCGTGAATATCAACTTTATGAACGTTGCGCCCGTCAGTCGTGCCCGGGACGACGGTGATGGTGGAGTGGGTGAGGGGAGGGTCGGCGTTGAGGGTCGTGGGGGAGCGGATGGGGAGGGAGAGGGGAAGGGTGGTGAGAGTGAGAGTCAAAATGAAGCGTTGATGATTTTGGGGGTGGATCGGGAGGTGGGGGATAGTGTTGTCAGGGAGCTGGTGGCTGAGAGGGGGATCTTGGAGGTTAGTGTTGTTACGCTGTAGGGCATTTTCGTCTCTTGGTTTTTTTTTGAGGGCTCGATTGGTAGTCCATACAGCGTCTAGAAAGGGGATTTTTGGTATCAGAGAGGACGGAAGGAGGAGAGGAGTGGGGATTCAACATCGGTAACCTTCTCGAGTTGGAGCGGGTGGAGTAGGTACTGTTGTTCCACTCCAACACGGTGCATGTTGTCGCTCCGAAGAGCACGAGCGTCGCAGACTAGGTTGAAGAGAAATGGAGAGATATATCTAGACAAGCAGGCGCACTCTCCTGGCACAAGTGACCGTGTTCCACCTACGTCCCGAGATCTAGGCAATCCTCCAACCGGCCGTGTCGAACCACTTACCTATCTATATCCCCCACACCCCTCATTGTCCGCCGCAGTCCTGCCCTACCAATTACTCGTCCTCTTTATCTTCTCATTCTGGATGACCTCGATCCAGTATCCGTCCGGATCGAGGATGAAAGCCACATTCTTCATTCGCCCGTCCGTCAGGCGCTTCTTCCAGTCCACCTTTTCGTCGTCGAAGCGCTTGCAGGCGGCATCGAGGTCGTCGACCGAGACGCCTAGAGACTACCGTCAGCTTCTCTATCCTTTGATTTTCGGCGACGGATTGTAGGTTCGAGAGGGTAGAAGGGGGGGGTTACAGATGTGTCCGAAACCCTGCGGTTCCGCGTTCCCGTCGTGGTACTTGAAGGCCTCGTCTTTCTCTACGGGACATTTGTCAGCAGCTAATATCGGACATGGTAAACGACGATGGGGAAAGCGGTGGTGTACCAGTGCCATAATTCCAGGTCAGTTCGAGCAGGCCCTCTCTGTCCGCGACGGGATTGACGCCATTGGCCGACTCCTCCGGCACGCCTCTGAGGCCCGGGTAGCCGAGAAAGTACAAGTTGAAGCCGTTGTCGGCGTTCTCGACCCTGCGCATGAGCGCCATGCCCATGACGTCGCGGTAGAAGCGCAACGACCTCTCGGCCGACTTCACCCGCAGCATCGTGTGGTTCTGCACATGCCGTACTTGGTCATCAGCCCGGCCCTTTTGCTTGCAGTAGTCGCGACGCGGACGCGGGAGCGGGGGCGGGGACGGGGACGTACGAAGCGATAACTCTCCACGTTCGTCTCCTTGATGCCCTCCGTCTTGGCCACGGGATTCTGGCCGATGATCTCGACCCAGTAGCCGTCTGGGTCGAGGGCGAAGGCGATGCTGCGCATGCGGCCGTCGCTCAGCTTCTTCTGGAACTTGTAGCCGGCGTCTTCGAGACGCTGGCAGGCGGCCTGGATGCTGTCGACGCTGACGCAGATGTGGCCGAAGCCTTTGCCCGGGTCGGTGTTGCCGTTGGCGACTTTGAAGTGCGGGTCGGTCTCGGTGCCGTAGTTGTGGGTCAGCTCGAGGATGCCTTCGCGGTCGGTCCAGTGGTGGTCGGGGGAGGCGGATTGCGGCGAGTCGTAGGCGAGGAAGTAGAGGTCGAATTTGTTGTCGGGGAAGGAGAGCTTGTTGACTTGTTTGAGGCCGAGGAATTCGTAGTATTTGACTGGTGGGAGGGTTTAGTCGCTGCGAGGGATGGGAGGGGGGGAGGGCGGAGGGGGGGACCTGATGCTTTGGGGTCTTTGACGCGGAGCATCGTGTCTGAGGTATGTTTAGTTCGAGCTTAATGTTGGATAGAGGGAGGTGAGGGTTACGGTTGAACTTGTACTTGGACGGATCGGTAGACATGGTTGCGTATGGTCTGCTGGCTGTGTCCTGTTTAGCAGATGCTGTTGTTGCCGTCGATCTGGTGACTTACGATACTGGACAATGTTTGATTTGAGCTTCGAGATGATGGATGTACGACTAAAAGATCTGAAGGTAAACATGCAGTGCTGAGCTGAATGGGGCGATGTTATAGTGGTGGGGCAGAAGTCTACCTGTACCCAGTTCTCGATGAGGGGCACCCCCTGGTGGCACAAAACACCACTCAAAAGCTTGGACCTACTAATGCTACACAGAACGTTTACGTTTAGATATCTGTAGTAATGTTTGGTGTCTATCCTTACAATCTGGGTAACTGTATTCCCATCAATGCATTCAATTGCTGGATGCAAGGCATTGATCTTCGATTTTTGTTGACCACATTATCGCGGCCTCGGTCGGACCAAGATGCCCCACCTCCCTAGGGCAAACTCTAACCCCGGCCGATCCGCAGCTTAGGTAAGCGAGCTAGCCCAGGATGATAGAACTAGGCCTAAATTGCCGATATCTTGTCAACTCAACTACCTTACTAAACTGCCCTCGACCAGCAGGACGGATAGGTATATACGGCAGGCTTTGCTTCGACTTCGATTGAGCCAGCAATGCACACATCTCCTGGTCACGCATGTTCAAACAATCATATAAGTCCTGCTCAGACACTCCAATTGAGTGAATAGATGCGCAAAGATCTCTTACAACAGTGATTAAACGACAACATGCTCAGCGCACGCAGCCTCTCGTCCCTCCTCACTCTCAACACCTCACAATATGTGCAGACACTGCTGTAAGCAACGCCCCTCTCGTTCCGCGTCAATGCCTTATATGCTTCCCTGCAGGTGTCTAACTCCGTGCAACCCACAGCATCTTCACCCCATCAGGTGCTATACTAGCCTACTCCGACCCTTCGACCATCAAGAAACTCCGCATCACCGCCGCCATAGCTGCAAGCGCCTACACCTCCTACAACGACGCGGCCATCAAAGGCGTCATCGCAGCTGCACAGCGGCATCCGCCAACACCTCGCAATGGGTCCCGCGATACGGTCGAGAACATTATGATTGAGCTCGAGAACGCGAACATGATCGTTTCTCTCATCAAGCCGAAGATGCTGCTAGCTGTTATTGGGCCTGTGGACCATCCCCCCATGACCAATGGTATTAGCGCGGGAGACGAGGCGCCAACGTCGGATGCATCTTCGCCGGTTTTGAGCAATGCATCTTCGCCTTCGTCTGCATCAGAAGCGGCGCCTGCGGTCCAGGAGCCGCATTATGTACCAGACATCTCACCGCTGCGGATCTTGCACTTGAAGAGTGAGGGAATGACGGAGTTTTTACGAGATGAGTTGAGGGATTTCTCGATGCCTGAGGATGCCTAAGACATAATGGCAACCTTTCCATACCACAGTAACGATGAAATGTAAAGATTGCAACGTCCAGTGGCGTTACCGATAATGCTCGACCCCCCAGTGACCGGCATGGATGAGATTACAATGGAGCCTTTGGAGAGTCGTCAGATGACTTGTAACGCCGTTCATATGCAGCAAATGACAGTTTTTTGAGACACTGATAGTCACACGATGTTATGGTTGTTAATCCGCAGCACGGGTGGCTCTTTGCCAAATGACGACAAATGCAGCTCCTGCACATACCACTGCGCCAAGCGCAATATATAAATTCGTCCGATCCGGAACCTCCTCTTGTTTCGGAAACGCTGTACTTGGGTATGTTGCTGCTTCGGCGATGTGCACGAAGAGTTCAGAGACCGACTGCCAAGTCACCGAGACATGTAAAGGTGGTGACATCTTCAGAGACAACGTGTACTCGTCCGGTTGCAGCTCTGAGCGTTGGGTAGCCTTGTCGTTGTCTGCTTTCAGCGCTACATATACCGCCGGCAGGTCATCGAGATTGGGATACCTCTGACGGAGTTCGACGATGTGTGAGAAGCTGTCGGGGTCGGAAGAGTCGTAGGTGTAGCAGATGATATCGCATGCGTCAAGCTTGGATTGGTTGTCGAGGATGGCAGGCTCGAGTTCGCCGAGCTCTTCGAGGATGAGGTAGCATTGTTTACCTCCAGGAAGCTCGACACTATTGACCGCTGTGCGTGGTTTGATGGTCGGGTGGTATGTAGAGTTGAACGGTCGGGCGAGGAAGGCATCCAGCAAAGAAGATTTACCACTGCTAGAAGAACCGAGGATATAGCAGAGCACAACGTTCCGCTCTACCCTTCCCGGGCGTTTTCGACGTTTGCGTGCCTTGGTGATTTTGAGCGCGGCTGTTGTGCCGCCTCGGTCAGGCGATTCAAAGCCGAGGTATGCCAGGTATGAGAGAGTGGTTTTCGGTTCGGTGAAGGTGGTCATACTCCACTGCGCGAGCCAACCTTGGAGGGTGATGTGTCCGGCTTCATTGCGGACGGTGGAAGAGGGGAAGGATGCATCGAACCAGGACGAAGGGAGCCTGGGAGCGGGAGCGAACAGGGCGGCAAGTTCAGAGTCATTGAGCCCGCCATCGTTGTCCTTATCGAACAGTAAGAACAGGTCTACAAAGAAACGGTAGCCGGATGGGGAGAGTTCGGCCGAGCAGTAAGGGGGTACGTCGAATTTGGGATGTAGGAAAGACTCCTGCAAGCTCAGACTGTCTGTGTATTGGAATTTCCGGAGTATAGTCCAGATAGTCTCATGACGACCTTTTTCAGCAAACATCCTATTCAACAAGATGAATCCTCGCTGATCGATTCCTTTTACCGAAACGGATTCTGGGGAGTATTTCCGTATCGCTTGCTTGATATTATCGAGGTCCTCGTCTTCTAAGGCCTTGTCGAAGCACTTTGACTGAAAATCGTGAATCTCCTTGTCGTTCAAATAGCCATCTTGATCACGATCGCATAGATAGAACACTCTCTGTAAAGCCGAAACTGCAGCCGGCTTCAAGTTCGACTCCTTTGAGTCGAAAAGAGGCGCAATAGGGTGCGTAACCGCTTTCTGACAAAGAAAGAACACCTCATTGATATTCCGGTGCTCTCTCGCACTGGTCCGAATGCACGAGTCAATCTCCTTGAACTCGGCCATGACCGGCAACATCTCATCCTCAACGACCTGCGCCGTCGTCATGCCGTTGGCCGCCAGATCCGATTTGTTGGCGCACAGAACGACCGGCACGTTGACGCCCAACGACCGGAAATACGGCATCCAGAAGAGGGCCACGCGCTCATAGCTGTAGTGATCCGAGTAGACCAGCAGTATCACGTTCGACTTCCGAATCTCTTTCCGCAGGTTGTCGCGCTCTTGCGGGAGCGCTGAACTGTCGACGATCGTTGTCGTCACGTTCTCGGGCGTCCCGATGCTGGGAGGGATGGTGACTTGAGGGAGGACGGATTGGATCTTCGCCGTGACGAAGACGTCTTTCACGAGGGAGGTGATGATGGAGCTTTTGCCCACTTCGGGATCTCCGCAGACGCAGATGCGGACTGGGTGGTTGATGGTTAGTGTTCGCGTAGGCTAGGTAGGGCTTGGTTGGGGAAAACGTACCTGTGGCCATGCCTGACACGTCAATTCAAGTCCTCGGGATCTTCTTCGCATGAATCCATGAGGCGGTACGCTTGTTGTGGAAAGACGAACAGCACTAATGGGCTGTTTGAGTTGTCAAACTTTCAGCCTCATTTCCTTACCTTAGTGGTTCGGAGCCCTACGGAGGTTTCGGGAACATGCGGAGTTTGCTAGGGCAAACAGTTTGCTACAGATAAAAGTTTTTCCTTTCATCAATTGAAGGCCTTCTTATAGGGCCACATTTCCATAGAGTAGCTAGACACTTATGATTATATGTTCATTTCACTAGTTACTTCTTCTATATTTGACAGATTATGAGCCTGAATGTGTATTGATATTCATTTATTCATTAAGTCATTTGTTTCTATTCAAAATGATGAAAGAAAAACATCTTGTTGTTGTTGTTATTTCATGGATGCTAGAAAGAGCCTTAAGAGATAAAGTGAATTTGATATATAATAAGAAGTTATTCACATTAAACTGTTATAAATTCACAAATAAAATGATTAAAACTCTTACAATCATTTTAAAGTTAAATCTTTATGTTGAAAACAACTCTGTCACTGATTTAGATGTTCTCATCATACAAAATGACTACAATGTCATATGATCTCATGTTTTCAAAAGTTACAAAACTTAAGAAATCAGCAAACTACTCATTATGAAAAACATCAATCAAATACAGCCTGATGAGTGCTGAATTATAAAATTTAATAGTAAAAAGTGATGTTGAAACCTCATCAAAGCTAGATGTTTTGAGTTAGTCAGTAATGACTGAAGAATTTATATCTAAAATAATGATGATTACATTGATAATCTCAGTCAACATTACTTAAGCTGACTGAATCACATAAAACAATAAGATTACAGTCATCATTGTTCTTATTGTCAGCTTGAAGATTACTGTCATCATAGATGATATAAAAACAACAAAAAAGATGTAAAATCATCTTGTATGTCTCTATCTATCTTATGAATTTAATCTTAAATATATTCTATTCAACAATTTATATGTCTGCCAACTCAATCAATACTTCTCTGTCAATGCTTATGCTCTAAAGTATAAAACACTCTTACAAGAAATTGTGATCTTCAGTCTCATCATTAATGAAATTCTGAAAATTATTACTTTTCTATTAAATCTAGAATTCTTCTATTCTCAATAAGTAATGATGAAATGCTCTGAGACCTGTAATGTAATCTCATTTCTTAATGACTTAATTGTTAAACTAATTAATGAAGAGTGTCTTAAAGAGAGAAATGAGAAGCTTGCTTTAATAAGTAAAAAGAAAAATCATAAAGACAAGAAGAAAAAGAATAAGAAGAGAAATGTTGATAAGAATAAAAATGAGAATGAGATGTATATTTACTATAAGAAAGCAGTTCACTCTGAGAACAATTACTGAAAGTTACACTCAAAAAAGATGTCTAAAGAGCTAAAAAAGAAGTAAGAGACTAAAAAGAAAAAAGAGAAAGAAAAAGAAAAAAAGAAATTCTTAAATTTTAAAGATAAGTGATATAATGAGAACTCAGTGACCTTGACTGTGATAGAGAACTATAGTCTTGTAATTAATAAGATGTCATAAATAGCTGACTTTAATACAACATAATATATGTGCTGTGATCTCTCTGCATTTAGCTTGATCAAAACATTCAACAATGAACTTTCTATAAGAAAAGTGTCTGAAGTGATGTATGCTCAAGAGATAGAAACAATTAACTTACAGTTAAAGAACAGTGATGAAAAGACTTAAAATATCATTTTAATAAATGTTTATCTTATGTCTAATATAAAGCTCAATTTCTTCTTAATTGAAATGACTGAAACAAAAGAAATATTAATTAAGATTAAGAACAGATTACTATATCTAAAGAACAAAGTAGAAAGTATGCTTAATTATACAGTATATAAAGATAAGTTATATTATCTTTAAACTTTAATGATGAAAAATTCTGTGAACAAGAATAAGGTCATGTCAGTCATTAAAGATAATAAGATTTTGAGAACTACTTGACATTGATATTTTAATTATATAGAGAATTTAAGTCTTAATAATGTGTCAAAAAATCCTGAAATAGTGAGACTTAACTTATAAGAATTTATAAAAACACTGTTACACTTGTGTGATGTCTGCATGAGAGCAAATCAAAAGAAGAAGATCTTAAGAAAATTACAAAACTGAGTTATAAAGATGATTAAACTGATTTACATCAATGTTGTCAACTCTGTTATGTCAAAAGCATATGATGAATTCTTGTAATATATAGTCTTCATAAATGATCTTATCTGCTGATGATATGTTTGTAATATAAAAATGAAAGATCAGGCAAAAGATGAAATTAAATGATTTCTTAATATGCTTTTTATTCAGATGAATTTATGAATTGCATAAGTACAACTTGATAATGAAAAGAAATTCAGAGATAAGCTCATTATTAAATGATTATAAAGTCTCAGAATTATTTATGAAACAACAGTTTCTTATGAACTGAAGCAGAATGAAGTGACAGAAAAAAGTAATGAATTTCTGACAGCAAAAGCTAGAGCTATGATTCTGAATAGCAAAGTCTCTGAAACTTTATGATTAAAGACTGTCAAAACAACATACTATCTTCTTAATTAACTCTTTATTGATGTCTTATTTCTTTGATGACTTATCTAGAAACTCATGCAGTTTGAGGTTGACTCAATTAAATGCTGCATCTTTAAGATAGACTACTGTGTATAGATCTTTGTTCATTTTGAAGTTAAACTTTTTCTAATTGAAATCTATGTATAGATTGAGCTTTATCAAGAAGCTTTGCAACTTTTTATGTTCATCACTGAATGCATTCAGCACTGATATCTTCAGTATGTTGTTCATCTCTTGTAGGTCTTCAAGACTCTGAAGATTGATTATATTGATGAAGACTGCTTTCTGCATGCTGACTAACATATCTTATATTGTAAGAATGTTCAACATGTTACATTCTGATCAGAGATTTCTCTGGTATAGAGGCTAGAGGTTAGAGCTTGTGATATAAGAGAGTTTTAGGCACATTGAATTAATCAGTAGCTAGTAATATGTTAAGTAATGATTGCATTGAATATGTTCATCTTCTTAGAGAAGATGGCCTGCCTATATACTGTTAGATCACTGTGCTTGCTGAAATTGCTGCAAGCATAACAAGCTAATAGATCTCTCAGAGATCTATTGTTTTGCTGAGATTGCTGTAAGCATATTGAGCTGAGCAACCTTATATCTGTAAATATGCTGTATCTGTGTATATCTAGTTACTACATAACCACTACTGAGTATGGCCATAACATCAATGAGTAGTCAAAGAATTTAAACAACAATTTAAAATTAATTACAAAGAGATCTTTGCAATAGTTGTCAAATTCAGAACTTATAAAGTCATCTTTATCATAGCTGTGTTTTACAACTACAAATTGAAACAAATAAACATCAAAACAGCTTTCTTACACAGCAATTTGAAAGAAGAAATTTATGTGATTTAATTTAATGAATATGAGAAGAAGAAAGAAAAGATGTATAAATTAAAGAAAGCTTTATATGAGTTAAAACAGTCTTTTTATCTTTAATATAAGATAATGTATTGATTTCTTGACAGTCTTGAATACACATAAATTTATGTAGACAATAATGTGTTTAGAAATGATACTCTATTTGTTGCTGTATATATTGATGATATTCTTATATGCAAATCAGATAAGAATAAAATTCTAGATCTTAAAATTAAATTAAACAATCATTTTAAAATGACTGACTGCAGAGCATGTAAGCATTACTTAGAAATGCTAATTACACAAAACAGAACTCTATAAATATTTATTCTGTCACAGAAAATCTATTTTATAGAGATGCTCAAAGACTTCAGTCTACAGAATGTCAAGATAGTTACAACTTCAATGAAATTTAAGATCTATCTTATAAAGATTACTGAAACAGCTGAAGCAGAGCTAATAACTTAATATTAGAAGATTATAGAATCTTTTATGTACATTATGATACAAATTCAACTCAACATCACATATATGATGTCAACTCTTAGTCAGTTTGCACATAACTTTAACAACACACATTAAAAGACTCTAAAGTGAATGTTTCAATATGTGTAAAAGACTTTAGATGTTGTTCTTAAGTATAAATTGAGTAATTAACTTAAATTATTAAGATATTCAGATTCAGACTGAGAGAAAGATCTTGAATTGAGAAGATTTATGTCAGAATATATATTTAAAATGATTAATGAATCAATATTCTGAAGTTTAAAATGTCAAAAAATCATTATCTTATTCTCTTGTAAAGTAAAGTACATAATCTTAACAGAGACTACAAAGAAAGCAATGTAAATGTAAAAGTTACTTAAAGAGCTAAAGCTAAAGAGATTTAAGACAGTTACAATTTAAATGAACAATCAGAAAACTATAATCTTGACTAAGAATTCTGAATTTCATGTCTGTATGAAGTACATTAATATACATCATCACTTTATAAGAGAAGTTGAATTCTGCAGACTTATTTATCTTAATTACATCTTCACAAGCAACATAACTGTCAACAAGCTTACAAAGTCACTTTTAACACTGAAATTCATTCATTTTATAAATCTTATGAATCTCATCAGTCAGTGAAAGACCTTGTGATTTAATGATATAACACTTGAGTTCAAAACTCAAGAGACACTCATTTAAATTGAATCAGAGACATAATATATTTTTTTTAACTCTATAAATAAAGAAAGTGTATCTTCATTTTCTATCTTACTGTTGCTGAAACAGACTGAGAAGATGTATCAAACTTTCAGTCTCATTTTCTTATCTTAGTGATTCAGAGCTCTATGAAGGTTTCAGAAACATGTGAAGTTTGCTAGAACAAACAGTTTGTTATGAATAAAAGTTTTTTCTTTTGTTGATTGAAGGTCTTCTTATAGGGCCACATTTTCATAGAGTAGCTAGACACTTATGATTACATGTTCATTTCACTAGCCACTCCTCCTATGTTTGACATGAGTGGTCAACTGTTCGGTCGAGATGTTTCGTCTAGAACTCGAGCTTCGTCGGAACGGAAAAACTTGAAACCCTTCTGTCAGCCTTGCCGAGCGCAAGCAAGGGTCCACTTCGGCACCAGCTTCCCCGAATTGGTTTAACTCCACCATCAGACGCTTTCTCAACATTCATATTGTATCTAGTTCATACATACATAGCCGCATCGTGTTCAAGCAAGTTGTCAAACCATTACCTCGATATTAATGCGTCGTGTGTTTGCTAGTAATTCTACCATCATCTCTCCATTCAAGCCAGTCCACTATCTATCTTCGTTGCGACGCCGTGGCCAGATGTGCAAGCCTTAGATTTGGCTTTCGGACAGTTTTCTTGACACCAGAGCGCTCAAACTATTACCCTCCAATTGCAGAGCATATATAACAGTGTGTCTGTCCTGCGGGGCTAGCTTGCGCTTCCATGTTGGGAGCTCGTCAACCCTTATCGACGAAGCCAATCTGACCGCAACAGCGGCTGATAAGAACGATGTACAGCGTTCTCCCGCCGCCGTCGCGGTTTCCAACGCAGAATGCCTACGGCGCTGCCCTCCCCAGCAGCATGCCGGCGCCTATGATTGAGACGAGTAATGTTCTCAGTCACCCTGTCGGAGCTGAATACCAGTTGCTTGTGGGCGAAGGCATGTATATCCCGGCGACTCCATTTTCTTCCTTCCCATTTATTTACATCATCTGCAATAGGTACATATGTCCTCCGGGACGATTTGCACCTAGCGACGCCTCCACCTCACCCTTCCGAAGCCCCTATTACGAGTACAAATCCGTTAGCGACTACACCGGCTCCCGCAACAGCAGGGGTCAAGCTGTCGTTGGCTGCCCTCGGTCCGCGAAAGTCAGTGCCGCAGCTGTACAAACTTAACACTTCCACGAGCATTCGGTCGAACTGGAAGACGTATAGCATCAAGGAGAGTGAAAAAGAGACACGGACCTCGGGGGATAATGGCAGTGATGTGGACCGGCAGCACTTCACGAACGGAAACGCACATAGCAGGACCCCGGCCTTTGGCGAAGGGAACCCCCTGTTGATGGCTGCAAACCACAAGGACAACCTGAAACGGCGAAAACCGAAGAACAATATCGTGAAGAGCAACTCTTCGTTCATCTCACGGGTGATTGCTCATGATGCTCTGACAAAGAGACTGCAGGAGCGCGGATCTGAGGGAATCTTCGCTTTTACAAATATCAATCGTGCTTTTCAATGGCTGGACCTTACATCGGCCCTGAAGGTATTTTTCCAAGGCGCTTTGGTTTCTGTGTCTAAATGCTGTGTAGGCCGAACACATGACGAAGATCCTTTTCACCAAGGCTCAGATATTATGCCACGATGTGAACGCCTTGACGAAGAGCTCAAGTCATATAGACGTAATCATGGGCTCTTCATCTGCAGATATCCTTTGGTATGAGCCGATCTCACAGAAATATGCTCGTATCAACAAGCATGTGAGTTCTCCAAAGAATCATGATAAATTTCGAGATCGCTGAGAATACGTTTTGACTATGATTAGGGCATTATCAATGCTTCTCCAATCTCAGAGATCCGATGGATACCTGGTTCTGAGAACTTGTTCCTTGCTGCCCACATGGACGGGTCACTCATTGTGTATGATAAGGACAAGGAAGATGCCGCTTTCATGCCAGAAGAGATCGGAGTCTTAATCAACGAGAAGAACGGCGGGTTCAGCGGAACCTCTGCACTGCATGTGAAAAAGTCGGTTAATTCAAAGAATCAGAAGACGAACCCGGTCGCTTATTGGAAGTCATCAAATTCTAAGATTAATGCTTTGGCTTTCTCGCCAGACAGCAGACATCTCGCTGTTGTTTGTGAGGATGGTACTCTACGTATCATTGACTACCTCAACGAACAGTAGGGACAGACTCCTCCCCTGCAGAACGTACAGATGATGGTACTGACTAGCCTAAGATTGACAGACATATATTCTAGCTACTACGGTGGCTTCATCTGCGTATGCTGGTCACCAGATGGAAAATACGTCCTGACGGGGGGTCAAGACGACTTGGTATCAATCTGGTCGTTGGCAGAGCGTCAGATCATAGCGAGATGTCCAGGTCATCACTCATGGGTTACTTCCGTTGCTTTCGATCCATGGAGATGTGATGAGCGAAATTACCGCTTTGGATCGGTTGGCGAGGATTGCAGACTGCTGCTTTGGGACTTCAACGTCGGCATGCTGCATAGACCTAAGGCGGTATGTCATCCTTCTTCAAAGTCTTCCACGCGGTCTATGCAGAGAAGAAAGCTGATCTGGAGGTCTCTGATTGTAGGCCTCGGTCCGCCAACGAGGCAGCATCTCTTCCCACCTGCCCATAACGCGGCACCGAACAGAGAGTCAAAGCCAGGTCAACAATCGATTACGGTCGAACTCGAACCTCACCGCGCAAAGCGTTGAGGGAGAGGATGGCATCGACCACCCCGTCGAGTCTCGTGTCCGCACTGCTGAACTACCTCCTGTCATGGTACGTCCTACCTCGAATCCTGACGTACCGACATCACAAGTCCTCCAGCTAACAAGATCTGTCTGACACAAACAGTCGAAAGTCGTAGATGCCGACCCTCTTAGCTGGCTTGGATTCGAAGAGGATTGTATTATCACATCTTGTATTGAAGGTCAGTTTGCACCCGTCTTACCTGTTCCAAGTTTTTTCCTTGGCGAGATTAGCCCGGCGGTCGCTAACAATGCTTGCTCTCGAATACAGGCCATATTCGCACTTGGGATCGACCGAAAGAGGGAGTCAATGGGAGTCAGATCACTTTGTCAGGCACGGGTGGGATTACTTGATTGGATCTAGTGGATTTGGATGTAAAGATTTGGTAGTCAGACTTTGAACACAACCTATCCTGAAAACCCGTGATTAGTCCAATTATCACCATTGTCTATCAGGAAGCCGAGTCGAGTCTTTGTGAGGCAAACGTCTCACTGTTTAGCAGCCCTGGAAAGCCGTCAAATCCGACAGCAAAAGTCCTTATCGAGCCCCTGAGGCTACTGTAGAGTCATCGACGGGAACGAACAAACTGCGCCAAGCGATGATAGCAAGGAAAATGCACTGTACTGCGTAGGAAGATCGGGTTGTATCTGTTGCGTTCCCGGATGGTCGGGTAAAGTCTAACCAAATTCAAGAAAAGGAAAAGGAAAGGAAGCATCGGCGGTTCTTCGGTGCGTCCGCTTCGACCCTTGCTGGCCGGTTTTCGGCTTGAACCGAGGCGCCGCCGTCAAGTAGAATGGGTGATCATCGAAAGGCTAAATCCATTTATATCCCATGGCTCCTCGTGGGCGTATCCGGGCGGCTTCTCGATGCGCATGTAAATGCACATGTACCTAATGCACATGCAAACTCATGCAGGCGTACGATAGAGGTAGGCTGTGATACCACTCATAAAGTTGCTTCAAAAGTGCCCTTCGGAACGGTCTGCTGGATGTAGTTGGCCTGTTGTGATCAGATCTGTAGCGATTGGCAAGGATAAAAGTGAAGAACTTGTTACATATCCGCAGGACGTAACGCTCTGATACTGACCAGATGCAACCATCTAAACAAATTGGACCCTTGACCATATCCAAGCTCTGTGAATCCGATGGTTCCTGAGCTGAATCAATAATGACAATCTTTTCATCCAATAGTGGATCTCTTTGTTTGCGCACAACAATGCTGACCGGGATCAACCTTATCGCTTTGGCGCGTCACTGCTGCGAAACTACCTCAGAGAGTATAAAGAGAAAGAGCTTGCGAAACCACGAAGTTTTTTGAAATTCGCCACCTCTTCTAAGTTGTGACTCAAATATAGGTTGCAGCTTCGCCGCAGCTGTTACTTCGACTTCCGACTTGGTTGAATCAACATGGCGCTGGCTTTCCTGACCGGAAGCGGCAGCGCCAGCAACGCGAAGCTCTTCGACATCAGGTATACCACAATCTCGTGACTCAAATTCAACTGCGAGTCGAGCGACTGACTGCTTACCCAATGATCGTTATAGATTAGATCAGAACATCATCGTCCTTCGAGGCACCGAGCAAGAAGCCTCGAGTGTGTTGCTCAGAGGTACCCTTGTTCTTTGCCTCTCCGAGCCACTCCGGGTTGGGGGTATACACATGCGGTTGACGGGCGAGTCGAGGATCAGGTGCGATCTCCCATCGTCACATCGTAGGTGGTCAATACTGAACATACCAAAGCTGGTCGACAAATGGAAGTGGAACCCGGGGAGTGAAGCAAGTGGAAGAAATCTTTCGACAATGCTGGGCCTTTGTCAACCCCGCGAAGGGTAAAACGGAGACGCTGGTGGCAGGCAACTACGAGTTCCCCTTCGAGGTCATCATCCCTGGGGATACGCCGGAAAGTGTCGAGGGGTTGCCGGAGTCCTGGGTGATCTATCGGATGAAAGCCACAATCGACAGGGGCAGGCTACAGCAGAACATTCATGCCCGGAAACATGTTAGAATAATACGGACGCTGGACCCCGCTGCGTTAGAATTGGCACACTCCATGGTGAGAGCCCACCACAGCGTAATTTCGAAAGGGAAGGGCTAATGGCACGTCTAGTCTGTTGAGAATACCTGGCCTGAGAAAGTGCGATACGACATCAACATCCCTTGCAAGGCAGTGATCTTTGGGACCTCCATCAACGTCAACTTCGAGTTGGTACCACTACTGAAGGGTTTGAAGATTGGCAAGATTTCAACAGACATGTTCGAATTGCAGGATTTTGAATTAGATCAGATCTCCCAAATAAACAAATATCACAGGGGACAACGGCTGGTGGTGGGAGATGAGTGGGAAATGCCAGATGAATGGCCGGCTGAGGAGATTGATGGTATGGAGGGTTATCGCTTCGTCAGGAGTCTTAAGATACCGATGAACCTCCGAGAATGCATTCAAGATGTCGAAGCCAAAGGCATACGAATCAAGCACAAACTCACATTTGTTGTCCGGCTCATCAACCCCGATAGCCACGTGTCCGAGGTAAGTCAAGCTATCCCGACAAACCGTGATATAGCTGACCGCCCAAGCTCCGTGCAACCCTCCCAGTCATGATCTTCATCTCTCCGAACCTGCCCCTGAACGAGCAAAACCAGGTCATGAACCCAAACGACCTAAGCGTGCAGGTCATCCGCAACCTGGAGCAGCACGCCCCACCCATGTACGGCGAGCACCAATTCGACCAGCTATACAGCAACGTCGACCCAAGCGGCTTCGTGACCCCCGCCGGCGGTGCCAGCGGCATCAACACGCCCTTCAACCTGCACAGCCGCAACGCCTCCACGGAAGACATCTCCTCCCTCAGCACCGCCGCCGAAGCTGAATTCTCCGCCAACGTGCTCCAGAACCGCCTCTACAACTTCCAAGACCGCGGCTCGAGCCGCCACGCGCGCGACCGAAGCGCCACCGTCGTCCCGGCACCGGTCACCCACGCGGGCGAAGCCGCGGACGAAGAGTCGTCGGCGGCGGCCCGCCACAACTCCCTCCCGCACCCGGACTCCACCCTCGCCAGCAGCTCCGTCGGCAGCACCACCCGCCAGAGTCCCAGTGACCTGCTCTCGCGACGCACCTCCGACGACGACGACGACGCTACGCCGCTGGCCCAGCGGACACTCCGGCCCGAAGCCCAGCACATTGAGATTAACGATATGAACGACATCTTTAGACTTCCCAGCTACGGACGGGCCGTGCGCACGCCCGTCAGGACGCCCGCCAACGAGGGCCCGCCGACGTATCAGGCGGTTATCAGCGGCCCCCCGGCTCCACCGCCCCTGCAACCCGCGGCTCCGCTGCAGG
>JAABUJ010001676.1_pt1 | contig 30922 bp, 25 predicted proteins | sample 5559131 | NCBI WGS metagenome assembly JAABUJ01 (sample SAMN10711875, study PRJNA513366) | rock metagenome | isolation source: Antarctica rocks | place: Antarctica: Victoria Land, Mt New Zealand nord | collected 2016-01-07
ACGACTACCCCAAAGTCGAGGTCACCGCCGCCGAACTCGCGGCGGTCAACCTCACCCGCCACTCCTTCCACGGCGAATGGAACTACTCCATCAACCCATCATCTAATTGATGGACGAGCCCTTAGCGGCTCCCAGAGCGCCTCACACAAGCCTGCCGAAGTCTCGCTCTGCCCTCCAGCTGAGCTCAGCGTCGCCAGCGGCGACGGGGCTTGGGTTCGGGGATCCCGAGGAGCTCGTTGATCAGGCGCTGGCGCTCAGCGGCCTGCTCGGGCGTCTGCGCGGGTTCCTGGGGCGCCGGGGGTGGCGGCTCGACCTTCGCGGGGCCGGCTGAGAAGGCGGCGGGGCTGAGACGGGCGCAGACGCCGTCTCGGGGGCTACCGGGGCGGGAGGGTCGGTCTGGGTGGCCAGCGGGATCGCGGCGATCTGTTCTGGCGTGTTCTGCACCCGGGCAATGAACCGGGGCTCGGTGAGCCCGAGCTTGGCAGCCATCCGTGCGATCCGCTGAGCGACCGACGGGCTGGCGCAGTCATAGCGTACCCCGGCGTAGCGCTCAGCCAGGAGCGCGTCACGCCAGCCCTCGAGGATCGCGCGTTGGCGATCAAAGCGGCGTTGGCCCTGCTCGCCGATAACCGCGAACGCCTGTGGATTAGTCGGCAGCCACACCACCAGGTCCGGCAGGCGCCAAACCAGACCACGCTGAGGCTCGACCATCGCCACCGCCCACCCCTCCGGCTCGACGGCCAGCTCACGCCCGGACAGCCACCGGCGGCCGCGGCGCTGCGCGCGCACCGCTGACCACGCGACCAGCAGGCTGTGCGTCGTCAGGGTCGCCGACGGCGCCGGCGTCGCGGGCACCGCTCGCAGCCCGCCCAGCTCCACGCCTTTGAGCCCCTGGGCGGTGAGCCACACCACCGATCCCTCACCCCGCACCCCCGCCGCCCGGCCCAGCCACCCGACCGCCTCAAGCCGTGAGACATGCCTGCGCACCACCCGCTCCTCCAACCCCAGCCCGACCTGCACCGCCGGCAGCGAGACCACGCCCAGACGCCCGATCAGTTGCCCCACCCGCACCGACCCCGGACCCACCCCCACCCGCTCCCCCTTCACCACCCCCACCCACCAGACCCACTCACCGACCAGCTGGCCGTCCGCCCCGCCAACCCCAAGATCCCAAAGCCTGGTCTTGACTGGCGCTGACATCGCCGCGGTGATCTTCGGGCTGTTCATGTGGGCGTTCTTGGTCTTCCGTCGCCGGGCCCGACCGAGCGTGGCTGAGCGTGGTAGACGGCAGCCGGGACGCTCCGATAGTCTGAGTCGCCTTGCCTCCGTGCGTGAATGGGGCGGGCGAGAACTACATCGCGAGGAGCATGCATGAGTCCCAATCCTGAGGATCTTCGGCGCTACGGATGCCGGCGCGGTGATCTTCGGGCTGTTCATGTGGGCGCTCAACGTTCGACGGCGGCGGACCGGCCGTAGCTGACCCGGCCTCACGCTCCGGCGGCCTCGCTCCTCAGCTGGGCTTGGGCCTGCTGCAGTGCCTGGCCGGTGACGGGATCGGCGGGATACAGCCCGATGGCATGGCGCAGGACCCCGAGCGCCTTGTGGGGCTGGCCGTGGGCGAGGTCGTAGAGGCCGAGCTCCCGCCAGGTAGCCGAATTCTGCGGCTGTACGGAGACCGCCTTGACCAGCTCGGCGTGAGCGGCGTGGAGCTGGCCGGCCGCGGTGAGGATGTTGGCGAGGTCCCACAGCGGCTCGGCCGAGAGCGGGTTGCGCGCCACCGCCGCACGCCCGTCACGCAGCGCCGTGCCGGCGTCACCGCGGCTGAGCGCCCCTATCGCGGCGCCGTCGGCGTTCGCCGAGCGCAGTGGCTGCCACATCGCCCACGCCGCCAGCAGCCCTGCCGCGACGATCACGGCAGCGGCCGCCCCAAGCGCGGGCTGGGCTGAGATGCGCCGGCGAGGTGCCAGGCGCGCCAGGGGCCGGGAAAGCGGGCCGCGGCCGGCGAGCCAGCCGGCGCACACGAGCGCCGGGATCGCGGTGCCCGGGATCGCCCACGTCCAGTCGATCGTGGACTGCACGCCAAAGGCGACCACCACGCACAGGATGCTCAGCAGGCCGGCGCGCTCGGCCGCGGGGTCCGCATGGCCCTCGCGCTGCCCGGGGCCCAGGGTCCGCCGGACCGCCAGTCCCCACGCCACCAGCAGCGCCAGGCTGATGAGGATGCCGATCGCACCCAGGTCGGCGAAGGTCTGCACCACATAGCTGTGGGCGTGCTCGGCCTGGGCCGGATCCTTGGCGTAGCGGGTGCGCGCGGTGCCGTAGGCGCCGGCGCCGGCTCCGTGCAGCGGGGAGTGCTCGCCCACCTTCAGCCCCTCGCTCCAGTAGCGCGGGCGGCTGTTGCCCAGCTCCACGAGCCTCCCCGGGGCGTCACCGACGCCGCTGTGGACGTCGGTGAGCGTGCTCCAGGCGTGGGAGATCTGACCCGTCAACCCCCGCGAGGAGGCAGCCAGGCCCGCGATCCCGCCAAGTGGCACCAGTCCCAGGAGCACGAGCAGTACGACGCCGGTCCGCCGGCGGACGTGCGGAGCGGGCGCGACGCTGTCCATCGCGAATGCCGCCGCCAGGCCGGCCAGCACCAGCGCCGGGAGCACCAGCACCAGCACCAGTCCGAAGCCGTGTCCAGCATCGCTGCGAGCCGCCAGCGGGACGCGATCGTGGGTGATGGCGTGGGTGTGCAGCGCCCATGCCGCCAGCGCGCCGCCGCCGGCGCTCCCCAGGCCCAGGATCAGAGCGCCCCGTAGCCGCAGCGGCGCGACGGTGAACCACAGCGCCAGTGCACCCACCGCGGCCAGCAGCGCGCTGCGCGAGTAGGTGAGTACGAGTACCGTAACCAGGATCGCGATCGCCGGGACGGCCAGGCCACGCAAGACTCGGCCACGGTCACGGCGGGCGCCCGCCCAAACCGCGGCGGGGAGCCCGATCGCGGGGATCAGCCCGATCGCGTTCACGTAGTCAAAGGGCGCGCGCAGCCGGCCGATTGGGTCCTGCGCGTCGAAGATGCCGGGAAGCGCCTTGGTCAGCAGCGCGTAGAGCCCCATCGCCGTCGCCAGCGCCGCGATCGCCCCGGGAACCGCAGGCCAGCGGTCCGGGCGTAGGCGGGCCGCCAGCGCGGCGATGCCGAAGACTGCCAGGTAGGATAGCGTCCGGTTGGCCTCCAGCCAGGAGCTGTCCGGCCTCACCGACCACGAGATCGAGATCGCGCTCAGCGCCGCCAGGGCGGCGAACAGCAGCACGCTCGCCGCCCCCCAGCGCGGCTGCGGCCGGCGCAGGACCAGGCCGGCGAGGGCTGCCCCGCACCCGAGCAGCACCAGCGCGATCTCCGCCCACGTGTTTTGTGGTAAATCTACGCCGCCCCGGGTCAGAAACGCCAGCACGACCAGCAGCGTGGCCAGCAGCAGCCCGACCGCTGCGTTGGGAGTGGCGCGCCCGGCGAGCGCTGACGCCGCATGTGCCGCCCGGCGGGCCCAGGGCGCGGCGCGCTCAGGCGCCGAAGCGATAGACGACACCGGCCGAGCGTAGCAACGTAACCTCCGCGGTCATGGATGATCCGGCCGTCTCGGTGGTGATCCCGACTCGCAACCGGGCCGCGTACCTGGATGTCACCCTGGGGTCGCTGGCCGGCCAGCGCGGGGGCCCTGTCCACGAGGTGCTGATCATCGACGACGCCTCCGCCGACGCCACCGCAGCGGTCGTGGCGCGGTGGGGGGTGCGCCACGAGCGCCACGAGCACGCCCTCGGGCTCAACGGCGCGCGCAACGCCGGGGTTCGCCACGCCCGCGCACCGCTGATTGCCTTTCTCGACGACGACGTGCTCGTGCCCTCGGGGTGGCTGCGGGCGCTGGCGCAGGGAGCTGCGGCGCATCCGTCCGCCGAGGCGTTCGGCGGCGCGATCCGAGCTCGCCTGGAAGGTCGTCCGCCGTCCTCCTGCGGCCGGGAGAAGCCGCCGATCACGACACTCGACCTGGGGTCCGAGGACCGGCAGGCACCGATGGTGTGGGGGGCGAACATGGCCATACGTCGCCGGGCGTTCGAGCGGTACGGGCTCTTCGACGAAGCCATCGCCGGACACGGGGACGAAGAGGACTGGCTGCTGGCCCTGCGGGCCGCCGGGGGGCAGATCGTGTACCTGGCCGCCGCCGCGGTCGAGCACCGCCGCGCCGCGCCGGACGCCCGGCTGCTGCCGCTGGCCCGTGCCGCCTATCACCGCGGCTGCGCCGCTCGGGTCACAGATGAGCGCCGGGGTACCGAGCCGGGGCTGCTGGGCGAGTTGCGCACGGTGGCCGGCTGCGCCTGGCACACGGTCCACTTCGCGTGCCCGCAGGGCGTCATCATGGGAGCCCACTCCACCGGGCGCCTGGCCGAGGCGCTCCGGCGCCGGCGCGTCGCCTCCCGCTGATGCGGGTGCTCGTGGTCCCCAAGTGGTACCCGTGGTCCGACCGGCCCGTGTTCGGGATCTTCTGCCGTGAGCAGGCGCGCGCGGTGGCGCGCCGCCACGACGTCGTGGTGCTGGCCTCCGAGGCGCTCAGCAAACCCGGGTTCGCCGGCTTCACGCTGGGCGACGAGATCGAGGAGGGGCTGCGCACGATCCGCCTGCGCTACCGCCGTCCGCGCCTGCGCCCCGCGGCGATGGGGTTCCAGATCGCCGGCATGCTGAGCGCCCTGGGAAGGCTGCGAGCCGAGGGCTGGGAACCGGACATCATCCACGCCCACGTCTACTCCGCGGGGCTGCCCGCGGTGCTACTGGGCCGCCGCAGCGCCGCTCCGGTGATCGTCAGCGAGCACTACACCGGCTTTCAGCGCGGGCTGATCACGGGTAGCGACCGCTTCACCGCGCGGCTGGCCTTCCGCCACGCCGACCTCGTCGCGCCGGTCAGCGAGCCGCTGGCCGCCGAGGTGCGCGCGCTGGCGCCCGCGGCCAGGATCCGCGTCATCGACAACGTCGTCGACACCGAGGTGTTCCACCCCCCGGTGAGGCCTCCCAGCCGCCCGCCCCCGGCCCGGCTGCTGACGGTGGCGGCGCTGGCGGCCAAGAAGGGCCACCCTCACCTGCTAAAGGCACTGGCGATCGTGGCGCCCCGGCGGGAGGTGACCCTCGACCTCGTCGGCGAGGGCGAGCAGCGCGGCGAGCTGGAGGCGCGGGTGCGGGAGCTCGGCCTGACCGGCATGGTGCGCTTCCGGGGCGAGCTGCCCAAGGCGGGCGTGGCCGCGCTCATGCGCCAGTCCCACCTGTTCGTGCTCCCGAGCCTGTTCGAGAACCTTCCCTGCGTGCTGATCGAGGCCATGGCCAGCGGTCTGCCCTCGGTGGCCACGGCGGTGGGGGGAGTGCCCGACCTGCTCGCCGACGGGGCGGGGCGGCTCTGTGCTCCGGGGAACTCCGCGGCCCTGGCGCAGGCGATCAGCGGCGCACTAGATGCCCTGCCCAACTTCGATCGGGGACGGATGGCGGCGAGGGCGCAGGCGCGCTTCGGCTACGAGGCCCTGGGTCGGCGCTGGAGCGAGATCTACGAGGAGCTGGCCAGCAGCACGGGCAGGACCCGCCGCTCCAGCGTGTGACGCACGGCCTCGGGCCGGAACGGCTCCAGCAGCGCCATCGCCGCCTCTCCGTAGGCGTGCCGCTGTGGCGCCGGCAGAGACAGCGCGCGGCGGATCGCCTCGGCGAGGGCCGGGGGGGCGGGCTCGGCGGCCACCAGCTCCGGGTTCAGCCGCCGGGCCAGGGCCAGCGCCTCGTTGGGTCCTGGCGTCGCGACGGTCACCAGCGGGGTGCCGCTTGCCAGCGCCTCGAGCTGCGCGATGCCCCAGTCCTCATAGCGAGAGGCGTTGACGAATCCTCGCGCGCGAGCGACCAGCGCCAGCCACTCCCGGTGGGGAAGTCGTCCGGCCCAGCGCACGCCTGCGGGCTCACGCACGCCCGCGCGGTGGAGCCAGCGGCGGGCGGCGTCACCGTCAATGCCCCCGATCACCAGCTCGTCCCCCGGGCGGGCGGCCAGCGTCCAGGCCCGGCAGAGGAGGTCGAGGCCCCGCTTGGCGGGGTTGCCGGCGTAGGCCACGAGCCCGAGGTCCCGGTTCTGGCCGCCGTTCATCGGCTCGATCGGCACCGGCAGGGTGACGATCGCCGGCGTGCTCACGAGTGCCCGCGCTGCCTGCGCCGCGGTCTCGCCCCACGGAAGCAGCAGATCGGCCCGAGCCAGCACCGCCGGTTCCCGCCGACGCTGCCAGGCGCCGCCGGGGCCGGGCCGGGAGAGCGCCGCCAGGCTGTCGAAGCGCACGGCGTGCGGGAGCTTCGGTTTCCGCTGCAGGAGCGCGGCAGTGATGCTGGAGAAGACGATCGCGCGAGCGCTCACTCCCGCAGCCGACCGGCGGGCGGCCAGCGCCTCCACGGCGTCGGTCGTTGCCATGCTGCGGCGCAGGCGCCCTGCCGCGCCGATCCGCACCGGCACGATCTGGCAGGAGCAGCCGAGCTCGTTCAGGGCGCCGGCCAGGGCGGTGTCCGCCCGCTGCCAGCCGAGCGTGGTGCCCAGCGAGACGATGGCGATGTCGCAGGTCACCCGACCCGGTGCACGAACAGCCCCTCGTGCTCCTCGCCCCGGAGGGAGAGCTGCTCCACCGCCTCTCGCACACCCGGGTAGTCGGGATGGGCGAAGTCGTCGAGGACTACCACCGCCCCCTGGGGAAGGACCTGCTTCCACGCCTCCAGCTCACGCAGGGTGCCCTCGCGGCTGTGCGAGCTGTCGACATAGAGCAGCTCCACGGTCTCGGGGCCACGCGGCCCCTGTTCGCCGGCGGCCTCCACGAACGTCAACCGATCCCACACGGCACGGCTCACCAGCCGGAGGTACTGCTCACGCTCGGGCCGCCGGACGGGGTCGTAGGTGAGAACCGTGCGCGCCGGGTCGGCCAGCAGCAGCGACACGGAGGTCCAGGCGGTGGCGGTTCCGAGCTCCACCACGGCCCGGCGCCCGCGCGCCTCATCCAGCAGCACCGCGAGCTTTGCCGGGCGGGTGGCGGAGAGCAGGCTGAAGTCGTCGCCGATCTGCGCGGCCAGGCGGCGGGCGCGCCACTGAAACCTCGCCACCCGCGGCGGCAGCCGCGCGAGCGACGCCAGAACGGCCAGCCAACGCCGTAGCCGGCGCGCGCGCTCCATCGCCTGTCCCATGTCGCGACCTGGGGTCTAGAAGGGCTTGCGGCAGCGGAAGGCGACGGAGCTCTTCTGCCGGCAGCGCTCCTGCGCCAAGGCGTTCCGGCGGTAGGCGCCGAATACGGGCTTGGCGATGAAGCGACCCCCGCTGAAGCGGAACAGCCCGGCGAAGTCGAACTCCGGAGACCCCGGAGCTTCGATCTCCGCCCAGCTGTAGTAATCGAGGCCCATCAGTCGCAGACGCGTCCGCTGGCGGGCCAGCATCGGCAGCACCGCGGCCACGTCCCGAGCCTGGACGGCCTCGGTGACCTCCACGCCGAAGTGGTCCGGGCTCCCCTTGCCCACCGAGGAGTTCCAGCCGAGTTCATCGGCCACCATCGGCTTGCGGCGGTCACCGGCGGCGTCCATCACGTGGCGGACGCGGCCGAGGATCGTCAGCACCCCCGCAGGGTATTGCGTGTACGGGTGCACCGCCACCATGTCGAAGAGACGGCGCGCGCCCGGGACCTGGTAGATCTTGGCGATGTAGTCCCACGAGTGGTCGACCATTCCGGCCAGGACCACGGTGGCGCCGGGATCGGCCGACTTGATCGCGTCGTGGGCCACGCGCAGCAGGGCGACGTAGCTGGGCTCGAAGTTGGGTTGCACCGACCAGTAGCCGCTGAGGTTGGGCTCGTTCCACACCTCCCAGGCGCGAATCGGCAGCTTCGGAACGTGGCCGTTCCAGAGGCTCCCGCGGGGCCCGTAGCGGTGGATGAGGGCCTTCATGAAGGCGCCATAGGGCGCGTAGGAACGCGGGGTCCGGGCGACCACGCCCGGGGGCGAGTCCGTGTCCCAGCCGGGAGCGTCGGAGACATTGGGCTGGAGGCTCAACCCTCGCTGTGCGCACAGGGTCGCGAGCTGGTCGATGCTCGCCAGGCGCAGCGGCAGCCCGTCGACGTTGGTGAACCCGCTGCGCTCGTCCTGGGGGACGGCGCTCCAGTTCGGGTAGGGCTGTATCGAGGCCCAGTCGATCTGGATCCGGATGCTCTCCACGCCGCTGCGCTCCATCACGCTCAGCTGTTGGGCGAGGTTGACCCCCGGCGCCGGCGGGAACATGGGGCCGTCGAGGACCGCGCCGAAGTACCCCAGCGGAACCCGCTGGGGCTTGTGGGCATGGGTGCGCGCCGGCGCCGCGCCAGCTGTCGCAAGCGAGACTACGAGCACGCACGCCGCTATCCAGCTCTTCCGGTGACGGCGCACGACCTCTCCGAGGATACAGAGGTGGTGCCTCACACCCGCCGCCCCCGCCAGCGCCGGTGGGTGCGCAGCGTCCGCTGGGCCTCCACGGCCCTGACGTACGGCCGGTCGGCGAGGAAGGTACGGGCCTCGGCGATCGCGGCGCCACGGTCATAGGAGCCGGCCACGGGCCGCAGGTCGTGGCCGATGGGAGTGGCGTCGACGATTCCGAGCCTCCACCCGCGGGCGCGGGCCACCGCGGACCAGTGCAGATCGAGGCCCCAGCCGGCGCGCAGCGGGGGGAAGGGCAGCAGCGTGCTGAAGGTCGTGTGGTGAAAGGCGAACACGGGGCCGATCTCCACAAAGGCGCTCTCGCGCACGACGCTGCCCCGACGGCGGCGGGTGACCTGCCAGGCGGCGTGGGAGCGGTGGCGGTGAGCCGGCTGAGCCAGCTGCAGGCCGAAGCGCTCGGCCAGGAACAGGAAGCCGTCCAGGAACCCGGCGGGCAGCATGACGTCGTCGTCGAGCGCCAGCAGCCAGTCGTAGTCGTGACCCCCGCGTTGGGCCAGCATCCCGTTCAGGTTCTCGAACTTACCCCGCCGCTCCACGTCGGTGCTGAGGAAGTCGACGTCATGCCGGGAGCGCAGCAACTCCGTTCGGGCCGCTGCCAGCAGGTTCGGGGCGTCGGTCCGTTCGATCGCCAGGGCCAGGACCCGCCGCCGCGGCAGCCTCCGGGCGCCTCGGCGCAGGCGCGGACGCTCCAGGCGTGCGTGTGCGACGGCCTCGTCGAGGCCGTCGGCGAGGATCGCGGCGGCGGTCCGCCGGATGCCCGCCACCTGGCCGCTCGTGCCAGAGAGGAAGTCCTCGCCCTCACCGCTCACGGCCGATTCCCCCGGCGCCGGAGCGCCGGCGCTCCAGGGCTCGGCGCCCGGCCGCCGGTCCGCCGCCAGCTGGCGCGCGAAGGCGGTCATGAAGCGCGGGTTGTACCGGAGGTAGCGCCGCCACAGTCGCCGGGGCTCGTGAGCCAGGCGGTAGGCCCACTCCAGTCCCGCCTCCTGCAGCCAGTTGGGCGCCTGGGGCACCAGCCCGGCGTGGAAGTCAAACGCCGCCCCGACGCCGATCAGGAGCGGCGGGTCCAGCAGCGGCCGCATCTGGGCCATCCACTTCTCCTGCTTGGGCACCCCGATCCCGACCCACACGACATCGGCTCGGGAGCGGTTGATCTCCTCGGCCACGGTCTGGCGCTCCTCGGCGGTGAGCGGCCGGTGCGGTGGCGAGTACCCGCCGACGATCCGCACGCCGGGATGGCGCTGGCGCAGGTTCAGCGCCAGCTGGACCAGGCTGCCCTGGTTGCGCCCGCCGTAGAGATAGAAGCGCTGTCCCCGCTCGGCGGCGTGCGCGCAGGCCCGGGACATCAGCTCCGGCCCGTACACGCGGCCGGCCAGGGAATGACCGAGCGCGTTGATGGCCCACACCAGCGGCTGGCCGTCGGGCACGTTGAGCGCGGAGCCGCGCAGCGAAGTCCGCAACTCGGGGTCCTCGCGTGATGCCATCACCGTGTGGACGTTGCACACGCACACGTAGCCGCGGACGTGCTGCTCGATCATCTCGTCCATCCACGCTAGCGTCCGCGCGTAGTCGGTCAGCGCCAGGGGCACGTCCAGCACGTCCACCGCCTGCGGGCCGCGGATCGGAGTGGGGTGTGGCTGAAGTGAGCCCTCGGAGCGCATCTGCGGTTCTGGCACTGCCTTCCAATCAGGATCTGCAGGAAACGTCACTGCAGACAACGGAAACCATGCGTGCAGGTTTCGCGGTTGCCAGAAGGTGGCGAAATCTTGTCCCTCCAGGCGGGGGTGCCCCAGTGGTTCTCAGCGCTATGCTTGCACATGACAGGGAAGTCACCCCGACCCGCGAGCGTGCCCCCTTCCTCGCGGGTCTCCGGACGGCCCCCACCCCTACCAGGGTCGTCCCTTGTCGGGTCCGTGCCGCGGATCGCGGCGCGGGCCCGGCTCGTCCCGCTTCCCTACGCTCCGAGCGCGATGCGATGCCTGGTCACCGGCGGTGCCGGCTTCATCGGCTCCAACCTCGTCGACGCGCTGCTGGAGCGCGGGGACGAGGTGACGGTGATCGACAACTTGTCGACCGGCAGGAGCGCGAACCTGGGCGTGGCACGAGCGGCGGGCGCGGCGCTGCACGAGCTCGACGTCCGCGACGGCGCTGCGGTGTCCGGGGTCTTTGCCGTCGCCCGGCCGCAGGTCGCCTTCCATCTGGCCGCGCAGATCGACGTGCGTGCTTCGGTGGCCAATCCCGCTGCCGACGCCGGGGTCAATGTCCTGGGCATGATCGCGGTGCTGGAGGCGGCGCGGGCCAGCGGCTGCTCCCGGGTGGTGAACAGCTCCACCGGCGGCGGCCTCTACGGCGAAGCGCGGGTGCTGCCCACGCCCGAGGAGCACCCGATCGAGCCGCTGGCCCCCTACGGGCAGGGTAAGTACGCCGCCGAGGGCTATTGCGGTCTCTTCACCCGCCTACACGGGCTCTCGACCGTGTCGCTGCGCTACGGCAACGTCTACGGCCCCCGCCAGGACGCTCACGGCGAGGCGGGTGTGGTCGCGGTGTTCTGCGCTCAGCTGCTGGAGGACAGGACCCCGACCGTGTTCGGAGACGGCCGCCAGACCCGCGACTGGGTCGAGGTCGGTGACGTGGTGCGCGCCAACCTGCTGGCCGCCGAATCGGACCTCACCGGAGCGGTGAACATCGGCCACGGACGGGAGACGGCGGTGCTGGATCTGCTGAACGCGCTCGGGGAGCTCGGCGCAGGCGGCACGGGGGCGACGCCGCCGCGCTTCGCTCCGCAGCGGCGGGGCGAGGTCAGGCGGAGCTGCCTGGATGTTACGCGCGCCCGGGTCGAGCTGGGCTGGGAGCCCCGCGTGTCCCTGCACGACGGGCTGAAGCGGCTCCTCGGTTAGACGTCGGTGGTCGCGATCGGCGAGCGCTCGCCGTGCCCCAGCAGCCTCAGGTCGGCATCGACCATCTTCCTGATCATCTGCTCGAAGTCGGTCTGCGGTCGCCAGCCCAGCACCCGAGTGGCCTTGGAGGCGTCGCCGATCAGCTGATCGACCTCGGCGGGCCGGGTGAAGGCCGGATCGATCTCGACGTGATCGTCGATCTGCAGGCCGACATGGTCGAAGGCCAGCGCCAGGCAGTCACGCACCGAATGCGCCACGCCGGTGGCGATGACGAAGTCGTCGGGCTCGTCGTGCTGGAGCATCCGCCACATCGCCTCCACGTAGTCCGGTGCGTAGCCCCAATCGCGCTCGGCGTCCAGGTTGCCGAGCGCGACCTTGTCCAGCAGGCCCAGCTTGATCGCGGCGGCGTGCCAGGTGATCTTGCGGGTCACGAACTCCAGCCCGCGCCGCTCGGACTCGTGGTTGAAGAGCACGCCACAAGCGGCGTGAAGGCCGTAGCTCTCGCGGTAGTTGACCGTGATGAAGTGACCGTAGGCCTTGGCCACCCCATACGGTGAGCGCGGGTAGAACGGCGTCTCCTCGTTCTGGGGGACCTGGCGCACCTTGCCGTACATCTCGCTGGAAGAGGCCTGGTAGAAGCGCGCCCCCGGACACACCTCGCGCATCGCCTCGAGCATCCGCGTCACACCGACACCGGTGAACTCGGCGGTGAGCGTGGGCTGGATCCACGAGACGGCCACGTAGGACATCGCGGCGAGGTTGTAGATCTCCTGCGGATCCGCCGCGCGCAGCGCGTCGACCAGCGAGCGCTGATCGAGCAGGTCGCCCTGATGGAGTGTGATCCGGTTGCGAAGGTGGTCGATGCGGTCGAAGCGCTCCGAGGAGGCTCGGCGCACCAGCCCGTGGACCTCGTAGCCCTTCTCCAGGAGCAGTTCGGCGAGGTAGGAGCCGTCCTGGCCGGTGATGCCGGTGATGAGGACCGAGGGGCACACGGGCGGGTGAGGGTAACGCGTCCTAGGCTACGGGCGCATGGCGCCCGGGTTCTGTGCAGCGTGGAGATGACGCGGTCGGTCACGGTCGCGATCCCGGTCCGCGACGGCGGGGCGGTCCTGGAGCAGACGCTTCGCGCGGTTGGCGCGCAGCGGCTGGAGGACGGCGTCGGGATCCAGCTGCTGGTCTGCGACTCCGGTTCGCGTGACGGCTCGGTGGCGCTCGCGCGGGCCTACGGCGCCGAGGTTGTGGAGATCGCCCCCGAGAGCTTCTCCCACGGCGGAACCCGCAACCTGCTGATGCACCGCGCGGCCACCGATCATGTCGCGTTGCTGACCCAGGATGCGGTGCCGGCTGACGAGCACTGGCTCGGACGCCTGCTGGAGGGCTTCGCCCTGGCCCCGGACGTGGGCCTGGTGTTCGGCCCCTACCGACCGCGGCCCGGCGCCACTCCGATGGTCAGCCGGGAGCTCTGGCAATGGTTCTCCGGCTTCTCCCCCGACGGCCGCCCGCGGGTCGATCGGCTCGCCCCGCAGGAGCGCCTGCTGGACCCGCGCCACCTGCTCGGAACTCGCGCCTTCTTCACCGACGCCAATGCCTGCATCTCCCGCGCCGCCTGGGCGGAGGTTCCCTTCCGGGAGGTGAGCTACGCGGAGGATCACGCTCTGGCGCTGGACATGCTGCGCGCCGGCTTTGCCAAGGTTTACCTGCCCGAGGCGGCGGTGATCCACTCGCACCAGTACTCGAGCTGGGGATGGCTGCGCCGCAGCTTTGACGAGGCCCGGGCGCTGCACGAGCTCTACGGCCACCGCGAGCCCGCCCGCCCGAGCCAGTCGTTGCTGAAGGTCTGGGGGCTGGTCGGCGCCGACCGGCGGTGGGCCTCCGAGCACGGCGCCCCGGCGGGGGTGAGCCTGCTGGCGCGGGCCCTACGCTTCCACCTGGCGCGGATCACCGGCGCCGTGCTGGGCAGCCGCGCCGAGCAGCTCCCCCCGCGGGTGACGGCGCGGCTCTCGCTCGAGCGCCGCTCCCGCTAGAGCGGCTGGCAGAGCTAACCTGCGGTCATGGATTCGCGCTCCGAGCGCCCGCCGCCGCTCGTGGCTCGCCACGTCAGCAAGACCTTCCGAGTGCCCGAGGAGCGGCGGCACACGCTCAAGGAGAGGGTGCTGCATCCGCGACGGCGCACCCGCCACCAGAGCTTCCGCGCCCTGCAGGACATCTCCTTTGCCGTCCGGGAGGGCGAGTTCTTCGGGATCGCCGGTCGCAACGGCAGCGGCAAGAGCACGCTGCTGAAGTGCCTGGCCGGGATCTACCGCGCCGAGGGGGAGATCTGGCGCCGCGGCCGGCTCTCGACCCTGATCGAGCTGGGTGTGGGCTTCAACCCCGATCTCGCCGCGCGGGACAACGTGATCCTCAACGGCATCATGCTGGGCCTCTCGCCGCGGGAGGCGCGCCGGCGCTACGACAGCGTGATGGACTTTGCCGAGCTGCGCGAGTTCGAGGAGCTGAAGCTCAAGAACTACTCCTCGGGCATGCACGTGCGACTGGCGTTCGCGGTCGCCATTCAGGTCGACGCCGACATCCTGCTCGTCGATGAGATCCTGGCCGTCGGCGATGCCGCTTTCCAGCAGAAGTGCTTCGACGTCTTCAATCGTCTGCGTGACCAGGGCCAGACGATCGTGTTCGTCACCCACGACATGGGGTCACTGAACCGCTTCTGCCACCGCGCGCTGCTGCTGGAGCGGGGCGTCCCCATCCACCTGGGAGCGCCCGAGGAGGTCGCCGACCGTTACTTGGAGATCAACTTCGGGCGCGAGCCCGAGGCGGCAGCCACAGCGGGTGGGCAGAGCGGCGACGGCGACGCCCGAGTCCTGGAGCTGTGGATGGAGAACGCCGAGGGCGAGCGGCTGCCCGCCGTACCGCAGGGCCAGCCCGTGTCGTTGCGGGTACGGGTCGCGTTCATGGTCGAGGTGGAGGACCCTCAGGCCAGCGTCTACATCAACAATGAGGACCACAAGACCGTGCTCGTCGCCAGCACCCACTGCGCCCTGGAGCGCACGGGGCGCTTCCTCGCCGGCGAGCAGGTGGTCTTCTCGTTCGTCTTTGAGAACGTCCTGGCGCCCGGTCGCTACAGCCCGGTCGTCAACCTCGCCCACCGGGGCGCCGGGCTGGACGTGATCGATCGCTACGAGAGCGGGTTCTCCTTTGTGGTCACCAGCTCCCAGGCGATGGGCGGAATCGTCGACGTTCCCGTGGCGGTGGAGATCGATCGCAGTGCCGCCCGGACCAGCGAGGAGCTGCCGGCATGAGCGTCGCCGAGGGGACGTTCCCGGAGCAGCTTGACCGCGAGTCGCTGGGCAAGCCGATCCGCGGACCGGAGGCGCTCACCGACGACTGGAGGCGCTTCTGGCACCTCACCTTCAACATCGCCCGCGCACAGTGGAAGATGCGCTTCTTCGGCTCCGCGCTCGGATATCTGTGGCAGCTCGTGCGGCCGCTGCTGCTGTTCAGCGTGCTGTACGTCTTCTTCACCAAGATCGGTCATGTCGGCCAGGGACCCACCGCGGCCCCCGGACGCCCGGAGCACCTCTACGGCGCGCAGCTGCTGGGCTCGATCGTGCTCTACACGTTCTTCGCCGAGGCCACGATGGGCGCGGTTCGCAGCGTGCTGGACAACGAAACGCTCGTGCGCAAGATCCAGTTCCCGCGCCTGGTGATCCCGCTGTCGGTGGTGCTACTGGCCCTCTTCAACCTTGCGCTCAACCTGGTCGTGGTCTTCATCTTCGCGCTGATCTCCGGCGTGCGCCCGATGCTCACCTGGGCGGAGCTGCCGCTGATCATCCTGATGCTGGGTGTGCTCTCGACCGGGATCGCGATGCTCCTGTCCTCGCTCTTCATCTACTTCCGGGACGTCCAGCCGATCTGGGAGGTCGTCCTCCAGGTGATCTTCTACGCCTCCCCGGTGATCGTGCCGCTGACCGCGGTCCAGGCCAAGCTCAGCCCGACGCTCGTGAAGCTCTACATGATGAACCCGCTGGCCACGGCGCTGCAGCAGTTCCGCCACGCCGTGATCAACCACCCCGCGCCCGGGGCATCGGTTCCGCTCGGAGGCAACCTGATGCTGCTGGCGCCGCTGGGGATCGTGGTGTTCGTGTTCGTGCTCGGCTTCGTCGTCTTCAACCGCACGGCACCCTACGTGGCCGAGAACCTGTGAAGACGGACGGCGACGCCGGCCGGCGATGAGCGTCGGCTCCGCCGGGGCGCGACCGTGGACCGGCCGCGCGACGCTGCCGGGCGCTCTGCGCGCACGGATCTCCAACCCGCCCGCGCTTACCGCAGCGCTGATCTACCTGGGCGCGGCGCTGGCGCTGTTCGGCGCTCCGCTGCTGCACGGCGGCAACCAGTGCATCTGCCTGGGCACCGACGAGGGGATCCCCACCTGGAGCTTTGAGTGGTGGCCCTACGCCATCGCCCACGGGCTGAACCCGTTCTTTACCCACCTGATCTACGCGCCCCAGGGATTCAACGTCGCCCACGGCACGACGATTCCCGGGCTGGCGCTGCTGCTAACGCCGCTCACCCTCGCCGCCGGTCCGCTGACGTCCTACAACCTGGCGATGGTCCTCAGCCCCGTGCTGTCGGCCGGCTTCGCGTTTCTGCTGTGCCGGCGGCTGGCGGGGCGGTTCTGGCCGGCGCTGCTGGGCGGCTGGCTATTCGGCTTCTCCACCTACATGCTCGGCCAGATCGTCGGTCACCTCAACCTGACCGTGGTCTTCCTCGTGCCGGCGATCGTGCACCTGGTGCTCCGCGGGCTTGCCGGGGAGCTGACCCGGCGGCGGTTCGTGGCGCTGCTGGCGCTGGCGCTGGTGCTGCAGTTCTCGTTTACGACGGAGATCTTCCTCAGCCTTACCGTGTTCGGCTTCGCGGCGCTGGTAGCAGCGTACCTATGGGGAAACCCGGAACTGCGGCTCCGCCTGCGCGCCCTGGCGGTGCCGGTTGGCGTGTCCTACCTGTTGACCGCCGTGATCGTCTCCCCCTACCTGTACTACGCGCTCAAGCCCGGGGGCGTGCCCGTGCTGCCGGGCCGCGACGATTACTTCTCCAGCGACCTGCTCTCGTTCATGATCCCGTCTCCGATCACGGAGATCGGCGGCATCCATTTCCTGCCGGTCAGTCGCACGTTCCGGGCCGGTTTCGTGGAGGGCGGGATCTATCTCGGACTACCGCTGCTGGCGATGCTGGCGCTGGCCGTTCGGCGAGGCTGGCGGCGAATGGAGGTCCGCATCCTCGCCAGCACCGGCCTGGTCGTGGCGGTGGCCTCGCTCGGCGGGCACCTGCAGCTACTGGGCGAGACCGGCCTCCCCCTACCGTGGTGGCCAGTGACCCATCTGCCGCTGCTCGGGTTAATGCTCCCGGTCCGGTTCGTCCTCTACGTCGTCCTGGCGGCGGCACTGCTGGCCGCCTGGTGGCTCACCGTCAGTCCCCACCGGACCGGCGCCTGGCTTCTCGCGCTCCTGTCGGTCGCCTGCCTCTGGCCCGCCACCGGTCGCGGCTTCTGGAAGGACTCACCGGAGATCCCCCCGCTGTTCACGAGTGCCGCCTTCCGCGGCGCGATCGGGCCCCAGGACACCGCGCTGCTGCTGCCGGTGGGCGGGGGCGGGCTCAGCATGCTCTGGCAGGCGGAGGCGCATCTGCGCTTCCGGATGGCCAGTGGCTACCTGGTCCCTCCGGAGGCGCCCGATCCCTACAAGACCGAGCCGATCTACCCCACGCTGACCACGGGTGCCGTCGTTCCCGATGTGCAGCGCGCGGCGGCCAGCTTTCTCACCACCCGCCACATCACGGTGGCGGTGGTGGACACCAAGGTTCCCGGGACCGCTCCGTGGATCGGGATCCTGGAAAGGCTGGGCTGGCAGCCGCGGACGCTCGGAGGAGCGATCCTGCTGCGCCCGCCGCGTACCGCCTGAGGATTACCGGGCTCGCTCCGGCACCACGTCGGTCGACGGGGCGATCCGGCGTGGAACCGAGATCTCGGTGAAAAAGCGCTCCACGGCGTCGATGCGCTGTGGCCAGGTGTACCGCGCCGCCGTCTCTCGCCCGGCCTGGCCGAGGCGCTCACGCAGCGCGGGATCGTCCAGCAGAGTGGCCAGCGCCGCCGAGACCGCGTCCGCGCGCGCCTCGGGCATCAGGCAGTTGCCGCCGTCCCGGCAGAAGTCACGATTGCCGTGCGCGTCGGTACAGACGACCGCGCCGCCGGTGGCCATGGCCTCCAATGGGGGCAGGCAGAAGCCCTCGTGGCGAGAGGTCTGCAGGAAGATCGTGGCCTGGTTGAAGAGCTCGTTGACCTGCTCGTCAGAGGGCGCGGTGACGTAACGGACGCCCGGTAGGCCATCGGCCAGCTCGGGCTCGACTCCGAACAGACGCAGCTCCGGGCGGGGCTCGGGTAGCGCGCGCCACGCCGCCAGCGTCAGCGGCAGGTTCTTGAGCGGCTGGGAGCGGCCCAGGGCCAGCACCATGTCCCGTCGCCGCGGCTCGCCGGAGAGTGGGCGGAAGCTCTCCAGGTCGATGCCGGGCGGGATCAACGTCGCATCGAGCCCCAGCTCGCGCAGGCGCTCGCGGTTCCACGAGGAGATCGTCATGTAGTGGAACTCGTGCCGATAGGAGGCCAGCACCCGGTGGCGCAGGGTCTCGTCGTCGGGGTAGTAGCTCGTCTCGATGTCCTGCACGAAGTACACGGGAATCCCATGGCGCACGCTCGCGATCCATACGGGCTCGGAGGTGTTCCACCAGGTCGCCACCTTGATCGCCTCGATCGGTGCCAGCGCCCGCGCCAGCTCCCCGTAATCGGTGAACGTGCGCACCGGGGCCCGGAGGTCAAACCAGTCCGGCCGCTCCGCGAGGCTCCACAACTCCACCTCGTGGCCCCGGTCCAGCAGGCCGTTGAGGTGCTCGAAGACGTCGCGGTGCCCGCCGCCCACGCCGGTGTCCTCGGTGACGTAGACGACGCGCAGCGCTCCCTCGGCGTTGCGAACGTTGCGCGCGTCGAAGAACTCGCTCCAGCGTGACCAGAAGACGCGCTGCGAGCGCCGTTCCCGCTCGCCCACCTCGGTGCCGCGCGTGGTCGACTCCAGGTGGAGAAGCTCCGCGGCGGGGGCGTAGTGGACCTCGTATCCGGCTTGCCAGGCGCGCAGGCAGAAGTCGACGTCCTCGTAGGCCATCGGGTAGGCCTCATCGAAGAGCCCGATCTCCTTGAGCGTCGGCCGGGTTACGTACATGCACGCGCCCGTGGCGGCCAGGGTCCGCGAGGGGACGTCGGCCGGACCCCAGTCGGCGGGCTTGAAGCGGTAGCGGTGGTCGAACCATTCCGGGGCGCCGAGGTTGCGCACCGTGCCCGCGTACTGGATCCGGTGGTCGGGGTACAGCAGTTTCGCCCCGACGATCCCGACCTCGCCCCCGGCGCTGGCGGCGTACTGCAGGCAGGCCAGCCAGCCGCGGCGCGGGACAACGTCGGAGTTCAGCAGCACGACATCGTGGCGAGGATCGGCGGCCCGCAGTCCTCGGTTGACGTTGGCCGAGAAGCCGAGGTTCTCGTGCCCCTCGACTACCGCGATGCCCTTGATCTGCCGCAGCGCTCGGACGTGCTCGGCACCGCTGGCGTCGTCGGCGATGACGATCTGAACACGCCGGCGCGGGGTGGTGCGGCGGATCTTCCTCACCAGCTTGGCGACGAGCTCTGCGTCCTTGTAGCTGGGGATCACGATCGTCACCGGCTGCCCGTGGCGTCGGTACCACTGGCCCGGCGTCCCCGTCCGCGCGCGCGCGCGGGGCTCGAGGTGCAGGAGCGGCTTGAGCGGCGTGAACCGCAGCGGGAAGGTCAGGGCCCGGTAGGTGAGCGAGCCGAGGCCGCGATAGCGATAGGTCAGCAGGATGCGCCGGGGAAGGTCCCCCAGCGGCCCGCGGCGCCGGCCATCCAGCGCCCGCGATCGGGCATCTGGTGTGCGGTCGTCGGTCAAGGTCAGGCCCCGCGCTTCCCGTCGACTCGGAGGGTGCTCAGCGTGCCAACAGCCCGCTTGGCTGCTCGCAACGGCTTGGTCACCTGCCAGCTGGGCGAGCTCATCACGTCGGTGAGGACCCGCTGGGCCCGCATTGACTGCTCGTCGTAGCGTCGGGCCTCCTTGCGCGCCGCGTCGGCCGCCGCACGCGCTTGGGAGAGCTCATACTCCAGGTCGGCGATCCGCAGCTGCAGGTCGGGGACGCCGGCCAGCCGCTGCTCGGCGTCGGTGAGCAGCTCGCCGAGGCGGTCGCGCTCCTCGCTCAGCTCGGTCGGCTCGGTCTTCATTCCGGAGAGGGTAAACCCGGAGCGTTGCGGCGAGCGGTACGGAGCGTACGATCGCGCCGTGCCGGAAGTGGCGTTCGTCTTGTCCCCCACCTCGGACTGGTACCTGCGAGAGCTCGCCGGGACCCTCCAGTACGAGCTGGCAGCGCAGGGCGTGCCCTCCTCATTGCACCTGGTCGCCTTTCCGCCGCCCCAACCCGAACGGGTGTACGCGCTGCTGGCCCCGGATCAGTACGTGGCGCTCGAGGGTGAGCGGGCGCTCCCCGAGGAGGCGATCCTGCGGCGGACGATGTTCGTCTGCGCGCTCCACCCGGACGGGATCGATCGCCCGGAGACCCTGGAGCTGCTGCGCCGCGCCGGCGCCATGTTCGAGCTCCAGGGTCGCTCGATGCTGGCGTTGCGACGTCTGGGCATACCGGCTCAGTGGCTGCGGCCGGGCTACTCGGAAGCTTTGGGCCGCTTCGACCCCGACGCCGAGCGACCGATCGACGTCGTCTCCCTGGGTCCGCCCAGCCGGCGGCGCGCTGAGCACCTGGGTCGTTGCGCGCGGGTGCTCACGCGTCACGACCGCGTCCTGGAGATTGGAGACGGTACGCAGCCCGATCCGAGGGCGCTGCTGGCCCGGGCGAAGATCGTTCTCAACTTCCACTCCGGCGAGGACATGAGCTTTGAATGGCTCCCTGCGCTCGCTGCGATCCACGCGGGCGCGGTCCTCGTGAGCGAGCATTCGGCTGGCCTGGCGCCGCTGATCCCCGGCGAGCACCTGCTCGTCGCCAGTCCCGAGTCGCTCCCGTTCGTGGTCGAGTCCGCGCTGCGTGACCCCGAGCGCCTGCGGCAGATCCGCACCCAGGCCCACGAGCGCATCCGCGCGTCGCTACCCTTCGCCCTGTCGGTCGCGGTGTTGCGAGCGACCGCGGTGGAGCTCGTCGGCCAACCGCTGCCACCCTAGGCCACGGCTCAGGGAGTGAAGTCGCCGCGGTCGGTTCTCAGGTTGGGGTTGTAGTGGGGGTCGTGGGCGTGGTGCGCTTGCCAGTAGCGGCGGATTTGCCAGACGCGGGGGAGGTCGTTGGTGGTGTGGTCGGCCCCGGTGATGCGCAGGCGGGCGTCGGGGACGGTGACTATGCGCAGATTGCGCTCGGTGGCGCGGAGGCAGAGGTCGACGAGGGCGAGCTCCCCCCACTCGGGTTGCAGCCCGCCGAGCTGCTGGAAGGTGTGGCGGCGGGCGGCGAGCACGCCACTCAGGGCGCTGACGTTCATCGCCACCGTGCTGGCTGCGCGCGCCTCTGAGCCGTGCAGGAGGTGCAAGGGGATGCCATCGGGGAGGGCGACGCCGGCGTGGTGGATGCGTCCGTCCGGGGCCAGAACGATCGGTCCGGCGGCGGCGATGCCGGGTTGGCTGCTGTAGCCGAGCAGGCGGGTGAGCCAGTCTCGGGTGAGTCCGAGGACGGGTGCCTGCATGAGCAGCAGGTGCTCGGTGTCGGCGGCTTGGGCGGCTGCGGCCAGGGCGGTGGCGAGGTCGGTGCCGGGCACCGTGGTCAGGGTCGTGATGCGGCTCGGAGGCACGCCCGCGGCGCGCAGTGCCTCGGTGGCGGCGGGAAGGGTGCTCGGGGAGGCGGCGAGCGCGATCCTCCAGGTCGGATGAGGCTGGGTGATCCAGGATCGTGCGGCTTCGGTGAGCCCGTCCGCGTTCTCGACGGCGAGTACGAGCATCACGGTCAGGGACGGGTCCACCCGGTGCACGATGCGGTGGAGCCCCGGCGCCGCCCCGAACTTGACCTCGGCGTCGATCCCGGTGCGTTCCAGGTGCGCGGCGATCGCCCGCGGCTGGACCAGGTAGGCGGAGGGCTTGGCCTCGCCGCCGGCGGTGGAGCTGGGGTGGGCGCGCCAGTGGTAAAGGACATGGGGAAGGTGGGCGATCCGCTCGGTGCGCTCGGTCAACCGCAGCACGAAGTCGTAGTCCTGGCAGCCGTCGAAGTCCGAGCGGAAGCCGCCGATCTCTCGCGCGAGCTCCCGCCGGTACACGCCTGGTGGTTGGTGTACATCAGCGCGCAGATGTTCTCCGGCGACCAGTCCGGCTTGAGGTGGGCGGCGACCCGCTGTCCGTCTGCCACCACCGCCTCGTCGGTGTAGATCATGTCGAGGTGCGGGTCGGCGCTGAGCTGGTCGACGATGTGCTGCAGGGCGTGGGGGTGGAGGGTGTCGTCGTGGTCCAGCAGCGCGATGTAGCGGCCGCTGGCGTGCTCCAGGGCGGCGTTGGTGGCAGTGGAGATCCCGCCCGGCTGCTCGCGTCGGGTGAGGCGGATGCGGGAGTCGCTGGCGGCGTGATCCTGGAACGCTTCGAATGACCTCGGGATTGGTGGAGGCGTCATCGACGAGGCACAGCTGCCAGCCGGTGAAGGTCTGGATGCGCACGGACGCGATCGCCTCCTCGAGCATCTGCAGGGGCGGGTCGTGAACCGGAGTGAGCACCGAGATCAGCGGCCCGTCGGCGCTCGGGGAAGGAATCGGGGGCTGCGGAGCGCCCGGTGGTAACGGGCTGGGGCTAACCGGCGCGGCCGGGTCGGTGAGCTCGGGCTGTATCCAGGCCGCGCGGGCGACTGACCGGCTATCGCGCCGGTGGGTCTGCTGGACGCCCAGCAGCAGCGCGGTGGTCTCGGCGGGCAGCTCGCAGCCCACTGTGAGCCCGTCGGGGTGGCCGCGCCGGGCCGCTGAGGGCAGCGAGCCTGACCACAGCTGCCGGCGGCGCCCCTCCGGGCTCGTGACCGCCACCCAGGCGCGGACCGCACCGCTGCCGTCCCGCCAGTCGTGGGGCAGGAGTCTCACCTGGGCCGAGAACGTGACCGCGCCGTCCAGCCGCAACGGGAACGTGACGGTACCCCCGGAGAGCGCCACCAGCGCGCGACCGTGAAGCCCGTCGGGGTCGATCGACCAGTGCGAAGTGGCCGACTCCGCATCCAGGCGGGAGCGCAGCGCCGACAGCGGCATCCTGCCCGACGCCACCGCCATCGGCGCCGGGCCGGGGTCGCCGGCCGGCTCACCGCGCTTTCGCAGGACGACGATGGTCTCCGCTCCCCGGCGGCGCACCGCCTCGATGTCAAAGCTCCCCAACTGCTCGCGACAGTGCAGCATCAGCTCCACCAGGTCCCCGTGCGTCCATACGTGAAAGTGGATCGAGTAGCCCTCGGCCTGCAACCGCGCCGCGTGCTCAGCCGCCTGCGCCTCATCGGGCGGCTCGCCCGCAGGCACCAGCCGCGCCCATTCCAGGTAGTGGTGGCGGCGAGAGCGCTCGGCTCCGTTCTCGTAATCATCCACCAGGTGCCCCAGGGACGTCCGCGGACGACGAGAGTCAAACGTGTAGCGCTTGTCCGGGACCGCATAGAACAGCACTCCACCCGGCCGCAACTTCCCCAGATGCGTTCCGATCGTCCGGATCGGATCCTCGCAGTGCTCGAGGAAGTGGTTGGCGACGATGAAGTCAACCGATTGCGCGGCCACCGCCCCCAGCCGCTCGCCGTCATCGACCACATCGACCGGAGCCAGCTCCCACCCCCGAAGCTCCGGATAGAGCGCCCGCAGCTGCGGCACCGTCATCCGATCCACATACCTCACCCGCACACCCCCGGGCATCACCATCGGCAAGTGCAGCGCGCCGATCTATCCCGCTCCCTCGCAACCACTGCTCCGCCAACTCGCGCCGTCCCCGGCGCCACCGCCGGCTTCCCCCCCATCACCGACGACACGGCCATGTGCGGCCAGGCTAGCGGCTGGCCCCTGAGCAGCACGATCGTCCGATACGCTGGCCTCGATGAACGCGCCCCTCCAGCGGTTCGAGCAGCTGCCGATGCTCGCTGGGAACCCGTGGCAGATGTCCTACGGCGAGCGGTCCGCCCTGGAGGGAATCCTGGCTCAGGTGCGTCCGGAGCTGGCCGTGGAGATCGGCACCGCCGAGGGCGGCAGCCTGGCGCGGCTCGCCGCTTGGAGCACGGCGGTCCACTCGCTGGACCTGGTGAAGCCCGCGGAGGCGGTGAGCGCGCTCCCGAACGTCACCTTCCACACCGGTGACAGCCACGTGCACCTGCCCCGCGTCTTGGCGGAGATCGCCGCGGCGGGCCGCAACGTGGACCTGATCCTGGTAGACGGCGACCACAGCGCGGAGGGGGTGCGGCAGGACATCGAGGACATCCTCGCCTCTGATGCCGTGTGCCGCACCGTGATCGTCCTTCACGACACCATGAACGACATCGTCCGCGCCGGTTTGCAAGCCGTGGACTACGAGCGGCAGGCGAAGGTGGCGCTGGTGGAGCTCGACATGGTTCCCGGCTACCTCGCTCGCCGCGAGCCATACCGTCTGGAGCTCTGGGGCGGCCTGGGCCTGATCCTCGTGGAGGCTCGGACGCTCGGAGCCGCGAAGCTGGTCCGCGACGATCGGTTTCACGAGCTGGTCTCGCTCCTACGGCCGGCTCGCGACGTGATGCGAGAGTTGGAGGCGGAGGGCCGCGCCCTCGACGGCGCTGCCGCAGCCGCGGTGGAGGATGCCCTCAGGGAGCGGATCCTGAGCGGCGCGTTCCACGAAGCGGCCAGGCTGCGCAGGGAGCTCCACACCTGCACCCGGCGCGTGCATGAGTTGGAGGGTTCGCTCAGCTGGCGTATGACCGAGCCCCTCAGGATTCTGAAGCGCCGCTGGCTGCGAACCCGCGAAAGCTGATCATGGAAGCCGGGCGGGAGGAGCTGGGCGGAGTCACCGGCGGAGTGCCCGAGCGCTTCGTTCCGGAGGAGATGCATGGCCAGCTGGTGGAGGCCGAGCATGTCGTCCGCTACACCTGGGCCACCCAGTTCTGCGCCGGCAGGCGGGTGCTGGACGCCGGTTGCGGGATCGGCTACGGGGCGCAGATGCTCGCCGCCGCCGCCGCCGTCGAGGTAGCGGCCGTGGACATCGCCGCGGCGGTGATCGAGGTGGCTGCGGCACGCGTGGACGGCGTTGATTTTCAGGTCGCCGACCTGGCCGCATTGCCCTACGATCGCGCTCGGTTCGATGTGGTCGTGTGCTTTGAGGCGATCGAGCACGTGCCTGAGCCTGACGTCGTGCTGGACGAGCTCTCCCGGGTACTCGCTCCCGGCGGCGTGCTGCTGATCTCCTCGCCCAATCGCGGCCGGTACGTACCCGGCAACCCGCATCACCACCACGAGTACCCACCCCGAGAGCTGGAGGCAGCGCTGCGGACACGCTTCCGGGCGGTGAGGCTGCTCCAGCAGCACGTGATGCTCGCCAGCGTGCTCAGCGCGGAGAGGGCAGAGGGTGAGAAGCTCCCGGAGGCGGTCGTGCGGCGCTTCACGCTCCCCGGCTCCGAGGACGAGACCTACACCGTGGCGCTGGCGGGAGAATCGCTGCCCCCCTCCGGGCTGAGCCACGTCGGGCTCACGCAGCTGGTCGAGCTGCGCAGGACGCTCGAGCACATCGATGCGCAGAAGGACCACATCGATCGCCAGCAGCAGCTGATCGACGAGCTCCAACTGGGTGAGTGCGAGCGTCTGGAGGCCCTCAGCCTGCTCGCTGAGCACGAGCAGGCGCTGGCCGAGGTGCCTGCGCTCCGGACGCGCGCGGACCGCGCCGAGGCCGAGCTGGAGCGGGCGCTCACCGAGATCGCCGCTCTCGGTGAGCGTCTGCGGCTCTCCGAGGGCTCCCTGGCCGGCCTGCGCCGCTCCCGAGCGCTGCGAGCCGCCGCCGTGGTGCGGCGCGCGCGGCGGCTAATGGGCCCCAGCGGCGGCCGGTAGGCCTCACAGCGGCGGGTGCACGCCCTGCATGAGGTGGGGGTTCTGCTCGATCAGGATGGAGTACGCGTCGGTGGAGGAGATGTTCGTCACCGACAGCATCGAGTGAGCTGTGGTTCGGTAGCGGGCCACGATCTCCGGCACGAAGGCGCCGTGCAGGCCGGCCTCGGCGATCCTGCACCACAGGTCGTAGTCCTCCCAGCCGTGCAGGCGCCGATCGGTGCAGTAGCCGCCAAAGCGCCCGCGCAGTAGGGAGGTGCGCACCAGCGCCATGGCGTCGATGTAGTTGCCGATTCGGAGCCGCCAGGGCTCCCAGGGGAAGGGGTTGGCCAACCCGACGCTCCGCCCGCCCCTGAACCGCTGGTGGATCCCGTAGGCGAAAGCCGCTTCAGGATCACGCGCCAGCGCGGACACGAGCCGCTCCAGGCAGTGTGGGTAGATCTCGTTGTCGGCATCGAGCACGAAGCAGAGCTCGCCGCGTGCCCAACCCAAGGCGTGGTTGCGAGCGTGCCCGAGCCCCATGTTCACCGGGTGGCGGAGCAGCAGTCCGGCGGTGTGCTCGTGCCGGCGCAGCCACGCCTGCACCACCGCGCCGGACCGGTCAGTGGAGCCGTCGTCGACCACGATCAGCTCCCAGGACCGCTCCCGGGAGCCCAGCAGCGAGTCCAGGGCGTCCTGCACGTGGTGCTCGTAGTTGAAGAGGGCCATCAGCACCGAAACGCGGGGTGCGGCGCCGGCGTGCGAGCGTGTGCGGTGCACGAGCTCCAGCTGCGCGGGCGGGCTGCCCAGGGCGCTGCCGAGCTGCATCCTCGTCAGCTCCCGGCGCACATCCAGCAGATCGAGCTTGACATCCTTGATCGCCCGGCGCAGGGCCGCTGCGTTGAGGTTGCCCAGCGAGGGTGAGGCGGGCTGCTCGTGCCCCCGGAAGATCGTCAGCTTCTGGGGATCCGGCGGACGCTGATGGAAGAACGGGTCGGCGGGGTCCGGCAGCGGCGCCGTCCGGGCCAGCCGGGCCGCGGCGGCGGTCAGCCGTCCCACGCCGGTGGCCAGGGGCAAATCGTGGCGCATCGTCCTGTAGGCCTCGGTCTGGATGCGCCACCAGCGGTCGGGGTCGGAGAGCAGGAGCTCGGACAGCAGACCCAGGGAGTCGACATCGCCGCTCAGGAAGTGCCGGCCTGGGACCAGCGGCGCGTGGTCGACCGAATGCTCGCTGACCACGACGGCACCGTTGCTCATCGCCTGGACGATGCGCAGCCACTCGAAGTACGGGCTCTCGCCCTGATGGATGTTCAGCAGAATCTTGGCTCGGCCCAGCAGATCCCACTTCTCCTCGTCGGCGCGAAAGCTCTCCGAGGCCTTCCAGTTCGGCTGCGAGTTGTCCGAGAGCACCAAGCAGGTGCGCCGGCGCGAGAACGCTTCCGCGTAACGCCCCAGCGCCTGCGAGCGGCGCTCGCTGTCGCAGCCCATGAACAGGACGTCGATGTCCCGCTCGCGCTCGCGGAGGCGGTCCCAGCCCTCGGTCCACCCGAGCGGGAGGTGCTCTGCCTCCAGTCCGCGGGCGCGGAGGGACTGAGCTCCGAAGGGGTTGATGTCGAACACCGCGCCCCCCCGGGGCGCGAGCCTCACGTTCTCCTCAAAGAACGCGGTGTCGGGCTGCTCGGCACAGACGAAGATCGTGCGCTTCAGGGTCTGCGGCGACGGTCCGCGGCGGCCGTGCATGAGCGTGAAGTACTCGTGCGGTGGGACCAGCACGTAGACCCGGTCGGGCCGCGGAGCGGGAAAGTTCCCAAGGTGCAGCGAGGTCCTCGCCCCGGCGGCCTCGGCCTCGGCCCGAAGCGCCGCGACGAGCTCGAAGAAGAACAGGTTCTGCCGCGGGGCCAGGACGAAGGCCAGTTCGACGTCGACCCCCGGAGCGGCCTCGGACCCGGCCGGAGCGAGGCTGTCGGGGGCGGAGGCGGACATCGCCGGGGCAAGGCTACCGCCACCGGTCGCTAGATTGCCGTTCCCATGTCGGCTCTCTCCGCCGCAGCGGACCGTGCCGGCGCGTGGTCCCCTCAGCCAGCATCACGGCAACGTTCGCGCCGATGAATCCGGCACCCCCCGTAATCAGGATCCTCACGTGAGAGGCTGGGGCTGCTGGGATCGACGTCGGCGCGTCGCGCGATCAAGCAATGTCCATGCGCCGAATGTCGCCGACGCGACCAGCGCATACTGAGCCGGGACGCCGTAGCGCCAGTCCCAGGACAAACTCATCACTGGCAGCAGGTAGAGCAGGAACGCGGTGAGCCCGAACATGAGCGCGCCGATCCGTGCCGTCCGGCTCGCGGCAACGATCGCAAACAGCGCCAGGGCCCAGAGCGCCCACCACAATCCTCCGATGATCCGGGTGGCCGACTGGTATGCATCGAGGATCTGCACGCCGACGAGATGTGGTCTGAGGCCAGTCCAGTAACCGGCCAAATTCTGCTGCAGGGAGCGAGACGTGGTGGGATCCACTTGCCCTTGCTCAAACGACACCGTCTCGGGACCCTCACCGGCCCATCCTCGGATTGTTCCTACGTTCGGATCCGCGTACCTGCTGAAGTCCTTGACGATGGCGTGGAGATAGTCCAGAGGTTGATTCTCCACCACGGCCCGGGCGAAATCCCCCGGCAGGCGACCGTTGGCCGGCGTCGCGAGCCCGAGTAAAGATTGCCCGCGCGACTGCTGTTCCCACGCGTACCAGAAGGGACCATTGCGCAGGCCGGAAGGAGTCATCTCACAGAGCTTGGAAGTCCCTGGCGGCGGTGTGAAGTCCCGACAGTCAGCGAAGGGTGCGACCCGCGCGTAGAGGTTCCATCCCCCCATGTCAGTGAGCCCGGAATACGTCCCCATCGCGTTTGCCGCCACGGCATAGGCCACCACCAGTATGACCCCCGGTATCACGCCGCAGAGGAGCGCGGTGAAGCGCGGGCGCAGTCCTCCATCACGGGCCAGGAAGGCGCAGAGCCCGAGGACAGGCAAGCCGGCCAGGCCTGTCTGTCGGGTAAGTCCGGCGACAGCGAATATGAGACTCGCCAACGCCAGAACGCGAAGGCGAGGCCGAGGCAGGAGGCCGTACATCGCCGTACAAAAGCCGGCTGTGAGCAGGAACATAAACAGGAGATCGTTCATCATGATGTGTTCTAGGTAGAGCTGATCTCCGCCGAGAACCAGTACTGCCGTAGGCAGCAAGGCCAACCATCGAGGCACCTGCGTCCGCCGTATCGCGCCGTAGACGAGCACCCCGCCGCCAAGCCCGAGGAGGTGCTGAACCGAGATCGTCAACGCGACGTCCGACGAGAGCGCATGTGTGATCTTGAGAAAGACCGCGTAGCCGGCCGGCATGTAGTAGTCGCTGAAGAAGCTGTGCCAGGGGCCGATCCGAGAGAACCGGACGACGTCGATCCATTGCAGCGCCGTCGGGAAGTACAGCACCATGGTGAGCAGCCGCAACAGCCCCCCCAAAATAAGCAGGATCAGGAGCGGCCGGTACACCGCCACGCTCGCCGGGCGCCCGCTACCAAGGCGCCGTGACGTTCGCTCGCGCAGGTGCAGCTTCACCGTCCCAGGGGGGTTTGAGACCGTGGTGTCTGGCGATGCGGACACGCCGGCCGACTGTAGTGGAAGCGCTCATCGGTGCGCTGCCGACGGTTCTCGCCGTGGTCCTGGCCGCCGCCGTCCCCCGTCTCCCCGGGCTGCTGCCCGGGGTCGAGCCCCACCAGAGCATCGGGCTGGGGGCGCAGATCAAGCACGCCGAGAAGATCGCCAGCCACTCGATGACCGTGCTGGCGAACTCCGCGGTCCCGTTCGGCGCCGCGCACCGCAACGTTGTCATCCCGATCCTGGGCCGGATCGTGATCGTCTCGCTGGTGGGCTGGCGCCGAGCCCTCGCCGGACCGGGACCGGGGCCGACCCTGCGCTACGGACTGCTCTGGGTGGCAGCGGGGCTGGTCGTGCTGGCGCTGGCCTACGTCGTCTTCATCAACACCACCCCTGGTTTCTACGAGCCCGCCGCTCCGGGCTCTGACAACCGCATCAATGCCGTGGCGGCGATCGGCTACTGCGCCATCGTCATCGGCGTGGCCATGCTCGTCTCCGCGCTGATGAGCTGGACCTCGTGGCCATGCTCGTCTCCGCGCTGATGAGCTGGACCTGGCGCCCGCGGGCGGCGCCGGTGGTGTGGCTCGTGCTGGCGCTGGTAGTGGCGATCGGCTACGCGCAACGGATCCGGCGCGACGTTCGTGCCTGGGACCGGGCCACCGCGATCCAGCACGCGGAGCTCGCCGAGCTCTCACGGGCGCTGCCCCGTCCCGCCCCCCGGACGACGCTCTACACCTTCGGGGGCGTCGGCGTAACCACCCCGAGCGTCTACGCCTTCCTGGTCACCTGGGACCTGAACGGAGCGGTACAGCTGCTCTGGGGGGACCGCTCGCTGGATGCCTATCCGATCTTCACCGGCACCACCTTCGTCTGCGGGCGCACCTCGATGTACCCCGCCGGCTTCGCCAACGGCGACGGCCCGCTCCAGCGGGCCGCCTATGGACACATCCTGTTCTTCGACTTCCGCACCGGGCGGCGCGCGAGGGTCGGCAGTCCGGGCCAGTGCCGGCAGCAGGCGGCAGCGTTCGTCCCCGCCACGATCTACCCGCCGGGATAGCCGCTCGGTCCGCCCCGCCGGTCGGCGGCCGGCGGTCGGCGGCCGGCGGCCGGCGCTACGCCTCTCGGACCAGGGAGCCGCCGCGCGCGGGAACACGCTCCACGTCGACGTCCCGGGCCTCGGAGCGCTCCCTCGCGGCGGCCTCGACCTGGCGCCGGGTGGGGAGGTGGATCCGCTGCCACATCGTGAGCACCACCCGGAGGGTGCGGGGTATGTCGCTGGGCTCGAGCTTGGTCTCGCCGGCCATGCGCGGGTAGTGGCGCACGCCCTTCTCCACGATGCGGAAGTTCCACTTGCGTGCCTTGGCCACCAGCTCGGTGTCGACGAAGAAGTTGGTGGTCTCGATGTCGATCTTCTCCAGCACCTCGCGGCGGAAGATCTTGAACGCACAGTCGACATCGCGGACGCGGACCCGGAACAGGATCCTGACCAGCAGGTTGTAGACCCATGAGAGGACCACGCGCAACGGTGAGTCGTAGCGTTAGTCAGTATGGACGCATGAGGCTGGTCCTCGCGCGTCGCATCTTTCGCGGGTTGACAATCGCGGTGTCAAGGGCCGCAAAGGCCAGAGCCGCATACGACCTGTGGAGGACCAGCCATGCCTGAGGTTATCTCTCTAGCGCCCGCCGATGTTCGCCAGTTCGTGGCGTTGGACGTGCACAAGCTCTCGATCGTCGCCGCGACGCTGCCGCCCGCCGGCGGGCAGCCCGAGGTGGAGCGGATCGAGACGACCGAGAAGGCGATCCGCCGGTTCATCGGCCGCCTCGGCGGTC
>JAABUJ010001677.1_pt1 | contig 30915 bp, 28 predicted proteins | sample 5559131 | NCBI WGS metagenome assembly JAABUJ01 (sample SAMN10711875, study PRJNA513366) | rock metagenome | isolation source: Antarctica rocks | place: Antarctica: Victoria Land, Mt New Zealand nord | collected 2016-01-07
GGTCTTTCGAGCCGCCCCGCTTCGTTAGCCAAAACTGGCCAGCAAATCCTCCACCTGAGCATCGGTGAGCCGCCGCGGCGCTGCGGTGCGGAGCAGCAGGAATAGCTTCGCAGCCTCCTCCAGCTCCTCCGCGGCGTGCACGGCGTCGGCCAGGGTGCGTCCGCTGACGACCGAGCCGTGATTAGCTAGCAGCACGGCCCGCGCCGACCGGGCCGCCCCGGCGATGGCAGGCTCCATCGCCGGGTCGCCGGGGCGGTAATATGGGATGACGGGCAGACTGCGTCCGACGCGCATGACGAAGTAGGGGGTCAGCGGAGGAATTGGCTCCACCGGATCGGCATCCGCCAGGCAGGCGACCGCCGTTGCCATGGTGGAGTGCAGGTGGACCACAGCCCCGGCTTCCGGGCGCGCCTGCAGGAAGGCCCGGTGCATGAACACCTCCTTCGACGGCGGATCGCCGGATACATGCCGGAAATTCTCGTCCAGCTTGGACAGCCGCAACGGATCGAGGCTGCCGAGGCTGGAGTTGGTCGGCGTCATCAGGACGCCGTCGGCCAGGCGCACGCTGATATTTCCGGCGCTGCCCACTGAGAAGCCGCGTGCGAGCAGGCTTGCTCCCAGCTCGACGAGCAGCCGCCGGGTCTCGCCCTCGTTCATCCCAGAACCTCGAACGCGCCGGTGAAGAAGTTCCGGCCGCCGAAATTGCCTGACTTGAGCGTCAGGAGCATCGGCGGCCCGCTGCCCTCCGCGTAGGTCCAGGGCACCCCGGGATCAATCTCCGCACCGATGCGCAGCCGCTGCACCCCAAGGCGCTGCACCACGGCGCCGGACGTTTCGCCGCCCGCGACCACCAGGCGGCGCACGCCACCCGCGACCAGCCCGGCGGCGATGTCGGCCAGCGCCGTCTCGATCAGCGTGCCGGCGGCGTCCCGTCCCAGCTTCGCTTGCAGCGCGGCCACCCGATCGGGAGGTGCGGAAGCGGCAATCAGGATGGGGGTGGCGCCAATCCGCCCCGCCGCCCATTCCAGCGCCTGCGCGGACAGGGCGGCGGGGTCGGGCGTGGCGAGCGGGTCCAATTCGAGCGTCGGCAGGCGGTCCCGCGCCGCCGCGATCTGGAACAGCGTCGCACGCGAGCACGACCCGGCGATGATGGCGCCAGGCCCCGGCACTTCGGGCAGCGCGCCGGGGTCGGCGATCTCGGATAGCGATCCGGCCGTACGGAAGTTTGCGGGCAGGCCGATGGCGACGCCGGAGCCGCCAGTGATCAGGGCATGGCCGGCGGACGCCGCGCCAATCGCAACGAGGTCTGCGTTGTCGATCGCATCGACGATGGCGTAACGCCGTCCCTGCTCCTTCAACGTGTTCATGGCCCGGCGAATGGCGTCGCTGCCCGCGGCGACCGTCGCATATGGCACCAGGCCGACCGTTCCATCGGTCTGCCGCGACAGCACGCGCACGAGGTTGGCGTCGCGCATCGGGGTCAGCGAATGGTTCTGCATCCCGCTCTCGTTCAGCAGAGCCGTGCCGACAAACAGGTGGCCCTGGAACACGCTGCGGCCATTCGCCGGAAAGGCGGGGCAAGCCAGCGCGAAGCCGCATCCCAGCGCGTCGACCAGGGCGTCCGCGACCGGGCCGATGTTGCCCTCGTCCGTGCTGTCGAAGGTCGAGCAGTACTTGAAGAAGAACTGTTGGCACCCTGCATCCCGCAGCCACGCGAAGGCGGCGAGGCTTTGGCGCACGGCGTCGCTGGCGGGGACCGTGCGGGACTTTAGCGCCACCACGATCGCATCGGCGTCTGGCGGCGGCCCATCGGGCACGCCGATCAGCTGCACGGTCCGCATGCCCTGGTTGACGAGCATCGAGGCGAGGTCGGTGGCGCCGGTAAAATCGTCCGCGATGCAGCCCAGCAACGGCATCAGCTTGCTCCTGCTATGTCGGCAAACCGCCTGGCCTGGTCGACCCAGTCCGGCAATGCCTGCCCGGTACGGTAGGATGCTTCGGCGATGCTGTCGCGCAGCGCGGTGTCGAAGATCAGCCGGCGCAGGCCCTTGGAGAACCCTTCCGCGTCGCCGGGGGGACTGACGATTCCGGTCGCCGCCGACATCAGCTCCGCCGCGCCGCCGCCGGAGGTGACGGCGACGGGCAGGCCCCGGCGCAGCGCTTCGGCAACGGCGGTGCCGTATCCTTCCCAATGCGTGGCGAGTGCAAAAAGGTCCGCCTGCGACCACGCGTCCGCCAACGCCGTGTCCGCCAGCGCGCCGGCGAACCGCACGCGATCGGCAATACCCGACTGGCTGGCCTGCTCGGCGAGGGCGGCGGCGGTGGCCGGGTCGCGATCGGCTGGGCCGGCGATCGTCAGCGTCCACTGCAGGTCCTGAAGCCGTGCCAGCGCGCGCAGCAGCACGTCGTGTCCCTTGCGCGGCACCAATGCGCCAACCGACAGGATTGCGCAGGTTCCACCCAATCCGGCCCCGGCCGATCCGGCTGTCCGCGGCACGTCCGGAGCGCCTGGCGTCACGATTGCGATCCTGTCCGCCGCCATGCCGAACTCGGTCTTCATCCTTTCGGCCACGGCACCGCTGCTCGTCACGACCCGGCGCAACTGCGGGAGAACAACGCGTTCGATGGCCCGCACGCGCTCCTTGTCGTCCACCGCAGCCAACGCCGTCGTGTGCTGCACCAGCCCCACGGCCCGCTCCAGGCCGGCCGCGTGCGGGTCCAGGTTGGGCATAGCCAATCCGTCGATCACGACCGCCGCCCCGTTCGGTGCGGCGTCCCAAGGTCCGAACGCGACCTGGTGTCCATTGGAGGCGAGGCCGCCTGCGAGGCCGGCGATAAATGCGTCGCCACCGACGGAGGTGCCGCCCAGCGCCCGTGCCACGAAGAAAAACTGCGTCATGCCGCGGCGTAGCACGAGCGGCGGCCTCCGTTCTAGGCGCGGGCGCTGAGCGCGAACGCATGGCACGCCCGGTCCGCCGCGAGGACGCCACGGGCGCCGTAGCGGGCCGGAGCGCCCGACGCGCGCGCCGCCTGCGCCACCGCGGCGATCACCCGGCCCTGTACGGCAAGCGCGCGCTCCAGCAGGGTCCGGTTGGCGTCCGCCGCAGCGAGGAGGGTTCGCGCAACCTGCTGCGCCTCGGCCGCCACGACGCTGGGCAAGCCTTGCCGCTGCAGCTCCGCCGCCGCTGCGTTCTTGCGGCCGAGCAGGCGCGTGGCGCCAGGGAAATCCAGCGCCGTGAGCGACTGGTTCTCCAGGGTCAATACGTCGATCATTTCCTGGACGACGCGGCGGAGTTCGGGGATCATGGCGTGTCCTTGGCTTCCTGCATGCGGATCATCTGGGCAAACACCGGGGCGGCGATGCCGAGGCCGCCGGCTTTCTCCACCTGTTTGGCCAGCGCTTCCGTCATCATCGGCTTCCAGGCCTGCTCGCCGTCGCCGCCGCCGAACGGCGACTTCGATAGGTCGACCGTGTCGAACATCGGCGCCAGCATCTGCCCGAGCGCCATCGCCTCGAAATCCTGCGCTGTTTTTCCAGACCTGCGCGACCTTGGCTGCCGGCAGCGACGTCGTGATCGGGGGAGGGATCATCATCGCACCTGTAGATCGGCCTGCAGCGCGCCCGCGGCCTTGATGGATTGCAGGATGCTGATCAGGTCGCGCGGCCCGATCCCCAGCGCGTTGAGGCTGGCCACCAGGTCGCGCAACGTCACGCTGCCCGGCACGATCCCCAGCTTGCGGTCGTTCTGCGTGTCCACCGCGATGGTCGTCCGCGGCACGACGGCCGTCGTGCCGCCGGAGAACGCGCCGGGCTGGCTGACTTCCGGCGTTTCGGTGACGTGGATCGTGAGATTGCCCTGGGCGATCGCCACGGTGCTGATCCGCACATTGGCGCCCATGACGATGGTGCCGGAGGCTTCGTCGACGATGACCACGGCGGGGCTGTCGGGCTCGATCTGCAGGTCCTCGATCCGGGCCAGCGTCTCGATCATGTCGCGTCCGGACAGGTCGATCGCGACCGTGCGGGGGTCGCGTGCGCTGGCCGACGCGGCGCCGAGGACCTGGTTGATCGCGGCCGCCATCCGCCGTGCGGTCGTGAGGTCCGGATTTCGCAGGCCCAATCGCAGCACCGTCCGGCTGGCCAACTGGAACGGCACCTCACGCTCCACGGTGGCGCCGTTGGCGATCCGGGCAGACGTTGGCACGTGACCGAGGCGGCGGCGCCACGGGCGGAGATGGCGCCGGTGGCCAGCGCGCCCTGGGCCACTGCATACACCTCGCCATCGGCGCCCAGCAGTGGCGTGACCAGCAAGGTGCCGCCGGTGAGATCCTTGGCGTCGCCGAGGGCGGAAACGGCGACGTCGATCCGGCTGCCGCTGTGGGAGAACGCGGGCAAATTGGCCGTGACCATGACGGCCGCGACGTTCTTGGTCTGCAGCTTGGCTTCCTGGTCACGGGTGTTCACGCCCAGCCGTTCCAGCATCCCAATCAGCGACTGGCGGGTGAACACGGCGCTGTCCAGCTTGTCGCCGGTGCCATTCAGGCCGACGACCAGGCCGTAGCCGAGCAGCTGGTTGTCCCGAATCCCTTCGACATCGGCCACGTCCTTGATACGGACCTGCGCGAAGGCAGGCGTGCACAGCGCAACCATAGCCAGGATGAGAAGCGATAGCCGGACCGATCTTTCCATCTCGTTCAGTATTTCCCGCCAATGTCGCCGTGTTGGCGCAAGCGGCGTGCCAGAGCGCCATCCGCGGTCTCCCGCCGCGGCGGTGGTCGGGAGCCCGGCACAAAATGCCGGGATGGGCAGAAGGAGCCAGGTCGAATGATCAGCGTTTCGCAAGTCGGCGGCATCTCCACCGAACGCAATTTGAGCCGCCGGACGCAAGCCGGGTTTCGCCTTCCCCCCTCCAGCGACGCCCTGCCAGCAACGGCGGCATCTGCACCGGCAGCCCTGGATGGCATGCTCGCATTGCAGGAGGGGGAGGCTGACGCGGCGCGCGACCGCGGGGCACGCCGTCACAGCCAGTCGCTCCTTCGGGAGCTTGCGGCCTTGCAGCGCGACGTGCTGAGTGGAGTCGGCGATCCGGCATGCCTGCAGCGGCTGGCGGCGCTCGGCCGCGCCGTGCCGGACGCTGCCGATCCGGCCTCGCCGCCATCGTCCGGAGCCTGGCCTTGCGGGCAGCGGTCGAGATCGCCAGGCGCGGGTTATGACAACTTAAAATCAAATCGGCGCAATCGTTTGACGGCGCATAATGCATCTTGGCGACCCCGGTATGCGCGGCTATAAGCCCGCCCAAGCCTCGATCGAGGGCGAATGCACCACGAAGGATCCGCCCCCATGATGCTCACGTTACCTCCCGATTACCGTCCAGCTAGCGACGAGGATTTCATGAGTCCCCGGCAGTTGGAATATTTCCGGCAAAAACTTTTACGGTGGCGGACCGATCTGCTGCGAGAGGCAGATGGCACTCTCGCCAGCCTTTCGCAGGGTGGCATCCATGAGGCCGACAGCACCGACCGCGCCAGCGTCGAGACCGACCGGGCGCTAGAGCTTAGGACACGGGACCGGGCACGCAAGCTGATTTCGAAAATCGATCAGGCGCTGCAGCGGGTCGAGGGTGGCACCTACGGTTTCTGTGAGGAATCGGGTGAACCGATCGGCCTGCGGCGTTTGGAAGCGCGCCCTATCGCAACCCTTTCTATCGAGGCGCAGGAGCGGCATGAGCGGATGGAACGCGTCCACCGCGACGACTGAGAACGCCGGTTACCCGACCCCGTCCGCAAACTGCGCAGCGTGCAGCGCATGGTATGCGCCCTCCGCCGCGAGCAGGTCGCGGTGACGTCCTTGCTCAGCAACGCCGGTGGCGTCCACCACGACGATCCGATCGGCGTTGCGGATCGTCGCCAGGCGATGGGCGATCACCAACGTCGTCCGCCCCACCGAAAGCGCCGTCAAGGCTTGCTGGATTGCCCGCTCGGTTTGCGTGTCGAGAGCAGAGGTCGCCTCGTCCAGGATCAGGATAGGCGGGTTCTTCAGGAACATGCGCGCAATCGCGAGCCGTTGCTTCTGCCCTCCCGACAGCTTTACGCCGCGCTCGCCGATCGGCGTGTCCAGCCCGGCGGGCAGTCCGGCAATCACCTCGTCCAGTTGCGCCCGGCGGGCGGCGTCCATGATCTCCGCCTCGTCGGCGTCCAACCGGCCATAAGCGATGTTCTGCCGCATGGTGCCGGCGAACAGGAACACGTCCTGTTGCACGATGCCGATCTGACTGCGCAACGACGCCAAGGTCATGTCGCGGATGTCGATGCCGTCGATGGTGATGCGCCCGCCGTCCAACTCGTAGAACCGGGGCAGCAGCGAGCACAAAGTCGTCTTGCCGGCGCCGGACGGGCCGACGAACGCGACCGTTTCCCCGGCCGCGATGTCGAGGTCGATGCCGTTCAGCACCGGGCGGCCCGGGGCGTAGCCGAACCGCACGCCGTCGAACCGGATGGCGCCGCGCAGCCCGGAGACGGCGCGGGCGCCGGGCGCATCGACGATATCGGGTTCGGTGTCGAGCAGCTCGGTGTAGCGGCGGAACCCGGCCATTCCCTTCGGGTAGGTCTCCAGCACGGCGTTGATCTTGTCGATCGGGCGCAGGAACACCGACACCAACAGCAGAAACCCCACGAAGCCGCCGTTGGACAACGCGCCGTGCAGCACGAACCAGGTGCCGGCGACCATCACCACCATCTGCGTGAGACGCATGCCCAAGTAGCTGATGGAGGTGCTGGCGGCCATCATCCGGTAGGCTTCCAGTTTGGTGGTGCGATATTGCGCGTTCTCGACCGCGAATAGCTGCCGCTCGTGATCCTCATTGGCGAAAGCCTGCACCACCCGCATGCCGCCGACGTTCTCCTCGATGCGGGCGTTGAACCGGCCAACCTGGCCGAACAAAGTGCGGAAGTTGCGGGTCATGCGATTGCCGTAGCGCGAGGCGAGCACGGTGATGACCGGGACCACCGCCGCCGTCAGCAGCGCCAGTTGCAGGTTCACCATCGCCATCAGGGCGAACGCGCCGACGAAGGTCATCACCGCGAGGAACAAATCTTCCGGCCCGTGGTGGGCGACCTCGCCGACGTCCTCCAAATCCTTGGTCACGCGGGCGACGAGGTGGCCGGTTTTCACGTTGTCGTAGAAGGTGAACGACAGCTTTTGCAGGTGGTCGAACGCCCGGCGCCGCATCTCCGTCTCGATGTTGATGCCCAGCATGTGCCCCCAGTAGGTCACCACCGCGAGCAGTCCCGTGTTGAGCAGGTAGATCGCTAGCAGTGCCGCCGAGGCCAGCAGGATCAACGTCCAGTCGCGGCCGGGCAGCAACTGGTCCACGAAGCCGCGGACGGCGATCGGGAAGCCGAGCTCCAACAGGCCGGCCAGCACGGCGCACCCAAAATCCAGCAGGAACAAGCGGCGATGGGGGCGGTAATAGGCGAAGAAGCGTTTCAGCATCGATGTGCAGCCTGGGAGTGATCCCTTCCATATAGGGCGGGATCATGGAAAGACTTGCCTAGCGGCAATACGGTTCATCTAGCGCCGTCAGGTTCCCGGCAATGGTGGGCAAACCGCTTGAAAAGGACCGTCCGACAGTTTTAGAAGCGGCCTAACTGAACAGTATTGTGCCTAGCGGGCTGGTTTTGGTACTGCGACCTTGGCGGCGACCGGCGCCTGGGCGTCCCGCCGCAGCCGGTTCTCGCCGAGCAGCAGCAGGATCGGCGCTGCGATGAAGATCGACGACGACGTGCCGACGACGATGCCGAACAGCATCACCCAGGCGAACCCGGACAGCGACGCGCCGCCAAACAGCGCCAGCGGCAGGCTGGCCAGGAACACCGTCATCGACGTCCCGAGCGTGCGGTTCAGCGTCTCGTTAATCGAGAAATCGATAAGCTCCCGCAACGGCATGGACTTGTACTTGCGCAGGTTCTCCCGCACCCGGTCGTAAACGACGACCTTGTCGTTGGTGGAGTAGCCGATCACGGTCAGGATCGCGGCCACCATCACCAGGTCGAACTCGATCCGGGTGATCGCCAGGAAGCCGATCGCCTTGGTCACGTCCAGCAGCAAGGTCACGACCGCGCCGACGGCAAACTGCCACTCGAAGCGGAACCAGATATACACCAGGATCATGAACAAACTGATCCCCAGCGCCAGCAGCCCGTTGCGGAACAGTTCGGCCGACACGGACGCGCCGACCGCCTCGTTGCGCTCGATGCGGGTGCCGGGCTGCGCCTGCTCCAGGGCGGCACGCACGCAGCTGACGGCCTCTTGCGTGGCGGGCTCGGTCGGCTGGCGGTCCATGCGGATCAGCACCTGGCTGTCGCTGCCGAACCGCTGCAGCCCCGCCGAGGCTACGCCGTGGGTCGCCAGCGCCGCCCGGATCGCGTCGAAATTGGCCGGGCCCGGCGTGCGGACCTCCATCACGATGCCGCCCTTGAAGTCGATGCCGAGGTTGAGGCCGGGGTAGAAGAACAGCACGACCGACAAGGTGGACAGCACCGCCGAGGTCAGCAGGCCGATGAAGCGGCCGCGCATGAACTTGATGCGCGTGCCGTCGGGGACCAGCCGGAACATCGGGCGAAAGAACATGGCTTACACCGGCAAAAGGGCGGGACGACGCGCGGCGTACCACCGCACCATCAGCAGGCGCGCGAGCACGGTCGCCGTGAACAGGGTGGTCACGATGCCGACCGTGATGGTGACGGCGAAGCCGCGGACCGGCCCGGTGCCGAACACGAACAGCATGACGTGCGCCAGGAAGGCGGTCGCGTTGCTGTCGATGATGGTGCCGTACGCCCGGCGGAACCCGGCCTCCAGCGCCGCCACTGGCTTGCGGTCCAGCTTCACCTCCTCGCGGATGCGCTCGTTGATCAGGATGTTGGCGTCCACCGCCATGCCGAGCGTGAGCAGGATGCCCGCCATGCCCGGGAGCGTCAGCGTGGCTTCGAGCAGCGACAGGATCGCCAGCATCATGACCAGGTTTACCACCAGGGCGATGTTCGCGAACCAGCCGAACAGGCCGTAGAACGTCCCCATGAAGCCGATCACGAGCAGGAAGCCGACGCCCAGCGCGATGGCGCCGTTGCGGATCGAGTCGGCGCCAAGTTCCGGCCCGACGCTGCGCTCCTCCACCACCGTCAGCGGCGCGGGAAGGGCGCCGGCGCGCAGCAGCACCGACAGGTCGGTGGCGCTGCGGGCGTTGAAGCTGCCGCTGATCTGCCCGCGGCCGCCGGTGATCGGCTCGCGGATGACGGGGGCGCTCAGCACCTTGTTGTCCAGCACGATCGCAAACGGGTGGCCGACCTGCGCGGTCGAGACCTCGGCGAAGCGCCGCGTGCCGACGGAGTCGAAGGTGAAGTTCACCACCCACTGGCCGTCCTGCGAGTTCTGGCCCGGCCGCGCGTCGGTCAGGCTGGCGCCGTCCACCTCGACCCGCTTGCGCACCGCGAGCTTGCGGTTGGGGTCGTTCTCCAACGGCAGGAACTCGTCGCCGGGCGGCGGGGTGCCGGCGAGGTTGGCGCCCTCGTCGACCAATCGGAACGTCATTTTGGCGGTTTGGCCGAGCAGGTCCTTGATCCGCTTCGGGTCCTCGATGCCTGGCAGTTGCACGACGATGCGGTTGTCGCCCTGCCGGGTGATCTGCGGGTCGAGCACGCCGGTCTCGTCGATACGGCGGCGGACGATCTCGATGGATTGCTGCACGGCGCCGCTGGCCCGCTGCCGAAGGGCGGCGTCGGACAGGGTGACGGCGAGCTGGCCGTCCGGCTGGGTAGCGACGTCGAACTCGGGCGGGTTCGTGAGGTTGGCCATGCCGCGAAGGGCGTCGAGGGAGGCATCGGCCTGCGCCGGGTCGCGCAGGGCGATGGCAACGCGGGCCTGCGCCGGCTGCTCGGTGAGGTTGCGGTACTTGCCGGCGAGGGCTTGCCGGGCGGAGTCGACGATGGCGTCTAGCCGCTCCTTGCGGACGGCGTCCATGTCGACCTCGAGCAGCAGATAGCTGCCGCCGCGCAGGTCGAGGCCGAGATGGACCTGCCGCCACGGCATCCAGGAGGCGGGCGCCGGAAACAGGTTGGGCAGGCACAGCAGCGCGCCGAGGATGCAGGCGCCGAAGATCAGCGCGGTCTTCAAGCGGCTGAATTGCAGCATGATAGGCGGCGACCCTCCCGGAACGAACGGCCGGACCATGCCTAGCGCGCCAGGGGGATGCAAGCCTGGGCCGAGCCGGGTAGGGTCTCGGTTTGAATTTCGGCTTTCGACCCTTTGCTGACCTTGATCCAGCGGGTTCGCTGGAGCAAGTTTCGGCATCATCAGACGCATGCGAGAGGGCAGGAAAATTTCCATCGAACCGGACTTTGAAGTCAGAGCAGAGATTGATAAAATTAAGAACCCGAAATGTCAGAACAGATCCAAGGTTGCGGTGGCGTTTGGCTTACTTATACTTTTGTCCTATATAATTCCCTTATATGCAAAAAACGAATTTGATTTTACATCCCTTAGTGCACTCTTCGCGATACTTGGTGCTTTGGCTTTATGGTGGGAAAGTAACCATTCTGACTTTGAAATTATCCCAGATTTTCAGAACATAACTGATCATAAAGATCTAACCATCCCCGGCCTTGTCTGGATTGTCTACTACGGGATTGTAGCAGCCGTAATGATACTTCTTGGGTTTGCATTCCTATTAAATCCAATTTACCGTAAATAGGGCGCAGTCATCATAAAATCTGTCTTGACTGTATCTCCTTTGGTTTCTGATGGCGTGATTGCAGTGCGACAGTTCAACCGCAAATCGTTTGATGTGCAATCTTTAATACGTGTCGATGTCATGTATATTAAAGCCCTGCCTTCTACACTAACCCAAGAACGTCTTGTTGAGGCGAGCCGCCGAATAAGGCAAGCGTCGAAACTATCAAGGAATGCTTTGCGCTCAGTGGGATTTTTCTTTTTGTTTGTGAGCGGATGTTTCGTGTTATTAGATGAACTATACAAAGTGTGGCCTGCGTTTCATCTGCGTCTCGCATCCCCATGGCTTGGCATTCTAACGCTAGGTGGCGTTGGCTCATAAGGCGCAACTTCTGTAACTGCCCAGGTACCCCCTCTCGGACATAGTCCCAGGGGTAATTTCGATGCCTGTGGTCGAGTTTGCTCATATCCATCGGCGTTTTCTGACCCAAACTCGCTCACAGCCCCAATTTGTTCAGGCTACCTGGGCAGTGACCAACTTCTGCGGTAAAGACGACCGCCGTGTTAACGCCGGCCCGAATTGCAGAATGCGATGTCAGCTCCCCACCAATAGCTGACATTCAAACTGACCCACTGCCCCGAGCCGTCGTTGGTTGGACCCCACTATGCTACAGCACGGGCATGGCAGGCACTCGGTTGAGGATGGGCGTCATCGGCTCCGGGCATTTCGGACGATTCCACGCGCTAAAGGTCGCGGCTGCCCCGCGCGCGGACCTGGTGGGCGTTCACGATCCCGACTTTGCCCGCGCCCAAGCGGTTGGGCGCGAAACGGGGGCGCCCGCGATGGAGCTGGACGCCCTGCTCGCCGCCGTCGACGCCGTCGTGATCGCGGCACCCGCCGAGGCGCACCACTCGCTCGCGACCCGGGCGCTGTCGGCCGGGCGGCACGTCCTCGTGGAGAAGCCGATCGCCGCCACGCTGGAGCAGGCCGACGCCCTCGCGGCGCTGGCGGCCGAGCGCCGGCTCGTGCTGCAGGTCGGCCACCTCCTGCGCTTCTCCGCCGAACACCAGGCGATCTCGGCCCGGATCGCCCGCCCGCTGTATATCGAGGCGACCCGCATCGCTCCGTTCAAGCCGCGCGGAACCGACGTTTCGGTGATCCTGGACCTGATGATCCACGACCTCGACCTCGTGCTGGCGCTGGTCGACAGCGAAATCGAGAGCGTGGACGCGCTCGGCGCCGCCGTGTCCAGCGCGCACGAGGATATCGCCAACGCCCGGGTGCGCTTCGTCAACGGCTGCGTCGCGACCATCACCGCCAGCCGCATCTCCATCAAGACGGAGCGACGGATGCGGCTGTTCTCCGAGGAGGGCTACCTGTCCGCCGATTTCGGCGCACGGGAGCTGGTGATGATCGGGCGGGAACGGGGGCTGCCGCTGCCCGGCACGGGAGGCTTCCGGCGCGAGGCGATCGGCTGGCGCGACCACGACGCGATGGCGGCCGAGCACGAAGGCTTCGTCGCCGCCTGCCTGGACGGCGCGCCGGTGCTGGTCGACGCCGCCGCCGGCCGACGCGCGCTGGCGGCGGCGCTGGCCGTCAGCGCCTCTATGACGGTGTCGCGGGAACGCGCGTTCGCCTCGGGGCTGGTCCGCGGACCAGGGCGATAACGAACCGACTCCCGGCTATGGAGTTTACCTCCCGCAAGACAGGGAGTTTTCGATGAAGAAATTGATCGCATTGACGTTGGCCAGCTTGGTCGCGGTGGCGCCGATGGTGGCGCACGCGGAGGACAGCCAGCCGCAGCCGAAGGGCGGGACGCTGAAGGGAGCGGCGGTCGGCGGCGTGGCAGGTCACATGATGGGCGGCCACACCAAGACCGGAGCCGCGGTGGGCGCCATGGCCGGCCATCATGAAAAGGCCAAGTCCCAGGAGCGCATCAACGAAGGCAAGCAGCCTTAGCCCGATCCAGCACCGCCAAAATTTCGCGCGCGGCCGCGGCTGACGGCGTCTCTCCTGGTGGGTGCAGCCCCTCCAGGAGGGCCCCGAAGGCGGCACGCTGGGCGGCAGCCATTGCCGGGTCGTGCAGCATCTGGCGGACGATGGCGGCCAGCTTGTCCGGCCGACAATTCTGCTGCAGCAGTTCCGGCACCACCTCGCGGCCGGCCAACAGGTTGACCATGGCCACGTGCCTCACCCGGATCATGCGCCGCGCCATCCAGGCGGACATGGCGTTGACCCGGTAGGTGACTGCCATCGGCACCCCCGCCAGCGCCAATTCCAGAGTCGACGTTCCAGATTTGGTCAGCGCGGCTGAGGCAGCGGCATAAGCGTCGTGCTTGTCCGCAAGATCGGTGACGATGACAGGACGCAGCGGCCAGGCTGAAGCTGCGAGCTGTACGGTTTCGGCAACCGCCGGGGAAACCGGCACTACGGGCACCAGATTTGGGATGTCGCGGACTAGAAGCGCCAACGTGGCGCCGAACACGGGAAGAAGCCGGGGCGCCTCGCTGCGGCGGCTGCCCGGCATCAGCACCAGCACGGGGGCATCGGACGCGATGGCATGACGGGCGCGAAACGCAGCGCCGTCGCCGGAGCCAGCGCCGGATTCCAGGACCGGATGGCCGACGAACCGGGCGGGCAGGCCATGGCTCGCGAAATATCGCACTTCGAACGGCAGCAGGCACAGCAACTCGTCCCATATGCCGGGGAACGACTTGACCCGGTGCTCGCGCCATGCCCAGACCTGGGGCGCCACATAATGGACGCGCTTCACCCCGGACGGCGCCACCCGCTTCAGCACGTGCAGCATGAATCCGGGCGCATCGATGCTAACCACCAAGTCCGGCCGCCGTGCCACGATGTCGGCCGCCGCTTCATGGATGCGCCGCCGCAGCAGGTGCACACGCGGCAACACCTCCATCAGCCCCATGACGGCCAGGTCGGCCATCGGGAACAGGCTTTGCAGCCCGAGCGCCTGCATGCGCGGGCCGCCGACCCCGGCAAAGGCCAGGCCGGGGCGGGCGGCATTCAGGGCGGTCATGAGCCGTCCGCCGATCGTGTCGCCACTGGCCTCGCCCGCCAGCAGATAGATCAGCGGCACAGAGGGATGACGGGGCAGGGCGGCGGGGCGGCCGGGTAATCCCGGTGGTTGAACACGGCGCCCTCGCCCCGCACGGCGTCGAGGCGGGCGGGATCGAGGTCGGCGTAAACCCACGAGTCCGCGTTCATGTCCCCACGGGCGATCACGCCATCGTCGGGAAAGCCGCGATCCACCGGGCCGAACACCGCTGCGTAGCCGTGATTCACGTCGAGCGACGTCAGCCACGGCGCGTCGCCCACGGTTGGCACGACAGCGACGAAACATTGGTTTTCCAGCGCCCGCGCCCGGGCTGCCAGCCGAACGCGGTTGAAGCCGGCCAGTGCGTCGGTGGATGCCGGGACCAGGATCAACCACGCGCCGGCCTCGACCTGGGCGCGGACCAAAGGTGGAAATTCGATATCATAGCAGATGGCGATGCCAACACGGCCCCAGGGCGTATCGAACACGCCGGGGAGGCGGCCGGGCGCCAATCCCCAAAGCTCGCGTTCGAACCGGGTGAGGACGTGCTTGTCCTGGCAGCCTGCACGTCCATCCGGCGCCAGCAACGCCGCGTGGTTGAACAGCGCCTGTTGTCGCCGCACTGGAAGCGAGCCGCCGAGCATCCATACGTCGTGCCGCCCGGCGACGCCGCGCATGGCCTCGATGACGGCGTCATGTTGCCCGCACGCAGCGTCGACTTCCGCCAGCAGGCTGGGCAGCGGCGCCGCGACCGCGTCCATGCTGGCATACTCGGGAAGCACGACCAATTGCGCTCCTGCCGCAGCGGCCTCGGCGACCCGGCGGTCCAGCGCGGCCGTCCAGGCGTGCAGCGTCGCATAGCGTCCGACCCGATAGGGGAGCAGCCCCAATCTCAGAATCATGGCAGCGGAACGCCCGACAGCGACTTTCCCCAGAAATCCAATGGATGCTTCAACGGCTCGTCGACACCTGTTTCCTTCCAAGTGAAGTGGCAGGTCATGCCCGGCAGGGGAGCGTAGCCGCGAGCGCGCCAAAATCGGTCGTTCGGCACGTAGCCGAATGGCCGTGCGGGATGATCGGCCGCCCGGCGAACCGAGCAGAAGCAGGCAAAATCGGCTTGGCATGCCCGAGCCTGCGCCTCGCGGGCCTCGAAGAAGCGGACGCCAAGGCCCTGGCCGCGATAGGCTCGTAGCAGGACAGCCTCCCCGTAGTAGAAAAATCCGGTATTATGTAGCACCCGCCACTACGGCGAGGCGGCATCCGGAGACGCCCGCGCATACATTGAAGGCCGGTGAAACGGCCATGCAAAACATCAAAACTAGCCTACGGCGTGGTGCATTCATCGTCGGCGCAGTTATGGCGCTCGCATTCTTCTTGCTGAGTTGTAATCCTGCCATCGCCCACGCCGCCACCGTGGGCCTGAAGGCAAAATTCGATCCTGTGCTGGAAGCTCGGATTAGAGGTGTCTTGATAGGTTGCCGCACCAAAAACGTAAATCCAATAGTGTTGCAAGACGACTTTGAGCAACTCGGAAACGTTCGTGATGCAAGCAATAGGTTCAATCTCTCTTTTTGGGGCAAGAGCAATATGTCTGATCCGTTTTGTCCTCAAGAGCTTTCTGTCGTACGGGTCACTGAGTGCTTCGGCAGATATTGTGCAAGCGGTTTGATATGCCAAAAATCTTGTCGTCGAAGCGCCACTATTCCCAATAGAAAACAGGACATCTTGGCCGGTTTTGCTGTCCGGCTGAACGACCTCCAAAATGTGGAATTTATCTCCGAAATAAACAGAGGCGTTGACGGCAGCGTCGGCCTGACGCCTAGTTTGCTGAAAGGTGAGTATGAGGAGAACCGTAGCAAAGGCCGAGACTACCAAGGCAGCCCAGCCGACCCAATCCAGGCGGCTTTGAGTTTCGATATGCCTCTCCCAATACGCTTGTTCTGCGGAGCGATGCTCTCCCTCTGTGGGATGTTTTTGGCCTATCGACGGCGGACGTTGGCCGGTTAGGTCCTGGCGGTGCTGGGCGGGTTGTTGTGGATTCCGGGTTTGCCGGACTTCTAAGAAACCCAGCCCGAGAAGGATGGTGATCAGAAGAAACGCCACCCAAGCGCTCGTCCAATCAGTGAACCAATGTGCAATGTCACTCCCGTAACCGGACCATATCCGCACCCATCGCCTCACATGCTGCCAAGAAAAACGCCGCCGTGAACTTCCCCCGGCTGACCTTGTTCCGCAAGTTCACGGGGGTATCCGGCAATCCGATCACGGAAAGTCGTTCAGAAAGGATGTCGTAACTAACGCCCCGGCGTACCATTTCGCCCCGTAGCAGGCGCTTTGCACGCTCGCCATACTCATCCTCGGTCGCCATCGTGTCGCATCCTCTGCGCTGACATTTGTCAGCATATACGTTACTTTTATTATTGACAATGATGCGTAGGTATCATCATATGCGTTACAAGAGTAACGCAAGAGATGACAGATGGCCCAGCACTTCCTCCTCTCCGCCCGCGCCCGCAGCCTCTCAGTTGCCCAGGTGGGCCGCATGACGGACACCCAGGCCGAGACGATGTTTGCGGGCATCCGCTGGGTTGAGACGAACGGCAAGGCCGTTTGCCCGCATTGCGCCTATCCCACATGCTACGAGGCGCGCCGCCCGAATGGGGCGCTGCGGTTCCGCTGCAAGGCGTGCCGCAAGGACTTCAGCCTCACCAGCGGCACCCTGTTCGCCTTCCACAAGCTGCCCTTGCAGGTTTACCTGACCGCCATCGTGATCTTCTGCAACGAGGTCAAAGGCAAGTCCGCCCTGGCGCTGAGCCGTGACCTTTGCGTTCAGTACAAGACGGCCTTCGTCCTGGCGCACAAGCTGCGCGAGGCGCTGTCAACGGAGGTCAAGGGCTACAAGCTCGGTGGCGTCGGCAAGACGGTCGAGGTCGATGGTGCGTATTTCGGCGGCTACGTGAAGCCTGCCAACTACAAGGAAAACCGCCGGGATCGCCGCCTGGGGAATATTCAAACGTCCGATCTGGGGAGGATGCAGGCGCCACTGACACCTGGTCCGCAACCAGACCGGCAAGCGCCAATGCGTCGTCGTGATCCGCGAGCGGGACGGCATGGTGATGCCGTCCGCGTTCAAGAACGAGGGGTCGGCTATCTCCTACATCCGGGCGCACGTCGCCGCCGGGACGGAGGTTCATGCCGACGACGCGGTAAGCTGGGATGACCTGCACGCCCGCTACGCGGTGAAAAGGATCAACCATCAGGTTGCCTACAGCATGGACGGCGCTTGCACGAACGGGGCGGAAAGCTTCTTCAGCCGCCTGCGTCGGGCCGAGACGGGACACCACCACCACATCGCAGGCGCGTATCTGGCCCGCTACGCCCAGGAAAGCGCCTGGAAGGAGGGACACCGTCGGGACGCCAACGGCACCCAGGCGCGGGGTGTGGTGCGGCTGGCGTTGGCCGCTAAGCCCAGCGTGGATTTCTGCGGGTATTGGCAGCGAAACGTTGCTTGATGCTGTCGATGACATAGAGTCTATTCCATACATCGTTGCCTCCGACTTTGCCTTAATGATCTCACGGTAAAGGTACGTTGACAAAGAGGAAACGTCGGATAACATTCTGCCGTGCTTGACGGAAACGAGGAGACGGCTGATGTCAAATTTGTTGAAAGCGGCTGAGCTGCGGTTGGTGGAATTGAATCAGCGTCTTCGGTCAATGTCTGTTTTTCGAGAAATGGAAGCTACGCGCAGGTATGTTGAGGAATTGCGCGGGCTTGGTGGAACACCTGCTGATCTCGATCAGCCCGCTACTCCACAGATGGATGAGCGTTCGACAACACCGAAACACTCTCGTCGTCCAACATGGGCCGAGCTAGCAGTAAGCGTTCTACATGAGATTGGACGACCTGTGAGTAGTCGCCGCCTCGTCATGGAAATGGCAAAGCGCGGGCATAATGTCGGCGGTGCCAAACCGGAAATAAATCTGGCTTCGATTTTGTCGAAAGCAAAAAGCGTTACGTCGGTTCAATGGGGCGGGCGTAAACGTTGGTGGCCGGCGGGATATGCCGTTCCGTTAGAACCCGAAGGTAACGGCGAAAACGATTCGACAGGGAGTTCGCCTAACACATCTTCCCCAGCCGATTCGGCTCAAACTTTGTAAGGCTCTGAAGGCAAATTTCGTTCTTTATCGCGGAGCCTGCTACGCGCTGGCAGCGGAGACGCATGTGAGTAGAAAATCTCCTATTGCAAATTTAAGCGATAAAGCGTACGTGTCTTCTGTAGCCTCTGAGCGAGAGATCGCCAGCCTCCCATTGGTTCCAGCCATGGTCCCCTCGCAAGCTAAGGCTTGCGAGGGTTCTTCTGTGATAGGGGTAGAACCTGAAGGCTCGTGCTGCCCTGTATGGGATGGGCTCAACCTCTACCACGCCATAGATAAACTTCGGATGCCTTGTCTCAAGTGGCTTAATATCTGGAGTTTGGCTGAGCACTTGATTCCAAGAAAATCGCAAACTCTTGTCAAAGTTGTTTATTGTACTGCGCGTAAGCAGGATGACGATCCAGAAAAAGTAAAGAGACAAAGAGAGTTTTTGACGGCCCTGGAGTGTTATGGTGTCACAACTATTTGGAGTCATTTTATCTACGGTGAAATGAATTGTAGGGGATGCGGAAGGGAGTGGCGAGACCCCAAAGAAAAAGAATCTGACGTAAATCTGGCACTGACTTTGATTGATGACGCCTATCAAAATACATTTGATCACGCGTATATTCTAACGGCCGATTCTGATCAGGGATCAACTGCGCGAATGATGAAGACCCGTTTTCCTTACAAACAACTCACCTCTATCACTCCTCCGGGTCAGGAAAAGTGTAAAGCGATCATGGCTCACACCGGCTTGCACATTGGGCTAACTGCAGAACACCTGGAACGAAATCTATTGCCGGCAATTCGGATAGATGACGTCGGCGGCAAGCAAACTCTCCGGTTTCGGCGTCCAGATGCATACAAACCCTAGTAGGCAACTAAGCCAGTCCCCATTTCACGCCAGCACCCCTCCCGTCCCCCGGTACCAACTTCCCCCGTCCTCTTAGCCCAGTGGGTTATCCGAACAAACGAGCGTTCTTTTCGCTACTCGCCCTTCTCCGACCGTCCGCACGATTCCACGCGCTCCGAAGCGCGCCATGGCTTGCTGCACGCGCAATCGTGTTCGCTTCATCGCCCGCCGGTCTGGAAGAGGGACATTCTTCATCGCTAGCGCCCGCAAGGCGATTTCACGCACCGACAACGGCTCGGACGCTTCCCGTAGCATTGCCAGCACGATCCGGGGCAACTCGCCACGCGCGAAATAGGGGTTGGGCTGGTAACGCCGGGGTGGGATGTTGAGATCGGGCGCGACAGCCTGGATTGCCGTCTCGGCCTCTATCAGCGCCGTTTTAAGGCGCGCGATAAGCGGTTCGTAGCGGTCTAGCTGCTTGTGAATGTAGAGCCGTTTTCGACGTAGGTTCGCTAGTTCGATAACGTCCATGGCCGGATTTTAAGAGTGGGACGGGCGGGGTTCTACTTTCCTGTGGTGGCGAGTGCTACATAATACCGAATATGTCGGCATATGGCTCGTCGGGAGTTCCGCCGAAGTTGAGCCACAGCCCGTCGGGAAGGGTGCGGAGCCGTGCGCTGCCAGGTAACTTCAGGAAGCACTGTCCCGTAGCGTCGTCCGGGCGTCCACGAATCCAGCTGTCCCGTCCAGAGTCTTCCAGTCCTGGCGGGCGTTGCGGCCATAGCTTTAGGCGTGCTCGGACCAGCGCATCGATCGATCTGAAGTGTTCCATAATAGTCCCGTTCACAACGACTTGAGTGCCGTTCTTGCGAACTTACTACTTACCCGCGCTAGCCAGATTGAGCCAGGATATTACGGCATCACAATATAAAGAAGTGCAGCAACAGGTTGTTATAACGAGATTTTTTCGATCGGAACTTCGTTGCCGTGCAGTGTCGGATTGATGAACCGATTTAGCTTGCGTTCAAACGCCTATCGTTTTCAATACGTTACAATCTCGATGTGATCTCAGGTATGCAGTTACGGCAAGAAATTTCTCGCATCACTGGAACGTGAGCATTTTCACTGGCTGAACATCGTCGCTGCGGAGCAGTGGAGAAGCCCGGCTTCGGTGCCGGGCTCCTTGGTCCAACAAATGCCAGGACGTCAGCTACGCTCGGCCATGGCGACGAAGTCTCGGCGGGGAGCGCCGATGTAGATCTGGCGCGGACGACCGATCCGTTGCGAAGAGTCTTCGACCATCTCCTTCCATTGGCTGATCCAGCCGACAGTGCGCGCGACGGCGAAAAGGACGGTAAACATGCTAACTGGGAAGCCCATTGCTTTAAGAATAATCCCAGAATAGAAATCGACGTTCGGGTATAGTTTCTTGCTGATAAAATAATCGTCGCTCAACGCAATCCGCTCAAGTTCCATGGCAAGGTCGAGCAACGGATCATCCTTGATGCCGAGTTCCTTGAGAACTTCATGGCATGTATGCTCCATGATCTTCGCGCGCGGATCGTAGTTCTTATAGACCCGATGCCCAAAGCCCATCAGTCGCACGTGGCTGTTTTTGTCTTTCACTTTAGCGATGAAATCTGGAATGTTTTCCGGAGAACCAATGTCCCCCAACATCTTCAGCACCGCCTCGTTGGCCCCGCCATGCGCCGGCCCCCACAGGCTGGCAATGCCGGCGGCAATGCAGGCGAACGGGTTGGCCCCGGTGGAGCCTGCCAGCCGCACCGTGCTGGTGGAAGCATTCTGCTCATGGTCGGCGTGCAGAATGAAGATGCGCTCCATGGCGCGCGCCAGCACTGGGTTGACATGGTAAGGCTCAGCAGGAACCGCGTTCATCATATACAGAAAGTTTTCGGAGTATCCGAGGTCATTGCGCGGATACATGAACGGCTGGCCGATTGAATACTTGTAAGTCCAAGCAGCGATGGTCGGCAGTTTCGCGATCAGCCGGAACGCGCTGATGCGGCGGTGTTCCTCATTCGTGATGTCCAGGCTATCGTGGTAAAACGCGCTGAGGGCGCCGACGACGCCGCACATCACCGCCATCGGGTGAGCATCGCGTCGGAAACCGCTGTAGAAGCTGCGAAGCTGCTCGTGCAGCATGGTATGACGCATTACGCCGTTCTCGAACTCGGTCCGCTGCGCCTGGTTCGGCAACTCACCGTTCAGCAACAGGTAGGCGACCTCAAGAAAGGTCGAATTTTCCGCGAGCTGGTCGATCGGATAGCCGCGATGGAGCAATACGCCCTCGTCGCCATCGATATAGGTGATTTTGCTCTCACAGGCGGCAGTGGTGCCGTACCCGATATCGTAGGTGAAAATACCGAGGCTGCCGTACAACTTGCTGATGTCGGCGGCAGACGGTCCGATCGTGCCTGCCTTGAGTGGAACCGAAATGGATTTGTTCGACCCTTCCAATGTCATCGTCAAGGATCCATTCGGCGTTCCGCTCATGCGTATTTCCTGTTGTTGCTCGTGAGCGTCCATGCCAGACGCGTCGCTATTGTCAACGGGCTCGTCCCGCTCCGGTTTAGTGTGGCAAAATTAGGGCGACCCTGACTGAAGCGCAACCTTCGCTATTGCAGCATAGGACACGCGAGCCATGGCTGATGGGCTGAGCGGCGATGCTAAGCTCGAAGGAAGTATTCACTCAAACGTGAGCGCAAATTCATCCGCTATGCAGACCAGAACGGCTCCTGCTTGCGGAATTTGACCCAGGCACGAGAAATTCGGCAACGGCTATCCTGGTTACGCGCTGCAACGAAGCCGGCCACGATGCCGGTCGCATAGGCACGATCGGCTCCGCCCGGCAGCCGCGCCATCAGCAAACCCGCGGCAGCGCCGTCGTTGAGATGCCCGAGTTCTTCCTGCAGCTCAGCCAGCCGATCGATGAAGCGCCGGGTCAGCTTGCGCGAGAACAGCAAGGCAAAGAACTCGGCGGCATACCGAAGGCGCTTGCCTTCTTTACGAATGGCGTGAAGGTCATTGACCGGCAAATCCTCGATGTCGGCGCCAGGCGCCAGCATGCGGTTCCGGCGGCGGTGCAGCAAGCTGCCGGCGAAGGTTTCCGCATCGGCCGCCAGCATCGCCGCGTGCTCCTCGTCCGCCGCTGCCTGCCATGGCCGCAATGCGGCAAGTTGCACCAACCCGAGTTCAAGCTGGCGAAACTCCGGGCCTTCGAGATAACGGGCCAGGTCGTGATAGGCGATGGATCTCTGCCGCCGCGCTGCGGCCAGCAAGGCAGCAACCCTGGGGTCCTCGGGAAAAGCTGCGGCGACCGTCTGCCCGGTGCCCTCCAGGAAGACATCCCAGTCGCGAGCCGTTCCCAACCGGCCTGCCAATCCCCGCAACGCCTGCTTGACGTTTTGCGGCACGGGACCGTCCGCGGCCCGGTGGAACACCGACAACGCCGACCGCAACCGCCGCACCGCCACCCGCATGCGATGCACCGGCTCGGATGAGTCGCCCTCCGCAACCGTGGCCGATCCTGCCAGGATCACGTCGGCAAGATGGCTGAACACGATTGCGATCGCGTCGGCGAGCGTCGTGCCGGATGCCACCTCCGGCGCGCCCTCCCGCCGTGGCGGGATCGCATGGCCACGGGCGAGGGCGATCGCTTCGCCGGCCAAGGTGCTGCGCGGGACGCTCAGCCGCGCCGTCCCGGCGAGTTGGCTGGACAGCGCCTCGACCTGATCCGCCGGGCCATCGAGCACGATGCGGCAGATCGGCCGTTCCTGCGTGATCCCCCGCAGCATTCCCTCGATCAAGGTCAGGCTTCCGGCCGCCTCGGGCCCGAGCGGAATCACCCGCTGCCGTCCCTTGAACGCCGCAACCGGAATGAGCGGTCCCGGCAGCGCCCGGCCCAGATCGGCCGGCGCCTGCCCTTCAGCCAGCAGGGGAGGCGGCGTTCCCGGCGGCCACAACGCCGCGTTTGGATGCATCCGCTGCAGCCGCCAAGCGCCCCGTTGCTCGGACAGGCTCATGCCCTCGGCTTCCAGCGCGCCGGACGCGGTGTCGTGCCAAACCTGGTCGGCCGTGACGGGCCGCGGACGGGGAAGCTTGGCCAGCGGGCCGCTTCGCAGCAAGCGGGAAGCATCCTCGGGCGGCAGGCAGAACTCCAGGGATGTCATGCTCAGGCGTTCGCCCCCGACAGGTCGGCCGGACGCAGGAACCGGGTCAGATGCGCCTCGCCCTCCCGCAATTCGCTCCAGGGCGAGGCGATGCTGAATTCCGCAAGCGCGCCGGACGGGTAGCCCTCGACCAGGCGGCGCACGTGCTCGTTCATGGTTGCGGCGTGCGCGCCGGCCAGCGCCAGCGCGAGTTCGTGCAGGCCTGGGTTGTGCCCGACCAGCAACAGGCTTCGTACCACCGGCGTTGCCTGGCGCAGCACTTCGAGCATCTCGATCGCAGGGGCCAGATACAGGGCATCCATAGGCTCGATCAGCGGCGTCTCGTCCCACGGCTCCAGCGCTTCCAAGGTCTGCAGCGTGCGGCGGGCCGAGGACACCAGGACCAGGTCCGGCGCCAACCCCAGTTCCCGCATCGCCCGCGCCATCGCGCCCGCCGCCTGCCGCCCGCGCACGTTTAGGGGCCGGGCGTGGTCGGACAGTTTGGGATCGTCCCAGGACGACTTGGCGTGGCGGAGAAGCAGGAGCTGTCGCATGTGAGGCAGAGTGCCACGGCCCACGCGCCTTGTCGCCATCTCCCGCGACCGGCAACGCTGGTCGCAATCGCCGCGGCGGCCCCCATCTGCGGGCCTGCACGGGAGACACGCATGGCTGAACCGGTAGTGATCATTGGGGCAACGGGGGCGATCGGGTCCGCGATCGCCCGGCGCTTGGCGGCGTCCGGCCAAGCGCTGCACCTGGTCGCGCGGGACCAAGCCAAGCTGTCCGCGCTGGCTGGGGAGCTCGGCGCAGGTTCGGCGACCGCCGACGTGCTGGACACGGCGGCGCTGACGGCGGCGGTGCAGCAAGCCGGCCCCCGCATCGCAGGCCTGGCGTTCTGCGTTGGCTCCATCGTCATGAAGCCGCTGAAGCGCGCGAGCGAGGCCGATTTCATGGACGCGTTCCGGCTGAACGCGGTCGCCGCCGCCATGGCGGTCGCGGCCGCCGCAGAGGGCCTGCACGCCGTGCCCGGCAGCGGCGTGGTGCTGTTCAGCACGATCGCCGTCCGCTCCGGCTTCGCCAACCACGCCGTCATCGCCGCGGCCAAGGGCGCCGTCGAGGGCCTGACCCTCTCGCTGGCCGCCGAGCTGGCGCCCATCACCCGAGTCAACTGCATCGCCCCGAGCCTGACCCGCTCCGGCATCAGCGAGCCGCTCACCCGCAACGAGACGATGGCGAAGGCGATCGCCGGCCAGCACCCGATCCCGCGGCTGGGCGAGGGGAATGACGCCGGCGCGCTCGCCGCGTTCCTGCTGTCGGCCGACGCCGGCTGGATCACCGGCCAGGTGTTCGCCGTCGATGGCGGACGCTCGACGGTCCGCACCAAAGGATGAGCGGCGGCGCCCTCCGCTGGGTGCTGGGCGACCAGTGCAGCGCCAGCCTCTCGTCGCTATCCGACCTCGACCCGGCGACCGACGTCGTGGTGATGGCCGAGGTCCTGAGCGAGTGCACCTACGTGAAGCACCATGCCAAGAAGATCGTGCTGGTGCTGTCCGCCATGCGGCACTTCGCCCGGGCTTTGACGGCGCGCGGGGTGCGGGTGGATTACATCCGTCTGGACGACCCGGCGAACACGCAAACCCTGCGCACCGAATTGCAGCGCGCCGTCGAGCGCCACCGCCCCGACCGCGTGGTGGTGACGGAGGCTGGCGAGTGGCGGCTGATGGAGGACATGCGGGGCTGGCACGAAGCCGTCGGCCTCGAAGTCGACATCCGCGACGACACGCGCTTCCTGTGCCGCCACCGGGAGTTCCGGGCGTGGGCGCGCGGCACCGGCAAGCTCGCCAAGGTGTCGCTGCGGATGGAGTTCTTCTACCGCGAGATGCGCCGCCGCTATGCCCTGCTGATGGACGGCGACCAGCCGGAGGGGGCCGCTGGAACTACGACGCCGAGAACCGCAAGCGCCTGCCCGCCGGCGTGCGCGCCCCGCCGCCGCCCCGCTTCCCACCCGACGCGATCACGCAGGAGGTGATGGCGCTGGTCGCCGAGCGCTTCCCCGACCATTTCGGCGCGGTGGACGGCTTCGCCTTGCCGGTGACTGCGCAGGACGCTCGCCGGGCACTGGACGATTTTGTGCAGACCCGGCTGGCGCAGTTCGGCGACTGGCAGGACGCGATGCAGGTGGGCGAGGCGACGCTGTTCCACGCCCTCGTCTCGACTTCCATCAACACGGGGCTGCTGACTCCGCTCGCCGCCTGCGAGGCCGCCGAGGCCGCGTACCGCGCCGGCGCTGCACCGCTGAATGCGACCGAAGGGTTCATCCGGCAAATCCTCGGCTGGCGCGAGTTCATGCGGGGCATGTACTGGCTCAAGATGCCCGAATTCGGCAAGCTGAACGCGCTGGACGCGACCCGGAAGCTGCCCTGGTTCTACTGGTCGGCCGAGACCCGCATGAACTGCATCCACCACGCCGTCGCCGACACGCGCGAGCACGCCTACGCCCACCACATCCAGCGCCTGATGATCACCGGAAACTTCGCGCTGCTGGCCGGCCTCGACCCGGCGGAGGTCGATGAATGGTACTTGATCGTGTACGCGGACGCCTACGAGTGGGTGGAGATGCCGAACGTCCGCGGCATGGCGCTGTTCGCCGATGGCGGCATCGTCGGCTCCAAGCCGTACGCGTCCAGCGGCGCGTACATCAACCGCATGAGCGATTACTGCCAGCACTGCCACTACGACGTGAAGGACGCCGTGGGCGAGCGCGCCTGCCCGTTCAACGCGCTGTACTGGGACTTCATGGCCCGGCACGCGACGCGCTTCGCCGGCAACCAGCGCATGGCCATGCCGCTCCGGACGCTCGAACGCATGGACCCGGCGCGGGTGCAAGCGCTGCGGGAGCGGGCGCGCGCGTTCCTGGCGGCGATGATGCGGGGGAGTTGGTCTAGAGCACGATCGCTTCAGACAAGCTCAGTCTGAAGCGATCGTGCTCACAATCATAGGCTAGAGCACACCAGGCTGGTTCATCTTGAACCGGACGTGGTCTAGCCGCCCAGCAGCCGCCGGGCGATCGCGATCACCCGGTGCGCCTCGCTCCAGAGGCCAAGGCTGTCCAGGTCTGCATACGCCACGAAGCGCGCATCCGTGACGTCGCCCCCGGCCCTGGGTTCGCCGCCCTGCCAGCGGGCGGCGAAATCCAGGATGGTGTAATGGTACTGCACCCGGCCCTGCGCGTCCGGATGGATGCTGTCGACGTGGGCCGCCAGGGTCAGTTCGCCGACATCCAGGCCGGTTTCTTCCCGCAATTCCCGCCGCGCGGCGTCCTCCGCCGTTTCGCCGAGTTCCTGCGCGCCGCCGGGGATGCTCCAGGCGCCGGCAGCCGGAGGTTTGCCGCGACGAACCAGCAGCACGGCGCCGGGCCGGAGCACGACGGCGCCGATGCCGACCAAGGGACGTGCGGGGTACTCTCGTTCGATGCTCATGCGACCCGGCTACGGCATTGGGAGCGCTTTGCACATCCTGCTTGACCTTTTGCTCCTCGTCCGCCGGAGGCAACAGAAGGCAAGTGGAAGGTTGAGGCTCTGCCTCAAACTCCGCCAAAGGCATGATGCCTTTGTAAACCCATTTGTTTGCGATCCAGCGGAGCAAACAAGTGCGGGTCTGGGGCCTCAGGCCCCAGCGGGTCCAGGGCAGAGCCATGGCCTTCCATCCTACCTCGGGCCGTCATCACACAGGGCCGCCGGTATAATTGGCCGCCATGCGCGTTCGCTGGGTATCGGTCCCGCGGGAAAAGCACGATCTTGGAACATTATGCCACTCCGCGACATCCTCACCGCCGCCCTCAACGCCCAGCTGCGCCGCCGCATTCGCGCCCGGGCTCGGGCCCGCTACCTGTCGCGCCAGCGCCTGACCGGAGTCAGCGCGCGCACCACGGCGCTGATCGTGGCCAGCGCGCTGTTCATGGAGCAGCTGGACGGGACGGTGCTCGTGACCGCGCTGCCCTCCATGGCGCGCAACTTCGGCACCGAGCCGCTGCGCATGAACGTGGCGCTGACCGCCTACCTGCTCAGCCTCGCCGTGTTCATCCCGGCCAGCGGCAAGGTCGCCGACCGGTTCGGCTCGCGCACCGTGTTCCGCGCCGCGATCGCGCTGTTCACCGTAGGATCCGTCCTGTGCGCGCGGGCGGACAGCCTGGGCTTCCTGGTGGCCGCACGCATCGTGCAAGGCATCGGCGGCGCGATGATGGTGCCGGTCGGCCGGCTGGTGCTGCTCCGCTCGGTGGAAAAATCGGAGCTGGTGTCGGCAATGACCTGGCTGATGATCCCAGCGATGATCGGCCCGATCGTCGGCCCGCCGGCCGGCGGCTTCCTCGTCACGTACCTGCCTTGGCGCTGGATCTTCTACATCAACGTGCCGATCGGGCTGCTCGGGATGGCGCTGGCCGGGCGCTACATCCGCGACATCCGGGAGCCAGGCCGGGTCAACTTCGACCTGCCGGGCCTGGTGCTGTCCGGCATCTCGCTCGCGTGCCTGATGTTCGGGCTGGAGACGATCAGCCGGGGGGTCGCGTCGGCGGGCTGGGCGGCAGCGATCCTGGCGGTCGCAATCGGCAGTGGCGCGCTGTACGTGCGGCACTCCCGCCGCCATCCGCAGCCGGTGCTGGACTTCCGGCTGATGCGCGTCCCGACCTTCAGCCTGTCGGTGATCGGCGGCGGGCTGACGCGCATCTCGGCCGGCGCGGTGCCGTTCCTGCTGCCGATGATGCTGCAGCTCGGCTTCGGCATGTCGGCGGCGTCCAGCGGGCTGATCACGTTTGCGAGCAGCGCCGGGTCGATGCTGATGAAGTTCGCGGCCAAGCCGATCCTGCGCCGCCTGGGGTTCCGGAACACGATGATGTGGAACGGGCTGATCGCGACCCTGTTCCTGGCAAGCTTCGCCGCGTTGCGCCCCAGTTGGCCGATCGCTGCGATCTACGCGGTGCTGCTGGTCGGCGGCTTCTTCCAGTCGCTGCAGTTCACCGCCTACAACACCATCGCCTACGCCGAAATCCCACGCGCGCAGATGAGCGCCGCGACCAGCTTCTACACCACGTTCCAGCAGCTCAACCTGACGCTGGGCATCTGCGTGGCGGCCGGCGCGCTGGCGGGCTCGATCGCGTTGACCGGGCACTCCCACCCATTGCTGCCGGACTACAGCGCCGCCTTCTTGGTGGTCGCGACGATCTCGCTGCTCGCGTCCCCGACCTGCGCCCGCCTGCCGCGCGACGCGGGCGACGAGCTGTCGGGCCACGCGACGCCGGTTCAAGCGGCGGCGGCGGCGGTCGAGACCGAGACGGCGGACGCGGGCAGCGTGCTCTAACCCGCCGCCAGCGTTTCCAGCGCGGCCCGGCGGTTGAACATCCGCAGCAGCGTTCGCACGGCGAATCCGCGGGGGCTTTCGAGCTTAGGGTCGCGGTTCAGCAGCACGGCGGCGTCGCGGTTTGCGGTCTGCAGCAGGCCGTCATGCTCCACCGGGTCGGCGAGGCGGAAGGCGGCCTGGCCGGACTGCCGCTTGCCGAGCAGGTCGCCGCCGCCGCGCAGGCGGAAATCCTCGTCGGCGATGACGAAGCCGTCCTCGGTGTCCCGCAACAGCGTCAGCCGGCGGCGCATCGACTCCGTCAGCCCATCCTCGTGCAGCAGCAAGCAGTAGCTCTGCGCCGACCCGCGCCCGACCCGGCCGCGCAATTGGTGCAGTTGCGCCAGGCCGAACCGCTCCGCGTGCTCGATCACCATCACGCTCGCGGCCGGCACGTCGACGCCGACCTCGATGACGGTGGTGGCGACCAGCAGCCGGGTCTCTCCCGCGCTGAACGCCGCCAGCGCCGCGTCGCGCACGCCGGGGTCCTGCTGGCCGTGCGCCAGGCCGATCCGGTCGCCGAGCCGGTCCCGCAAGGCGGCGAACCGCGCCTCAGCCGCCGCCAGGTCGATCAGCGCGCTCTCGGCCACCATCGGGCACACCCAGTACGCCTGCTCGCCCCGGTCCAGCGCGCGCACGATGCCGTCGATCACGTCGCCGAGCATGCCCAGCGAATGCAGCGTGGTGCGGATTGGTTGCCGGCCGGCGGGCTTCTCCAGCAGGCGGCTGACCTCCATTTCGCCGAACTGGGTCAACAGCAGCGTGCGCGGGATCGGGGTCGCCGTCATCACCAGCAGGTCGGTCCGCTCGCCCTTGCCGCCCAGCAGCATCCGCTGCGCCACGCCGAAGCGGTGCTGCTCGTCGATCACGGCGAGGCCGAGGTCGCGGAACACCACCTTGTCCTGGAACAGCGCGTGGGTGCCGACCACGATCGGCATGCGCCCGTTCGCCAGCGCCAGCAGCGTGTTGCGCCGCTCGGCCCCGGTGATCGACCCGGTGAGCAGTCCGACCGGGCAGGGGCTCAGCCGCGACAGGGTGCGGTGGTGCTGCTTAGCCAGCACCTCGGTCGGCGCCATCAGGGCGGCCTGCGCGCCCGCCTCCACCGCGCGCAGCATGGCGAGCAGCGCCACCAGCGTCTTGCCCGAGCCGACGTCGCCCTGCAGCAGCCGCAGCATCCGCCGGGGCGCCGCGAGGTCGGCGTCGATCTCCGCCAACGCCCGATGCTGCGATGGCGTCGGTTCGAAGCCGAACTTCGCCAGGGCCGTCGCGCGCAGGCGCCCGTCGCCGGCCAGGGCGCGGCCGGGCCGGTGGCGCTCGCGGTTCCTCATCCAGGCCATCGCGAGCTGGTGGGCGAGCAGTTCGTCGTAGGCCAGCCGCTTCCGCGCCAGCTCGGCCAACTGGCCGTTGTTGGCGACAGGCGCCTGCACGGCCCGCACGGCGTCGGCGAAGGCGGGCCATTGCTCGCGCCGCAGCAGCGCCGGGTCGTGCCACTCGGGCAGGTCGGGCAGCAGCAGGAGCGCCTGGTGCATGGTCCGGCGGAGCAGGTCCGAGCGCAGCCCCTCCGTCATCGGCCACACGGGTTCCAGTTCCGGGATGCGTTCCGGCTGGTCGGCGGGCACGATGTAGTCGGGGTGCCGCATCGTCAGCCGGTCGCCGAACAGATCGCAGCGGCCGGAGACGAGCAGGCGCGCGCCGACCGGCATCTCCTTCAATCGCCAGGGCTGGAAAAAGGCGACCTCCGCGAATCCGACGCCGTCCTCGACCACTGCTCGCCAGACCCGGCCGGAGCCTTCGTGCCGCAGGACCGTCACTTCAACCGTCGCGACGGCGCCGGGCTGGACGTCGCTCAGGCTGCGCGCGGGGCGACGGTCGATTATCCCGTCCGGCAAGTGGAACAGCAGGTCCAGCACGCGCGGCCCGGCGAGCCGCTCGAGGCGCTTGGCGGTCTCCGCGCCGACGCCGCGCAGGCTGGTCACGGGCGCGAGCAGGGGAGTGATCGAATCGGGTTCCACGGACTGACTATCGGCGAGCCCGCCGCTATAGGGCAGCGCCGGTGCCGGTGACCAGCCCGCCGCTACCCGATAAGTGCGATCAGCTTTGCCCGAGCCTCAGCCAGTTCCGCCGGGCTGACTTGCCCCTTTCGCGCCGCCTTGCGCGCACGCCAATCCTGGCTTTTCACCTGATCCACCAGCATCACGCTCGGCGGCTGGCCACCGATCGCCACTTCGAACGGGTAGCCCTTGATTCGTGTGGTCGTAGGACAACAGACGATGAGGCCAGCCCGGCCGTTGTAGCTGGCAAGGCTGAGCACCAAGGCTGGTCGATGCCCCGCTTGTTCATGTCCAGCCTGTGGGTCGAATTGCAGCCAGACGATGTCTCCCGCCTCCGGCACGGCATCAACCGGAATCACCAGGCCTCGTGCCCGACCGCTGGCCCGCTTTCGATGCTGTCGTGCACGGTAACTGCCCAGGTACCCCCTCTCGGACATAGTCCCAGGGGTAATTTCGATGCCTGTGGTCGAGTTTGCTCATATCCATCGGCGTTTTCTGACCCAAACTCGCTCACAGCCCCAATTTGTTCAGG
>JAABUJ010001679.1_pt1 | contig 30866 bp, 26 predicted proteins | sample 5559131 | NCBI WGS metagenome assembly JAABUJ01 (sample SAMN10711875, study PRJNA513366) | rock metagenome | isolation source: Antarctica rocks | place: Antarctica: Victoria Land, Mt New Zealand nord | collected 2016-01-07
CCCGGGTCCGCGCGCCAGAAGCGCTGGAAGAGAGAGTCGGCGTCGGAGGTGGGGAGCCCGGGCCCCCGGTCGCAGACCTCCACGCACGCCCCGTCCACGGTGGTGGTCACCGAGACCTCGATGGGCGTTCCCGGTGGTGTGTGCACGAGCGCGTTGCCCACGAGGTTCGCGAGAACCTGCCGGAGCTGGTGAGGGTCGCCGAGCACCACCGCCAGGCCGTCGGCGCGCAGCCCGATCGAGCGATCGGGAGCGGTGGCGCATGCATCCTCGACGGTGTCACGCGCGAGCTCGGCCAGATCGACGTCCGCGCGGATCGGGTCGCGGACCTCGTCGAGGCGAGCGAGCGTGAGCAGGTCCTCGACGAGCACCCCCATGCGCGCCGCCTCCTGCTCGATCCGCGCCGTCGCCTTGCGCGAGTCCGCCGGGCTCTGAGCCACGCCGGTCCGCAGGAGCTCCGCGTAACCGCGGATCGACGAGAGCGGCGTCCGCAGCTCGTGGGAGGCGTCGGCGAGGAAGCGTCGCAGGCGATCCTCGCTCGCCTGCCTCTCGGAGAACGCCTCCTCGAGGCGGGCGAGCATCGCGTTCAGGGCCAAGCCGAGCCGGCCGACCTCCGTCCGCCGCGTGGCCGGGCTCACCCGCCGGGAGAGATCCCCGCCGGCGATGGCGCCCGCCGTCTCGCCGATGCGGTCGAGCGGCCGCAACCCCAGGCGAACCATCCACCACGCCACGACCGCGAGCACGAGCAGCACTCCGGCGATGACGAGGACCTCGACGACCAGCAGGCGGTGGAGCGTCTGGTCGACCTCGCGCAAGGGCAGGGCGATCACGGTGGTGCCGGACTGGTCGGGCGTGCTCATCGCCACCACGCGGTAGTGCAGGCCGGAGCCGCCGACCGACCCGACGGTAACGAGCTCGCCCGCCTCGAGCCGCGAGGGCACCTTCGGCGCGGGCGCGGCCTGCTGGCCGTAGGAGAGCACGACGTGCCCCAGGACCTTGCCGCCCACGTCGCGGCGCTCGCCGTAGGTGCCCGGGGGCAGGTTCAGGTCGGGCGGCCCGCCTCCCCCACCCGGATCCGACCGGTCGGGCGGTGCTCCGAACCCTCGATCGGGAGGCGGCCGGCCGAGCCTTCCTCGCCTCGTGTCGCGGGGCGAGGAACCGGGAACGTTGATCCCGCTCACGTCGAGCGCGCGCGAGACCGCGTGCAGCGCGGAGAGAGCCTGCTGATCGACGCGCTGGCGCAGGAACGAGCGCTGCTCCGCGTAGGTCACGGCCGCGAGCGCGGCCAGGCCGAGGGCCGTCACCGCGAGCACCCCCGCCAGGAGGCGGCCCCGGAGCGACACGCTCAGGCCCTCGGGACGCGCAGCGCGTAGCCCACCCCGCGGACGGTGTGGATGAGCGGTGAGCCGCGCTGGTCGATCTTCTTGCGCAGGTAGCTGATGTAGGTCTCGAGCACGCGGGCGTCGCCGCCGAAGTCGTAGTCCCACACGTGGTTGAGGAGCTGGTCGCGGGTGAGCACGCGACGCGGGTTGAGCATGAGGTAGCGCAGCAGGCGGTACTCGGTGGCGGTCAGCTCGATGGGCTCGCCGGCGCGCAGCACCTCGCGGGTGTCCTCGTCGAGCTCGAGGTCCTCGAAGACCATCGTGCTCGACTCGGGGTCCGCATGCCCGCTGCGGCGCAGGATCGTGCGTATGCGGGCGACGAGCTCCTCCAGGCTGAAGGGCTTGGTCACGTAGTCATCGCCACCGAGCGTCAGCCCGCGCACCTTGTCCTCGGTGGCATCGCGAGCGGTCAGGAACACGATCGGGACCTGCGCGCGCTGGTCGCCCAGGCGCTTGGCGACCTCCCATCCCTCCATGTCGGGGAGCATGATGTCGAGGACCATGAGATGCGGTCTAAAGCTCGCCACCGCGGCCAGCGCGTCGGCACCGCTGGCCGCCGACTCCACCGCGAAGCCCTGGAAGCGGAGCGCCATGCAGATCACGTCGACGATGTTCGGCTCGTCGTCGACGACGAGGATGCGAAACGGCTCCGTGCTCGGGGTGCGCATGTCCACAGTCTGGGCTCTTCGCCTGAGAGTCGGCTGAGAGGCGAAGAGGATTGCTAAGAGCGGCCCGCTACCGGCCGTCGCCTGGCCGCCTGGCGCTAGCAGCGCCGCCACGGGCGGCGGGTCTACCGTCGTGCCAGCGAGCGAAGGAGCTGAGCGAGGCGCTCGATCACCTGCCCGCCCGGGCCGGAGAGCAGCGGCGCGCTGAGGTGCGGCACGTGCCAGAGCCCCTCGAGGACGTCGTGGATGACCGGCACGCCCGCCGCGCGCGCCTGCTCCGCGAGCCGGAGCCCGTCGGCGCGTATCAGGTCGTCGGCGCCGGTCTGCACGACGAGTGGCGGCAGGCCGCGCGGGTCGGCGCGCAGCGGTGAGACGAGGGGGTCATCCGGGTCCGCGCCGCCGGCGAGGTAGGCGCGGGCGAACCGGCGCAGGACGCCCTCGGTGAGCACGGGGTCGCGCGGAGCGAGGCCCCGGCCGGCGGCGGCGTCGGGCGTCAGATCGAGCCACGGGCACACGAGGCCGAGCGCGGCGGGCCCGGGTCGCCCTGCGTCCCGTAGCGCGAGCGCGAGGGCGACGCTGAGCCCGCCGCCGGCCGAGTCACCGGCGACCACGACGCGTCCCGGGTCGGCGCCATCGCCCTCCGTCAGCCCCGTCCAGACGGCGAGTGCATCCTCGAGCGCGGCCGGATATGGGTGCTCGGGTGCGAGCCGGTAGTCGGGGACGATCACACGCCAGCCGAGGGCCGCACCCAGCCGCGCGGCCAGCGGTCGGTACATGCGGGCCGAGCCGACGGTGTAGCCGCCTCCGTGGAGGTAGATGAGCGCCGGCTCCTCGTCGCGGGCGCGCGCAGGGCGCAGGACCTCGCCCGACACCCCGCCGAGCGTTACCTGCTCCACCCGCGTGCCGCGCGGCGGCCCCGGAAGGCGCAACCCGAGCTCGAGGCGCCTGCGCGACTGGGGCCACGAGGCGCGCGGCGAGAAGGTCCAGCGCGAGAACGCTCGTAGCTGCGGCCGAACCACGGCGGGAGGCAGCCCGGGCATCGCTAGGCGGCGAGGTTCGCGACCGCGAGGACGTTGGTCGGGGTCACGCGCACGAGCAGCTCCCCTTCGACGGCGTTGCGCGCGCCGAACTCCTCCGCCCGCTCGGCCCCCATGTAGCGGCCGCCGATGATCGTCGCCCAGCGGCGCACGTCCTCGAGGTCGGTGCTCACCCGTACCGTGCCCTCCACCATGACGAACGAGTACGGCGGGCGCTCGTCATCGACGCACAGGCAGATCCGACGGTCGCGGCGCAGCGAGTGGCCCTTGACCGTCGTGGCATCGGTGTTGAAGACGATGTCCTCCCGTCGAGCACGAACCAGACCGGCACGACGTGCGGGCGACCATCCTTGCGGGTGGTGGCCAGCTTGCCCGTGCGCGTGCCCTCGGCGAGGAACGCGCGCCACTCCTCTCGCGACATGGTCGCCATGCCCGCCGCTCTTCCCCGGATCGCCTCGCGCCAATCCGCCTTGCCCGGCGCGTCCGCCTCTGAGAGGATCGACGCCATGTCAACCGCTGATTACGTCATCGTCGGGGCCGGCTCGGCCGGCTGTGTCCTCGCCAACCGCCTGACCGAGGATCCCGACGTCCGGGTGCTCCTCATCGAGGCCGGGGGCAAGGACCGCAGCCCGAACATCAAGATCCCGGCCGCGTTCGCCAACCAGTTCCACACGAAGCTCGACTGGGACTTCGCCACCGAGCCCGAGCCGCATTGCGACGGACGCTCCCTCTACATCCCGCGCGGCAAGTCGATCGGTGGGTCGAGCTCGATGAACGCGATGCTCTACGTGCGCGGACGGCCGCTCGACTACGACCTGTGGCAGGACGGCGGAGGAGAGGGCTGGGGCTGGTCCGACGTGCTCCCCTACTTCCTCAAGGCCGAGAACAACGAGCGCGGCGCCTCGGAGTTCCACTCGGTCGGAGGTCCGCTGAACGTCGCCGAGCAGCGCTCGCCGCGTCCGCTCGACCGCGCGCTGCTGGAGGCCTCCGAGGCCGCCGGCATCCCGCGGATCGCCGACTACAACGGGCCTGAGCAGGACGGCGTCTCGATGTTCCAGGTCACCCAGAAGAACGGGCGGCGCTGGAGTGCCGCCGACGGCTACCTGCGACCGATCATGGAGCGCACGAACCTCGAGATCATCACCGGCGGTCTCGTCTCCGGCGTCGAGCTCGAAGGCAACCGCGCGATCGGCGTCCGCTACCGGCCGCGCCGCGGGGGCGAGCAGGTCGCCCGCGCCGGGCGCGAGGTGATCCTCTGTGCCGGCGCGATCGGCTCCCCGCAGCTCCTCATGCTCTCCGGCATCGGTCCCGCCGACCATCTCTCGGAGGTCGGCGTGCGCGTGCGCCACGACCTCCCCGGGGTCGGCCAGGAGCTCCAGGACCATCCGTTCGGCACGGTGCTGTGGGAGGTCTCCGACACCGAGACGCTCTACGGCGCCGAGAAGCCACGCTACATGGCGGAGTGGCTGCTGCGCCGCTCGGGCAAGCTGACCTCCTCCGCGGCGGAGGTGGTGGCCTTCGTGCGCACCCGTCCCGGGCTGCCCGCGCCCGACATCCAGTTCCACATGGGAGCGCTCTACTACGAGCGCCACGGCGAGGAGGAGTTCGACGGCCATGCGGCCGTGATCGGCCCCGTCCTCGTCAGCCCCCGCAGCCGTGGCAAGGTGTGGCTGGCCTCCGCGGACCCGCGCGCCAAGCCCCGGATCCTCACCAACTCGCTGTCCGAGCCCGAGGACGTCGCCTCGCTCGTCGCCGGGATGGAGCTGGCGCGGGAGATCGCCCGGCAGGAGCCGCTGGCGAGCAAGATCGTCCGCGAGCTCAAGCCCGGAGCGGGCGCCACGGACCCGGCCGACCTGGAGGCCGATCTGCGCCGCCGCGTCGAGCTCATCTATCACCCGGTGGGTACGTGCCGCATGGGTCAGGACGAGCGCTCGGTCGTGGACTCGCATCTGCGGGTGCACGGCCTCGAGGGCCTGCGCGTCATCGATGCGTCGATCATGCCGATCATCCCGGGCGGCAACACGAACGCCCCCACGATCATGGTCGCCGAGCGGGCCGCGGACCTCATCCGGGGGCGGAGCGCGACGCCGGCGGCAGCGGGGGCGGCGCCAGTCGCGGCCTGAGAGGTTGTTGGCCTACCGGGGAGTGAACGCCGGGTCGTGCTCGTGCGCGGAGAAGAACCGGACCATCGCCCCCACGTAGTCCGGGAACCGCGGTGGCCGCAGGCCGTGGGCCGTCAGCAGCTCGACGGCACGCCGCGCGTCGAAGGTGACCCGATGGTTCAAGTAGGCGATGGACTCGCGGGGCGTCCCGCCCATGAGCTCGCGCATCGCGGGGACCCGGAGGGCGGCGGCCACGAGACCCGGCGGCACTCGCCCCCGCGGCGCGCGTCCCGCGTACTCCTCGGAGACTAGGCGCAGCAGCTCGTTGGTGCTCAGGGGGTCGGGATCGACGAGGTGGAGCGTCTCCCCCGTCGCGGCCGGATCCCTCGCCACCGCGGCCATCGCCGCAACCACGAAGTCGACGGGCACGACGTTGAAGGACGCGTCGGAGCGACCGAACTGGGCGATCGGGCGTCGGGCGCGGTGAGCGCGCGCGATCGCCCGGAGCAGGTAGTAGGGGCCGTCGAACTTCTCCGTCGCGCCGTCGCGGGAGTCGCCGACCACGATCGCCGGCCGCAGGATCGTCGTCGGCACTCGGTGCATCAGCTCCCGCACCCACACCTCGGCCTGGAACTTCGTCGACTCGTAGTGGTTCTTCCAGTCCTGGCCCATGACGAGCTCGTGCTCGTAGACGAGGCCGGTCCGCTGGCCCGCGACGTACGCCGTGCTCACGTAGGCCAGGCGCTCGAGGCCTTCGGCCGCGAGGCAGAGCTCGAGGACGTTGCCCGTGCCGTCGACGTTGACCCGCTGAGCAGTCTCCACCGGTACCGCGAGGTTGTAGAGCGCGGCGAGATGGAACACGAGGCGGACCTCCGCGCGCAGCCGATCCCAGTCCGCCGGTTCGAGGCCGAGCCGCCGGCGGCTGATGTCCCCCGGAAGCAGCTCGATCCGCTCGGGATCGAGGCGCTCGGCCGCACGCCGAGCCGCCTCGAGCGCCCGCGGCTCGACCAGCGCGACGATGCGCGCCTCCGGGTCGGTCTCGAGCAGGTGAGCGACCAGGCGGCGGCCGATGAACCCGGGAAAGCCGGTGAGGAGCGTGACGGCGATGGGCGGGACTGTACGGAGCCCGAGAGTTGGACGGCGGTCCGCGGGGAATCACCCGCGCGTGAGCGTCGCGATCGTCACGGGCTCGGACTCCGGCATCGGCCGGGCGGCCGCGGTTGCCCTCGCCGCTCGCGGGCTCGACGTCGGTCTCGCGTGGCACGAGGACGAGGCGGGTGCGCGAGCCACCGCCGAGGAGGTCTCCGCCCACGGCCGGCGCGCCGCGGCGCGCCGGCTCGACCTGACCCGGTTGCCGCAGGCGGGCGACGTGGTCGACGAGCTCACCGACGCGCTCGGCGGCCTCGACGTGCTCGTGAACAACGCCGGGACCGGTCACTCCACGCCGTTCCTCGCTGGAGCTCGACGACTGGCGACAAGTCATTGCCGTCGACCTCGAGGGGCCGTTCGTGTGCGCGCAGCGCGCGGCGCGGCGCATGGTCGCCGATGGGCGTCCGGGCCGCATCGTCAACGTCACCTCGGTGCACGAGCACGTGCCGCTGCGCGGCGCAGCGGCCTACTGCGCCGCCAAGGGCGGCCTCGGTCTGCTCACCAAGGTGATGTCGCTCGAGCTCGCCGAGCACGGCATCGCGGTCAACGCCGTCGCGCCGGGCGAGATCGCCACGCCGATGACGGGCGCCGAGGATGTGGATCCGGCGAGCGAGGCGCGGCCGGGGATACCCCTGGGGCGACCCGGGCGACGCGCGCGAGGTCGCGGCGGCGATCGCGTACCTCGCCTCGCCGGAGTCGAGCTATGTGACCGGCGCCTCGCTGGTGATCGACGGCGGCATGCTCCTCGTGGCCGCCGAGGCCAACCGCATGGCCTGAGCTCGGTTTGGCTCAGCGCCCGCGCCCGCGCCGGCGGCGCACGGCCCGGGCCGCGAGAGCGAGAGCCGGGGCGGCGAGGAGCGCCCGCGCCGGCCACGACCGCGGCGGCGAGGTCCGCGCCCGGCCCGCGCCGCCGCTAGCCGGAATGGCGAACTCCTCGGCGGCGAGGGTGTCGTGCGGCTCCGCGATCCCCGCTGCGTCGCTCGGCACCGCTCGTGCCTGCGCCGAGGCCGAGTGCGGGTCAGGGCCCGGGATCGCGAACTCGTCGGCGGCCAGGGTGTCGTGCGCCTCGGAGGAGCCCGTCGGGTCCACCGGAAGCGCGGCCGGAGAATGCGGGTCGGGCGCCGGGATCGCGAACGAATCGGCGGCCAGCGTGTCGTGCGGCTCTTCGATCCCGCTCGGGTCGACGGGAGGCTCGCGGTGTTGTTCGGAGGTCATGAGAGATGGGCCGCCCGGGGATCGAACCGCGGGTCTCCCGTACGAAGGGTACGGTGCTCTGCCACTGAGCTAGCGGCCCTCGCAGGAGAGGGCTACCGGTCGCTGGCGAGCGGCTGCTCCATCGCCTCGGTCTCCGGCGCCTTCACGTAGGGCTGCTCGGGCTCCTCGTGCTCCTCGTGGTAGGCGCTCTCGGCGTTGACCGCCCAGATGTCGTGATGAGTGCCGTCGACGAGGTTGTCCACGGCGCGCATCGCGCTCAGCATGGAGTGGTCTGAGTTGTTGTAGCGGTGCAGCCCGTTGCGCCCGACCTGCGTGAGGTTGCCGATGCCCTCCAGCCAGGCGCGGATCACGTCGACGCGCTCGGAGTAGTCCGCGTCGTACATCGGGTAGGCCTTGTGCACGCGCACCACGAAGCCGCGCTCGACACGGTCGGCGCGCGCAAGGCCGAGCTGCTCGAGCTCCCGCTTGGCGAGCTCGACGAGATCCTCGTCCTTCATGGTCCACAGCGAGTCGCCCTCGAAGGCGAAGAACTCGAGCCCGACGCTCGCCTTGTCGACCCCAGGAGGCACCATGTCGGGGCTCCAGGACTTGAAGTTCTGGATCCGGCCGACCGTGACTTCGGGCTCGTGGATGTAGATCCAGTTGTCGGGGAAGAGGTCCTGACCGTCGATCACCAGCGAGACGGTGAGGAAGTCGCGGTAGCGAAGTCCGCGCGCCGCAGCCTGCACGGCGGCGTCGGCGGCCGGCTGGGCGATGCCCACCGTGGTGCGCAGCGGCAACGAGGAGATGACGGCGCTCGGGCGCAGGGTCTCCTGCGGCGTCTCGACGCCGACGACCTGGCCGTTCTCGGTCTGGAGCGCAGTCACCGGAGCGTTCAGCCGCACCTCGCCCCCCAGCCCGGTGATGTCGGAGGCCATCTGCTCCCACATCTGCCCCGGGCCGAAGCGCGGGTACTTGAACGCGGAGATGAGCGACTTGATCTCATCGCCCTTGTTGCCGAAGAACGCCGACTTGGCGGCCGAGAAGAACGAGAGGCCCTTGATGCGCTGGGCCGCCCACTCGGCGCGGATCTCCGAGGTGGAGACGCCCCACACCTTCTCGGTGTAGGACTTGAAGAAGAGGTTGAAGAGCCGCTTGCCGAAGCGGTTGGAGACCCACTGCTCGAAGGTGTCCTCCGGACCCTTGGGCTTGAGCTGCGCCCAGAAGTAGGAGAGGGTCGCGCGCGTGAGCTCGACCGGACCGAGCTTCTTGATCACGTCCATGCCCTGGAGCGGGTAGTCGAGGAACTTCTTGTTCCAGTAGATGCGCGACTGGCGCGGGCGCAGCAGCCACTCCTCCCGCCCGCTCTTGGCGCTCGCGTGGGACATGATCTCGTCCCACAGCGCCTCCACCTCCTTGGCCTTGGTGAAGAAGCGGTGGCCACCGAGGTCGAAGCGGAAGCCGTCGCGCTCCTCGGTGCGCGCCAGGCCGCCAAGCTGGTTCTGGCTCTCGAGCACGATCACCGGCTTGCCGCGCTGGGCCAGCAGGTAGCCCGCGGTCAGCCCCGCGGGGCCGCCTCCGAGGACGACGACGGGACGCTCGTCGTCCTGGGAGGGGTGGTTTCCGTTCTCTGCGGGCATGGATTCTCGTCCTGGTCTCGTGGTCGGCGGAAGTGGGGCGAGCAGTCGGGTCAGGCGGTCTTCGTGTAGAGGACGGCGCTGTTGCCGACGGTCGAGGCCCCGTGGTAGAACTGCGGTGCGATCGCGCTGCGGCGAAGCGTGGGATCCGTCGCGAGGATCTGGCTCCACTGAGCCGAGCGCCGTCGGACGTACCGGGTCCACGGCGCGGTCCAGTTGTAGCTCCCCTCGGTCAGCGGGCGCACGAGCACCACGTGCTGGCCGGGCCGCAGGCTAGCAAGCAGACCTCCGAGCGCCTGGTGGGGGTTCGAGCGCTCGATGCGCGTGAGCGCGTCGGCCCAGTTCATGTAGCGAGGGTCGGCGACGACTCCACTGGTGTCGGCGTAGCGCAGGCCCGGCGGCATGTAGTAGTGGATCACCGGAGTCTGCTCGGGCTGCCCGGCGATCACCAGGTCGCCGGGGCGCAACTGCGGAGTCAGGTCGGCGGCGATGTCGTGGACGTTGCTCTTGTACTCGGGCGCGTAGGACTTCGGGTTGATCCAGAACACGCACAGGATCGCGAGGGCGACCAGGCCGAGCCGGTGGGCGCGGGCGAGCCCGAGCGCCGCGATGAGGAGGAGGGGGCCGACGATCGCCGCGAAGTAGCGGACGGTCCAGGCGGGGTTGACCTGGGAGAGCAGCCAGGCCACCGCCAGGGTCCCGACCGCGAGCGCGGCCAGCCCCTTCAGCAGCGCGATCTCGCGTGGCGAGCGCTTCTCGCTCAGGAGCGCGGCGATCCCCACTCCGGCGGCGAGCAGGAGCGCGACCCCCGCGCGGTCCCCGCCGAAGACGCCGCGCGCGATCTGGACGGGCGCCCCGAACCGCGGGGCGTGACCCCACGGGGCGCCGGTGTGCGCGGCCTGGAACAGGAGCGTCGGCAGCCAGGGAAGGAACAGCAGCGCGGCGCCGCCGAAGCCGAGGGCCACGTCCCGGAGGAACGCGCGCCGGTCCTCCACGGCCCGCCAGAGCGGGACCATCGTGGCGAGGGCGGCGAGCCCGAAGAAGAGCCCCCACCCGTGCGTGTAGAGCATGGCCGCCAGTCCGATGGCGACACCCGGCAGGTAGCGGCGGCGGCGAGCGACGTAGGCCTGCACGAGGCAGGTCGCGGTGAGCAGCCCGAGCAGGACCATGAGCGAGTACATGCGTGTCTCCTCGGCGTACTCGGTCAGGAACGGGTTGAGCGCGGCGAGCGTGGCGCCGATGAGCGCGGCGCGACGCCCGAAGAGCTTCCATGCCGCCCACAGCGTCGCCGGGATGGTGAGCAGAGAGAAGAGCAGCGAGAGCGCGTGCGTCGCCGCCTCCGTGCGGCCGAAGGCCGCCATCCAGAAGTGGAGCAGCACGTAGTAGAGCGGCGGCGAGCCGTCGTTGTGAAGCACTCCCGGGATCGCGCTCAGAGGGTGCGATGCGATGCCAACGGAGAGCCCCTCGTCCATCCACAACGACCCGCCGAGCACGCGCGTGCGCAGGACGAGGGAGCCGAGCACGAGCAGCGCCACGAAGAGCGCGGTCGGCGCCGGGCCGGTGAGCGGGATGCGCCGGAGCCGCGGGAGGGCGGGAGCGCGGCGGGCGGCTACGGTGGCCATCGCGCGGCGCAGGATATCGGGCCCAGTACAGGCGTTTCGTTAGCTCTGGGCGCAGACTCGGCTCAGGGCCCCGGGTGCAGCGAGCGCCCGGGGACGCAGTGGGCGAAGACGTGCCACGGGCCGCTGTCGGCGACGGGCTTGAACGCCGGCGGGGGGATGGGAACGGGATCCTCGCGTCGCGTCGTGCGGGCACTGAGCACCACGCCCGGGCGGGCTCCCGGCGCGGCGGGGTCGAAGGCGATCCCGATGCCCGGCGTCTTCAGGTACCAGGCGACCATCGGGATGAGGAACTTGCCCGCGTAGGGCTTGCCGCACGCGAGCACCGCCTCGGGGCCGCCCACGCGGTCGACCACTGCGACGAAGCGCTCGCGCACGATCCCCTGGTAGTGCAGGGCGACCTCGATCTTGTGCAGGAGCTGGAGCCGGCGGTAGGTCGAAGGCGCGAAGAATCCGACCACGAGCACCGCGGCGATGACGGTGGCGGCGGTCGCCCGCGCGGGACGGCCCGTGCGGCGCGCAAGCCATCCCCCCTGGGCGGCGAGCCACCCCCAGCCCACCCCGCCCAGGACGCTGAGCATGCCGCTGGCGGGGATGAGATAGCGGGGGTTGCCTGAGAAGTGCGCCTGGGTCAGCGCGGCGACGGTGACCAGCCACAGGCCGGCGTAGAGCGCGATCACCACCTCCAGCGACAGCCGGCGGGGGCGCCGGCGCACGGTCGCGACAAGCCCGACGAGGATCGCGATGACGGCGCCGACCTTCCCGGGGGTGAAGAGCACCGGCCGGGCGTTCTGGAGCACGGTGAGGGCCGGATGCTTGGAGTAGGCAGGGCTGTTCGGGTTGGGGTTGGAGGCTCGGCTGGCCGCCCGGAACAGGTTGCCCGAGCCCCACAGCTCCGGCCCGAGCCAGAGCAAGGGGAGCAGGGCGAACAGGCCGAAGACGAGCTTCCACGCGCCGCGGTCGCGCCACAGGAGCCAGAGCCCGTAGACGAACAGGAACGGCCAGGTCTCCGGGCGCAGGAGCGCGGCGAGGAATCCGAGCGTGAAGGCCTGCCGCGGGTGCCCGTCGACGTGACGCTCGATGGCGAGGAGCATGAAGGAGACGAGCATCCCCTCCGAGTTCCCGAGAGCCGTGTCGCGGACGAAGTTGCCGGTCGCGCAGACGGTGACGACGGCGAGGAAGCCCGCGAGCAGCGCGGTCTGGCGCGGCGTGAGGCGCACCGCCAGGCGGAAGACCATGAGCATGGCGAAGAAGCCGCCCGCCCGCGCGACGACGAGCCACAGGTCGGGCGCGGCGCGCCCGAACAGCGCGAAGACCGTGGTGAAGAGCACGGGGAGCGGCTTCCACGATGGTCCCTGAAGCGTGTTGAGGTCCAGGTGGAGGATCTCCCGTCCCCACGTCGCCCACGACCACGGGTCGTACGTCGGCGTGGAGGGCAGGAGCAGCGAGAGCGCGGCGACCGCGACGCATGCGGCGAGCATGACGGCCCCGTCCCGCCGAGTGAGCGGCCCGCTGAGCGCCCGAACGCGCGCCGGGAGCGAGCTCCACGTCATTCCGCGCGGGGTCGCGCCCGCGCTCGGTGCGGCGGGGACGGCGGTCGGCACCGGCGGGTCGGTCAGGCTGCGGCCCGAGCGGCGCGGAGGCGACTCAAGCCGCCGTAGCGCGCGAACAGGAGCACGAGCCCGGCGAGCGTGATCGGCACGAAGAGCACGAAGCGCAGGAGCAGGATGTAGGCCGCGAGCACGCCTCCGCCGACGGTGACGACGGACTTGACCGCCAGCCCGACCGCCACGTCGTAGGTGCCGATATAGCCGGGTGCGGCGGGCACGAGCGCGCACAGGTTCGAGAACGCGACGACCGAGAGGCCGCCGCGGACCCCGAGGTGCAGGGAGATCGACTCGGCGACGACCATGTAGACGCCGGCCTCGAGCGCCCAGATCGCCACGGTCAGGGCGAGGAGCACGGCGCCCCGCCCGCTCAGCAGCTGACGGCACGGCCGCAACAGGGGCTTCAGCGCCGCGGTCAGCCGAGCGGCCAGCGTCGCGGAGCGCAGGAGCGCCACCGCGGCCAGCACGCCCACCAGGGCCAGGGCACCGGCGATGAGCAGAAGCACGCGCCCGCTCGGAAGCGCGATGCTCGAGAGCAGGTTGAAGGCGGCGAAGAGGAGGATCACCCCGAGCGCGGCGGCGTCGAGGACGCGCTCGGCGAGCACCGTACCGAGGATCGTTCGCTTACTCGCGGGCGTGCGGGCCCCGAGCAAGAAGACGCGGAGCACCTCGCCGCCGCGCGCGGGGAGCACGTTGTTGCCCATGTAGCCGACGGGCACGAGCGCCCAGGAGTCACGGCGGTCGGCGTCCACGCCGGCGTCGTGCAGGATCTGGTGCCAGCGCTCGGCCCGGCCGAGCGTCGCCACCGCGTAGACGGCGATCGCGCCGACGAGCGCGAGCACCGCGCCGGTGGAGTCGGGAAGCTGCGGAGGCGGCTGCCCGGCGGCCCACCACACGACCGCGGCGAGCGGCAGGATCCACAGCAGGATGCGCAGCGGAAGAAGTCGTCGGGAGGCGAGCAGGCTCATTTGAAGGCGGAGACGGAAGGACGGCCCGCAGCGCGCAGCCGTTCGAGCGTCCCTCGCAGACCCATCATCGCTCGGGACCTCTGATTACCGCTGCAAATGTACCGGCGCATACGGCGCCGGCCTGTTCGCGCTGCGTTAGGACACCCTTCCCGACCGGGGGTCTCGGCTCAGGAGAGCCCGCTGCCCGCGAGGCAGGTCTCGACCTTCTTCAGCACGTCGTCGGGAGCTCCATTCGGATAGAGCAGGGCGTTGCCGATGACCTCCGCCCCCTCCGCCTGCCCGTGTAGCTGTGCCGCCTGCGCGTCGCCCGGCGTGGCGGCGAACACAATGCGGGGGCCCGCTCCCCGCGGCACGATCTGGATGCCGTCACGGCCGGCGTGGTGGGCACGAAGCCCGGCTTCTCGCAGGCAGCGCAGCGGACCGGTCACCGGGTTGTAGGGCTGCGAGGAGTACCGGCCGGGCCCGGCCGCATCCGGCGCAGCCGTGCTCTGGCCGCACGCCCCGAGCCCGGCGACGACCAGGACGAAGCTCGCGGTCAGGGCGGCGCGTCGCACGGCGGCAGAGGGTACCCGGGGGCGGGCGGCGCCCCTAGACTCCGAGCGGCCTTGGCGCCGCCCGTCTCCCATCTCGCCGGCGCCGCGGCGCGTATCTCGTGACGGCTACCCTCGCGCTCGCCGGCCCGGTCTCCGTCGCCGGAACGATCGCGCTCGCCGCGTGCGCCGCCGCCGCGCTGGCGTGGCCTTCGCCGCCAGGCCGGACGCTCGGCCGTGCGGGCGCACTCGTGCTCGCTCCCGCTCTGCTCGTGGCCGAGCTCGCGTCCTCCTCCCTGCTCGAGAGCCTCACCGGCTCCTCTGCGCTCCCCGCCGCGCTCGCCCTCGCCCTCACGCTCGCCGGGCTCGCGCTGCTCGCGCGCGTGCTCGCGCGCCATCCGGGCGCCCTGCCGCCGCTGGCCGTCATCGCGCTGCCATTTCGCATCCCCATCCACGCCGGGGGCACGACCGCGAACCTGCTCGTCCCGCTCTACATCGTGATCGCCGCGGGAACGCTCGCGGAGATCGTGCCGGCGCTCCGCTCGCGCTCGTCGGCTCCCGAGGCCGCGGCGTCGCGCACCGCGCCCCGGTGGCTCGAGCGGCTGCTCGCCGCCTCGGTCCTGCTCTACGCGCTGCAGGCCGCCTACTCGAGCGACGCGACCAAGGCGCTCCAGCAGGAGGTGTTCTTCTACGCGCCATTCGCGCTCCTCTTCGTGCTCCTCGCCCACCGGCGCTGGGACGCCCGACAGCTGGTCCACTGCCTGTACTCGCTCGTCGCCCTCGCCGTGCTCTTCGGTGCTCTCGGCCTGTACGAGTGGACCACGAAGACGCTGATCCTCAATCCCCGCCTGCTCGTCTCGAACGACTTCCACGCGTACTTCCGCGTGAACTCCTTCTTCTTCGACCCGAACGTCTACGGGCGCTTCCTGGCCGTCGTCATGCTCGCCGTGCTCGCGACGATGCTCTACACCGCTCGGCGCCGGGTGCTGATCGCGGGCGCGGTGCTGCTCGCCGCGCTGTGGGGCAGCCTCCTCCTCACCCTGTCGCAGTCGAGCCTCGCCGCCCTGCTCTTCGGTCTCGCGGTGCTCGCCGCCTTGCGCTGGAGTGCCCGCCGCACGCTGGCGGTCACCGGCGGCGTCGTCGCCGTGGTGGTCTTCGCCGCCCTCCTCTTCCCCTCGGCGCTGGGCGTCAGCCTGTCGAGCTCGCGCGCGCTGAACAACGCGACGAGCGGGAGGGTGCAGCTCGTCGAGGGCGGCCTGAGGCTCTTCGCCGCACGACCGCTCACGGGCTGGGGCTCGGCATCCTTCGCGCACGAGTACCGCCGGCGGGAGGGCGATGGCTCGGGGGCGCAGGCCGTCTCCGCCTCGCACACGATCCCCATCACCGTCGCCGCCGAGCAGGGGATCGTCGGTCTGGCCCTATACCTCGCGCTCGTCGCGGCGGCGGTCGCGCGCCTCGGGGGCGGCGCCGGACGCTCCGCCGGTCGCGCCGCGATCGCCGCTGCGTTCCTCGGCCTCCTCCTCCACACGCTGACCTACGCCGACTTCCTCGAGGATCCGTTGACCTGGGCGCTGCTCGGGGCCGGAGCCAGCCTGGCGGCCGCCGAGCGCGGCCGGCGCCCGAGCGAGGCGGCCTTGACCGTGTCCGGTTAGAGGACCGAGATCACCAGCGCGCCGAGCACCAGGCCGATCAGGATGAGCGCGCCAAGCAGGGCGCCCGCCATGACCCCAGCGACGGCGGAGAGGCCGACCACCACGAGCACCGCGACCATGAAGGCCACGGCCGCCCCGGTACGCGATGAGCGGCGCGAGGGCACGACGGGTGAGGCTACCGGCGAGCCGGACGGCGCGGGGTGACGATGAGGACCACGGTCCACGGCGCGAACACCGCGAGCACCCGCCGGGACGCCGGCGCTCGCCCAAGCCGCGGCGGAGGGCCGCTGTAGCGGCTGTAGCTCGCCGCGAACACCACTGAGCGCCCTTCCCGCGCATGGTCGCTCACATCTCGGAGGGGCACGCCGAGCTCCCACGCGAGCGTGGTCTCGAGTGGGCCGTTGATGACGGGGCGGCCGAGCGCACGTAACCGAGCGCGACCGCCCGCCCCTCGGATGGCCTCCTCCAGCGCCGCGACGATCGGTCGTCCGCCGGATCCGGCGCGCGCGTCGGCCACCGCCGCGTGCAGGCTCCTCAGCTCGAACGGCGCCGCCGCGGCGGCGAGCGCTATCGCGACCGCGACCACCGCCGCGCGTGGGCGCACCGCGCGCAGCACCCAGCTCGCGCCCGCTCCCGCCAGCACGCAGGCGAGGGCGGTCGCGGGCAGCGCGAAGCGACCCAGCCCGGCGTAGCCCACGAGGGTCATCGCGGCCACGAGCGCGATCCAGGCGAGCGAGCCCGCGGCGAGCGCGAGCGGAAGCACCGTCCGCCGCCGCACGGCGAACCCGACGGCGGTCAGAGCCGCGAGCCACACGGGCAGCGAGAGCACCGAGCCGATGCGCCCCAGCGCGTCGAGCACGGGAGAGGAAGAGCTCTGGGCGGCGCGCGCCTCGGCGCCGGCCTTGGCCAGCCGGCTGCCGGTGAACGGGTCGCCGGTGCTGTACCAGTCGGGTCCGAACCACAGGACCGGGACCACGAGGAGCACGAGCGCCACGAGCCAGCGCGGCGCGGCGCGGCGGTGCCACGCCCACACGGCGTAGAGTCCCAGGAACGGCCAGGCCTCGGGCCGGACGAGCGCGGCCGCCAGCCCGAGCCCGAGAGCCACTCGGTGGCGTCCGGCGAGGTGGCGCTCGACCGCCCAGAGCACCGCCGCGACGAGGAGCGGCTCGGCCTCCCCCCAGGCGAGGTCGAGCGGCCAGCTCTGCACGAGCGCCAGGAGCACGACGGCCAGCACCCCCGCCCCCACCCCCGCGATGCGCCGTCCCAGTCGGAAGGCGGCCGCCAGCGCGAGCAGGCCCCCCGCGCGCACGACGAGGAGCCACAGCGCGGGCGCTGCCGAGCCCAGGGGGGCGAACAGCGCGGTGAAGAGCACGGGACCGGGTTTCCACGCCGGGCCGCCGACGGTGTGGAGCTCGAGCCCAGGGTCGACGACCTCGCGCCCCCAGACGAGCCAGCCCCAGGCGTCGTAGTGCGGCCGCGCCGAGAGCAGCAGGGAGAGGCCCGCGAGCGCGACGCAGCCGAGGGGCAGGGCCGCGTCCGCCGCCCGCCGGAGCCGCACTCGTCCTACGCGGCCGCCGCCGGCCGGCCGCGCCCGCGCCAGCGCTCGAACGCGACGCTCGCCCCGAGCCCGGCCAGGAGCAGCAGGAAGGGGTCGACGGGCGCCCGGAACCGCGGCGCCTCCCCGATGACGAAGACGGCGGAGACGAGCAGGAGCGCGGGCGCGATCCACAGCGCGAGTGGCGCCCGGCGGGCCGCGCGGCTCGCCGCCCCGACCAGGGCCAGCACCAGCGCGATCCAGAAGGCGATCGCCGCCACCACTCCCCAGCCGACCGACACGTCGATGGTGCGCGCGCCGAGCGCCCACCGATGGGTGCCCGCGAGGTGGAGGAGCTGGCGCGCGTTGAACCAGCCCACCCGGGCGACGTAGCCGGGATGGCGGAGGACGAAGTGGAAGGCCTTCTTGCGCAGGTTGCGGTCGAGCTCGGCCCCGCTGTGCGCGCGACGGATCAGGTAGCGGTACTCCGTGCGGCGCACGAGGGTCCAGGCGCCGGAGTCGCGGGGGTCCGAGCGCGAGAGGCGGTTGTAGGTGCCGGCGAGGGTCCCCCCCGCCTCCGTGCTCACCGGGATGAAGGCGTGGATCTCGACGGCGTTGCGGATGGTCCACGGCGCCACCACCGCCACCGCGACCACCACCGCGGCCAGGGGCCGCAGCAGCGACGCCGGGCGCCCGCGCGGCCGGCCGGTCCACACGAGCAGCGCGACCGGAAGGAGGAGGAGCGGCCCGTTGAACCGCGTGAGCGAGGCCAGCCCGACGAAGAGACCGGCGAGGAGCGTCCACCGCCATCCGCTCGCGCGGCGGCGCTGGGCCAGGGCGGTGGCGAGCGCGGCGAGCTCGAAGAGGATGAACAGGGTCTCGGAGAGCAGCGAGGAGCCCAAGAGGCCGAGCGGAACGTAGAGCGCGGCGAGCCCCGTCGCCCATAGCGACGCGGGCCGACCCCAGAGCTGCAGCGCGATCAGCCCGATCAGGGCGACGACGCCCGCCCCGATCACTGCAAGGACGATCCGCGCGGGGGTCACGTGGCGGCCGAAGACCGCGTAGACCCCGCCCAGCACGTAGGGCCAGCCCGGCGGCCGATAGGCTGCGGGAGTGACGATGGGCCGCTCGCCGATCGGCTCGAGGCGGTCGCTCGGGTAGCCGTTGCCGCGAGCGACGGAGCCCGCGATGCGGTCGTAGTCGCGGTCGTCGTGGAGCGGTGTGTAGTTCGGGGTGGCGAGCACCAACGCGACCCGCAGTACCAGGGCGAGGAGGACGAGCGCCCAGAACACGGTGCGGAAGCGGCGGCGGCCGAGGCCCGAGCGCTTGGCCTGCGCCGCCGGGGCCGGGGGCGCCGCCACGGGCGCGCGCTCGGTCTCCAACACGGCTCGCAATCTAGTCGGCCCCTGCCTCGGCCGTCCGCCGACGCGCGCTCGCTTCTCCGAGTCCTAACGCGACCCGAACGGCGTCGAGGGTTCGCTCGGTGCACAGACCGGGAACAGGACTGACGCGCACCCGCATAGCGCTCCGCACGCCTGCCATGCCCTGCTCCACCTCCACCTCGTCACGCACCGCCGCGGTGCGCCTGGCCCTCGTCGCCGGTCCCGACGCCCCTGGTCGCGCTCGCGCAGCGGTCGCCGAACTGGGCTCGTCGCTCGACGCGCGCGAGCGCCACGCCCTCGAGCTGGTGGCCTCCGAACTCGTGACGAACTCGGTGCGCCATTCGGGCGCCCAGCCGGGACAGGAGCTCGAGCTCGCCGTACAGGCCGAGCCTCGCGTCGTGCGGCTCGCGGTGCACGATCCCGGCGCGGGCTTCGACCTCGAGTTCCGCTCCCCCACGCGCGGACGCATCGGCGGCTGGGGTCTCGCCCTCGTCGCCGAGCTCGTGGACCGCTGGTGGGTGGAGTCGGGACCTCCCACGCGCGTCGTCTGCGAGCTCGACCGCTGAGCCCGAGAAGCGGCTGCTCAGACGTCCGACGCGTCGTCGACGAGCAGGAGCTTCGCGTCGAGGCCCGTGAGCTTGATGACCCGCTGAACCGCCTCGGGGCCGCGGACGATCGCCAGCCGCCGGCCTTGCTGGTGCGCCCGGGCGTCGGCGGCGACGAGCAGGCGCAGCCCGGTCGAGTCCATGAACGTGAGGCCGGCGAGGTCGATCACGACCGTGCCGCTGCCGGCGTGCTCCTCGGCCTGGTGGAGCTCCTCCTCGGCTCGTGGGGCCGTGGCGATGTCGAGCTCCCCCGCGAGGCGAACCCGAACGGAGTCTCCGTTGCGATCGGTCGAGATCGAGAACGAGGTCATGAGGGCGCGGATCCTAACGGTCGCGACGCGGCTCGCGAACCATCGACTCACGACCCTCGCGCTACACTCGCTTATGTCGAGTAAGCAACTACAGAAAGCGCAGTTATGAGCCGACTGCTTCTCATCCCCCTCGACGACTCCGTCGTCTTCCCCCACATGACGCTCTCGCTCGCAGTGCAGACGGGCGAGGAGGAGCGCGTGCTCCTCGTTCCTCGCCACGGGCAGGACTTCGCCGGTGTGGGGACGGTGGCTGACGTCGTGGAGCACGTGCGCCTACCCGGCGGCGGCCGTGCGGTCGTGCTCTCCGGATTACACCGCGCCACCGCTGGCGCCGCCCAGACCGCGCCGGACGGCGAGCTCTACGTCGAGGTCGAGGAGCATCCGGACGAAGTCCCGGTCGACGGACGCACGCGCGAGCTCGAGCGTGAGTACCGCGCCGTGATCGAGGAGCTTCTCGAGCTGCGCGGAGACGACGGCCGCGTCTCGGCCTTCGTGCGCTCCATCACCGAGCCCGGCGCCCTGGCCGACACCTCGGGCTACTCGCCCGACCTCTCCTTCGCCCAGAAGGTCGAGCTGCTCGAGACCCTTCCCGTCACCGACCGGCTCGAGCTCGCCCTCGGCTTCCAGCGCGAGCGTCTGGCCGAGCTGCAGGTGCGCCGGCGCATCCACGACGACGTGCAGTCGGGCGCCGAGAAGCAGCAGCGCGACTACTTCCTGCGCAAGCAGATGGACTCGATCCGCAAGGAGCTCGGAGACGACGACGGCTCCGTCGTCGACGAGTACCGCACGAAGATCGAGAACGCCGGCATGCCCGACCACGTGCGCGAGCAGGCCGATAAGGAGCTCGCGCGGTTCGAGCGCATGGGCGAGCAGTCGGGCGAGTCGAGCATGATCCGCACCTACCTCGACTGGCTCGTGAGCGTGCCGTGGTCGGAGCGCTCGGAGGAGAAGCTCGACCCGGTCGCCGCCCGTGAGGTGCTCGACGCCGACCACGCCGGGCTCGAGGACGTCAAGGAGCGCATCACCGAGTACCTCGCGGTGCGCAAGCTCCGCCAGGACCGCGGCATCGTGGAGGACCGGCGCTCAGGGGCGATCCTCACGCTCATCGGCCCCCCGGGGACCGGCAAGACCTCCATCGGCGAGTCGATCGCCCGCGCCACCGGCCGGGAGTTCGTGCGCATGTCGCTGGGCGGCGTGCGCGACGAGGCCGAGATCCGCGGCCACCGGCGCACCTACATCGGCGCGCTGCCGGGCCGGCTCGTGCGCGCTCTGCGCGACGCGGGGACGATGAACCCGGTGATCATGCTCGACGAGGTCGACAAGGTCGGGGCCGACTGGCGCGGAGATCCGAGTGCCGCGCTCCTCGAGGTGCTCGACCCGGCGCAGAACCACTCCTTCCGGGACCACTACCTCGACCTGGAGCTCGATCTGTCGGGCGTGCTCTTCATCGCGACCGCGAACCTGGCCGACACGATCCCCGGTCCCCTGCTCGACCGCATGGAGGTCATCCGCTTCGACGGCTACACCGTCGAGGAGAAGACCGCGATCGCGCGTAACTACCTGTGGCCGCGCCAGCTCGAGCGCAACGGCCTTCGAGCCGAGGAGGTCACGGTGAGCGACGAGCTCCTGCGCACCGTGGTCACCGAGTACACGCGCGAGGCGGGCGTGCGCCAGCTCGAGCGAGAGCTCGGAACGGTGCTGCGCAAGACCGCGACGCGGATCGCGTCGGCGGCCACCGCCGGCGGAGCCGGTGGTCGGATCGAGGCCCCCGTCGTGCTCGACCTAGAGGTCGTCCGCGACGCCCTCGGACGCCAGAAGTTCTTCCAGGAGGCGGCGGTGCGCACGGCGGTGCCGGGCGTGGCGACCGGCCTGGCGGTCACCGGCACGGGCGGCGACGTCCTGTTCGTCGAGGCCACGGGCATGAAGGGCGCCCGTGACCTCACCCTCACCGGCCAGCTCGGCGACGTGATGAAGGAGTCGGCGCGGATCGCCCTCTCCTACGTGCGCGGCCACGCCGACGCCCTCGGCATCGCCGGGGACGCGTTCGAGGAGCAGGAGTTCCACGTCCACGTGCCGGCGGGAGCGATCCCCAAGGACGGACCGAGCGCGGGCGTGACCATGGTGACCGCGCTGGCCTCGCTCCTGAGCGGCCGACCGGTGAAGCACACGGTGGGGATGACCGGCGAGGTCACCCTCCAGGGACGGGTACTGCCCATCGGCGGGCTCAAGCAGAAGGTGCTGGCCGCGCACGCGGCGGGGCTCACCGACGTGATCCTGCCTGAGCGTAACCGCGGGGACCTCGACGACGTGCCGGAGGACGTGCGCGAGCAGATGGGCTTTCACCCGGTGATGACCGTCGACGAGGCGCTCGCCGTGGCGCTCGAGCCGGCGCGGGAGATCGTGGCGAGCTAGCCCGTGAAGCTGCCGTGCGCCGGGTCGAACGTGTCGCTCGCGACCACGACCCGGCTGCGGCTCGCCGAGCCGTGGAGCGGTCCCACGCGCACGCTGAGGCGTACCTCGGCGCCGGCGTGCGGGGAAGCGGGGTTGGTCATCTTCATCTCCGGTGGGTCCTGGGACGGTTCGTGCCTCGCGACGGGGCCACAGTACCTCAACGCATCACTCGACACACCGCTTTCATGGCGTGCCCCGACGCCGCGAGGAGCTACTTGACCTTGCTCTGCAGGTCGCTGATCTCGGACTGGATCTGCACGTTGTCGCCCTGGAGCGCCTGCAGGGCCGACTGGGCCTTGGCCTGGTCGGAGGTCCGCACGGCGTCCTGCACCTGACCGATGTCGGTGGCTCCCTTGTGCAGCGTCCCCACCAGCGCGTCATGCGCCGTCTTGGCGACCGCGGGCGGCGCCAACCGGCCGAGCTGGGTGGCGAGCTTGTCGAACTCGGTTCGGAACTCGCCGAGGCCGGCGACCTTGCCGCCCGAGTCGCTCGTCCCCTGGATCTTGCCGCGCGAGCCCTCGACCGAGGCCTTGAACTGCTGCGCGTAGGCGTTCAGCTTCTGGCCGTACTCGGCCTTGCCGAGAGGCTTCTGGCTCTGGCCACCACATCCGAGGAGGAGCAGGACGGCGAGGCCCGCGATGACGATGTCGAGGCGCCGGATCATCGGCGGCGAACCTAGCGGAACGGGCGGCATCCACACGGTTGACGTGCGCTCGGAGGGGTAGCTTGCCTCCATGACCGCGATCACCTCCTCCCAAGAGCAAAAGGTCCTCGACCAGGTCGACACCGGCCTCCTCATCGGGGGTGAGTGGCGCGAAGCGACCGGCGGTGCCACGCTGTCCGTCGAGGATCCCTCGACCACCGAAGCGCTCGTCGAGGTCGCGGACGCCACGGCGGAGGACGCCTCCGCCGCCTTGGGCGCCGCGGCCGACGCCCAGGTCGAGTGGGCCGCCCATCCGCCGCGCGAGCGCGGCGAGATCCTGCGTCGCGCCTTCGAGGCGATCACCGCCCGGGTCGACGAGCTCGCGCTGCTCATGACGCTCGAGATGGGCAAGACGCTGACCGAATCCAAGGCCGAGATCTCCTACGGCGCGGAGTTCTTCCGCTGGTTCTCCGAGGAGGCGGTGCGGATCGACGGCCGCTACGCGGTCAACGCCAACGGGCAGGGCCGCACGCTGGTGATGCGCCAGCCCGTCGGCCCGTGCGTCCTCATCACCCCGTGGAACTTCCCGCTCGCGATGGGCACCCGCAAGATCGGCCCGGCCATCGCCGCCGGCTGCACCATGGTCATCAAGCCCGCGCGGCAGACGCCGCTCTCGATGCTTGCCCTCGCGCGCATCCTCCAGGAGGCCGGACTGCCCGACGGCGTCCTCAACGTGGTCACGAGCTCCTCCTCCGGCGAGGTGATGGCTCCGCTGATCGAGGATCCGCGCACGCGCAAGCTGTCCTTCACCGGCTCCACCGAGGTGGGTCGCAAGCTGATCGAGCAGTCGGCGCAGAACATCCTCAAGGTCTCGATGGAGCTCGGCGGCAACGCGCCGTTCCTGGTCTTCGACGACGCCGACGTCGACGCCGCCGTGGAGGGTGCGCTGATCGCCAAGATGCGCAACGTGGGCGAGGCGTGCACCGCGGCAAACCGCTTCCACGTCGCCGGCCGGGTGGCTGATGAGTTCACCGAGAAGCTGGCCCGGCAGCTGGGAGAGATGAAGGTCGGCCGGGGCACCGAGGAGGGCGTCGAGGTCGGACCGCTCATCGACTCCGACCAGCGCGAGAAGGTGGCCGACCTCGTCAAGGACGCGCTCGGCAAGGGCGCGACCGCAGTCGTCGGCGGCGAGGCCGCGGACGGCGCCGGCTACTTCTACAAGCCGACCGTGCTCAGCGACGTCGCCGACGACTCCGAGATCCTGCGGGAGGAGGTCTTCGGACCGGTCGCCCCCGTCGCCTCGTTCTCCGACGAGGAGGAGGCCGTGGCCGCCGCCAACCGCACGGAGTACGGCCTCGTCGCCTACGTCTACACGCGGGACCTCAAGCGCGCCCTGCGGGTCTGCGAAGGGCTCGAGACGGGGATGGTCGGCCTCAACCAGGGCATGGTCTCCAACGCCGCCGCACCGTTCGGCGGCGTCAAGCAGTCGGGCTTCGGCCGCGAGGGCGGCCAAGAGGGAATCAACGAGTACCTCGAGACGAAGTACGTGGCGATCAACCTCTGAGGGGGATAGGCGTTAGGGCCGGTTCAAACCGAACACGCCACCCTTTTCAGCGGGGCACGCGGCGCGGGGTGGTGGCTCGGGTCGAAGCGACGTGCGCGTCCGATATACCCCTCACATGCCTTTCCACGTGTCGATCTGGCCAGCCAGCACGCGACAGCAAATGCACCACGAGCTGTATGCCTTCAACTTGAACGAGCACGTGTTGCGCACGCGATTCATTGATCCGTACGAGCTAGGCCAGCCGATCACCTGGTTGGGCCGAACCCTCCCGGCCGGCGACATCGAGCATCTCCATGTGCGCGAGACCGAGGAGCCCATAGATGAGGACTCCGTGAGGAGTGCGTACCGCGAGTTCGAGGCGTTTGAGTCCGGAACCGACGTCACCAACGATTGGATTGTGACCGCCCCTGGAGGCCGTCAATCGCAGGCGCCGCCGGGGGATGAAGCCCCGGGTCGGGTGCTAGAGCTCTGTCGTCGTTTCGGCTCGGTCGTCCGTCAGCTGCAGCCGTATCGGTCCTGGCTTCCGTCGGCCGCGTCGGCGCCTTTTCAGAGCAGAGGATGATCGGGAACACGCTCGAGCTGCTAGAGCATGTGGCTCACAGGTACGGCTAACGACGCGCCCCGTTGTTGCCTCGTTGAGGCAATTTCCCCTATTAGGTCGAGAAGCGAGCGTGGAGCGAATCGTCGGGCTGATCCGGGCGGCGTTCGGCTAGGACTGTGTAGCCCAGCGGCAGCGTGCGTCGACGATCCAGCCGATCAAGGTGCGCGACCCCGCGGCCCGCTGAGAGGAGCCCCCTGGCGACACCTCGGCGAAGAACGTCCCGCCCCTTCTCACCCGCCCCGATCGCGAAGGCGCAGCTCTGTGCCATCATTCCCAAAGCACTAAAGTATCCACCGCGAGACCGGATAGTATTCACGTCGAAGCCGCTGCCGTCAAGAAGACGATGAAGCCCGTACGGCGTGAAACGAAGGTAATCGTGAGGCTCCTCGTGCAAGGGCCAAATGAACGGTACGGTGACGGCAAGACGTCCACGCCCGCTCAGCACTCGGCGAAGTTCTCTCGTGACCGCAGCTGGATCGGCCACGTGCTCCAACACCTCGGTACAAAGCACTGCTTGGAAGCTACCGTCTGCCACAGGCAAGGCGTCGAGCGACGCGAGGATGTCCGCCGCCCTGCCGCCCGCGTGCTCGGACTGCGGCCAGTCAGCTGTGACGTAAGTGCAGTGAGTGAACAGCTCACGGTAAGGGGCGTTCCCTGCCCCGGCGTCAAGAACTCGAGTGCCGGCATCGAGGGTCCGCGCAAAATCGAGCACGAAGTGAAAGATAGGGCGCCGAACGAGAGGCAGCTCGTCCACAAAGGCCAGCAGCTCACGCGACGGGGCCTGACACGCGCGATTCTCAGGGCTTCCGGAGATGTGAGTAGCGCCCTTAGACAGCATGCTGGTCACGTCCAGAGGACATGGCGGACTCAGGGCCTAATCATTCGCGCGCGCAAGTTCTGTATCGCATCGAGCAACTCGCCGGGGACGCCGCCCACAGCATGAAGGAGTCCCGCATATATGAGCAGGGCGATACTACCCCCAAACACTGCGGCTGGGAGTGGACCTACTGCGCCTCGAAGAAGGGGATCGAGCGCGAGCGGGACGAGCGCCATGCCGGCTGCCGGCACGAGGAGTCGGCGTAGGCCTCGCGGACGCGGTGCCGCCGCGATTCCGCGGTAGAGGAGGACGACGGAAACCAAACCACATGCCTCGGTAATGACGAACGCCGCCGCGGCCCCGTAGACGCCGAGGACAGGAATCAGCGCGAGATTCAGCACCACGTTCAGCACGAGGACGATACCGGAGTAGCGCAGCAAGCGCTTCTGGAAGTTGAGCGCCACGAGCGCGTTGGCAAAAAGGGAGGTGAAGTACCAGCAACCTACACCGAGCATGAGAAGCTGAAGCACCAGGACGGAAGGACCAAAGTCGCGTCCCCCCAATACATCCACCACGTCGGCGGCGAAGCCCGCTCCGACAATAACGAGCGGAACGACGACTACCTGCATCGAGTCTTGTGTCTTCTGCATGATCTCGGCGAGCCGCTCACTGTCACGCTGCAGGCGAGAAATTGCAGGAAAGAGTGTTAGCATGAGGTACTGAGGCAGTATGAGCAGAACTTCGACCACCTTGAACGCCACTCCGTAGAGAGCGACATCGCGGTGAGGGCGCAGGAGAGAAAGCAGGACGCCATCTGCTCTAAGGTAGACAACGCCAAGGATGAGCACACCAGCTGAAGGAACTGCCCAGCGGATTAGATCCCGCCAGCGGCCATAATCGAACGCCAGCGATAGCCGACCCGTGCGCCCTGTTACCGCTAAGAGAATGAGCGGGTTCACGATCGCGACAACCGCATAGCTGGCGGCGACAGCGCCGAAGCCTAGATCTTGCGCTGCCGCGAAGAGGACGCAGGCGAGCGAAGCTAGGCTTCCCAGCGCCGCCGCACCCATGGTCCACCAAGCGCGCTGACAAGCTATTAGATGGGCTCCCATCGCCCCAGTCGGCGCGGAAGCGACGAGGTGGACGAGGAGAATCGCCACTCCGATGCGGACGAGGCGATCATTGGTACCCGAGTAGATAACTTGCACTGATCCGAAGGCCACGACTAATATCACCGCGGAGAGCACCAGCCCAAGTGTGAACACGTTTGCGACTATCTCGCGCTCCTCTTCGGGGTGCTTGGCGATCTCTCTGGCAGCAATGATGTAAAGGCCCGCATCGGTCAACACCGACGCGAGCGAGATGTAGAGCGTCGCGATCGTCAGGCTGCCGTAGGCGGAGGCGCCCAGGTACCGCGTGCTCACCGCTACCCCCACCAGCCCGGCGGCCGCACTGGTGATGCGGCTGATGACCAGAAGCGGTGCGTTGACCGCCACCCGCTCAGAAAGGCTCACGGCATCACGCTGGCCCCAGATCCGCCGGCGAGGCGCTCGTGCAACGCCCTGAGCGGCTCGCCCACGATCGACCAATCGTGAGCCGCTTCGCCAGTGCGCGGGCGCTCGCGGCGAGGGCGCATGCCAGCGCGTCATCTCGACAGACCCGCACCACCTGCGCGGCCACCTCGCGGAGAGTAGCTCCGAGCGACACGTGCTCTAGCTCCGGGTCGAGCGCGGCTTCACCGCGCAGTATCGAGTAGAGCCGCTGAATGGTGGTGGTGACCATGTTGGCTGCTGGTCGATCTGGTTCGAGCGAAGCAGCTGGCCGTTGTAAAGCTCGCCGAGCTTACGTCTGTCATCCGGGGTCACGTAGTTCGTGAACTCGCGCAGCGCCTGCTCGCCAAGGCTGATCCGGTCAACCATGAACAGACCACGTTTGGCCCCACCGTAGCGAAGCAGCCGATAGGACTCGGGTCCCGGAAGGATCGTCTGTTCCCGCTCCAACGGCCTGCGCGGCAGCAGGTTGCGGAGGCGGTTCGAGGCCAGCGACTGTTCCAACGCCTTGATCGCCGCGATCTGGTTTTTACGCCAGGCCTTCCTCGATCAGCGGAGGCACGCGCAACTTCTGCCGCATCGTCTCACCGGGCTTAGCGATCTCGATCAGCGTCTGCGGCCGATGAAAATGGAAGACCTCACGCGGGGCGTAGTCCGGGTCGAGCCGGTTGGCGAAATAGGTCTCCTTGCCCGTCGAGAGGTAATGGAATGGCAGCGGCAACCGTCACGACGTCAGTCCCTTCTTCTGAGCCGTCTGGGAGAACCCCTCGGTGTAGCGATCTGACTGAGTCTCGACACCAAGCAGTGGCGTTCCGTCCTTCTTCACTCAATCGTCGTCATCGCCTTACGGTCGCCGTCCGTAGAGGAGGTAGTCAGTTGGGCCGGTCGCGGTCGGGAACTCGCGGACGGCAACCCCGCGACCAGCCGAGAGATCCATCTCTCGGAAGTCCTGCACTACCCAACCGGCAGCGTCCAGCTCGCGGTCGATTTCGACACGCGCTTTCTGCTCCAGGGTCAGGCCGCCAGTCATCTGGTCGACGGTATACGGAACCGCCTGCCGTTACTTGCTGGAGGCGGACCGCGGGGGGTATCCACCTAGTTGGTACTGCCGAAGAACTGCGATGGGGTCGGTGGCGGGCAGCGTCCCGATGTTCTCTAGTTGCCCGCGCGCGTACAGCACGGCGACGGCGACGTAGGTGCGAATCTGAGCCTGCTCAGGCCGTGACGGGTTCTCGCGGGCGAGGGCTTTGCTAACAGCGCCGACGCTGTGTCCGGTACGTCGGTGGGTCTCACGGACGCCTAGATCGCGGAGCACCGGCACAGCGAGCGGCACGAAGACTCGGTCGTAGTAGTCGTCGTACTGGTTGACGATTTCGTCGATGTCTTCGATGAGCCCCGACTGGGCGTCTTCGAGTCGGTTGGATTCCTTGCCGATGTGGGTGAGGGTCTTGATGAGGACGCGTCGGCGGTTGAGCAGGCCGCGGGTGCCGGCGCGACAGGGTTCGCCGGTCGAGTCGGCGCTCTTGGCTTCCTCGTTGGTGAGGTAGCCGGCGAGAACGTCGCGGTAGCTTCGCGGCCTCACGATCCCGGGTCTGACGCGTCCGTGGGAGGGCTCGAGGGTGAGTCGGTATTCGCGGCCGGAGTATCGGTTCCACCAGGGCGTCTGAAGCCAGCGGGTGGCGTCGCGCTCGTAGGGGGCGACGAGCACCATCCGCTGATCTTCGAGTGATCGCTCGCCTCGCGGGACGAAGGCGGTGTTCATGAAGTTGAACGGCTTGATCTGTTCGGAGTAGGGCTTGCCGTCGTTCATGGTCGCGAACAGGTCTCGAAGGAGTGGGCTTGAGACGTTCGATCGGGCGATCGCGGGTCGTCCGAGCCACTCAGGGCCATCGGTGGGGAGGGCGTCGTCGGCGCGAAGCAGAATTTGCCACGCCTCGCCGATCCAGTCGCGGGACGTTGACTCGGGGTCGGTCGGGTTGAGTAGGTGTCCGAGTCCGTGTTCTGAGGACTTGAGGAGTTCCGCCGGGGACCGTTGGTTGTCGCCAAGGTCGGGTTCGGTGTCGACTTCGCTCCAGCCGCGCAGCGTGGCAGCGCCGTCGTGCGGGCGGTTGTAGAGGACGTAGCGTTTGGCGCTGATGCCGTAGCACCAGAGCTCCCGACGTTCTCCGTTGTCGAAGTTCTCGTCTTCGAGTTCGAGCAGGTCGTCTTTGACGATGTCGGGGTTGTAGGGCTTGAGGGCTTCGAAGCGGGCGCGGATCGCATCGACGGCATCCCAGGAGAGAGCGCGGATCGCCTCGTCGCCCGCCGGAGTTCGCGAGCTTCCACCGGGGCATGGGACGAGACCGCCGGTTTGGGTGGCGACGATGGCCATCGAGTCGGTGTCGCAGAACGCGTACGTCCCACTGGCGTCTGTGACGAGGCGCTCGAGCAGCGCCAGCAGGAGGCGGGCACCGCCAGTGATAGCCGCAGCGAGCGGTGGAAAGGTGAACTCGCCCGGATCTTCCGGTGATTCCACCAAGTGCTCGTACGGCTCGTCGGTCCGGCCGAAGACCGCGACCTTGTCTTTGCGTGAGCCGGGGAGGTCGTGGCGGATCATCTGGGCGTATATCCCGTACGAGGTGGAGTTCGCGAGGACCTTGAGGCCCTTGGCTCGCCACTCGCGCTCTTCCTCGGGTAGATCCGTCTGCGCTTCGATGACGCGGCGTTCTTCGACGACCGCTCTGAAGAAGTCGCGCGAGGTCGGGTCGATGCTGGTGGTGCCGAGCAGGTCAACCGCCCGCAGCCCGTGAGCTATCTGGTCGCTCGGGGTGAGACGGATCGCTCGGCGCACGCGCGGCGCCTTGCCGGTGAGGAGCTTCGACGCGGCGAGGTCGGCGGTCGTAAACCACATCGGCTCGTCGGTGTTGAGGGTGTTGAGGCCGATCTGCCAGGCAAGAGTGTGCCCGTACCGGGCCCGCACGGGCACCACGTCCTCGTCGGGAATGATTTCTGCGATCCCCATCAGACCTGGCCACTCGGCCGGGTCGAAACACGTGTCGACGTCGAAGCGATCGAGTAGGTCTTGCACGTCGTGGCTTGCGTCGTAGTTCACCGAGATGCGATCGGTGATGAGGAACCGCCAGAGCTCCATCAGCGAGCAGACGGTCGGGTACATGGAGAGGAAGTCGCAGTAAGCGACGGGGACGGGAGTGCGACGGATGCGGCATTCGGCACGACCGCCGTAGTAGCTCGACATCGCCCAGCCCATGAGCCGCGGGTCAAACCGTTGCCGGCGGAGGATCGGTCGGATCCCCATCGCCTTCAAATACCCCTTGCCGATCGTCGCCGGCGAGAACGCCCGCGTCGCAGACAGGGAGATCGGGTGCTTGAGGAACTCCCGGGTCGTTGCCTCGCACAGGCGCGTCGTCGCCTCGACATCCTCCCGGCAGTACTGGACGTAGTCAGGCGTGATCTGCCCATGGGTCGCTGGACGCTTCTCGAAGGTGACTCCGAACGCTTTGCAGGCGCTCTCGAGAGAATGGCTCTTGTCCGTGAGCGCGAAGACAAGCGTGCGCAGATCAAGGAACTCTCCGCGAAACACCGAGCGCCTGGCTTCGGGGTCGTCGTCGTTGATCACGAGGTCTTGCTCGTCGACGAGCGCTGGGGAGCGGAACGCCTTCAGCGCACGCTTTGAGTCGAGCGCTTTGATCGCGACGCGCGGCCGGTAGAGCCCTTCGCGTCGCTCGCTTTTATCCTCCCGTCCCCACAGCGCGAACGAGAACCCGCCTTCAAATGGATCGGGACGGCCTCGCCCGCGGCCGCGGGCATCGCCGACCTTCCAGGCCAGTCGCGAGAGATCGAACGGGAAGTTGAAGCAGACCAATCCCACG
>JAABUJ010001680.1_pt1 | contig 30851 bp, 30 predicted proteins | sample 5559131 | NCBI WGS metagenome assembly JAABUJ01 (sample SAMN10711875, study PRJNA513366) | rock metagenome | isolation source: Antarctica rocks | place: Antarctica: Victoria Land, Mt New Zealand nord | collected 2016-01-07
TCGTTCAAGAAGACCTTGAGGTCGTCCGTCAGGTCCATTGTTCCCTCCCCTCGTGCGGCGACGTCACGCATCGCCCTTCTGAGAGAAGTATACGCTGTACGGGATACGTTGATTTTTCGGCGTCCCTGAGTGCGTGACGCATTGCGTGACGCTGGTCGCTCAGTGGGACACTCGTCCGGTCGCGGTCGCGTTGCCGGAGCGCGCGTAGATGGACGGCGGGACGATGCCGGCGACAGGGAAGCCGGGCCTGCTCATCAATCGCGACTTCGCGCTCCTCTGGGGTGGCCGCGCGATCTCGAACCTGGGCGACTGGATCTTCGACCTCACCCTCGTGCTCTGGATCGCGACCACGATCGCGCGCGGCCAGCCCTGGGCGCCCCTCGCGGTCAGCGGCGTGTTTCTCGCCACCGCCCTGCCCACCTTCCTCATCGGCCCTATCGCTGGGGTCTTCGTGGACCGCTGGGACAAGCGCCACACCATGCTCTGGACCGATGCCCTGCGCGCCGTGCTCATCGCGGCCCTCGTCCCGCTCGCCCTCGCGCCCGGCCTCCCCGTCGTGATTCAACTCGGCGCGATCTACGTCGTGGTCGTTCTGGCCACTACTTGCGCGCAGTTCTTCGACCCCTCGCGCTTTGCCCTCATTGGCGATCTTGTCCCCGAGCCGCACCGCGCGCGGGCCAGCAGTCTCATGCAATTGCCGGCCAACCTGGCCCGCATCGTCGGCCCGGCGCTCGCCGCGCCGCTGTTCTTCGGCCTCGGGGTGCGCTGGGCGCTCCTCCTGAACGCGCTCTCGTTCGTCGCCTCGTTCCTGGCGCTCCGGGCGCTGCATGCCCCGCCGTCAGCCCGCAGTACGGCGTCGGGGGAGCGCCCTCATGTCCTGCGCGAGTTCGGGGCGGGGCTGCGCTTCTTCGCCGGCAACCGCGTGCTCCGCACGGTCCTCGTTTCTGTCGTGCTCGTCGTGCTCGGCTTCGGCGCCCTCAACGCCCTCAACATCTTCTTCGTGACGAGCAATCTGCACGCGCCCGCCCGCCTGTACAGCTTCACGACGACGGCGGTCGGCGTCGGCGCGGTTGTCGGCGTGGCGCTCACCGGCCTGCTCGCCCCCCGACTCGGCGTGGTCCGCACCTTCTGGGCGTCGATGGTAGCCTTGGGCCTCATCGTCCTGGTCTACGCGCGCCTGACCAGCTTTGCCCCCGCTGTCGTGCTGTTATTCTTGCTGGGCATCCCCAATGCCGCCGTCGACGTTGCCATCGGGCCGCTCGTGCTGCACGTTACCCCGCGCGCATATCTCGGCCGCATCAGCGCCGTGCTGTCGCCGTCGGTCAGCCTGGCCACGATGCTCTCGCTCGCGCTGGCCGGCTTCCTGGACAGCACCTTGCTGCGCGGCTTCCATGCCACACTGTTCGGGGTGGCCTGGGGACCGGTGGACACCATCTTCACACTGACCGGGCTGCTCACGGTGGCCGGTGGATTCTATGCACTGGTCAATCTGCGCGGCGTGACGCTAGCGAATGACCACGGCTATGTGGCGCCGGAAGCGTCGGAGACGGAGGATGTCCCCGATGTCCCCGCCTAACCTATCCCGTTACGCCCCCACGGCGATCGCCTGTGACAGGGCGGTACGGGGCGTCGTACAGTGATCTCACGACATCAGGCAAAGAGCACATTGGGCCTCCCGTTATGGACACGTCGCGGTCAGCCCAACGTTGTCGATCGGCGCTATGTGAGGCTGTGCGATGTGCATCCGACCCATCGGGTAGCTCGCTCTCGTAGACACAGCGGACTGGAGCGATAAGGCTCTCAACCCGCGAGAGGGCATCATCAATGGAACACGCCTCGACGTCGATTTCACCTGAAGGATTGCGCATTGCCCCAAAACCTCATAACCCTTCCTCCGCCTGGCCCCGCGGCGATTTCCGCACACCGGAGGTGCGCGTGGCCTGGGTAGAGGCGATGGCCGACCTCGCCGTGCCGCTCCGGCGCGGCGCCGTGCGGGGCGAGTAAGCCAATGGACCGAGGCGCGGCGCTGTGCGCGCGTGCCCGACCAGACACACAGTGGTGCGTCCCGCGAACGGATGCCGCTATCACGCGTCGTCACCCCTATCTCAGCGCCTGTGCTCAGCTAGTGGGTCACGCCCCATTTAGGTGGAATTGATGCGTAGCAGCCCATCGCGGTTGCTACCCACCCCGTGACGCCCGTTGACTAGCCGGGGGTGGCACTTACCCAACTCCAGTTAAATGGGGCGTGACCCACTAGCCCATACCTATGTCACGTTGACTATCCTGATGATGGACAAGAGCAATGAGTACGCGTCATGCGATGCCCGCGACGTTATAACCATAATCGGTCGCTGCCACATTATAATCATAGGTCGTCGTTTAGCGACCATGTGTGGTTAAAGTCACCACAGCCATACAGGGGATCCCCCGCAGGTACAGCGTCACGGTGATCACACACTTGGAGGGCCACGATACCCCGCGTAGAACCACCGGGAGCAGCAGCGCGCGTGATCGGTCGCCAACGGCGGCGCGCGGTACGCCGCCGTGCGGTACGCAGCCGGGCTATGTATACGCTGCTCGCGGTGGCGGTCGCCTGTATGGTGCTCGTTCCGTTCATCGCGCTTGTCCTCGTGGCGCTCGGTGTGTACCGCTTGTTACCGCCCTACTTTCCGCACCCGGTCGATTTCCGCGCCTTTCCCCTCGTGTACGCCGTCGCCTCGCGCGACAATCCCGCCTGGCTCTACGCCTGGAACTCGACGTGGTATACCACGCTGGAGGTGGTGGGCGAAACAGCATCTTCCGCCGTGATCGGTTACGGCTTCGCACGGTTGCGCGCGCCGGGCGCGACGGTCCTGTTCGTGCTCTCGTTGGCCACGGTCATGGTCCCGTTCGAGGCCACCTTTCTGCCAAAGGTCATTCTCTTCAGCAGGCTGGGCTGGATCGATACCCCGTTGCCCCTGATCGTCCCGACCTTTTTTGGCAATCCGCTGTACATTTTTCTCTTCCGACAGTTCTTCCGCACCGTCCCGCAGGACATCGAGGAGGCGGCGACGCTCGACGGTCTGGGCTACCTGGGCACGTTTGTACGGATCTACGTTCCCCTGTCCTATGCGGCTGTATTCACCGTCGGTGTGCTCTCGTTCACGGCGAACTGGAATGACGTCTTCGACCCGCTCATCTACCTCAATACGACCAGCAAGTACCCGCTTTCGTACGAACTGCTGAACCTATTCGGGCAGGGTCCGTCGTCGTATGCGATGGCGGCCGCCGCGCTCTGTATCGTGCCCTGTCTCATCCCCTGCTACCTGTTCCTGCGCTTCGCGGGTCGAGGGCTCGTGGTGCAGCCGCCTCCATCCCCGACAACACTCGCCTAAGACATAGTTCAGACGAGCTTGACAGTGCCGTGCCTGTCGGTGGCTCAAACTGTCAAGCTTGACCGAGCGTCGAGTGAGCCATGTCTAAGAGGCTAAAGGTTGGGGATAGCGGTAGCGCGTCGATGGGGATTCGTATCACACCGCGGGGCAACGCACGCGTCGGGCGCAAGTCCCTCATCGTGGGTGCGTGGACGCGGTCAGATCGAGCGGCTGGGATGGGCGGCGAGTGGGCATAATTAGGGGGGCGCGGGGTGGCGCATGCGCGCGGACTCTCCAGCGCTAATGCTGGTTTTAGTTCGCGTGTAAAGAGTAAAGAGGATGGGGAGGGCGCCGATATGAGTGAGGTCGACAAGGTTGATCTGGCCGCTAAGCTGACCCAGTTCACCGAGCATTGGTCGCCGCGGACAGTCGCGCGGTTCAACGACAACGACATTATGGTGGTCAAGGTGCGCGGTGAGTTCGTCTGGCACACGCACGACGACACCGACGACTTCTTCCTGGTGCTCAACGGGCGCTTGATGGTGCGCCTGCGCGATCGGGCCGTGACGCTGGGGCCGGGCGAGTTGCTCGTCGTACCGCGCGGCGTGGAGCATCAGACGGTCGCGGAGGAGGAGGCCGAGTTGCTGCTGATCGAGCCGACCGGGACACCGAACACAGGGGACAGGGAGACAGCAGCCCCTCGTCAGGTCATGTAGGTGGATGCTGAGCTGATAGGATTTTTTCGGGGTGGGGATCGTGCGGCACGATCCCGATGATTACTTTCGGTGCAAACGATGAACCTCTAAATAGGGACGAGGAGGGGAGGGGTGGATGTACACCATCCGCATGGCGATGGATGATGCTGACATAGACGCTATCGCGGCGCTCATCAGTGCTGTCGAGCCGGAGCGGACCACGTCCGACATGCTCCGCGAACGCGCCGGCCGGACAGCGGGGCAACGGCGCTGGCATGTCGCCGTGGACGAGGCCGCGCGTATCCTCGGAGTGGTCGAGGTCGCACGCGAGCCCTGGATGCCCGCGACCGAGGCGTGGCTGTGGGTCGCCATCGCCCCAGGCGCACAGCGCCGCGGCATCGGCACGGCTTTGCTCCGCGATGCGTTTGCGCGGACCCGCAGTCAAGGGCCGGCATTGCGGCGCAGCCAGGTCCGGGATGATCGGCCCGATGACCTCGCCTTCGCCCAGCGGCGCGGGTTCCACATCAACCGCCACATCGTCGACGCCACGCTTGATCTCGCCGCGTTGGACGAGCGGCCCTTCGCGGGCGCCATCGCGGGGGCGCAGGCTGCCGGCATACGCTTCGTGAGCATGGCCGAGGCGGGCAACGGCGCGGAGTTGCAGCGCCACGTCTATGACCTCAATCGGCGTGTGAGCGGAGATATCCCCGGCACGGAGGCGACGTTCGCCCCATTCGAGGACTTCAAGGGCTATGTCTTCGGGGCGCAGTGGTACCGACCAGAGGGGCAGATCCTGGCATTCCATGGCGATCGCCTGGTCGGGTTCACGGATGTGGGGTATGTCGCGCCAGCGAACAGCGCCTATAACATGATGACCGGCGTGGACGCGGCCTATCGCGGGCGCGGCATCGCTTTGGCCCTCAAGCTCCTGGCGATCCGCTACGCGCGTACCACTGGCTCCGCCTCCATCCGCACGAACAACGATGCGGACAACACCCCAGTGCTGGCGCTCAATCGGAAGCTCGGCTATCTGCCGGAGCCGGGGCACTATCAGCTTGTCCATACCGACGAGTGGCGCGACCCTGATGGTGATTGACGGGATGAAGGAACGCGGGGGCGCGCTCACCGGCGGCTCATCAAGCTTCGGCGCGCGGGTAATCCACCAGGGCAATGCTCACACGGCGTATCGTGAGCGATCGGGGCACCACGCACGAGAAAGTGCACCTTTTTGAGGCGATATGCAAAAACCTGTATTGGGCAAGAACATGTTGCACACTTCTCGCGGCGATCCCAGGGGAGCGACCCTTGGGAGGTAATGACACTGAAACTGGAATTAGCCCGTTGACCATCGATGTCACCTGCCGCCTGCTTGTGCAACATGTCCTTGCCCAATACAGGATATGCAAAAACCTGTATTGTATTGGGCAAGAGGTTGTTGCACACAAACCGGCGCGCGTGCTGTCCCGCGCCCTTCACGCCTCAGCGCTAGCACGCGTTCACTAGTCCCGTTGACCAGCGAGCAGATGGTCGGGCGTTGTACAACCTGTTGCTGCCCAATGCAGGATATGCAAAAACCATCTACTTGCTACGCCGCTCACTGTCGGTCAAAAATGGCCTCTGTATCCGTCACCGAACCGATCAACATATGCACCCCATTCTTTAACGGAGTATGGACCGTTATGTCTGCCATCGTCTCCAACACGGAGCTTCCGCCAAGATGCAGCAGAGGAGAGTGGTATCAGACCATTGCGATCACTGCTCGAAGATGTAGGCGGACTTCACGACCTCGAATATCACATCCACGTCGTCAGCCGTGTTGAGGGAGCACATCCAGGGGTAGCCCCACTGGTAACTGCGGATATCTTTGATCTCTACACCGACAACCGCTGGGGGTATCGCTCCACCCTTGAACTGGATCTGGATTTGCGTCTTCTTGAAGTCGAAGGCCACGAAGCTCTTGGTCGTCCGGTACGAGATCTGCCCTTTCTGGTTCGCGCGTTCCTCAACCCCATCGAGGCCGAGGATCTGCTCACGGAGATCAAGGAATGCGGTTCGCATAGTCTCTGTCATCTTGGCTAGATGGTAGTCAAGCCCATATTCCGGCTCGTTCGCGTGATTCGTGACCGGCTTCGTGACCAACTTCATGGGTGCGGCCTTCTTCGACCTGCTCTCCACTGGCTCCAACACATTCTCGACCACCACCACGCCGTCGCTGTAGCGGCGATATCGCATGAGCTCAATGTTGGGTGAGAGCCGGTTGATCCCGTAGCTGTCCCACTTCGTGTAGCTTCCAGCGATGATGATGAGCCGAGGGTTTGACCATGCCACCGTAATGTCCTGTCCAAGCTTCTTCTGTGCTGCCAGTTGGAAGTCCCCGCGGTGGTCGAGTAGCCAGTCCAAGTAGAAGAGGCCTTGGCTGATCACGCTCTCAGACGTATCCCACTTATACTCAATGATCGCCGGATTCCCGGTTTCATCGAGCCCTAAGCTGTCGATCCGGCCGCCATGTTTCTCGCCGGTTGAGAATTCAGTTGCGACAAAGCGAATACCGAGCAGTGTCTCAAGGTTCGCCTCGAAGAACTGTTGTAGTGCCCTTTCATTCTGGAAAGGTTCTGGGACAAGCTGGCGCGTCTCGCCTTGGCGGACCACGAAGACTGGGCTCATATGCTCGCTACTCTCCGTCACCGATATTGAAGGAGTGCTGTCCGCATCTCCCGACAATGTTGGGAGACGCAAGCGGAAGGCCCGTCGAAGAAAAGCCGTTCCGCTGAAAGACCATACTGTAGAGGGTCGGCTTTAACATAATATATGGCCTGTTCAGGGCTGCGCATCGTCCTATGCGCGCCTCTAACTTGACGATAACTGCACGTCCACCCGTGTCGTGGGCGCGCTTACCGGCGCATTGGGCAGTTTGAGCGACAAGGTGCCGCTGCGGCACACCCTATTTGACAGTGTGGGAGGCATCGGCGAGCCCATTTGGCACGCCAGACAGCCCCGCCTAGGGCAAAATATTATGTTAAAGCCGACCCTCCTGTATCTGAATGAAGGTGGCGCGGTTGCGGCAGGGGTACACGGTCCGCGTCGGTACCACCCCACTAAAGCGTGGAGGAAGGCCGATAGTGACAGGAACGGGTCGCATGCAGCATGCTGACGCTAGCCGTGTCTCGCTCACACGGCTAGGAGCGTACACCACATGGACCCGCATCGCGTATTTTGCCCGAACCCGGCCTGTCCTGACAAGGGGCAGTCGGGACGCGGGAACATCGGCATCCACAGTCAGAAGAAGCGGCGCTATCGCTGCACGACCTGCCGCAAGACCTTCGCGGCGACACGCGGGACGGCCTTCTACCGGCTGCACCACTCGGTGGACCTGATGGTGCTGGTGGTGACGCTGCTGTGCCACGGCTGCCCGACACCGGCGATCGTGGCCGCCTTCGGGCTGGACGAGCGCACGGTGGCGGCGTGGCTGCACCGGACCGGGGGCCACGCCGCGCGGGTGCATGCGGCGGTGGTGGAGACGGGGCAGGTCGAGGTGGGCCAGGCGCAGGTCGATGAGATCTGCGTGAAGGTGTGCAAAGGGCGCATCTGGCAAGCGATGGCGCTGGCCGTCCCCTCGCGGCTGTGGCTGGGCGGGGATCTCAGCCCGGCGCGAGACGGCGCTCTGGTCACGGCGACGCTGCGGCGGGTTGCCGCCAGCGCCGCCAGCGCGGCCCTGTTGATCTGTGTGGACGGCTTCGCCGCCTACGTGGGGGCGGTGCGTACGGTGTTCCGGGTGGCGCTGCGCACCGGGCAACCGGGCCGCCCACGCCTGGTGCTGCCGGAGATCGTGCTGCTGGCACAGGTCGTCAAGAGTCATCAGGGGCGGCGATTGGTGGACGTCACGCGCCGCGTCGTCTACGGCACGGCGAAGGCGGTCGCGGACGCCATCGCGGCCACGCACGGCGGGACGCAGATCAACACCTCCTCTATCGAGCGGCTCAACGCGACGTTCCGCGCCGCCTTGGCGCCCCTGACCCGGCGCGGGCGGCGCCTGGCCCACGGCGCGGCGCTGCTGACCAGCGGCCTGTGGCTCGTCGGCACGGCCTACAACGTCTGCTGGCCCCACACGAGCCTGCGCCTCCGTGCCTGCGGGCGCCACAAGTGGCAGGAGCGCACCCCGGCCATGGCCGCCGGTCTGACCGACCACGTCTGGACCATGGAGGAGATGCTCTGCTACCGTGTCCTCCCTGCGCAGGGTGCGCCTCCGCCGCGTCAAATGGACGACGTTGGGCGCAGGCGCGTCAAAACACCCCCTACAGAGGTCGCCCCATGACCACGCTTTAGTGGGGTGCTACCCGCACCGGCATCGCGCGGGTGGGGTCCGTCGTCCGTCCGTCGGCGAGACTCCCGTATACTACCCTCTTTGGGATAATACTCCTTTGGGGGAGGCGACCACGTAGACAGCTAGGAGAACAGCGCATGGATCGACAGCAACCGGACGAGGGAGCGCCCTTCGTCAACATCATCGGGGAGGTGGTCGCGCTGGGGCCGTTGCGCCGCGATCTTCCGTACCAGCGGTGGTACAGTGATTTCTCGACGACGCGTACCACCGGCAAATCGCGGCCGATGACGGTGGAGCAGGCCGAGGCCTGGTACGAGCGCCACGCGCTGAACGAGCGCGAGGCGCATTTCACGATCTACGAGCGGGCCACCTGGAGCCCTATCGGGACCACCAAGCTCACAGACATCGATACGGAGAACCGCCGCGCCGAGTTCGGCATCGTGATCGGCGAGCCGGACAGCCGGGGCAAGGGCTATGGCACGGAGACCGCGCGCCTCATGCTCGACGACGCCTTCACCGCCCGTGGCCTGCTCAACGTTATGCTGATCGTGAACGCCTACAACCTGGCCGGCCTGCGCGCCTATGAGAAAGCCGGCTTCCGTGAGTTCGGGCGTCGCCGTCAGTGCCGCTTCATGGGCGGCACGATGTGGGACCACATCTACAGGAATGCATCGCGTCGGACTTCACCAGCCCCGTCCTCGGCTCTATCTTCGTCCCCGACCAACCACAGGGGCTAGCATGAGCGCAACGGTTTGCCTCGTTGCCACCGACCTCGATGGCACGCTCCTGCGCACCGACGGAACCGTATCCGAGCGTACCCGCCGGGCCATCGCCCGCGCGCAAGAGGCTGGCATCGCCGTCGTGCTTGTGACCGCGCGGCCGCCGCGCACCCTCCGCCCATTGGCGTGGCAGGCCGGCGTGACGGGCCTCGCCATCTGCTGCAACGGCGCCATCGTCTACGACGTGGCCGCCGATGAGATCGTCGGGCACGAGCCGCTGGCGGCTGCGACGGCCCAACGGCTCGTGGCTGCCCTGCGCGCGACGGCCCCCGGCGTCTGCTTCGCGGTCGAGCGGGGGCTACAGTTCGGCCAGGAGCCGCGCTACGCCGTCCTCCTCCCGGCCGCCGGCGACCACACACCGTTCATCGCCGACGCGGCCGCCCTCTGCGCGGAGGGCGTCACCAAGCTCATTGTTCTGCACCCGGACGTACCGTTGCAGGATCTCTTGTACGCCGTGCGCAAGGCCGCCGGCGACGAGGCCATCGTGACGTATTCGAGCGCCGTGTTCGTCGAGGTCTCCGCCGCGGGTGTGACCAAGGCTGCGGCGCTGGAGGCGCTGTGCGCCCAGATGGGTGTCGACGCGGCGCGGGTCGTCGCCTGCGGCGACATGCCGAACGACCTGCCCATGCTCCACTGGGCGGGGCACGGGGTGGCCGTCGCCAACGCCCACCCGGATGTCCTCGCCGCTGCGGACGAGGTGACGCTCTCCAACGATGAGGATGGGGTGGCGCGCGTGCTGGAGCGCGACGGCGGCCGTCATCGCGGCGCCGCAACGTGACGAAGGGGGAGGGTAGGCCGTGACGGTCTTCTTTGACATCGACGGCACCCTGCTCGACGACGACGACGCCACGCGTGCCGCCGCCCTCGCCCTCCTCCGGCAGCATCGCGCCGTCTTCGACCTGTCCGACGACGCGTTCGTGCGACGATGGAAAGACCTGGCCGCGACGCACTGGCGGCGGTATGAGAGGAGGGAGGTGACGTTCGCGGAGCAACGGCGCGCCCGCGTGATCGACATGTTCTGGGCGTCCGAGGAGGCGCTGTCCGTGGCCGACGCGGATGACCTCTTCGGGGTCTATGTGCGCCACTACGAGCGGAACTGGGGCCTGTTCCCCAATGTGCTGCCCTGCCTCGACGCCCTGGCCGGCCGGCCGCTTGGCGTCATCAGCAATGGCGACCCCGCCCAGCAGCGCAAGAAGCTGGAGCGGACGGGCTTGCTCCACCGCTTCGCTGCGATAACCATAGCGGGGGAGGTCGGCGTGGCCAAGCCCGACCCGGCCATCTTCCGTGAAGCCTGTCGTCGCATTGGGCGTCCCGCACAGGCGTGCACGTATGTCGGCGATCAATACCTGACCGATGCCCACGCGAGTGCACATGCTGGCCTGCGAGGGGTATGGATCGATCGGTTGGGCGCGAGTGTCGAAAGCCCCGACGATGTCATCGACATCATCCACACCCTGGCGGATCTTCCACGCGCCCTTGGCCAGCACGCGCACGCGCGATCACGATGTCGACTTGTGTCGTCGCTCGTTGACCGGTTGGATGGGAGATGCGAGAAATGGCGATAGCGGCGATCCTCTTCGACCTCGACGACACCCTCGTGGTCGATGGCGCGGCGGTGGACGCCGCCCTGCTGGCGACGTGCGCCCACGCCCAGGCTGTGTATGGCCTCGACCCGCAGGCCCTCGCCCAAGCAGTCCGCGCGCAGGCACGCGCGCTCTGGCGAGCCGCGCCAACCCTGGCGTATTGCCGGGCCATCGGCATTAGCTCCGCCGAGGGGCTCTGGGCGCGCTTCGCGGGAAACTATGATCCCCAGTTACAAGCTCTACGAGCGTGGGCGCCACTCTATCGGCGGACCGCCTGGGCCGCCGCCCTGGCCGCATTCGGCGTCTGGGACAGCCGCCTCGCTGAGCGGTTAGCGGTGAGCTTCCCGATCCAACGCCGGGCGCGCCATTGGGCCTTCCCCGAAGTCAAGACAACGCTGGGGGCGCTACAGGGAGGGTACCGTTTGGCCCTCGTGACCAATGGCGCGCCCGACCTCCAACGGGAAAAGCTGACCGGGGCCGGACTGGCGCCCTACTTCACGACGGTTGTGGTCTCGGGTGAGATCGGCGTGGGCAAGCCGGACCCGCGCATCTTCATCCGGGCATTAGCCGACGTGGCCGTGGATGCGGCCGATGCCGTGTTCGTGGGAGATCACCGCGTGCGCGACATCGGCGGCGCGCAGCAGGCTGGCCTGCGGGGCATCTGGATCAACAGGCAGGGGGGTGACGACGACGGGGGTGCCGCTGTCACCCCCGATGGCGAAATCGCGCGTGTCGCCAACACCGCGTCATCCTGCTGCTCGCCGATGACGACCTGCGCGACCAGCTAGGCCGCCAAATCGTCGCCGTCCTGCACCGTCGCCTCACGATAGCCGAGGGCCTCGCGCACTTGGGCGTGGTGGTACTTGATCGAGCGGCCGCCCCAGTCGTATTGCAGCCAGTCCTCGTACGGCACACCCACCTGCACGGCGATATGGGCGACGACGGGGCGCGGCACCTCGTGCCGGTGCTCTGGGAAGCGCCCTTCGTGCTGGAAATACAGCAGCAGGACGCTAAAGCCCAGCCGCGTCGGGCCGGCCTTGTTCGCCAGGAGGGCCTGATCACGCGGGAGCAGCATCCACTGCTCGATCAATTCCTCGGGCACCCATTGTCGTTTCACCCCATCTCTCCCGTCACCACCGCAGCCCCTACTCCTCCGAGGCTCCGATGAAGTGCCGAGAATGGTGTCGGCAGTTTACGGCGTCGTCAGGGTATCTGGGGTGAGTTATACACCGCGTCGCTAGCCTCGCCGGTGATGAAGTGCCGCTGCCATAGAGAAAGTCGGCGACGAGCGGTCCCCGGCGCATAGGTCTGGTATGACGGTCCTTGCCGCCTGCGGCAAGGAGGGATGCGGGACAGCGCAGGGCTCCGCCCGCGATGGGGACACGCGCACATCGTATATACTGGTACTCGGCGCGGGCATGCACCACGGAGGCCGATGCGCACCATAAACATTGAGGAGGGCCGATGGGCCTGATCATGCGCCCCTACGCGGGCGACGCCGATCTCTCGCCCATCGCCGAGCTTATCCGCGCGCTGCCAGCGATGGGTCGCCATCTCGTCGATTTCCCCTGGCGGCTGAGTGCGCCGATGGCCGACCCCGCAGCGGACGCGCGCGTGTGCATGGCCGATGGCCTGCTCGTCGGCTTCGCCGCCTGGCAGGATCCGTGGGCCACCCTCGACATCTATATTCGCCCCGGACCCTCTCAGCCGGAGGTCGAGGCCGCCATCTTCGACTGGGCCGCTGGGCGCTTCGGTGATCTGGACGCGGCGCGCGGCCAGCCCCTGCCGTACTGGGTGGAGGCGCGCGAGGACGATGCGGAGCATCTCGCGCTGCTCGCGCGCTATGGGTACACCCTGGACGACGATTATATCTACGTCATGATGAGTCGCCCTCTGACAGGACATCTTCCCCGCCCGGATCTACCCCCCGGCTTCGCCATCCGGCCCCTGGCGGGCGTGGGCGAGGTGGACGCCTACGTCACGGCGCATCGCCGCGCCTTCGGGAGCGCGTACATGACCGCGCCGTGGCGCGCGGCCACCCTGCGCATGCTGGGCTACGAGCCAGAGCTCGATCTCGTGGCCGTGGCACCCGACGGCCAGCTCGCGGGATTCTGCGTCGGGTGGGCGGCCCCCGAGCGACGCGTGGCCCAAATCGAGCCGCTCGGCGTCGATCCCGCGTTCCAGGGGCGTGGCCTCGGGAGCGCGCTCCTGCTGGAGATGTTGGCGCGGTTCAAGGACTACGGAGCGGAGCACGCCCAGGTCGAGACCGACAGCGGCCGCACCCCCGCGCGCCGCGCCTACGAGGTGGTCGGCCTCCTCCCGGCCTATCAGTCCCGGCGCCAAGGCCAATGGTTCTCGCCGCCCGAGGGCGGACAGGGCTAGGGCGCAGGCAAGAAGGCCAGCCGCCAGCGGTGGCGTGGCGACCGCCACGCCCGGTGGCGCGGGACAGCGCGGGACGGGCCGACTGACCGCGCGCAGCCGCCCCCCTGCCGCGCGCAACTCCGGGGATAAGTCCTCCGCAGTGCCCCCGGTCACACGTTTCCGTTTCACGAATCCTCCTCCTTGACGCCACGTCGCATACGCGCACACACAGTGGACAGCGCACGCGTCATCAGCATTTTAGTTGCCCCTGAACGGCACCCCAGCGCGGCGGCCGTTTGGTCCATACTCAGGTCGGCAACGAAGCGCAGGGCCAGTGCGTCGCGCTGATCCGCGGGCAGGCCCGCCGTGAGCGCGTCGAACAATTCGATCTGTTCCAGGTCGTCGGTCACACCAGGCGAGTCCGGTGCCTCCAGAGTGTGCGCGACCATATCGTCCAGGGGCACGGTGCGCCCGGCGCGACGGCGATAATCGACGAGCGCGTTGTGCGCGATGCGCACGAGCCATGGTGCGATCGGCCGGTCAGCAGGGAATCGATCGAGCGCGCCCAACGCGCGCATGAACGTGAGGCTAGTCAGATCCTCGGCGATTTCGCGCGCCGGTTTGGCGATAGAGATAGCGATAGACCGTGTCCACGTAGCGGTCATAGAGCGCACCGAAGGCCTCGGGATCGGCCTTTGCGGCCAACACCAGGGCGGCGTCCGTTTCGATGGGCCAACGCGCCGTGACCCGTGTTGGCCTGTCCAGTACCCTCTCTCCCATCCCGTACCCTTCACCCCGTGTGCCCCTGTCCCTTATCTCTACGTTGCAGCCACAGATTAGGTTGCAGCGACGGATTAGGTAACGGTGGTCAATGGGGCAACTCTGTGAGCAGGCGGGAACGGGGCGTCGATTCAGGGCGTGCGTGTCTCTGGAGAAACGCGTATGTAGAATGAAGCTGTCTGCGTCTCTGTGTACGACGCGGACACAGGGGGCGGTGCACGCAACGCGGTCAGGACAGGGAGGGGGAACGATGCTGGCACGACGCTTGGGCCTGCCACGTGTGCGGGGCGATGGTGGCTTCATCGTCGCGCTCCTCATCGACGCGCTCGGGACTGGTCTGTACCTACCCTTTTCCCTCCTCTACTTTCAGGCCGTTGCGCATCTGCCGCTCCCCGTGATTGGCGTAGCCCTCACCATCGCCACCGTCGCCACGCTGCCCGTGACCCCGCTTATCGGAGCGCTCGTCGATCGGTACGGCGCGCGGCGCCTGGTCATCGCCAGCCAACTCCTCCAAGCGCTCGGGTTCGTGGGCTATCTCCTCGTGCACAGCATCCCCGTCTTGCTGGTCACGGCGCTGCTGGTTACGGCGGGGAGCCGCGCCTTCTACGCCGCCGGCACGGCCCTGATCGCGCAGGTCGCCGGGCCGGGCGAGCGGGACCGCTGGTACGGATTCGTCGGGGCGACACAGAGCCTGGGGCTCGCGGCCGGCGGTCTGCTGGCCGGCTTGGTCGTGGCCGTCAACGGCGCCCTCGGCTACCGGGCGCTCATCCTGGCCGACGCGCTCAGTTTCCTCCTCGCAGCCCTCCTGTTGCACCGCCACATGCGGGACCCGACGCCGATCCAGGCCGAGGCGCGGCAGGCGGGGGGCTACCGCGCCGTCCTCGCGGATCGTCCGTTCCTCGGCCTGATCGCGTGCAACGTCGTCTTCGCGCTGTGCGGCCTCATGCTCACCGTTGGCCTAGCCATCTACGCCACGGAGGCCCTGGGGCTCTCGCCCACGATTGTCGGGGCGGCGTTCGCCGTCAGCACTTTGCTGACCCTGGGGACGCAAACCCTGATTGTGCGCTGGCTCGAGCCGCATCGCCGCACGCGGGCGTTGGGAGCCGCCGCCGCCGTGCGGGCGCTGGGGGCCGGCTTGTTCGTGCTCGCCTTGGTTCTCCCACGCGTGATCCTCGTCCCCTACGTGTGCGTCGTCGTGGGTCTCTATACCCTCGGGGGCCTCCTGTCAACCCCGACGGCGACGGCGCTAGCGGCTGCGGCCGCCCCCGCCGGGTTGCAGGCGCGCTACCTGGCCCTCTACGAGTTGACATGGGGGATCGCCTCAGCCCTGGCGCCGGGGGTCTTCACAACGCTCTACGCAGGGGGTGCGGCGCTGCCGTGGGCGACGATCGCGGGACTGGCCCTGATCGCGGGATTGGCCGTGATGCGGCTTGAGCGGCGTTTGCCCGCGCAAGCGGTGCGGGCGGAGGTGTCGCCCGACGACGGCTGACGACACGCTATGAAGGCAAGAGTGCCCCGGATCGTGTCGTTCGACAGGGACACGCGCGATATCCTGCGACGGGTCCTTAAACGATGAGCGGTCGAGTTGGGGCTATGCTCATCCTAGTACCGCTAGCTGGAAGTTCCTCCGCATGTTCGGCACGCTACAACGTGCGTGATGACTCCTCGAAACGCTTACTGAATTTGCGGAACCATTTCCAGCGAAGGGTACTAGTAGCGTGCAGCAGGAGTGATGATCGGGGTAAAAACCCGGCCGCTAACACGATCAGATCGCTACTAACGTCGCATCAAAAAGGCAACGTTAGGTCATATGGCTGTTCCACAAAGGAGTCATTGTCTGACCCTCCACGCGCTCGCGTGTGGCGCGCGGACGGCCATCACCGATCCTTCGCGCCGATCAGGGGCAAGGAAAAGGCTATACTCCCCGTATGATGACTCCTTCCGAGGGGCTGCACCCCTCCTTCCGCGCGCTGATCCGCCGCCCGCTGTGGCGTCGCTGGGCGGCGGCCTCGGGGCTCTCCCGCCTCCCCGTGGCCATGGTCCCGCTCGCCTTCGTACTCGCCGGCCAGTACGCCACCGGCTCGTTCGCGGCCGGCGCGCTGCTCGTCAGCGTCCATGCGTTAAGCGAGGCTGTCGCCGCGCCCTGGGGCGGCCGCCTCCTGGATCGCCGCGAGGTGCGCGGCGGCGTGCAGCAGGCGCTCGTCGTCGCCGCTGGCGCCCTGGCGTTGCTCGCCGGTGCGGTCAGTCTCCGCGCGCCGCTCCCGCTCTTGCTCCTCCTGGCCGCGGCGGTGGGCGCCATCCCGGCGGGGGTGCCAGGGGGTTATCGCGCCCTCCTCCCGCACATCGTGCCGCGCGCCGCCCTCGATACGGCCTACGCCCTTGACGCGTCGTTGCTTGAAGTCGAGTGGATGATCGCGCCGGTCCTGGTGGCGGTTGCCGTCCTCCTGCATACGCCGATCGCGGCGGTGCTGCTCATGGCGAGCGCGGCGGTCCTGGCGGCCGCCGCGACGGGAGCGCTCCCCCGCTTGGCGGCGCAGGCGACCGGGGCGGTGCGACGCGCGTTGTGGCGCGACCGTCGGGCCGTCCCGGTGTACGCGCTCATGGCCGCGCTCAGCGTCGGCATCGGGGCGATGGAGGCGGGCCTGCCCGCGCTCCTGGTCTCGTTCGGTGCCCCCGCCGCCACGGCCGGGCTCCTCCTCGGTGTCCTCGCCGTGGCGAGCGCCACGGGTGGCCTCGTGTACGGAGCACGCGTGGACCGCTGGCCGGGAACGCCTGCCCGCCGGGCACCCCTCCTCCTGGGCCTGCTCGGACTGCTGCTCCTGCCCCTGGGCGTCGTGCCCACGGCGCCCCTCGCGGCCCTCGTCCTGGCCCTCGCCGGTCTACTGCTCGCGCCCCTGGTCGGCCTCTGCACGAGTCTCCTCCAACAGGTCCTGCCACTCACGCAACGGGCGGAAGGTTTCTCCCTCCTCTACGCCGCGAGCGGCCTGGGCTATGGCGCGGGGAGTCTGTTGATCGCCCTCTTGCTGCGCCCGTTAGGGCCACACGGGACGCTCCTCGTCACGGCCCTGGTCCCGCTCGTCGTCGGGTCCGTCATGTTTATCACGCGGGCCACGCGCCCGTAACGGAGCTTATCTTGTGGGTGTGACGCAGTACGGGAACGACCCTTTCCAGCGGCATCAACGGTCATAAGGTCAGGTTCACTAGCCGCGGCTAGGCCCGTCGAGACCTGGCTGCGACACGGCGCGATGGACCATCCACACGTTCGGCTCCACGTACGTCCCAACATCCACCTCGCGATCTATCACGATCGGGTCAAGCGCGCCAGGAATGACGTAGCGGCCGGTGTCCGGGAAGCGCATCGCGGCCCACGTTTCCCACTCGGCGACTGTCCCCCTGATCACCATTGATCGCGCCGCGATGCTCAGAATCGTCGCGCCCTCGCGCCAGTGGACACGCATCCAGGGGTCGAAAGGGCTCCCATCGTCGCGCTGCCACTGAACGTAGCGATCCATGGGCGTGAGCGGGTAGACGCTCTTCAAGGTGGGGCGAACGGGAGCGATCAGCGCCTCCAAGCCATGCTCCGCGGCGGCGGCCTTCATCGCGCGCAGCGCCTGCGTGCTCCACCCCTCCCTCTGCCGCTCCTGTCTGACCATGATCCCCAGGGCGCACAACGTCGTCGGGCGGCGCTGGTGCTCGTAATCGCGCACCCCACGCTCCAAGGCCGCGTCCCGCCGCAGAAGAGGTGCGGCGGCTCCGGCGACGCGAAGCGGTTGATCGGCTCGAAGATGGACAGTCGGCCCCCCGGCGCGAGGACGCGGTAAAATTCCTGGACGGCCTGCTGCTTGGCCGGCACATAGATCAGGACAGAGCGGATCGTGACCACATCGACCGTGGCATCGCCCACAGCGGACAGGTTATCGGCGGAGGCCCGGAGGAACCGGCAACGGTCGGATGCGCCCACCTCGTCCGCTAGGGCCTGACCGCGATCCAGGAGGTCCTGCGAGATGTCGCTGAAGATGACCGTGCCCTGCTCGCCAACCAGGGGGAGGGCGCCGAAGGCGATCAGGCCGTCGCCGGCGCCCACATCGAGCAGCACCTCACCCGCAGTCACCGCGGCATGCCCCAGGACGGTATCGCGGAACCGGTACAAGTCGTCCACCATTGCCGCCAACGTCGCGGGATCGCCGCCATGCCGGCGCTGGAGAAGCCATTGTGCCCATCGATCCTGACTCAACTCTACCACGCTCATATCCCCCTCCTCATCGGCGCCTGGCCTGTATGCGCCATCTGCTTATAGATTATAGTCCCGAGGGCGGACAGAAAGGTTACCACTGTGTACTGTCCGAGGCGCGCAGCGCCACGACCCCGACGAGCAAGTGGCGGGGAGGCCGGCCTTGTCGTGCGAAGGCTGGGCAGCCCCCACCTAGGGCGCGAGCGGCCTACAGAATGTCTCGTCTAACGACGAACAGCGAGATCCTGCCATGTCATTTTGCGGCGCAGTTAAGAAAATGCGTGACCTTTGGCCCAGCACATGTGATATGTACATGATGCGGGATTGAACCGCGCAGTTACTGGTGAGGAGGGACACGGTGCCAGTCCAGGGGGAAAATGATCAAATCGACTGGGAAACGATCCTACCGTATGAGCGCGTTCGGCTGGTCCGTCTCTGTACGTATCTCACTGGTGATCGTGAAGCCGCAGAGGACTTGACGCAAGAGACGCTCTACGTGGCATGGCGCGATCTGCACCGCGTATACGACCGACAGGGATGGGACGCTTGGCTCTCCGCGATCGCCCGTAATATGTGTCGGAGGTGGAGCCAAACACGGAGGAGGGAACGCTTGGATCACGCGTACCATAGTGGACATAGGCGCGATGACCTTCCCGTGGATTGCGTGGAGGACGTGCCAACTGGCGCTGTAGATGTCGAGATTGAGTTGGAGCGCGCAGAACTGGCCACCCTGTTAGATCGTGCGCTGGCCTTGCTCTCGCCAGACATGCGGACCGTGCTGGTCGAGCGCTACATCCACGAGCGGTCCCATGGAGAGATCGCCCAGCGGCTAGGTATCAGCGAAGGCGCCGTCAAGATGAAGGTGTCCCGTGGCAAACTGGCCCTGTATCGCGTGCTCACGACGCATTTGCCGCAGGAGGCAGCCGCCTATGGCTTGGCACCGCCGGAGCCGGACGTGTGGCGCCAGACACGGATCTGGTGCACGACCTGCGGGCACAGTCGGCTGAATGGGCGCTTTGACCCCAACCAAGGGCTCCTTGACCTCCACTGCCCCTCGTGCCCTGCGATCCGCGGATCCCATAACTATGTCCATAGTGGTCCGCTGCGGATATTTGAGGGCGTGACAGGTTACAAAGCGGCGCTCACCCGCCTCCTCGGCTGGAATACGGCCTATTGGCAGGACCATGGGGACAGGACCGTGTCGTGTCAGGGATGTGGACAGCCCATACCCTGTCACATGGGGCGCTACGATGTGCTATGGCCGTCGTTGCTGCCCCTCCATTTTGTCCGGGCCCAGTGTCATGCCTGCGCGGAGACCGTCAGTTCCCCGCTCAATGGACTGCTGCTTGGCCGGCGCGACGGACAGCGGTTTTGGCGGGAACACCAGCGGATACGGACGCTGCCCGAGCTGGAGGTGGAGGTGGACGGGTGTGCGGCATTGGTGACGCGTCTAGAGAGCGTCACCAGTGCTGCCCGAATCGAGGCTGTCTGTCGGCGCGACACCTATGAGGTGATGGCCGTCCATGTGTACGGCGCAGCCGGTCGTTGACGCGGTGGAGCCCCACGTACCCGTCACGCAGCCGGGCTTGTTGATCAATCGTAACTTTGCCCTGCTGTGGAGCGGACAATCCATCTCTGTGGTCGGTGATATCGTCTTTAGCACGACGCTTATGCTGTGGATCGCCGCCCAGTTGGCGAAGGGGCAGGCCTGGGCGCCGTTCGCGGTCAGTGGTCTCCTGCTAGCCACCTCCATCCCGACCTTCGTCGTGGGTCCGCTCGCGGGTGTCTTCGTCGATCGCTGGGATAAGCGTCACACCATGCTCTGGATGGATGCGGCGCGGGCTGCGCTGATGCTGTCGCTGGCGCCCGTGTTGGGCCGACTCTCACCGGGTTGGCAACTGGGGGTCGTGTACGGTGTGGTCGTCCTAGTCACGATCTGTGGACAACTCTTTACGCCGGCCCGTATCACGTTAATCGGCGATATCGTGGCGGAGCCGCACCGGGCACGGGCGAGCGGGCTGGAGCAAGTGACGACTAATCTCGCTGGCGCCATTGCTCCTCCCCTGGCCGTTCCTCTCCTCTTCGGACTGGGTGTGCAGTGGGCGGTGGCCGTGAATGCGCTGTCCTTCGTTCTCTCGTTCCTGGCTATCCACGCCATACAGGTACCACGGGTGGACGTGCCCACCGTCACAGGCCAGCAGGGTCATATCCTGCGTGAGTTTGGCGCAGGGTTGCGCTTATTCATTGACAATCGCCTGCTCGGCATGCTGCTCATTACGGCAGCGCTAACGAGTTTGGGATCTGGCGCCATCAGCGCCCTGGAAGTGTTCTTCGTCATCCAGAATCTACATGCGCCAGCGGGTGTCTATGGCTTGTTGCTCACTGCGTACGGAGTGGGTGCGGTGGCTGGTGCATCGCTCGCCGGTCTCTTCGCACAACGTTTTGGAGTAGCGCGCACCTTCTGGCTCTCCCTCCTCGTCTTTGGCCTGCTGGAGGTAGCCTTTGCCCGGGTGACGAGCGTCGCGCCCGCTCTGGTGATAATGTTCTTACTGGGAGTCCCGCAGGGGACGGTCACCGTGGCGCTGATGCCCCTGCTGCTGCATGCCACGCCACGAGCGTTTCTCGGACGCGTCACTGCTGTGCTCGTACCGACGATAAGCTTGGCTCAGATGGTGTCCATTGTCATCGCGGGCTACCTTGATGGTCGGTTGCTCCAGCACTTTCACGCCACGCTGTTCGGCCTAACCCTCGGTCCGATCGACGTCATCCTTAGTGGCGCCGGTGTCCTCATCGTCTTCGGCGGCGTGTATGCGCTGCTCACTCTACGCAGCGTGTATAGATAGATGTTCAGATAAAGAATCAGAATCCGCAGGCAGCGCTGGCGCTCGTTGAGCAAGCTATTGGTCTGAAACATTATCTGAGGATCTATAATATTGTAATATCACGAGAAGGGTGAGGATTAGCGGCGAATGAATGGTAGGGCAAGCGATCCCACATCGCCACACCGGCGTGTCGGACGACGCTGGGCGGACCTGGATCTGGCGTCCCTACAAGGGGACGGCCTGCGTCGACAGCACAACACGGCTCACGCTGGCGTTGTTGGTGCCCGATCGTCGCTGCTGCGGCACGGTCTACGCCAACACCTCCGATTGCACGGTCACAGGGTTACACGGTCACAGGGTTACACGGTCACAGGGTTACACGGTCACAGGGTTACACGGTCACAGGGTTGCACGGTCACAGGGTCAATCACGGCGTTTCGGCGCAGCGATGACGCGGGGCCGCGCTGGGTGACCGTCCGCGCCGCGTCAGGCCCCCCTCGCCGGCTTCACCGTCGTGGACGACGCGCACGAGAGGGGACTGCTGGTCGGGCCTCCGAGTGAGGAGGAACAGGGACAAGGAGGACGGACGCATGATCATCGTCGTTGAAGGGCTATCGGCGGTCGGGAAGACAACGGCGTTGCAGGGCCTGCCGGTGGCACAGGTCGTCGCCGAAGCGGGAGAGGCGCCACGCCCGGGCACGGGCAGTCCTTGTCCGCCCGCGCCGGGCGAGGAAACGCCGCGCTTCTGGGTTGAGCGCCAGACGCACCGCTGGCGGCGGCTCCTGGAGATCGAGCGGCGGCAGGGCCGGGCCTACGCGGATACCGACCCGATCAAGCTGCACTACGCCTTCGGCCTCGCTATGCTCGGTGCCCGCCCGCGCGCTGCCTTCGACGAGGAATACGAGGCAACGCGGGAAGCCATGGACGCGGAGCGCCTCGGCTTTGCCGACCACGTCGTCCTCCTCGCGGTATCGGCGGAGGTCCTCGCGGCGCGGAAAGTGGCCGACGCCACGCGGTCACGCCGCAATTTCAGCCTCCACGCGCGCCTCGGCCCGTCGTTGGACGCGTACTACGCGGCCTTGGAACACCTGCGCCCCGGTATGGTTCGCCGCGTGGAGGTGGAGGGACGCGCGCAACCCGAGGATGTGCGCGCGGTACTACAGGGCCTCGACACACGGCTCCACGGACGGTACGACGTCGGGCTGTTGCATCAGTTCAAGCACGCACTAGACCATGCCTTGGAAAGGGGGTGAAGGGCTACATGTGGTGATGAGACGACGCGCGTGCAGGGACGGCTGTGATGCGCACATATGTTGGGTAACCAAAACGCGGAAAGGGGCGACAAAATAGGGACCAAAACACCGACCGTTTGGGAGGACCATTGGCGAGGCGCCACACGCGCGGTCGACGATGGGTTCCCGCTTGACTCCCCGCCGTGGTTCGCCACTACACCGCGTCGGAGGAGGGGACTCTCCCGCAATCCCGATGATGCCATGTCGCTGGAAAGCCAGAGACTACAAGGCGGAAACGGCGTCAAACGGCCACAACGGGCGGTGCAATGGCGCGCCCACAGTTTTGCCTGGCCCCGCCTCATGAAACCCACCATTTCGCGTCATCGAGAGTGATACCGATGGCGAAGTCGTTGGAACGGCTACGGTAGCCGAATTGGCAACGTTCCGCGCCCCATTTCGCTCGTCATATATAACTTTGCAAGAGTCATCGTCCGAATAAGCGGAGGGCTGCTGGACTTCGCCATCAGTATCGAGAGTGCGGGAGACCCAGGAGGGAGTACACAGTCCGGTCACATCGGTGATGGATAGCATGCCGCCGTGTGCGACCATTCACGATCTGGCAATATCCTTCTCGAACAAGATGCACTCCCAGTCGGGGCTCGGGACCACCCGTCCGACCTCCCGATATCCCAAGCCCTGGTAGAGGTGCTGGGCTGGGACACGCGCGACGGTCGTGTCCAGGTGTAACGTTGTGTAGCCCAGGACCACGGCGCGCTCCTCCAGGGCTTGCATGACGGCGCGGCCGTATCCACGGCGTTGGTAATCGCGATGCACCCGCACGCGCAGGACTACCGCGCGGTCCGGCGCCGTCCGCTGGATGCCGCCCATCGCCACGATGCGGCCGTCGTACAGACCGACGAGGAACTCGCCGCCGGGCCGCAGATACGCGTCGTCGATGCGTAGGAGGTCGCGGTTAGCCGGGTCGTCGGGATCGATGGGGGGCACGCGCTCGGGCGCCAGCGTCTCCTCGGCCAGGTGCATCAGCGACCACACACCATCGCGGTCGCCCTCCCGGTACCGCCTGATCTCCAGCGATGCGCTCATCACTCTCCCTCCCGACGGCGCCCGACGTACAGGTAATGGCTGGTGTCGCCGAGGCCCTCGGGCGTCGTCCCCGTGCGCTCGACGAGATCGAGCAGGACCTCGCGCGCCTCGGGCGAGGCGCCGAGATAGGCGCGGGTACCCTCCTCCTTGCTAGCGAAGGACTCCACGCCGGCGAGCGCGACCTCCTCGAACGCCACGGCGAGGTCGGCCCGCAGTTCCGCCGCGGTCGTGATATGCATCGTCGCCGGTTGACCGTCGGGTTTGGTGAGGTTGCCATCGCGGAAGAGGTGATCCACGAAGAAGTCGCATCGCCGCGCGAACTCCTCGGGGTCGCCCCGGACGACGTCGCGCAGGTAGGTCAGGCGGTTGATGCCGGCGGCGAAGACGAGGCCGCGCGGGCGCAGGATGCGCGCGGCCTCCACGACCGCGCGGCGGCGCTCCTCGCCCGTCGTGAGATGATAGAGCGGACCCAGCAGCAACACGACGTCGCAACTCGCAGCGGTCAGGTGCGAGAGATCGGTGGCCGAGGCGCGCCGCATGCTGGCGATGTTCTCGCCGAAGCCCTGCGCTCGCAGGAAAGCGGCCGCCGCGTCGAGGAGGCGCGGCGAGACATCGACCAGATGCGTGCGACATCCGCGCCGCGCGAGCATGGCGCTGTACTGGCCGCCGCCGACGCCGATATCGGCGACGATGACCCTCTCCGGGATGTGACGGAGTAAATAGCGCGCCGTGATCTCATATTCGATCGGGTCATCGACCTCAAGCCGCATCTCCTCATTGTTGAGAGCGTACTCGAGGGCGACGCGTTCATGATGGGGTGACAAGTGGTTCATAGTCCCTCCGCTGGCACGCGCACACCTAGTGGGTCACGCCCCATCTAAATGAGGGTCGGCTTTAACATAACAAAGGGATCGGTGTGGGCACATGAGCCTTAATGGCGCGAATACGAGCCAAAGCCTGGGCGTTGATGACGATGTAGGTCAGCGTGTTAAGGGTGCGGATGGAGTGCGTGTTGCGGACCTTGGGGCGCTCAATGCCGAGGGCTTTGGCCTGAGAGTTGATGCGCTCGGCACAGGTGCGCTGGCGGTAGATGTCTTTGTAGGCGGCGGAATCGCGGTCGAGCAGGACGCGGTTGAGGCCGCCGGCCTCAATATTGATGTATTTGACGCAGCCCGGCCCTTCACGAACTGTTCGTGGTCACAAACCCGCGCGGTCGGGCGCGGATGGAGCAGGGGGCAGCGGAACTCTTGGGCGCGATAGCCGTCGGTGTGGGCGAAGGGAGAGGCGGGACTCATGGGCAACCCCGTGGGGCACAGGGGCGTGCCGTCGGGCAGGCGCTGGGGGGCCGGGTGCCCGCGCGTGTTGAGCGGGATGGCGGCGATGCCGCCCTGGTCGCTGCAGGTCTCATAGATGTGCCAGGCGTCGAAGGCCGCGTCGGCGGTGACATTGGGGGGCCGGAAGCCCAGCGTGGCGACGGTGCGCGCGTAGAGGGGGTGATAGTAGGTGGAATCCACCTCGTTGAAGGGCTGGGTGTACTCGGCGAGGACGACATCGCCGTAGTCCGGGTTGGTGGCGGCGGCGACGCCGCTTCCGTAGCCCCACACATACTCCTTGCGCTGGGTAATCGTGCCGTCCGTGCGAACCTGATTGCTGCTCGTCTTGACGCCCAAGCGGCAGTCGGGGTCGGCGGGGGGCTGCCGGCCTGGATCGTAGCGGTCGGGGACGTAGGCTTTGGGGTTATTCTGCTCCACCCAGGCATAGATGTGCTTGACGTCGACCGCGATGGTGCCGCCCAAGCCGGGGATCTCGTCCTGGAGGGCGTGGACGGTCCCACGCAGCAGCGCCTGGAGCAGCGCATTGTCCAGATGCTGTTGGCAGTGGCGCAACCAACGCGCGCCGGGGACGGTGCGCTCGACATCAAAGCCATAGGGCTGTGTCAGGTCGCGCACGGGATGGAAGCCGATCTCCAGCACGAGGAGAGGATGATCGACGAGGAAGGTGCGCAGGTGCGTGATGTACTCCTTATGCTCGCAGAGCTTAATCAGCAGCGCCTTGATATAGGCGGCCACGGGATGGGGGGCAGGACCAGGCCAGGGGCGCGTCGCATCGCGTGCGGGAATGACCGACCACTCCATCTGAGCAAAGAAGGCGCGGTAGCGCCGCACCACGGGGTCATAATCGCACAGGGTGGCGAGCACGCTTTGGTCAAGCGCGCCCGTGTGAGCTATCATAGCAGCAGGCTCCTGGGCTGAGGCGGTGAGTGGTTTCCCCTACTCTCCCACGGAGCCTTCCTGCTGCCAAGTCTCTATATTATGTTAAAGCCGACCCTCTACTGTAAGGATTATACCCTGTCAACGCCAGTGAGATTTGACCCAGTGATCGCCAAGTTAGCTTGACCCCCCGTGAGCCCGCCTGGCGACCGCGTCGCTCAGCATCCACCAGAGATGAGAGCACACGCCAGGTACGAACTGCTTGAAAAAGAAGGGTCACGTTATCTTGGCGCAGATGGGTCAATTCTACGTCGCCGTGTACAACCCCGACACACGCCGGTCGTGCAGCGCCAGTTGCTCCACTGGCAGTGGTGCAAGTGCCTTGATTACGGAGGACTGTGTAGGAGGCAATAGCCTGTTGCACAAGCATCCGGTGGGCGGCCCGACGGTCAACCAACCGATCCCGACACGGTCGCCACTATCTCTCAGGGAAGCGACTCAATGTCGTCGCTGCGAGTCAAGTGCGACATGCTGTTACCCCCTACAAAAAATTACGAATCGTTTGTCGCACCCCTTACGGGTACGGGCAGCGCCATCATGCAAGGCATGGAGGAGCGCGCCACCGCGTTGGGCTACGCGACCTTGCACCTGGCGCCACGGGCCCGCGCCCCGGCCCAGCGCCTATATCAAAGCTTGGGATATCAAGAGGTCAGCCGTGTGGCCTCGAGTCCCGATTGGGAGTGCATCTTGTAATAAGAAGGACATCAAGAGGCTGTCAGAGCGACACGGAGAGGGAACGTAGGAGTGTGACTGCCACAAAACCTTACGCCTCTCGTGCGGCTCTTGTAGCGGCCCTGGAAGCCGCGCTAGCGGTCGTTGCACCCGCTTGAGAGAAAGGGGGCGTCCGTATCCAGGGTGGGCTCCTCCGTCACGTCGGCGCTCGCGCCCGTCGTCCCTCGCCGTGGATTCTAGTGACATGGCGGCAGGCCAGGACAGTCCCTTGGATGCCGCCGTGGCACTAGTCGGGCAACGTGAGATACACGTCGTGGCTGTCAGGGAGCGCCCAGGTGGGTTCCCAGGGGAGAAAGCCGAGGCTCTGATAGAGGCTCGCAGCGACGGCGTTCTCGCGGTGATGGCCGGTGGCGATGACCTCGACCTCGGGGGAGAGTCGTAGGCGGCGGATGACCTCGATGGTGGCGGCGCGGCCGTAGCCCTGGCCTTGGTGAGCGCGATCGATCATGAGGCGCATGATGAAGCCGACGCCGGCGGCGATCTCGTACATGGCGAAGCCGAGCATGGGGACGGGGGGATCATCGTGGCCGCGGGCTGCGGCGTCATAGATGGCGAGGGGGGTGAGAGTGGGGTTGACCTTGGCCTCAGCGAGGGAATGAGCATTGGAGGCGACGAACCCGACCTGTGTCGGGTCGAGTTGGAGGGCAAGGCACTCCTTGTAGTTCGTGAGGGCGACGGGACGGAGATGAACGTTGGCCATGAGGATAGCGCCTTCTCTATCGTGTGATCGCTGTTCGGTAATCGTACTGTAGCAGACGTTCAGCTCGCAATCGAGATACCTTCAGACATCGCTGTGCCGCTCGTGTCCACGACCTACGAGCCTGCTGCCTGCCTCGCTAGAAAAACGCTGAACCTCCCGATGGAGTTTACACGCGGCCGTACGTTCACTCAAATGCTTTACGGAAGCGCACCGCCCTCCGCTTGTAGCCCATGCGTTGCTCGTAGAAGGGGACAGACAGCGCGCTTTCGATGTACGTGTCGATCAGCATAACCCTCGCCCCTTTGCTCCGCGCCCACTCCTCGACAGCCTCCATCAGGCGCGTGCCGATGCCCTGTCTACGGTACGCTGTTTGGACGACGAGTATATCGACGATGACGCGCGTCTGGCTCAACTCGCGCACGAAGTTCTTGGCGGCGGCCGGTGACGGATGCTGAAGCACGGCAACGGCGAAGCCAATCACTTGGTCGTCGCCTTCGGCAACCAAGACGTAGGTATCATCGGAGGCTTTGTTCAGCGCCCACTTTTCCAGATCTTGGCCGTCTGCCTCGGGGACTTGGAACAGGTCGGGATTGACGGCGGCGTAGTGCGTTCCCGCGTCGAGCCAACAGCGAGCGAGTCCCTCGCCGTCGCCGATGCGGGGAACCCGTAGGATAATAGTTGTTTCAGACATTAGTGCCTCCTTTGCCGCTCACAGTGGTCTCTCTAAGTAGGTGTTGCTAAGTTCGTGCGACCCGAACAGGCTGCACGAGGTACGCACCCAGGCATGCCGGCTGTGCAAGAACTTACCAATGTCTACTTAGCACTACTTTGGCGTGATCCCCTTTTCACAGCTTATCGACCGGACATAGTGACTGATGGAGAAGCTCTACGACCCCCACCACCGGTACCAAACGTGGTGCGATCTGGTCAATATGCATGGCGATTTTGGAAGTCGCCAAAGTAGTGTTAGGAAGCCGCTGATTTAATCGACGCGCATACAAGATGCGAGAATCGCTAACGGTCTTTCATACAACATCTTGTATCCCTTCGCCGTTTTGGCCGATTAAATCAGCGGCTTCCTATAGGCCTCTCGCTACGTTTCTGACGAAAAACTACAACGTCCCAATTAGGACTTGTTGCAGTGCTAGCAGTACCTCACCCATCCCTGGCAGTATACTTGTACAATAGGGATAGGTTCCATTGTTTGCCGCTTCGTAGGGCCAAGAATGCGATTGCCGATAGGCTCTGAAGTAGCACATCCAGAAACAAATGCGGTACTTGCATGGGTATCATGACGATTATACTGTACATGTCCGCCGCCACTTTATGCATCCGGTCGGCTTATCATGATCGGATGCGTCCTCTGCCAACGACGTCCCGTGTGCAGGTGCATCATTGAGTACGCCTGGCACGGTGCTCTGGGACTTCGACGGCACCCTGGTGTCGCGGCCGTCCATGTGGTGTCAGTCCGTCGCGCGCGCGGTGGCTGAACTCGCGCCGCACCGGGCCGTCGCCCTCGACGCCCTCGACACCGCCCTTAAGACCGGATTTCCGTGGCACCGACCGGATGTGCCACATCCGGAACTCTGTGACCCTGAAGCCTGGTGGGGCCAGGTCACGGGTCGTGTTGCTGAAGTGCTCACTACGCTCGGTTGCACGCTGGTCGAGGCTCGACTCGCTTCGCTGCGCGTGCGTGAACTCATCGTGGACTCCACCCGCTACGAGGTCTTCGCGGACGTGGAGCCAGCCCTGCGGCGCCTATCCGACGCGGGGTGGAAGCAGGCCGTGGTCTCGAACCACATCCCTGAGCTCGCGCGCCTCCTGGCCAATCTTGGTCTCGCTTCGTACCTCGCACGGGTCTACACCTCAGCCCTTGTCGGGTATGAGAAGCCCCACCTGGGATTCCTGGGGCGAGTGCTCGACGACGGCCCCTGGCCAGCACCGATTTGGGTCGTGGGCGACAGTGCCGAAGCAGACTGCTTGCCTGCCAGGGCTGTAAGATGTCGTGCTGTCCTTGTGCGCGCCCGAGACGAGCGCTTCCGGCCATGCGTGGCCGACCTGAGCCAAGCGGTCGATCTGATGACGGCTCAGAGGCCAGCGCGCGAGGGCTTAACGTGACGGTCGGCTAAACACCTACCGTCCTGCTACCAGGAGACCTGACGCTACCTTGCCCCTCATGTCACGTCCCGTAACACTGGGCCAGGTCGGTCGAGCAAGACGACGGCGACAGGAGCGAAGGATTAAGGATCATGGGTCAGTGAAGAGGGCGTTTCGTAACCACCATTTGCGCCGTGAAAACGGCTCTGTTCGACATAACATTGCACGAACCCCAAGGATATGCCCCCTTTCAAAAGCGATAAGAGGCGCTTCAGCACCATTATCACCCGCGTTGTGCACCACAAAATGCAGATGTTATGTCGAACAGAGGGGCAAACACCCTGATTTTGCTAGTTACGAAACTCCCTCAGTGAAGTCTATACGCCTCGCTATGATGCGCAACGCCATGCGCCACGTCCCCTCCTTCGTCTGTCCCGCGGACTACACTATTCGGACCTATAGGCGGGGTGATGAAACGCACTGGGCCGAGATCGAGTCCTCGGCGGGGGAGTTTCCAGACGCGGCTCAAGCCTTACATCGTTTCACCATGGAGTTCGGTCCCTTCCTGGACGCCCTGGAGAGTCGCTGCTTCATCCTTGAGGACAGCTCCGGCACTGCTATCGGCACGGCGACAGCGTGGCATGGTCTCTTCGCCGGTGAGGAGCGCGGACGTGTCCATTGGGTCGGTCTTGTCCCTATGCACCAAGGCAAGGGGTTATCGAGGCCGTTGTTGAGCGCCGTGCTCACACGCTTGGCTCAGGATTACCGGACAGCATACCTCACCACGCGCACGACGAATTATCGAGCGATCAATCTCTACTGCTCCTTCGGGTTCGAGCCGTACCTCGTACACGGGCCGGACGAAGGTGAAGGATGGGCGATGGTGGAACAGCTTTTACAGCGCAAGCTACTTTGACCAAAAGGTAGTTGTCTGGGACGATGTAGTCTGGTCTTTTGACTACAACGGCAACGGCGAGGTGTGTCAATCGTCGTGCAACGAGTTGCTCATCGTTTCGTACGCATGGCGGAGTTGCTCCGCATAGTGATCGAGTTCGGGGCGGGATGGCCGTGCGGACCAATCGGCCTCGATCCTGAACACATCCCCCTTAAAACGGGGGATGACATGGATATGCACATGGGGCACCTCCTGCCCCGCTTCCACGCCATCGGCCAAGAACAGGTTCACGCCGTCGCAGCGAAGGCCGGAGCGCCGGAGCGTGCGATCCAAACGCATACTGACCTTGAAGAGATGCCCGCCTACGACCTCGTCCATATCCGCCACGCAGGGGAGGTGCGTCTTCGGTACCACCAGGACATGGCCGGGATTGACCGGATTAATATCCAAGAAGGCGCACACAATCGCGTCCTCATAGACGACGCTGGCCGCCTGATGACCGGCGATAATGCTGCAAAAGATACATGTACCCATAACAGCCCTACTATATGGTAGTGGATCTTGATAGGCAAGTGCGCGAGCTAGCACGCAGCGAGAGAGACGCGTAAGCTTCCCAGTGTGACGCAGACGGTGTACGTACGCCAAGGCGTACGGGTGGTCTGGCCAACTCCTCACCCAGGTAGCGGACGCACTCGCCCGCTACCTAGCAACGCCAGCCGAAGCGAGCGGCACGCGCGCCCCCGTAGAGAAGAGAAGGGATGGAAATGACTTGGGTGTGTTTCATTCGAGTTGAAAGGAGGGGTAGCGGACACGGTCTAAACACGGCAAGATGAGAGTACTAACCAACCCATCGAGCTGGAGGAAACCAATGATGCCTGCCACCCCTACCCCGAGTG
>JAABUJ010001681.1_pt1 | contig 30849 bp, 31 predicted proteins | sample 5559131 | NCBI WGS metagenome assembly JAABUJ01 (sample SAMN10711875, study PRJNA513366) | rock metagenome | isolation source: Antarctica rocks | place: Antarctica: Victoria Land, Mt New Zealand nord | collected 2016-01-07
ACTACTCGCAGGCTACGATGTTCTGGCGCGTTATCGGTAAGGACGGCCAGGACCGCATGATTGAGACGATCACGATGCACATGCAGACTGTTCTACCGCCGATTCGCGAGCGGGCCGTCGCGATCTCCACGAAGGTCGACCTGAAATTTGGACAGCGAATAGCAGCGGTACTCAATCTGCCGGTACTCGAACCCGTCGCTTAGAAGAACGTTTAGCAACGCCGGGATGGAGGTCACGTCGGAGACGACGTGACCTTTTCTCTTTGTTTACTCTTGGATTACCGCTACGCCTCCGCGTGTCGGCCTGACCGGAATCGTAAATGGTTGGCTCGACGCAATCGTGCTGCTGTCGTTCAGTCGGGATGCATGTTCTTTGAACAGTACCGGCGAGTCGGCGATCGCGTATATTCAGAGCCGCATCAGCGAGATCGTTGCGAAGCTGCGTGAACCGGAGCGGCCGCCGTAACGAAATTGACGCAGTCGTTCGCAATTGTGTGACGGCGGCCATCGCGCTGGTGTCGAGCGAAATGGCCTGCTGCGATTGCCGTCGGAATTGTACGAAGCGAGGAGTTGCTCATTCCCAAGGCTGCAAGACGATCTTTCCGGTCACCGCACGCGTTTCGAGACGGCGGTGTGCGTCCGCGGCGGACGCAAGCGGAACCGTTTCGATGCGAGGAAGCACGACGCTGCGCCCGGCGAGTTCGATGACGCGGCCGAGTGCGTTCGCGAAAGCGTCGCGCCTGCCAAACGCGTAGCCGGCGAGATTGAAAGCGCGTACGCATTGATTGGGCGCCGGAGTGTAAAAGAAACGCTCGATCGACGCTGCGTCGAAACGTAGCGCTTTGCCGCTGGCGAAGCCATACACGATTGCGGTTCCGAACGGTGCCAGCGACGCAAGCGTTTCTGAAAAGGTCGATTCGCCGCCCCCTTCGAGCGCGACGTCGACGCCGCGGCCGCCGGTCGCTGCGAGTACCTGTTCCGACCAGCGCGGAACGCTCGTATCGACCACGTGGTCGGCGCCGAGTTCGGATGCGCGAGCGCGATGCTCTTGGGTGCCGCCGCAGGCGATGACCGTCGCGCCCAGCGCCTGCGCGATCGCAACGGCAAATCCGCCGACACCGCCGCCTGCCGCTTGCACGAGCACGGTCGAACCCGGGCCGACGTTTGCCGTTTCGGCCAGCATAAGCATCGGCGTCACTCCCGCCACGACGAGCGTGCTGGCTTGGTCCGCCGTGACGCCTTCGGGAATCGGAATCGCGGTCTCCGCACGGCAGAGCGCGTACTGCGCGTAGCCGCCCGACGCGTCGTCACCGGCGAGCGCGAAGACCGCCTTGCCCCGGAGCGCCGCATCGACGCCGTCGCCGAGCCGCTCGACGGTCCCAGCGATCTCGCTTCCTGGCGTGTACGGCCACGTGGTTGGAATCGGATATGGGTCGCCGCGCCGCCGCATAACGTCCGAAAAGTTCACCGATGCGGAAGACACGCGAACGAGAACTTGGCCGGGTTCGGGGTTCGGCGTAGGCCGCTGCGAAAGGGTCAGGACGTCCGGCGATCCCGGGCCGTCTGCACAAATAACGTTCATGCCGATACGACGGCCCAGCGGTTCTCTGGAGGACACCGCCGCGATGTCCTCCGCCGGCTGATGTAAACGTCATAGTATCGACGGCGCAGACGTAGCGCCCGGCGATTGGAGCATCACGTGAAATACTTGCTACTCTTGGCGAACGCTCCCGATGCTTGGGACGATCCGGGTCCGACGGGCGACGACGGCGTCACCGGCGATTGGACGACGTATACGAACGCGTTACGCGACGCCGGCGTATTGGTGAGCGGCGCCGGCTTGCACGATCCGGATACGGCGACGGCGGTGCGCGTCCGCGAAGGTAAGCGCCTCCTCACCGACGGGCCATTTGCAGAAACGAAAGAACACGTCGTCGGCTTTTATATGATCGACGTTCCGGATCTCGATTCGGCGCTCGACTGGGCGGCGCGCGTACCGAACGCGCGTACCGGAGTCATCGAGCTGAGGCCCGTGCGACCCGATCGAAATCGACGCCGTTGCGGCGAGATGAGGCTGGACGTAGAAGTCGCGTGGCGTTCGGAGCGCGCGCGACTCGTTGCACGTCTCGCTCGCCGCTTCGGCGATCTCAACCTTGGCGAAGACGCCGTGCAAGATGCCTTCGCCGTCGCCACGGCGACGTGGCAACGCTCGGGAGTTCCGGAACGGCCAGGCGCGTGGCTGTGGACGGTCGCCTCGCGTCGTGCGGTCGACATCCTGCGCCGAACATCTACGAAGGAGGTGCTCGACCTCGAGGCGTTCGCGGCTTTCCCTCCCAGAAGTCCACGTCGATGAGCCGACCGTGCCCGGAGACCCACTCTCGATTAACGACGATCTACTCGGCTTGATCTTAGCGTGCGCGCATCCCGCGATCTCGGCCGAAGGACGCATCGCTCTGACCCTTCGTCACGTCGTCGGCTTCCATCCGCGCGAGATCGCGGCGGCATTCCTCATTGCCGAAGCGGCAATGGAGAAACGGCTCGTTCGCGCGCGAGCGAAGCTACGCGCTTCAGGCGTTTCGCTCGCGATACCGCCCGCCGAACGGCTGCAAGAGCGTCTCGATGACGCGCGCACCGTCATCTCGCTGCTCTTCACCGAGGGCCATCTGGCCAGTTGCGAGGGGCCGCCCGTCCGCGCCACGCTTTGCGACGAGGCGATTTGGCTCGCGCGCGCGCTGCACGATCTCGCGCCGCACGATCCGGAGAACGCGGGGCTCCTGGCGTCGTTGCTGTTCCATCATGCGCGTGCCGACGCCCGCCTCGACGAGCAGGGGCGACTCGTTCCGTTCGATCGGCAAGATCGCTCTCGTTGGAATCGAGCGGCGATCGCGGAAGCGCGCGCGATGCTCGGCGAAACGGCCGCCTTTCATCCGGGGCCGTATTGCATCGCCGCAGCTATTGCGGCTCTACACGCCGCCTGCGAAAGCGGCGACGTTGCGTGGCAACGCATTGCGGAACTTTACGCGATCTTGCGCGCCGCTGCCCCGTCGGACGTAGTCGACCTCAACTTCGCCTACGCGGTCGGGCGAGCTCGCGATGCACGCCAGGGCCTCAACGCTCTTGCGGGCGTCGCCGCCGAGGGACGTTTGGAGCGATACGCGCCGTTTCATGCGGCACGCGCCGATCTTTTCGAGCGTGCCGGCGACGCGGCGTCCGCCGCGTCGTCGTGGCAAAGCGCCGCAGCGTGCGCCCCGCGAGGCCGCCGCCGCGACGCCTATCTCGACCGCTTAAAGCCCGACGACATTCCGGTGGCGACCGGCCATCTCGATAACGCCGAGGGACGCCGTGCGCGTCGTTGATCGTACCGTTCTCGTTACGGGAGGCGCTTCGGGAATCGGAATAGCCATCACCCGCGAACTCGCTCGCCGCGGTAACCGGGTCGTCGTCGCTGGCCGCAATGAAGGCGCGTTGCGAGCGGCGGCTACAATCGCGAACGTCGTCGAGGCGGTGCGGTGCGACATCACTTCGGACCACGACGTCGACGCGTTACGCGCCCGAGTGACGGAGCGCTTCGGCGCACTCGATATTCTCGTCAACAATGCCGGTACGCTCGAGAACTACGACTTCGTAACAGCTGAAGATGCGATGCGACGAGCGACGAACGAAGTCACGACGAACGTTCTCGGAACGCTGCGCATAACCAAAGCCATGTTGCCTCTCCTAAAGCGGAGCGACGCCGGCGCGATCGTCATGAATACGTCGATCGTCGGCGTGGTGCCGTCTTCTCCGATCGCCGTCTACGGCGCTACGAAAGCGGCGTTGCATTCCTTTAGCCGTTCGCTTCGCTTCGAGCTTTCGAAGGATCGCGTTCGCGTTTTCGAGCTCATGCCGCCCGGCGTGGATACCGCGGGCGCGCGTCATCTCAACATCAAGAAAATTGCGCCCGACGCCGTCGCCGCCGCGCTCGTGCGCGGGATGGAAGCCGATCGCTACGAGATTGCGGTCGGTCCGGCCGCCGCGCTCGCTTTCGTAAACCGCTTCTCGCCTTTGCAGGCCGAGAAAATCTTGCGTAACGCGTAATCGTGCGTATCCCACGAGCGTTCGTCGTTACGACCGCTTCCGCAGCTATGGACCGCTGGCTGTGGAGCGCCTGCGATTGGACGACCGTGGCCGGTTCGGCATCATCAGCGACGACCGCACGAAGTTCTGCCGCAAGGCGATGAAAGCCAACGGCGGCGTCTGGAATCCGGTGACCAGCGCGTGGATGTTCACGAATGCGGGCGATCACGCCAATGCGATGTGCGAACTCTATCGGGCGACGCGCCCGAGCCTGGCGCAGCTCGAGACGCTGCTGGCGATGGCAGCCGACGGCACCGGCGCGCAAGCGTGGGACTTCGACCCGACCGTCGACGCGCCGTACTACGCGACGCTCACACGAGACGATGCGTCGCGCTTGTTGAGTGCGGGCTACGTGGTGCGGCGGCTGCTCGGCACGCATCCGCTCGAAGACGCATCGGTTGACGTGCCTTCGGACATCTTCGATGCCTCGGCGTTCGAGGAACGTGCGCGACGCGGGTTGCGCCGGCGTCGGTCCGAGCGACGTCGTCTCCGCATTGCTCGTCGACACGAGCAAATGCGACCGCGCGGTAATCGCGGATTATTTGCGCGCATATCCGATGCCGCTGCTGGAGCGGCTCGTCGCGCCGGAAGCGCCTATTAGATAAGAAAGATGTTAGGTAGCCACACTGAAACTGAAGTTCGCGAGCGACTCTGTAGAGCGAACGGCGCCAAGTGGCCATTTCGCCCTGATGTGCGACGCCATCGCGCGAAATTGCCGATAACCGCAGCCAGGGACTTGACTTAAAGCTAGCTTTAGGCTGTACGCTCCAGACATGGATTTGACGAAAAACCCGCCGCGTAGCGCCCGCGACCGTTTCGCCGGACTTGTGATGCTTGGACGGACCACTGATAAGGCGCGGGCCAGCACCGCAGGAACGCTTGGCGACTACGATTTCGGATGCCCGATGGACCGTGGCGTTCTCTCGTTTGTCGGCATTGAACCTGCTGAGTATGCGCAACGCGTCGCAGAGCTTAACGCGGACGCCCGCATCGAGGCGTGGGTTCGTGATAGTTACCGTGATCGCAAATCGATGGCTGATATGGAGCGGTTCAACGACGACTTTCTTGTTGCTCCTGTGCCGCTGCCTGACGGTCACCCGCTTAAGTTCATCCCGAACGAATACTTCTACCAATTGCGCACACAGCTCGCGGCCGACCGCTCGGATCTCACTTCGCTGGCTGACATCCTCGACATTGACGAAGGGCGTCCGGTGCCGAAGGGCGGATTCGTGGGTTCGCTGGAGAGGTAGAGCTCGATGATGATTCGCGACGTCGCTCACGCAACCGGCGTTCCTCCCTCGACACTTCGATTTTATGAGAAGACGGGCGTTCTCCCGGAGCCTCCGCGCACCGCCGCTGGACTGCGTAACTACACGGACGACCATGTCGCTTACGTACTCTTTATCGCCGAGCTGAAGGCGACCGGGATGTCGAATGGTGAGATCGTCGAGTATATCGCCGACGGTTACGGGTGCCCGGTCCGCGCGCCGGCTTCAGACCGTCCGAACGCCGAAATCGCCGCGACTCGAATCGCGATCCTCGCACAGCATCGCAAGCGTCTCGTCAATCAAGTTAGTAATCTGCAACGGCTGATCGGCATGACGGACATGCGCATCACTCACCTTGAAAAGTGTCAGACTTCTTCCAGAATCAGAGGCGGACGCACGCGATCGCGAGCTACGAAGCGTGTTCGGGCCGGCTTGGCGCGCTCGGCGCGATAATGCTCCAACGGATCTGTGCGACCATCGTACTGACGGTGTTTTTCACACTGCCGTCGATCCAAGCCATGGCAGCTCAACAGTACATCTCCATCGTTGCCAGTGACGGGATCGGCGGTGACTTCTGGAAGATCTTTGCGCATCATAAAGCCGTCGTCAACGGTATTCACATCCACTATGTGATCGGTGGCCACGGTGATCCGCTCGTTTTGCTGCACGGCTTTGGAGAAACATGGTACGAGTGGCGCCACATCATGCCGACGCTCGCAACCCATTACACGGTGATCGTGCCGGACATCCGCGGAGCGGGGGACTCCGATCGGCCGGAGTCAGGTTACGACAAGCAGACGATGGCCTCAGACGTCTATGACCTCGTGCATCAGCTTGGCTACGAACGCATCAATCTCGTCGGCCATGACATCGGCATGATGATTGCCTACGCCTACGCCGCCGCGCATCCTTCGGAGGTGCGACGCCTTGTCGTGATGGATGCGCCACTTCCTGGAATTCCACCGTTCGATCAAGTAACGCATAATCCCGGCGCGTGGCATATTCCTTTTCAGCAAGCCCCGGATCTGCCGGAGGCGCTCGTGGCTGGTCGCGAGCGACTCTACCTGACGTACCACTATCAGCGGTTCGCGTACAATCCGGCTTCGATTACAAATGCCGAGATCGACGAGTACATCCGGCATTACGCCGCGCCCGGCGCTATGCGCGCTGCCTTTGCATGGTTTCGTGCGTTTCCTCAAGACGCGAAAGCAAATCAAGAATATGCGAAGGCGAAGCTTCGTATGCCGGTCTTGGCAATGGGGGGAGCTGTTTCAAACGGCCCCATCATGCTTGCTGAGTTTCAAGTCGTCGCATCAAATGTTCGCGGAATCGTTATTGATGACTGCGGACATTGGATTGCCGACGAAAGACCGCAATACTTTACGGAGCGATTGCTTTCGTTTTTGCGTTAACGAAGCTACGAACGAAAACGGGCTGAACGTTGTAGCGCGGGAAACCGAGAGCGATGTGACAAGCGATGGATGGAAGGGGGGTTCGGGGGAATTGTGCCACGACTGCGCTTGAGGAGCGCGATGCTGCATCCGAGATGAAGGTAGGCCCTTCGAAGCCGGTTTGTTGGGAACAGGCTTCAAACAACCGTAAGCTGCTGGCTTCGAAAGACGTTGGTGGTGAACGTTACGGGAAAAGCCGTGAACTATCGCGGCATGTGCGAGTGAGAGAGACGAGCGAAAGCGAACCGACCGACGACGCATCGAAAACCCCGAAGGCGACATCAAAACCAGAGCCGTTCCCCTGCTCTGGGATAAGCGCGGCGGAAACCCACTTACTGGCTGTGTGGTGTCCGGTGTATAGGCGGCGTGACTCTCATTCTGGCTTGGATGCGGAACGTGGGAACTCACCATGCGATGCTAAGGGAAACCCTATAAGTGCAACCCACGAAGGGGGAAATACCGATGCGCATGGTGGGGGCGGATCATCCGGTAGTAGCGTTGAGCGATCGGTAATCGATCGGGAGCGAAGCGGATGGGATGGCTCACAGAGCGGTGGTGCCAACGGAACACCGGAAGAGCAGCACCGCTCACGTCGCCCGTCGGTGGGAACGCCGATGGGGAACGGCCATCACGAGCCGTATGAATCGAGAGGTTCACGTACGGTTCTGTGGGCGGCTGGAGGTGAAATCCCTCCGGCCGACCCGGCACCGACGCCGGCGAGTCGCCGATCGCGTATATCCAGCGCCGCGTCAGTGAAATCGTTGCGAAGCTGCGTGAGCCGGAGTGGCCGCCGTAGCAGTTCTTGATTTAAGATCGCAATTCGAGAGATTTAGTCGCTGCGATGTAGTGCCGCTTCGGCAGCGTGAAACACAGCGTTTGGATCTGCAATCGGATTCGCGGCGACAGAACGCAACCAGCGGTCCTGACCGACGTACGCTATCGAGACATAGGCGTTGCGTAGCCGTTCGCGCAGTTGCGCCGCGTCTTCGCCAATTGGTCGCCATAAAACGACCCCCGTGGTCGGCGGTGCGTACAGTTCAAACTCCGGCGAGGCGGCGACAAGATCGGCGAGACGTTCAGCAGTTCTCATGCACCGGTCAATGCGCTTTGCGATGCCCTTTCGGCCCCACGCGAGTAATGTGGCCAGCAACGTCGAGGCGGCGGCCCCGTGCGAACCGAGGAGGCCGACGTTCGGCGCGGCAAGATACGCGCCGTCGAACGTCACCGAGTTGAGCGCATCGATGTCGCGAAACAACACGAGCGCGCTCTCCTTGGGTTGGAACAACCACTTATGGGCTGAGATCGCGATGGGGTCCGCGCGCTCGATCTCGTCAAGGAGGTGGCCGTACGTCTCCGACCAGCGCAACGGTCCGGCCCACGCCGCGTCAACGTGCACCCAAGCTGCACGCAAATCCAGGGGATCGACCGCGCCCAACGTGGTGGTCCCCGCGGTCAACACGAGCGCCGATCGAGACACGTCGCCAAGGGCATCGACGCGCAAGCGATGGCCGGCGTCGACCGGAACGGTACGGTAGGGAAGTCCGAGTATCTGAGCAGCCTTACGTACGCTCAGATGCGCCATCTCCGAGGCCACAACGTCGCGTACGCCGCGCCGTTCGCGCGCGGTCCACAAGGCCGTAAGATTCGCAAGTGTTGAGCCCGGCACGCACTGCCCGGCGCGCATGCCGAACGTCGGCGCTATCCATGAAAGGACGCGTCGTTCGAGATCGCGTGCTTGCGGAGCTGTATCGGGATGGAGCAGATTCTGGTTTGTGCTCGCCGCCCACGCTGTGGTTACCCAGGTAATCCAGGGCGTTGGCGGATCCATGTGTGCGAAGAAACCTGGAGCGCCGAGACGCCGCGCGTTGGCGAGCATCGGCCCGACCATGTGGGCTAAGGCCGGCCCTTCGCCGATTCCATCCTCCGGCAGTCTCTCGGGCAGTGGGCGCGCCGCGTCTCCCTGACCGGTTGGCGCGTATAACAGTGAAAACGCGTCGCGGAGAGCATCTGCGGAAGGCGCGAAGGACCCGTCGCCGAGGTCATCATCAGCGTTCACGAGTCCCTCGCTTAGCGTTGCAAGTCGGCCGATGTATCTATTCTTACTCGGCGACGCATCCCCGCCACGCTTCACTCTCTAAACTAGGGCGAAGTGGGCGCCGGGAGTTTTTCCAGGAAGGCGTCGATTATCGGGACGATTCGGCGTGCATGTTCCTCAAGTACGAAGTGTCCGCCATCGAAGAAGTGTAGTTCGGCGCGCGGAAGGTCGCGAAGATACGCTTGCGCTCCCGCCACCGTGAAGAATGGATCGTTTCGTCCCCAAACGATAAGCGTCGGTGGCTCGTGCTCGCGAAAGTATCGCTGCCACCGCGCATACTCGGGCGGATTATTGCGGTAGTCGTATTGCAACTCGAGCTGGATGCGGTCGTTCCCGGGTCGGTCCATGTAATACTGATCAAGCGACCATGTGTCGGGACTGATGCGGCTGGGGTCAGTAGCACCCTCGAGATACTGAAAGCGCGTGATGTCGAGCTTAAAAAGGGCAAGCACCGCAGCCTCGCGCTCTTCATCCCGGCGTTCCCACAGAGAGCGAATCGGATCGAAAAGCGGGCCAAAGCCTTCCTCGTATGCGTTTGCGTTCTGAATGATCAGACCGGTGACGCGGTCTGGATGACGCGCGGCAAGACGAAACCCTACCGGGCCGCCATAGTCCTGCACGTACAGGGCGTACCGTGTGAGGCCGATAGCAGCGATGAATTGCTCGATGACGTCAGCGTATGCTGCGAACCCATACGTGAAGTCGTTCATCGCCGGCATGGAGCTCTGACCGAAACCGGGGTAGTCCGGTGCGATTACTCGCCAGCAATGCCCAAGTCCGTTTAGCAACGCGCGATACATGTGTGACGACGTGGGAAAGCCATGCAGCGCTAGCAGGACCGGAGCGTCCGGCGGCCCCGCTTCCCGGTAGAACACATCAACTTTGCCGACACGGGCGGAGCGATATCGCGGTTCCGCGTTTACATCTGCGGTGGTGGTCATTGTTAATTTCCTTTCGTCTTGTCTGTACGTTGGCGCCGGCGGTAGTGCACTGCAGCTTTGTGGCGATTGCCGCAGGTGCGCATGCTGCACCAAGCTCGGCTCGCGGCTTTACTTCGATCGACAAAGAACAACACGCAGTCCTCGCCATCGCAACGCTTAATACGCTCGGGCACCGTATCGTTTAACAGGTCCACGAACGAATCGGCGATGTCACGGATGAGTCGATCGACGAACGTTCCGGTTTGTGGAGCTGCCTCGACAACGACGCGGCCATCTGCTACGCCAAAGACGGGCGCCAACAGTCCGGCGCCGAGAACGTTTTGTAGCGATCTCGCGTCGTCATCCGTCGCCTGCGCGCGTACGTGATGCTGCAGTGCCAATCGAAGCGTCGACCGAAGTATACGCAGCCGGCCCAGCCCGTGCGCCGCCTGTGCGTGAAGCAAGGGCGCATTAGCGTGCGCTTGCGCAACCTGCCGATACCAACGCTCGACGTCCTTGAGCGACGATAAGCCGTCGATCTCGGTGCCGTCCTCGACGAAGAGCGTGTTGAGGAAGGCAAGTGCCAGGGGCTCCTCGATGGCCGCGGCGGGAAGTCTAACTACCTTGGACACGTTGACAGGTTATAACAATACAGCTATAACTGTCAAATCATGACGCAGGGCGGATGGGGATCAGCGGCCTTCTTCGGTGCAACGACTGCCCTAGCCGCAGGCATTGCGATTGCCATTCAAGGTGCGTTGAACCAGACGTTGGCGCGCACGAACGGGCCGTTCTCGGCCGTCGCGGTCTCCGGACTGGGCGCCGGCACGCTCGCGCTCTTGGCGTTCGCGGCGACCCGAGGATCAGCGTCCTTGCACTCGGCACCGGTGTGGGCGTACTTCGGTGGAGCCTGCGGTTTCGTGCTGCTCTTAGGCATTACATTGGCTGTACCGCGCATCGGCGCTTTATCGACGGCCGCACTCGTTGTCGCCTCGCAGCTAGCGATGGCGGCGGCTATCGACCAATTTGGCTGGCTGGGAGTATCCACCCGACCGCTCTCGGCAACAAGATTGTCCGCGCTGGTCGGGATGCTATTCTTCGCGTGGCTAAGCGTGAGGCGGTGACGTTGCCGTACGTTGCCTCGCTGAACGTTGGCCGCGTCGCGCCGATTGTAACCGCTCTCGGCACCGTTTCAACAGGTTTCTTCAAACGCCCCACGGACCAGTCGATGTGCGTCGGGCGCGATGGGTTCGTCGACGACGAACAGGCCGACCTCGTGAGTCACGGCGGACCGCTCAAAGCGGTGTACGCGTATGGGAGCGCGGATCTCGCGTGGTGGTCACAGGAGCTTGGCCGTGACATCTGTGCAGGGCTCTTTGGCGAAAACTTGACCGTCGCGAACCTCGACCTAAACGCTGCACACGTAGGCGACCGATGGTTAATTGGAACCGCCGAACTCATGATCACGCAGCCGCGCGTTCCCTGTTACAAATTCGCAACTCGAATGGACGATCCGACGTTTCCGCGACGATTTGCGAAAGCGCTTCGAACGGGCTTGTATCTGGCCGTAACGAAACAGGGCCACATTAGGAGTGGAGACCGGATCACCGTATCGCCAGCATCGGGAACGCCGTCGATCTTGGAGACGGCACGCGAAGTGTTCAACATGGGTTAGACGAGACGATACGCGACTCGGATACCGGTTGCGACTCTGACGGCTGAGGCGTTAAAAGTGCATGGTGCTGTGCGATAGGCCGTCTCTAAACGGGTCGGTTTCGGGAACGTGGCGGTGCAGCGAATTCCACGCGCCGTCCTTTCACAGCTGACGCCGCGAATCGTCTGCCGAGCTCGGGCCAGGAATGTTCGTTCGTTTCATGGGGAATCTCGTCGGTATGGCGACTGCACCGTTCGATATAGTTCCGCTTCCAGGTTTTCGAGCGGAGCTGTCACTGTCTTATCAGGCTGGGCTGGAAAAAGTTCCCCGGGCCTTTCCACCGATTCGTCGGCGTTTTGCGCCGACGCTGTTCCGTTTGTGGAGGAACGTCCCGAAAAGGGACGGTTGCGGGATGATCCGAGGGGAGTGCCAAAAATCGGATCGCGATCCGATTGCAACGTATCTGGCTGGCGACAACTATCCCCGAGCCGGCGATCCGGTCTTGTTGCGACAGCCTCGAGTTAATCGCCTGAGCTTAAGTTTTCGCCGAAGGTGATCGTGTTGTCGTCCGCATTGACGACTACGGCCTTCTTGTAAGGCCCAGGCATCGTCTCAATCGGTCCGACAGTGATCCCTCTTTCCGTTACTTTTGCGACATGGCATTCTAAGTTATCAACGAGCAGTGTGAGCAGACCCGTGCCGGCGAATGCAGTCGAAAAATCCCGCTAATCAACCCGCGAACGCAGCGAGGTAATAGTCGCGTGCCATCGCAAGCGCGTTTTCGCGCATCTGCTTATCGCCGAACGAGCGGATCATCGCGATGGCGCCGGCCATTCCCGAAATGAGCACGATGAAATTACGGCGCCGTTCGTCGTCGGTCGCGCCCGCCATGTACGGTGCGAGTCGTTGCATGTACGTGAACATCGCCGCGTCCAGACGCTTGCGCACGGCGAGCGGCGCGCGTCCCAGATCGCCCGCGAGCGCCGCGACGGCGCACCACGTCTCGGGATGCGCGAGGTGTTCGGAACTCAGGTACGCGTTGATGATCGCTTCCCGTTCGCGCCCCGGCGCCGCGCGCTGAGCCGCGCGAACCAGCCGTTCCGCGATTTCTTGGAGCGCTTCTGCGACGGCCTCAACGAAGAGGTCATCTTTGCTGCCGAAGTGCCGGTAAAATCCGCCGTGGGTGAGTCCCAGATCGCTCATGACGTCGCCGATTCCGACGCCGCCCCCGCGCGCGCGGAAGGCCTTCGCCGCGTGCGTGATGATTCGTTGGTGCGTTTCGGCCTTCTGGGCTGCGGTCGTGCGTGCCATTTTTAGGGAAGCTCCCTTTTTAGAGAATTCCTTGACAACTTAGATTATACATGTTATCGGTATAGAGGTCATATATCATCTATAAGTGACGATCCTGCACGGCGAACGACCGCGGAAAGGCATCAGGGACATGATCCAACTTACGGAACCATACTCGCCGGTGGATGCATGGTTCGCCGGCGGCGAGCGCGTCGCGTATGATCCCGGTTCGCGGCGCATTGGTCCGCCCTCGGCGTTACGTGTATTCGTCCGGCACGAAGGCGACATCGCCCGTGCGGTAACGTTCATGCCGGGGTTTCCCGACGGCTCGATCGGGTGGTCAAAGGTTTACCCGCACCTGCCGGGCGCCGACGTCATGCCGAAGGTCTTCATCGAGTATCTCGGCATGGGCGATTCGGACAAACCGAAAGACTACCGCTATTCCACGGCGGAGCGCGCCGATCTCGTCGAAGCCGTGTGGCGCCGCTACGCCGTTACGTCGACCACGCTCGTCGCATTTGACTTCTCGTCGCTCGTCGTACTCGAGATCTTGCGTCGGCGTCTGGAGCGTGCCGAGCGCGGCGAACGCTCCGAGGGCCCGAGCATCCGCGGCGTTTTCATGTTCAACGGAGGCCTCTTTACCGACGGTCACTCGCATCCGTGGTTTACGACACCGTTGCTGCGCCGTCCCGGAGGCGCACTCGCGCCTTGGCTCGGAAAGCGCTCGTTCTTCGCATTCAAGCAGCTTTCAAATGTGATGTGGTCACGAGCATACGACGTTCAGGATGACGAAGTGCGCCACTTGTACGCAGCGATGGATCGCCACGACGGCCTCTTTTATCTCAGTAGCGCTGCGGGCTTCGTGGCCGAGCATCAGGCGCAAGGCGATCGGCTCGATTTCGGGCGCCTATTTGCCGCCTATCGCGATGGATTCCCGTTCTTCGTCGGCGGCAGCGACGCCGATCCGTTCGAGAAGCGGCAGGTGACGCTCGCCGCGCAACGCCTCGGTTCGCAGGGTTTGCGCACCGTACGGCTACCAGGCGGACATCTCACAACGAACGAGCAGCCCGATGCACTAGCGCACCTTGTCGCGGATTTTGAAGCCGGCCTCACGGCTGGTCATTGGAATTGAGGAGTGTCTTGAACGATGTCAACGTCGACCCGCTCGTCGCGATGCAGCAGCAGTATGGAGATTCACGGCTGCTCGAGGCGCTCGCGAGCGAATTCGCCGACGAGCCGGCGGAGCGCCGTTTCCCGGCGGTGGACCTCGCACTGGTCGATCAGCTCCATACGCGCGGGTATGCCGCCACCGTCGACTTCGCCACGACCATCGGCGTCGACGCCGAAACACTGGTGCTCGACGTCGGTGCGGGACTCGGCGGCCCGGCACGATTTCTAGCGGAAACCTACGGCTGCCGCGTGTTCGGCATCGACGCGACTGCCGCCCTCGTCCGTGGCGCGAAGTATCTGACGTCGCGCTGGAGCGGGAGATCCGACCTGGTGGAGTTCCGGATCGGTGATGCGCTCGCGCTACCGCATGACGATGCTTCTTTCGACCTCGTGTGGATGCAGCACGTCGCGATGAACATTCGCGACCGGGCTGCGCTCTATTGCGAAGTGCGGCGTGTTCTCCGGCCAGGAGGCCGGTTCGCGACATACGACGTGGTTCGCAAGGACGGCGAACTCGTCTATCCGACGCCATGGGCACGCGAAGCGGCCGCTAGCACGGTGCTCACGTCCGAAGAAACGCGTGCGGCGCTCGAGGACGCTGGATTTCACATCACATGGTCGATGATCGATACACCGGCCGCGCTTGATTGGGTCAGCCGCACATCCGCCGCGGCGTCGGCTATCCAGCCACCGCCCCGCGGCGCGCGCATGCTCCGCGCAGCCCTCGGTGAGAATTTCCGAGAGATTTTGGCCAATCTCGGCAAGAACTACGTCGAGGGACGCGCCGACGTGCTCGCGCTAATCGCCGAGCGCACCGAATAGTGTCAGGTGCGCATCGGTGGAGCAGCACCTTTGCGCGTGAATCGTCTAGCAGACGTTCGTGAAGAGCAGCGAGGGCCGAAATCTGACTAACAAAATGTCCGGCGGATTCTAAAGGGAGCCGGACTCGAGCAGCGACTCGCCGATGCTGGGCGCCGATAATCGGTTCAATAAATGTCGTCGACGTAAAACTGCGGGCCGCTGCATCATCCCGAAAATGGTCGCTTCTGGGACTCTTTATGGTGAGCGGCTCGTCAAGGGTCTTCAGCAAACACATATTTGCGAGCGGCGATCCCTATCGTGTATCGGCGCCGCCCTCTAGTCGAGTCAGAGATGCGGCGTCCACCGCACTTCTCCTCGATGACCCGGACAGAGGCCGCGTTCGACCCTGCGCAAGTTAGTAGCGCCTCGGTCTCGCCTTGTGCAGCGAGGACTTTGAGACATTCGCCGAGAGCGAATGTTGCGATGCTCCCGGTTGCGGTACGCCGGATGAACAATGTAGCCGATATGGCCGCCGATCTCACGAAGCTGCGGCGTTAGCCAATGTCGCACGTCACATTCTCCAACTACCTCTTCGCCTTCCACTATCCAGAACGTGTCTGCAGGCACCCATCCTTCGGGGACGTTCTTTCCCGCAGCCCAATCGCGCAGCATCGCTGCGTACGCTATCGGATCCGTATGGGCGAGTGCATGCGGTCCGGTCCATTGGTCGTCGTTTCCAGCGAGGCAGCCGTCACGCATCGTCACAAACGAGGCCGCAAGAGCTGTAGATGGACGTTCCAGTCGTAAGTTCGAGTAGAGCATCTTCAGGCCGATCCTATAAGGGGTCGATTTAGAGACTTGCCTTTTCGCACCGCACTGTGCCTATCCGGGCGTTGCAGCGTCAGTCCGCTTTTAAAACTGCCAGTTCATTCCCACTTGGATCGCGGAAGTGAAAACGCTGGCCTCCCGGAAACGCGAAAATCGGTTTTGTAATCGTGCCGCCGCCCTGCTCGACAGCCGCTAGTGCTTGATCGAGATCATCGACAGCGATGACAGCCAGCGGAGCGCGTCGCTTCTGTAGCATCGCCCTGAAGCCCAAGGTCAACGTCTCCTGTCATCGTGCATGAGTAGGTGGGCCCGAAATCGGTCAGTTCCCAACCGAACACCGACAAGTAAAAGGACTTGGTAACGCCAACGTCACTCGTCGGGAGTTCGATAAAATTGAAACGAGCCATGCGTTTAGTCTCCTTGACGCGTGCTAAAGGGGTCGTTTTCGGGATGGAGAGCGATCAGCGCTTAATACCGAACGCCTCAAGAAACGCGCCTACGCGTTCTCGCTCTCCGGGTAAATCCTCGAGAGTAAGGCGCCGGATGCGGTCGTGCGGTCCAGTTTCCACGTGCATAAGACATTCGTGTCGAACCTTCTGGCCACGATGTTCAAAGATATCGACGAAACGAATTGTAGCCGCGGCTTGAGAGTGCACGAGCGTGTGTTCATAGGTGATCTTATCGAGGTTTGCATGAGCCCAATCGGATGCTTCCACGAAAGAGGCCATTACGTGCTCTCGTCCTCGAATTTCTCTTCCATGCGTCGAGTAGAGGCAATCTTCTTCGAGCAAGTGCGCAGCCTCAAGAAAATCGTCAGCATCTAACGCGCTCGCGAAACGCTCTGCGACATCTGGCGAATTCATTTGGACGATTACTCGGTGCATGCATATCATTTTTCGGCATCGTTGGGCACCACGCTGGGCTCCACCAAAGCGACTTATTCCCGCATCCCACAATGGGTCGGTTGTGGGACGAGTTGTGGACGTCCGTCTCAACTTAGCATTGCGCCGCCGTCGACAATGAGGATCGTTCCCGTCGTGTGCGTGTTCGTCATGGCATGCTACTCCTTGCAAGGGCGTGAAAAACAGAATCTTCGCCGTAAGGCCAAACGACTCAAAGAGCTTAACTGGGATATTCCCCGAGTTGGCCGACGACCGACCGGCGGATCAAAACGCATTCGTGTCTCGTACTCAGCGCTTCAGCGGGTCCCTTCGATGATGCACATACCCGATGCGCCTCTGCGCGTCTCGTCCACCGCAAAGCCGGCCTCACGCAGGAGTTTACCGTACGCCTCGGCGGTACGATCGCGGCCGCCGAACAGCACCAGCATGGTCAGGTCGCGTACCGCTGTCGGAAGCATGTCGTCGCTCTTGTCGTTCATCGCGCGTTCGATGACGAGCACCCGGCTGTGCTTAGCCATCGAGTCGCGGCATCGGCGGAGAATGCGCAATGCGTTTTCGTCGTTCCAGTTGTGAATGACCGACTTCAGCAGGTACAGGTCGGCATGCTCGGGGATTTCGGTGAGAAAATCGCCGGCGATGAGCGTACAGCGGTTAAGGACGCCACGCTCGTGCAGGGTCCGGCGCGCATTACCGATAACCGCGGGCTGCTCAAGTACGAGGGCACGGAGCTCCGGAAACCGTTCCAATAACCCGGCGACCAGCGTACCGTCACCTGCACCCAAATCTGCGATCACCCCGGCGACCGGGAACTGGTAAAGGTTGAGCACTTCGTTTAGGTCGTAAGAGCTATTGGCACGCATCGTGCGCGCAAATGACGCGGCGACCTCCGGATGGTTGCCGAAGTAGCTCCACAGCGTGCAGCCGTGGCGGCGCTCAAACGCCGATTCTCCGCTCTGCAACGCATAGTCCAGCTCCGACCAAGTGTTGTAGTACTCGGATCCCGCCATTAATGCTTGGCCGTACGCATTGCCGGTGTCGCGGCGCAACAAGCCAGAGACCGCCGTGCCGCGGTATTCGCCTTCGCGCACGAACTCGACGAGCCCAAGCCCTTGCAGTGCACGCAGGTACCGGCGCAACTCTGAGACGCCGATACCGGTTGCAGCGCTGAGCTGAACCTCCGTGTGAATCCCTCGCGCAAGATGGTCGGGTATACCGAACCGGACCGCGGCGGCGATCAACTGAGTGATGATATGGGCGTCGATATTTTGTGCGAGCTGCAAGACCTCATCTCGGGAGACTTCAGTCATCGATTCACCCGTTCACTTCCATGACCTTGCTAACGACTCGTGCCATCGCCGACTCGCACTCACGCACACTCGGCGCTTCGATCATGACAAGCCCAAGACTCGTCGCTGAACTCGTCCGCATATCGGGCATCACCTCGCCGTAGGGAATGCGGAGAAGAACTTCGGTCACGCCTGGAAGATGCTCGATCTCCGCGGATATCACGCGATTCACGCCGCCGGGCAACGTCGGAAGGTGCGTATACCCGAAGACGCTTCGCGATAACGGCGCAGCGCGCTCTATGTTATCACCTGTGAAGACCTGCGTCGCCGCAGCCCAGATGTCCACGCCGGTGACGTTCTGTACGATTTTGCTAATCCAGTTGCCTCCCGGGCGTGCCGCGAGCTCGCCGGCGACGAAATCGAGCGTCCCATCCTTCGCGAACACTTCAAAATGGAACACTCCGTCGTTCAGCCCCAAGGCAGACAATGCCCGACGCGTGATGTCGCGAGCCGCATCGTACAGATCTTCATGTCTGGCCGGCTGGAACGACACGGTTGCCGTCGGATGTCCATTCTTGGTGTCGATGAGCGGTGACAGATACCGCGAAACGAGCAACGTGTGCAGTTCACCCCGCGTAACGATCCCGTCGAAGTGCCACTCGGCTCCCTGGATTCGTTCCTCGATCATGAGACGGAGGGACTTGTCGTCCACGGCCTGTCGAGCAACGACCGCGAGGAGCTCGTCTTCGTCTTGGGCCAATGAGACGTTCCGCGTGCCGGTACCCGCAATCGGTTTAACTATGAACGGTTTTTCCAATTTGGCCGCAACAACGGACTCCCGAACGCTCTCCGGATGAGCGACCGCGTCTGCAAGCACAACCCACTGCGCGATGGGAATCCCAGCCGATCGCCACGCGGCCTTCTGAAGCGCTTTGTCACGGCAGCGATGAGCGACGCTCGGATCCAGCGATTGCGCTCCCACCAAGCGTCCGAGAATCGCGGCAGGAACGACCCCGTATTCGCCGACCGATACAATGACGTCAATGCCCGCCGATATCGCTCCGGCGTGATGCAAATCCGACCACAAGGACTCGACGGATAGGTATGAATCGACGACGCAGGCGTGCGCCAATCGGTCTCGCCGCGGTGCGACGTTTGCTTCCTCCCAAAGCTCATGTAACAGCGTCGTGCGGTGACCCGCGTTCAGAAGAGCGTCTACCGCTTCCCTACGTGCCCCCATCAGGACGACGTTCATGATTCCGCGGCCTCTTTGGCGTTTGCTTCATATCGTACGAACGCAGGAGACCCGAGTGCGATTAGGCCTATTCCGAGTATCGTCGAGATGCCCCCAAAGATCAGGGCGGTCGCCGGAGACAGGACCGTGCCGAGTGCTCCCGCTCGGAAGCTGCCAACTTGCGGCGCTGCCACTCCGACGACGTACTCAGTTGCGCTCACCCGGCCACGGAAACGATCGCGCGTGGTGGTCTGGATCATGCTGGTGCGAAGGACGACGTCGATCGTGTCGACGGCTCCCGCAAAAACGAGTAGCGGAACCGCGACCCAGAGACTCTGCGCGAAGCCGAAGCCCACGATCGCCGCACCCCATGCGGCAGAGCCGATCAGCATCGCGCGACCATGGTGCTTTATTTTCCTGACGGGCCCGGATATCACGGAAGCGACCAGGCCTCCTATCGAGGAAGCCGCCATGAGAAGTCCCAGCGTCGTGGCAGTGCCGCCGAAGCGGTTCGCGTTGATTGCCGGTAACAGCGCCGTCGGCACTCCAAGGAGTGTTACGCACAAATCTGTCAGTAGCGCGCCGCTGACGATCCGGTCGCGGTGGATGAACCGGAGACCCTCGACGATAGCACGAAATCCAGGGCGCCCCAGAGCAGCGCCGTCCGGCGGCATCGCCGGCAAACGTGCGATCCCATACAGCGCACCGCCGAAGCTAAGTACGTCAATGACGTACGCGGTCTTAACGCCCCACGTGCCCGCAATAAATCCAGCAAGCGCCGGGCCTGCGGTTAAACTTACGTGCATGCTGAACATATTCAGCGCGGCGCCGGCGGGAATTTGCTCTCGCGGCAGGAGGCGCGGCATGAACGTTGTTCGAGCCGGAATGTTGACGGCGCCCAGTAAGAACTGAAGCGCCACGAGGGCGTACAGCAGCCAAAGCTGACGTAGATCGACGAAGGCTTGAGCCGCGAAAAGAACCGAAACGCCGACCTGACAGCTTGTTACAATGAGTACGATTTTTCGGCGGTCGACCGCGTCTCCAAGCGTCCCCGCGGCGAGGGCGAGCGCGATTGCGGGAATGGCCGCGAAAAGGCCAATGGCGCCGACGGCGATGGAGCTGTGGGTCAGCGCGAATACCTGCACGGTGACGGCGAGGACAGTCATCTGATTGCCGATGGCCGACAAGCCCGACCCCACCCACAGACGCCGAAATGCCGACGATTCTTGCAGGGGACGGACATCCATGAGCACTCCAGCCCAATGGGTTTGTATCACCCCCCGAATCGCTCGTCGAGCCGGCGGTAAATCAGCCGCTGCTCGTTTTCGTCTCCGTACACCACACAGAACATGAACGCGCCTTTACTCGCCCCACGAACCGGCGGTATTGATACGATGACGCCTTCGCGTTTCGCCCGATCGTAGGAGCAGCCGAGGTCCGTAGTAGCGTCAATGAACTCGTCGATGCTCGCAATGCTCCAATGCGGCGGCGTTAGGTATTGGATAATAGTTCGTTCCGGGCTCCTCGAGACACCCACCACCCTGTCGCCGATGCCCTTATAGATGTGAAGCGATCCGGTGACCCGAGCGTTCATTTCGGTGAAGATCATCTCGCCGCTGTTACGAACGATCGCGTCAGCGCTCATGTAGCCGCGATACCCCATCGCCTGGTACACGGCGGCCAGTCGCTTCCCGGCGGTCACTAGCCGCGTTTGCATGTTACGGGAAACGTCTCGAAGCGGCGCAGATTCCTGGGTGAGCAGACCGCCTTCGTACGTGAGCTTGCCCGACTGCGTAAACTGAGTCCCGAAGTCGTCAGCGTAGTATTCGGCATATACCGTCCTCGCTGCCGGCATAAACGCCTCGATCACGACAGGGAATCTCCCGTTCATCGAGGCCCACTCCCAACGTAAGGCGAAATACGAACGGACGCCTTCAAGACCGTCCTCCAAGCGGTGAATATAAACCGCTCCGGCATGTCCCGTCTCCAGGCTATGCTCTCTGAGAACGATCTGGTTTCCGACGCCGGCTCCATTCTGCGCTTGTTTAACAATGACCGCATCGCCGACATTCAAGAGCGCCTCCATCGCTGATTCGGCGTCATCGATCGTACGGCAGACTTCACCGGCCGCGATCGGTATCTCGCAGGCCGCCGCCAAAGCGCGAAAATACGCCTTGTTGTTGGCGAGCTCGCCACCACCCTGGGCGATGAAGGCGGCACCGGGCAGACGATCCGTCATGTTTAATATGGACGCGAAGCGAAACAACGACGGAGACGGCCACAACGCGAAGATCTCCGACACGTTTCGAAGATCGTCCGAAATCGCTTTCAGAAAACCGGCGTCGGTGAGCATGTGCCGGTCGAGCAACTTGCCCTCGAACCTACCCGCTGGCGGGATGTGGAACTTCAATGAGCACGGGTCTACGCCGGTCAGAGACGTGACGTGTCGTAAGAAGGCGGGATCGGGGTTGTCCGACAGGATGATGACGTCGTCGTTGTCAGCGAACCAAAGGATTCGTTGCGTGTAAGCCCGCTGATCCGCTCTCACGAGAATAGAATCGTCGATGTGATTGCCGACCAGAATGCGCACGGTGCTCTACGCTTGGTAGTCCTCGAGGACGCCATCGCGAACCATATCGAGCGTGAAGCAATGGAATCCACCGCCGAAAAGCCGACGGTGCCGGTGCCGAACGGGAACCACCGTGAAGCCTTCGCGCTCCAGCGTCGCAATCAAATCGACACACGCTTCGTTAGCGAGCACTGTATCGGGGCTCACAGATAGAACATTCAAGTCGATATATGGGCTCGTGAGGACGAGATCGTCGTCTTGGTACGTGGGAAAGCTGCTTGGCTTTGGTTCGGGTGGCACGATCATCTTCCACTTCTTGAACGGCTCTGGAAGATGATCTTTTATGCCTGGATGACGCGCCAGGAACACGCCGGGCCGCAGCGCGAGGATCATACTGTCGATGTGATTGTCGCTCATGCGGTAGGCGCGATGGATACGGTAGCGGCCTCGGACGTGGCGTTCGAGCCAGTCTACGGCGAGCGCATGATTCTCGTTCGCTATGTTTACGACGATGTCGCGGCCGAGCCGCAAGCATTGCGCGCCGTCAAGCATCATCTCGTAGCCGACGTCGTACGGCGACGCTTTTGGCTGTTCGATTGGCTCGGTCGGCCCGCCAAGGGTGGTTTCCGTGTCCAAGGCATAGCACAGATCAAACGATTTATCGGTCAGAATCGGCCGCGGCATCGTTGTCCACGTCGCTCCGCCGTCGAAATACATTTTGAAGACCGGCGCGAGCAGTCTCGTCTCAAGATAACGCGACCGAACGGCTGGCGGCGTCTCGATGATCTCGTCGCCCAAGATGAGGGTGTTGTCGCGAATGTTGAGTGCGGGAACCGGAACGGCTTCCCAACCGAAGCCGCTTATCGTCTCCGCATTGTAAGGCAGTGCCATGGGCCGGTGCACGTGGACGCCGAGCGACTCAAGGGTGCTGACTAATCCCTCGACGTCCTCGTTCAGCTCGTCAACGTAACGCTGCTTTATCTGCCAGGTGCGATCGGCAGCTTTCGCGGTCGACGATTTGTGAAGCCGTGGATATGCCCAATCCGACCGGAAGAGATTCTCGTGGTGAAAGAGGTCGAACGAGACCTCTCGATCGTGCGACGTGTAATTCACGGCACTCCCGACGATTACTTCCTTTAGAGCGGACCACTCGTCATAGCTGTTGAGCTTCGCAGGCGCTTTCACCGACGGCGCGCCGTGCGTGGGATTGCTGACTTGCATAACCTATCCTTTCAACGCCTCGGCTACGAGCGCGTCGCACATCTGCGCACTCGAACCATTGCATCGCGACCGTCGAGAGTGTCGTAGATTTTCGGATGTACGTATCGCTTCGGCGTCCTAGTGAAACGCGACCGGGAGCATTTGGAGCCACCGTAGCGTCGCCGTAGGCCGTCGCCGCGGCTCGCCTGCGAGCTCAAGCGTGCGGGGAAACGCTGCGAGACGCGCGACGTACTCGCGAAGAGCATGGCGTGCCGGTTCGGCACCGAAACACGCGTGCGCTCCCCAGCCGAACCCCAAATGCCGGTTCGGCGATCGGTCGAGCACCAATTCGTTGGGAGAAGCGAATTGCGCCGGGTCACGGTTGGCCGCGCCGAAAAGTGTGAGCACGACATGACCGCGCTCGATCGTTGTGTCGTCGATCGTGGTTTCCACCGTCGCTACGCGGCTCGTGCCTTGTGCCGGACCGTCGAAGCGGATGAGCTCGTCGGCTCCCGTAACCGCCAGCTCGTTGTCTTCTTTCAGCCGCCGCAGCGCCTCAGGGTGCTCCAGGAGGGCGAGCGTCGCGTTGCCGATCGAGGCGTAGATAGTGGAATATGCGGCGTTGCACATCGCGCCCAGTGTCCTGCGCACGAGGGTGTCCGGCGCCCGGATGAACTCGGGACTGCGCGCGAGGGTCGGCACGATCCCAGACGCTCCCGGCGCCTCGAACCAAGCATCGACCGACTCCATGAGCTGCGCGGCCGCCGCCGTGCCGCGTTCGGACTGCTCGGGCACGAGGCCCGAGTCCATCGCGAGCGCGATACCGTATGCGATTGCATCAAACGAACCCGCAGCTGGCGGTTCGACGCCGAAGAGTTCGCACGTCAGGTACTCCGCGACGGGCGCCGCGACCTCGGACATGAGATCGAAGTCGGATCTTCCGGCGAGCCGGTCGAATGCATCCCGAATCATGGTCCCGCCGCGGAACGAGGCGCCCTTGAGATCCTGTGCTTTTACCGAGTTGACGAAGATGCGGCGTAACGGTGCAACCTCGGGCGGATCCAAGGACTGCACGGTGAGCTTTTCGTCCGGTATGCTGTCTCCCACGCGCCGCCAATCTCGAGCGAACACGTCGTGGTTTTGAAGTATCTCCCGGCAGTCATCGTACCGTGTCAGCACCCAGCATTGCATCTGCTCGTGCCAATAAACCGGGGCGTTCGCTCGCAGCGCAGCGTAAACGCCGTACGGATCGATTAATGTTGGGGAGCTCAGGGGTTCGTACGCAACAGGCCTAGTCATTACGCGTCTCATCCCGTCCTAGGCCGAAATGCCGTCGGTTCATTGCAAGACACATGCAACCAAAAAATAAGATGGGTTCGGTTTAAGCCGAACCCAGGACCTTATCTTAAAGATGATTGTAATGCATGCGCCATCCCTCCAATCGCACGTTTTACAATGAATCCTAGGGCCCGTGAGCGGGGTTGTCAAGCGGATGTAAAGGGCTATCAGCCTCAAGTAGAAACGTTCGGTTCTCGCCCAAGCAGTAGTTCCCGGTTGCTTGGTCGGCGCTTCCACAATGGAGTTCCTAAGCAGGACTGGACCGAGCTGGACGGTCTTGCGGCGGTGCGCCGGTAAAACGGCCGCCTTACCAAGGCAGACCTGAGCCACCAACTCGGCCTATGTGACCACGAAAACCGCCGGCTGCTCCGACGGCTTGCGGCCGAAGGGAAGCAGGGCTACCTCGCGGCGTCGAAATCGGCCCAGCAAGAACCGCCTTGATCCCACGCTCTTAGCAGCGCGCTCGACTTTGGAGGTGCCTCACGCGTGAAGCCGAGCTCGGCTGCGAGCTGCCGCCGGTCGAGAAGCCCCCGTAGCCGTGCTCGCGAGCTTCGCGGGCGACGCGCGCGAGGTCTGCGACTGGCCGATGTGTCTTTCATCGGCAGCTTCTTCTCCCCGAGAAGTAATTGACTTCCGCTTAGGGGCATAGTGGGAAGTTGCTCCGCGGCTATCAGACCACGGCACGGGAGGAGCGGAGCACCTGCCTACTCATGCTAGGGTTTGCGTTCCACGCCCGTCGAACTGTTGTTCGCCCAATGGAACCTCGAAGGCGTTCGCGACGGCGCTCAGCGCCGGGCCACACCGCGCCCAATCCCTCGGAGCGCGATGCGCAGCAACGCGTTGTTGCAGCGCTTGAGCAGCGCGGGTTTAGTGTTCGACAGGATGTAGCGATCCCAGGTGCGGGTCGCAAGGACGCTGGGGCTGGTACTGGACGAGCCGACATCTTCGCGGAACGGGGGGATGTGCAGCTCATCGTCGAGATGAAGCGCCCGGATAGGTTCCGCACGAAGGGGCAACGCGACAAGGCGCGTGGACAATCGCAGCGCTACGCGGAGCGGTTGGCCCCGCGTTTCGTAGCGACTAGCGACGGCAACACGCTCGTCTTAGAAGACGGAAAGGAGCGCTACGTCCACCAGATCGTCGGCGGAACGCTGCTGGCGCCCGATGATCGCAAGAGTCCGCTCGACCTCGGGGCAGACTATGCGACGTTTTCAGCATTTCCGCGTCTTCAACGGCTCAGGTACGTCTTTGAGACAGATGTGACAATTGAGCGCGAACCGATCGTCAACATTGGTGCGTTTTTGGCGGCATCCGACTGTAATGCGCTTCTCGTAGCTGGCGAAGCGGTGCTGGCAAGACAACGTATGCGCGTCAGCTGGCGCTGATGGCGGCGTGGGATCCGTTGTGGCTGGACGGTGGGGTCATCGACGATCCACGCGAGGCGCTATTGCGGGCGGTGCAGGACCTGACGGGATTCACCGGCGACCTTCGCACGTTTCTGGCTACGTTGCAGGGTTATCGCCGACGCGACGGCCGTGCGCCCTGCGGAATCGTCGTCGACGCGCTCGACGAATGGTCCAGCGCCCAACGCCATCTTCCAGACTTCATTCGTTTCGCTAGCGCACTGGGGTTGAAGGTCGTGTGCTTCGGACGCGCACGTTCGGTTGCGTTATTGCTCGAAAACGAACGCCTTACGAACGGGGCCGGAGTTGAGCGGCGCGAGCTGCTTCAGTTCACGGACGACGAGCAAGACCGCGCCGAGCAAGAGTACATAAAGTGGTATGATTTGCGTTCCGGTTTTGCGGGGCAGGCAAAGGGAATGAGCCGCCTACCTGAGATGATGGCGATGATCAGCGAAGCCTACGCAGGTGAGGCCGTCAATCCGAATGTGACCGAGCGAGAACTCTACGACCGATATCACGGCAAGAAATGCGGCGACGTCGCGAGACGCGCGAACACGGAGCCGGAAAGGATCCAGGCCGAAATCGACGCAGTCGCCCTGGCGATGTTGGAGACGGACTCCGTCGTCCTGTCGTTTGGCTCTGCCGCGACCGCCGCAGCCAATCTGGACGGCCTTCTTCTCGCCGGCGTGCTGCGGAAAGAAGGCGAGCAACGCAGATCGCTCATGCGGTTCCGGTTCGGAAGGATTCGCGACGATGCTCTCGCCAACCGGCCGATCACCGACCTCTTCGCGCGGTCAATCGTCGGACGCAGCGCGTTGAGCTATGCCGCGGCGACGGACGCGGCGGTACGCCGCGAATACATGAGGCTCGCCGTCGCCGATAACGTTCTCGACGCCTTCTTCCTGACGCGCGAAACCGGATGGTGGCGCGAATTTTCGGATCTGGTGCCGGCCGAACTTACGGCACGCGAGCGGTCGTTGGTTCTCGGCTACGCAGGTCGAGCGCTCGCGGCCGTTCCAGAATTATTGGTTAAGTTTGCAGCCGATCCGTACGCCGCGCGGTACGCGGACGTCCATAAAGTGATCATCCCCTCCGTGACATGGCGTGGCTGGTTAAACGACGCGACCGATTTCGAGCGGTTGCACGACGTGCTGTCGCTCACGCGCCGGCTCTTCACGGAAGGGCATCTCGCGCTCAGCGACGCAATTGCCGCCGTCGATGTCGCGCGCGAACGGCTGGTCGGCGAACGCGGCTTTGACGACGAAGGGTACGCCTTTTGGCCACTCGTCGGCGCGGTATGCGACCGACTTGACGTCGTCGCGGCCCGCCGGTTTCTGCGTCGAGCGATTCCCACATTCGCGCTTGCGCATTCGAGCGGCGGTCAGATCGGTGTGAATCACTACCACGGCGTGAAATATGCAGCCGACATGCTAAAATGCGTTGCCTCGATTCGCGCGCGCTCGTCACCAGTGGCGTTCGAGGCATGGGCCAGCGTAACGCTTTTGCGCGCTTATGCGACCGAGTGGCGCGAGCACGGGTTTAATGGACGCGAGCTAAGCGGATCGTCTACAATGATGGGACGTTACAGCGATAACGGCTGGGTGCTGGACGCGGTCCTACCGGCGATGAAGGACATCGTGGCGCAGGGGTTCGACTTGTCGCCGCGCCTGGGCGACTACGCGACGAGTCGGTTGCATCCCGCCTTCCGGCTGCGCGCGATGATCCTTGCCTCGCCGATCGTCGGATTGGAGAGGCTATCGCAAACTACGCTCGGTTGGCGTCGCGATCGCAGGACCGGGATACCATCTGTGGCAGAAGCGCTGGACGCGCGCGCGCCGGAATCGGCAGAGATGAGTGAGCAGGCGCTAGACGATGCGCTCGAACGCTTCGGAATGCCGCTCAGCGCGGCACAAGCTGATGCGTTTCATAAACGGCTCGCTTCCGGAAGCCGGCGGGCCGCACGACAAGCGGAACGCTTCCTCGCGGATCCACGCTTCCACGCGCTAGATCTACTCAACGTCGAATTTTTCGCGCGAATGGACTGGGCGCAATGTCGGCCGATGCTCGCCGCAAGACTCGTACGAATCGCGATTGCGTCCGGCTACGACCGCTTTATGATCTCAATGCAGCGCGGTTACGGTGACGTCATGCGCCTAGCCGCGACACGTCCAAGGGTTCACCGAGTACTGTCTGATTTGCCCGGGATGGCTGACGAGTTAGCGATGACACTTCGGAGCGTGCCGGCCGCCGCCAGAGCTCGTCTCGCCGAGCATCTCTATGAGCGCGCGGGAGTCGCCGGTAAGCGCGACATCATTCGGTGGGCGCACGAGCTGTCGCGGAAAGCCGCGGTCACACTTTTGCGCTGCGGCTTAGAGGAGGACGCGATGACTGCAGAGGTCTGGGGCCAGGACGAAGATCTGAAACACGACCGTATTCCAAACGGCACGTTTCACGATGACGTCTGGTTTGCGCTCGTCATGTGTCAGCAGCGATGGCCGAAACGATGGTTCCGCAACCTCGGCGTCGACCTCGTTGAACGTGCACAGAGATTTGAATCGCCGGTCGCGATCGCCGCTACGGTGCGTCCGATAGGCCGGTACGTCGTCGAAATACAGAAGGATCGTGCCGCGATGGAGCGCGCGATCGATTTTATTCTCAATTCCGGCGGTAGAGGTGACAACAATCTGCGAGACCTTGTCAGCGAGACGCTGTCTCGTCTCTATCCCGGCATGACGACGTTGCAGCGGGAGCGGTTCTTTGCAGAATTCCAGGCGACAACGACGATCGCTACAGCGTCGATGTTCGTTGCTCGCAATAAACCCGACGATCGTGCCGTCGTGGAGCGTGCACTCTCGCACGCTCGTAGTAATCCGCACCGCGATCAGATTGCCGGAACGATCTGGCGCGAGATACATGGTACCGAGAGGGCGCTTACCCCTATAGAACGCACGATCGTCGATGAACTCGTGGCACACGCTGACGAGCCGACCGTGCGAGAAGTATCGCTTGTCGCTTCCAGTCTTAGCAAAACGGAGCCCGCCGCCGCAACGTCGCTGCTATTGCGCACAGTCAGCCGCGCTCTCGCAATCGGCGTGCATCTCTGGCAACCATACGAAATGGAGTACGCTTGGGCGGACGTGCGCAGCGAAGAGCTGCAAAGCTTGGCCCGGCTCGCGGCGGATTCTGGTAATGCCGGTTGGGTAGAGGTCGACATCATCACAAGGGGGCTCGCCTCTCGAACCGGCGGTGGCGACAGCACGGCGGTGCACGAGGCCTTCATGGCGCTGTCGGCGCGCTACGAGTCCGCGCGTGAACACTTTACGCAGTGGCGAAGGCAGATGGCAACGGGCTAGCTGCGTTGTGGTTCCTGCACTTCCGATGCGCGGAAATCTCATGTATCGGGACCGAGCACCACTAAGGTAGCCTTTGCACGGCAGTGACTCGGTGCCCGGCGGTAAACAGTCCCGCCAATGAGCTCGGGAAGACGGCCGCCTGAACGAACGAGCTGGACTGAGCGGCTGCTTCAGATTGGCCTCGCGTTATTTGGCCTCATTGGCGCTGTCGCTCGCGCCTTTGCGCCAATCCGGGCGAAAGATGCAGCGTGGCCGGTCTTGGACGCGACGACGCTCGCATGGCTGGGGTTGATTGTCGTCGCGTATTTGTTGCCGCGAATTTCTGAGATCACGCTTGGCGACACGAGCCTTAAACTGCGCGAAAAGGCCGACGAAGCGACCAGTGGTCTTGAAAAGACCATCGATGCGCTCGCCGACCTTCTTCAGAACTGGGCAAATAGCGCGCTCATCTACATGCACCTACTCGCCGATGCCGACAGTGATCGCGCGTCGCTGCTGCTCATGAACTATCTGCGCGACCGCATGGGCGAAGCGCGAAAATGGTTGAGCGACGACCCGTCCGCGAACGTTCGCATCTCCCTTTGGTTGTTTTCAACAAGGAAACGGACCGGCTCGAGTTCTTCTTCAGCAACGAGATAGACGATGTTGCTACGCTGGAAGCGACGTTTCGCCCCGGCGAAGGTCTCATGGGCCAGGCATTTTTAGAACGTCGGCGGTGGAACGAACCGGATGCCCGGCAGATCCCTGGATTCAAATCGATTCGGTCAAAAGGAACCGAGGGTTACGATGCGGTCATGTGTGTGCCGGTCGTCAACGATCCGGCTGACTCGCCGCTGGGAATGCTAAACGTCGATAAGCGCGGCGATGAGTTCAGCGGAACAGCAGAAAGCATCGCAGTTGCGCTAGCCGCGCAGTGCGCGTTTGCATTCGACCAGTACTGGAAGGCGCCGACGTCTTAGCTGGCGCGGCGGACCTCGGCGGCGCGCTCTTGCGCTTGCTTGAGAACAACGCCCGGGCTGTGGGCCGTGATCTGAGGCGAGGTCACGGTGCCGTTCTTTTTCTGATCTTCGGTGTATCGCCGAGCGACCGTCTTGAGGTCGGCCAACGGTAAGCGGTCTTTCATGCTGTCCCCGAACAATCAGTCGCGTGCCGAGCGCGGTTGCGCTTCGTCCGGGTTTTATTCTTCAGAGGCAGCTCCTTCACCCCTGATCCGATGATCTCCAACAGTGGAGGGTCGTCGTCGAGCGTCGCGGCCGCGACGTAGTCCAGGACCACGCCGCTGCTCCGCTGCCCCGTCACTCGCTTGATGCTCTCGATCGGAATCTTCTTTTTTGCCGCGTTGGTGATGAACCCGCGCCGAAGCGAGTGCCCGGCGAAATCGCCGTCGGCGCCGGCCGCGGCCGCCCGCCGCCACAGGATGCGCGCGACATCACCGGGATCCAGCCGTGTGTCTGTCAGCCGCCCGCGTAAGTCGAAGGTCCGGAAAAGCGGCCCCGCTGGCCCGACGATCGTGAGCCACCGCTCGAGCGCCGCGACGGCAAAGCGCGCTTTTCGTCGATATCGCCGGTAGTCGCGGTACAAAGAGCTCGCTCCGCCTAAAGGCCCCGGCATACCCGAGCAGCAGCAGCGCCCGGTCGCGTGTTGCCAGCTGGTCATCCGGCATTGCCATGAGGATCGCCGGCAGCTGCTCGATAAGCAGCGGCTCCTTCTTCCGCACGGCCGTACGGCGCGGCTGTAACGGCGCAGGAGCCGACGCACGAGCGAGTGTTCCGTGGGCGTCTCAAGCCCGGCCGTCGCGTGGCGGCTCGCGATCGCGGCAAGTCGCCGGCGGAGCGTCGGCAGCGAGAGCCCGACCGTCCCGGCCGCGAGGCCGGCCGGCGAGCGGCTGCGCTGGGTCTCCAGGGCCTTGAGATAGAGCGCGAGGGTCTGCGGGGCCGCCGGGAGCGGCGCGAGGCCGTGGCGGCCGCAGAAC
>JAABUJ010001682.1_pt1 | contig 30821 bp, 34 predicted proteins | sample 5559131 | NCBI WGS metagenome assembly JAABUJ01 (sample SAMN10711875, study PRJNA513366) | rock metagenome | isolation source: Antarctica rocks | place: Antarctica: Victoria Land, Mt New Zealand nord | collected 2016-01-07
GATCGTGTTCGCCGCGCACGACCAGCGTGGGGACGGCCATGCGCGGCAAGTTGTCCTCGATGCGGTCGGCCAGCACGACGTGTACAAGTTGTGCGCCCGCGTGCGGCCCGATCTTCAGGCAGTCCCCCAGCAGGAGCGGGAGGTAGCGCCGTGGCTCCCGTGCCCCGTCGAGGAGCAGACGCGCCCCCTGCTGTCCGAGCGTGTGGTGCGCGGGGTCGACGGTCGGCCCCACCAGGATCGCCCGCGCGACGCGCGCGGGGGAGCGCACGGCGAGGTCGGCCACGATCTGACAGCCGAAGGAGTTCGCCACGAAGGCCGCCCGCGCCAGGCCCACCGCGTCCATCCAGCACGCGAGGATAGCGGAGAAACCCGCGACCGTGGGGACGCGCGCCGGGCGGTCGCTGCGTCCATAGCCGGGCAGGTCCAGCGCGTAGACGTTGTAGTGGAGTGCGAGCCGCGCCGCTAGGGGGACCATGTAGCGACTGGAGATGAACGCGCCGTGGACCAGGATAACCGTACGGAGGGAGGGGGCGGGCGTGGGATGCGCGACGCGTGCATAGAGGCGCAGCCCCTCGACCGTGGCCCAGTGGTCGTGGAGCGGCCCGCTCGGTACGCGTGGAGTGGTGTCGTGAGGCATCATCCGTAGTGTACGCGCTGGGACGACGACACGGTAGCCGGCGACGGCGCGCGAGGGGACCGCCGGACGGTCGTGGCTCCCTGGCCTGGCGACGCAGTTCATCCAGTCGCTGTGATAGAGCCCTATCAGGAACGGAGCACTCTAAACGGTTCCGTTGGGGCGTGCTGAGATGGTGCATTTTGGCCGAAGAATCGTCGGATAAGACGGTTACGTCGGCCCGATTGACCCCTCAGTTCGGCGTGAAAATCGTCGCGCGGCCGTATTCGAGGTGGGTAGCGGAGTGCTTACCGAAGGCTTTTCATCCATCTCAGCAGGACCCAACGGAACCGGTTCAAGTCCACCCGCTGCCGCGTGCGGGTGACCCATTACTACTTCTACATCCACGACAAGGACTTCGGGCTGGCCTTCATCAAGGTGTGTCGCTACCTGCCGTTCGAGGTAAAGGTGTGCCTGAATGGGCATGAGTGGGCCAAGCAGCAGGTGCGCCGGGAGGGGATTGCCTTTGAGGCCTTGGAGAACGGCTTTGCCTGGTGCGCGGACCCCGCGCGGTTGCAGGCTATGTGTCACCGCTTGACGACCGAGACGATCCAAGCCTTTTTCGACCACTGGGTCGACCACTTGCCGTGGCCCCTCACGGCGTCTGAGCGCGCCGAGGGCTACCAGCATGACCTGAGCATCTGGCAACGTGACGTGAGCCGGACACAGGTGTTTGTGGACCCCGCACAGGGACGGGCGTTGGTCGAGAGCCTCATCCGTGAGAACCTCGACCTGGGCCGTCCTGATCGGGTGCGCTTGATCTTCGATCGGTTGGTGACCAAGAGGACTCCCAGTGAGTTCTGCACCCATGTGCTCCAGCATGGGGTCATGCCCGGCATCCGCATCCACGACAAGCACAGTGCGCTCAAACAATACCTCAAGGAGGGGCGGGCGCTGCGAACGGAAACGATGATCAACAACCCGCAGGACTTTGCGTCCAAGCGCGGCATCGCGCAGTTCGACGCGCTGGTCGCCCTGGGGCATACGATTAACCGACGGCTGCTCACGGTCGAGGAGATCAGCCAAGACTGTTTTATCGCCCTGGAGAGTGTGCGCTGTCTAGGGCGATCCACCCTGGAGGCGAGCGGCCAACGCGCGTCCGCCTTGCGCTTCGGCGACGAGCGCGTCATGGCGCTGATGGCGGCCCTGGCGCAGTGGGGCCACATCCCTGGGGGGCTGTCCAATCGCACCCTCCGTCAGCACGTCGCCATGTTGCTGGGTGATCCGGCCTATTCCAGCGCGCACATGTCCTATGATCTGCGCCGTCTGCGCCTCAAGGGCGTGATCCAGCGCCTGCCGCAATCGCAGACCTATGTGCTCACGGAGTTCGGGATCAAAGTCACGCAGTTCTTCACCAAGCTCTACACGCGTCTCTTCCGCCCCGGCTTGACGGCCCTGGTCCCGGACCAGCCGCTGCCGGGTGCCTTGGCCGAGGCGTTGACCACGGTCTCGGACCTGATCAACGCCCTCGTGACCGAGGCGCAGCTTGGCGCGCCCATCATGCCGTGAAACTTGCTCTGTTTGGACAGGATTGTGTGCCCAAACGGACAGGATTGTGTGCCCAAACGGCTAGAGAAGGGCTTTGCGCAGCTAGCGCAAGAGGTTCCGGGGGGGCTTAGAGAAGGCGGAAGGCTTCCAGGGTATCGAGGTGTATAGTTTCAATGTGAACCGGCCTAATTGAGGCGTAGTCATAAATGCTCAAATCACGGATTGCGCCGGGGCGCTCACGCGTGGCGGCTCCGAAATCGTGCCGGAAAAACCGGTCTCGGGCGCCGCTCGCACCACCCTTTCACGCGTGGCTTGCCTATTTATGACCACGCCTCACACCTCGCCGTTATTGATTTGACTCATATGTGCCGCCCGCGTGAGACGAAAACGTGTGCTTTGGGCCGCCGATCTGACCAGTTTTAGGCGTCAATGAGCCCCGAACAGGGCATGCCAGCCGCCGATAGCGTCTCACGGCCGTAGACGCTATGTGTCAAGTCGACCGTGGCGAGGCGTCTAAAGGCCTCATCCTGCTCAACGGATGCGATCGCCAAGCACGTCGTGAATGACCTCACGCAGTGCGGCCTCTAGCTCAGCGTCCACGGTATCAGCAAAAGCAGCGTTCGCCCCTAACAGAACTCCCCCGATCGTAGCAACCGCGGCAATCCTGCGGATGCGCTGCGCGAGAGGCAGCGCCGTATCCGTGTGCAGGCCAAGGAAGTAGTTTTCCAGGTCCTGCCGCACAACCGGCCCATGCCTCTCCAGCAGGGCGCCGCGGTGGAGGTCAGCCACGGCCTCGCGGTTGCGCACGTGCATCTCGATAAGTCTGCGGTTGCGCAGTAAAACCCCGATAAGCTCGTCGATGAGGCGCTCCCAGCTATCGGTCGCATCAGCCGTGCCGGGCAGCGGTGTCTGCACAGCGTCCATAAGATCATGCATGCGCCTGTGGAGAGCTAAAAGGATGTCCTGCTTGCTCTCAAAATGATAGTAGAGCGCCGCTTTTGAGGTGCCCAGCTCCGCAGCGATCTCCCGCAGGGAGGTCTCCGTATACCCTTTGCGCGCGAAGAGGTCGAGCGCGATGTCGAGGATGCGGTCCCGTGTCGTCGTGGGCGTCCCGGCGTCGCCTGACGACGGGGCGGGCCGCGCCGAGGTCGCATCCACAACCGAGTCCGCGCGAACAATTTGTTTTGCCATCGCGTTCATTCTACTTGACAATCGGTAAGTAGGCAAGATATAGTGTTGACGGGCCGATTACTGACCGGCCGGTAAATAGATCGCGAGGATCGATATGCACATGAAATGGGGAGGTGATGGCGACGGAGACCATGCTGGAGGCTGAGGGCCTCACCAAACGATTCGGGACCACCCAGGCGCTGGCGGGCGTTGACCTGGCCGTCCCCGCTGGGTCGATTCTCGGCGTGCTCGGCCCGAACGGGGCGGGCAAGACGACGACCATCCGTATTCTGACCACGCTCACCGTGCCGGATAGCGGGCACGCCCGCGTCGCTGGCTTTGACGTGGTCCGCAACCCGGCGGCCGTGCGCCGGCACATCGGGGTGACGGCACAGGACGCCACGCTCGACGAGGCGCTGACCGGGCGCCAGAATCTGGTCATGATCGGTGAGCTGAGCCGGATAGCGCGACGGGATGCCCGCGCCCGTGCGGAGGACCTGCTGCGCACCTTCGAGTTGACCGACGCGGCGAGTCGCGTTCTCAAGGGCTATGCGGGCGGCATGCGGCGACGCCTCGACCTGGCGGCGAGCATGATGACCCGCCCGCCGGTGCTCTTCCTGGATGAGCGGACTGGCCCCCGACCAGCCGCGCTTTGCGGACTGGCCCCCGACTAGCTGCGGCCGGTCCCGGTCCAGCCGGGCCACGGGAGAGGGGGACGAACGGATCGATACGGACAGATAACGAAAGGACAGACGGACGGTGGCAACATCCATGGTTCCCGGCACGACGGCGCAGGGTCCTGCGCGGGGCGACGCGCCCTTTAGAATGGGCACGGTCATTGTGCCCTTGATCGCGATCATCATCGGCATCTTCATGGTGGTGCTCGACGGCACGGCGGTCAACGTCGCGCTGCCGAAGCTCGTCGACGATCTGCACACCACGCTGCCCACGCTGCAGTGGATCGTCACGGGCTACACGCTGGCGCAGGCCGCCGTGATCCCGCTGGCCGGCTGGCTGTCGGACCGCTTCGGCGCCAAGCGGGTCTTCCTGATCTCGGTGGCCTTGTTCACCGCTGGGTCGGTGCTCTGCGCGACGGCGCAAAACAGCGGCATGCTGATCACCTTCCGCGTGCTGCAGGGCCTGGGCGGCGGAGCGGTGCTGCCGGTGGCCATGGCCTACGTCTACCGCATCAGCCCGCCCGATAAGGTGGGCGCCCTGATGGGCATGATGGGCGTGCCCATCCTCTTTGCGCCCGCCATCGGACCCGTGCTGGGCGGCTGGCTGGTGCAGTACGCCTCGTGGCGCTATATCTTCCTGCTCAACCTGCCGGTCGGCATCGTCGGCCTGATCGTCGGCGTCTTGGGTCTCCCCGCCGTGCAGCGTCAAGCGGTCGCCGCGTTGGACCGCTACGGAGCCATCCTGGGCCCGCTGGCCTTCGCGGCGCTGTCCTACGGCGTGAGCGCGGGCGCCACGAGCTGGACCTCGACGCAGACGATCGCGGGGCTGACCATCGGCGCCGTGGCCCTGCTGGCCTTTATCGTCGTCGAGCTGCGCGCGTCCAACCCGCTACTCGAGCTGCGCGTCTTCCGCTCGGTCGACTTCAGCCTGGCCATCGTGGCGCAGTGGGTGGGGCAGGTGGCGCTCTTCGGGTCGCTGTTCCTGGTCCCGCTGTTCCTGCAGCAGGTGCGCGGCTTCGGCGCCTTCGACACCGGCCTGGCCATCCTGCCCCAGGCCATCGCGGCGGCGGTCTTCATGCCCATCGGCGGCCTGCTGTTCGACCGCATCGGCGCCCGGCCCCTGGTGGTCGCCGGCCTCGGTCTGGTGGCCGTCGCGACGTATCTGCTGGCGCAGGTCGGCGTACATACCCAGGCGAGCGACTTGATCCCGGCGCTGGCGCTGGCCGGCGCGGGCATGGGGCTGATGATGATGCCGCTGACCACGCACATCATCAACGCCGCGCCGCGGGCGCTGGTGACACGCGTCACCTCGCTGACCAACGCCTTGCAGCAGGTCGTTAGCGGCTTCGCTATCGCCGGCCTGTCCACCATCCTGACCGCGCGCATCACGTCCCACGTGGCGACAGCGGTCGGCGCGGCGCGCCCCGTGCGCCACAGCGGATCGGCTCCGACGCACGCCGTGCTGGCTCGCCTGCAGCACGAGCTGGTGACGGGCGCCATGGCGCTGTCCTTCGACGATACGTTCCGCGTGATGGTGGCCGCGGCGCTCGTCGGCGCCGCAATCGGCCTGCTGCTGCGGCGCAACGACGCCGCGCAAGCGGCCGTGGGGCCGGAGCTGGCGTCGCCGACGCTGGAGGAAGCCAGGCCAAGCGCGCGGATGGCTGGCTAGACCCTCACCCCTCAACCCCCTCTCATGTGACACGTGAGAGGGAGTGCTCCCCTCTATAGATATATCTGAACAGGAAACCGAAATGAACGGCGCACAGCGCGCGTCGAAAGTGAGGAACATGATGAAAGCAGCGCAATTCAGCCGGTTCGGGGGTCCCGAGGTCCTTGAGATCGTGGATCTTCCCGACCCGCATCCTGGTCCCGGACAGATCCGGATCGTCGTGCACGCGGCCGGCATCAATGCGACCGAGTGGAAGCTGCGCAAGGGCCTGTTGACCTTCGGCGCGGGGCTGCCGCAGACGACGGGTCGCGACGTGGCGGGCGTCGTCGACGAGGTCGGAGACGGTGTGACAGATGTCGCTGTCGGCGACCGGGTCTTCGGTGTCTCCGACGATGGCGCCGGAGCGGCCGAACGGGCGCTGCTGACCTATCGGGCGCCGCTCCCGCCGTCCCTCGGTTTCGTCGACGCCGCCGCCCTCCCCGTCGCGCTCGAAACGGCCACGCGCAGCCTGGACCAACTCAGCGTCGGCCGTGGCATCACCCTGCTCATCAACGGCGCCGCAGGTGGGATCGGCAGCACCGCCGTTCAGCTCGCCGTCGCCCGCGGCGCGCGCGTGATCGGCACCGCCAGTACCGCCAACCACGACTACCTTCGACTCCTCGGCGCAGCGCCCGTGACGTACGGCGACGGCATGGCCGAACGAGTCCGCACCCTCGCGCCCGCTGGCGTCGACGCCGCGCTCGACGTCGCCGGAAGTGGCGTGCTACCCGCGTTGATCGATCTCGCCGGCGGCCCGCAGAACGTGGTGACACTCGCCGACATCGACGGAGCGAAACAGCACGAGGTGCGCTTTAGCAATGGCTTTCAAGGCCACGCCTTTCACGCGCTTACTGACATAGGAGCACTCATCGCAGCCGGGCGCTTTTGGCTTCCCGTCGAGCGAACCTACCCACTCGACGAGATCTCGGAAGCGCACCGCGTCAGTGAGGACGGGCACGTTCGAGGCAGACTAGTGCTGGTCATCGGCTAAAGGCCGTGCTTCCGGTCTCGTAGCCGATGAAGCCATCCCTAGTGTCGACAACGACGTATTCGACGGCATCGTCGAGGACAAGGGTTGTGAACGCTACTCAATTTACGGGTCATGCACACATTTGATGATGAGGGCGCTGACGTCGCTCAGGGCTGCTGCGAGTGGCGCGACAATCGGCTGGTAGGACGTACCAAAGCCGGGCTACAGGGCTTACTGGCCTCCTCAAACGTGTGTGGGAGGCGGTCTCACTATAGATAGCACTCAGGCTGCCAACCAGTATCATCAAATGTGTGCATGAGCCCAATTTACGGCCACGTGATACGATAACCCCCGCCATGGTCGTCCTGCGGTCTATCGGCTCTACAACGGCGACAGCGAATTATTTTTTCCAAGCAGTCCCTCATGGCCCTGGCGGGCCACCCCCGCTGGATGAAAATGGCCTATTTTCACCCCAACCCGAGTAGCCCGAGTAGGCCTGATGGTACGGAGCGCGACACCAGGGGCAAAGTACGGGCGTCTCGGGCGCAAAATAGCCGTGGGAGGGTGCTTCTGTCGAGCAAAAAGGAGCGCGTTCGGCGAGAGGCGCTCCTTTCTGGTGGCCCACCACGGCGAAAGCCCCTCACCGAGGCGCTCCATAGCATCGAAACAGGCTGACGTATCGTTTCCAGCAAGGAAATCGACTCTTTGTCCCTGCCCCACGGGCCGCTACTTTGCCCCGGTGTCGCGCTCCGTACCATCAGGCCTAGCCCTGCCCCGCTACCTTGACCGTGCCTCCGGCTGTGCTCCCGACAGCCGGCGCCGTCGGGTTGTCAAGGCTGGCCAGAACGATGGTGATGAGGCGGGCGATCATGGCGCGGAACTGCTCCGTCGTCGCCACGGAGCCTTTGAATCCCGGCATGGCGCTCACAAGGACCTGCGCGATCTGGACCGACGACAGGGCCACCGTGGCTTGCTGGCGGACCAGCGGGTCCAGCACGTCCGCCACGAGGGCGACGAAGTCGGCGGCTGCCGTGGCCGTCACCTCTGCTGCAAACTGGTAGCTGCTCTCGTAGAGGTCCTTCGCATCGGGTGACGCTTGGACCAGCTCGAATCCGGTGACGCACCACACATCCAACGCGAACGTCAATTGCTCCTCCGCCGTGGCAAAGCGGCCCAGCCCGTGGCGGATCTCGTCGAGCATGGCCGCGAACATCCGTGTCACGACCGCCGTCAGGACGTCCTCTTTCGAGGGGTACACAAGGTAGAGAGCCGCCCTGGACATCCCCGCCGCCGTGGCGATCTCGCCCATGGTGGCGCGCCTGAACCCATAGCGCATGAAGACGTGCCTAGCTGCCGCGATAATCTTGTCGTCGTTTTTCCCTGCCATCGCCCTCTCTTCGCTCGCGATCCATGTCGCCGGACGTCGCGCGATCGACGCGGCTATTCTGGCCCGCCTGACGTCCGCGCGCCGCGCCGCGCCAGTGGTCAAAAGCCAGACAGAGCGCGTGCGCCAACGAGCCTCTCCTTCTAGTCTTGACAATTCCCGTCTAATAGTCAATAATAGACGTGTAGATACATAATGTCATATTGACAGTTCTGTGTAGCGGACGGGTGCGCGCCGCTGCCGACCTGCTCTGACCTGCCTGCATGACAACAGAGCTAGAGAGGAGATGACGGACGCATACAACTCGGGCTGGATCGACGTCGGAGTGCCCGGCGCCGCGCCGGTCGCCGGCACGGTCACGGCCGCCCAGGTCTTCGCGCAGGCGAGGAAAGCCCGAGACGGTATCTGATCACGGGAGCCAACCGGCGGTTGGCCGCTTTCCGTCGCGCGCGGCCCATTGCCCGTGGCAGCCCTTCCGCAGCGCGTCGCTTCATCGCCCCATAGACCGCGCCTACGGACAGGTCGGTCCACAAGTGGACGCGCGTGCGCTCGGCCTCCAGCCGGAGGCGGTGGCCATGCAGCGGACCGAGCTCGGCGAGCGACGAAAGAAAAGAATGAACAATTGGATCGAGGGTGCCATGATCATCGTCACCGGAGCCAACGGCCAGCGAGGAAAACAGCGGTCGGTCGCGCCCCTGTTGGCCGTATCGTGAACGACCAGACGCAAGATGAGACAAGGAGGACGACATGCCAGAGAAAATGCGCATCGTAGGACTCGAGGAACACGTGGCTTTGCCCGTGTTGCTCGATGCGTGGGCGCGGGTGGGAGTGCCGCAGATCCCGCAGCTCGGCTACGGCGACGAGCCGTTCGCGCAGCGGCTGCGGGACGTCGCCGAGCGGTGCCTGGCCGACATGGACGATCAGGGCGTAGACGTCGCGGTGCTGTCCCTGGCCTCACCGGGCGTGCAGAACCTCGCGGCGGCGGACGCCGTAACCGTCGCGCGCGAGGCGAACGACGCGCTCGCTGAGGTCGTCGCCGGCAACCCGGAGCGGTTCCAGGCGCTCGCGGCCATCCCGACGCCGGTGCCCGACGCCGCCGCGGCGGAATTGGAGCGCGCGGTCACGCAGCTCGGCTTCCGCGGCGCGATGCTGTACGGGCGCACGGGGGATAGGCTGGCCGACGCACCGGAGTTCGACGACCTCTACGCCGCCGCCGAGCGGCTCCGGGTGCCGCTGCATTTCCACCCGCAGACCCCCGTGCAGCCGGTCCTGGACGCGTACTACTCAGGGTTGGGCGGCGTCGGCATGGGGTTGGCCACCGCAGGGCTGGGCTGGTACTACGACCTAGGCATTCAGTACCTGCGGATGATCTTCTCCGGCGTGTTCGACCGCCACCCCGGACTGCAGGTGATCGCCGGGCACTGGGGCGAGGTCGTCCTCTTCTACCTCGACCACACGGGGATCATGGCCCACAATGCGAAGCTGGAGCGGCCCCTCGCCGACTACTTCCGCCAGAACTTTTGGGTGACGGGCAGCGGCACGGTGAGCGAGCGCTATCTGCGGTGGACGGCGGAGGTCGTCGGGACAGACCGCATGATGTACGCGACCGACTACCCGTACACCTACGGGACGCGGCCCGGCGGCTACCCCTTCCTCGACACGAGCGGCGGGGTCGGGCGGTCGTTCCTCGCGCAAGCGCCATTCACCGAGGAGGAGAAGGCCGCTATCGGGTCCGGCAACTGGGAGCGGCTGACCGGGCACGTTGCAGCGCGTCGCGGACAGCAATAGTCGGTTTGATGCGCGTCTAGCTAAGTGGTCCATCCGGCAAGTGGGCGGCACATTTCAGGTGGCCCGCTTGGCGATCAAATAGGCGTCGTGCCGCCCGTATCACGCTCATCGAGGGCAACCATAGGCGTCCAGAAAACGCGAGTGGACTTGCCGGATGCACCACTTAGTACAACCCCACATTAGACAGGTAAGGAAATCAGGCGGCGAGGCCCACGTCGTAAGGGGCGTCCTCGCACGCTGCCATCACCTTGGCGACGGACTTGCTCGACCAGTTGAAAGGGTTCCGTTGGGTTGTGCTGAGATGATGTGTTTTGGCCGAAAGACCATCGGAGTAGCCGGTCGCATGGGCCGACTTCGACCGTCCGCAGGCCTCAAAACCTCTCGGACGGCTCTGTTTTGGCTGACCGACAAGACCTGTTCCGAAGATCTTTCATCGATCTCAGCAGGCCCCAATGGAACCCGTCCGCGTCGCGCGAGCGGGCTGTAACGCGCGGCACCGTGCCAACCGCCTGTTCCGCTCGTCCTCCGACAGGGACCAGAGCGCGTCCAAGCTCGATACAGCGGCGTCCTCGATGATCGAGCCGATGAGGCCACGCAGGTCGCTCACAAGGACGGTGTGCTGCAATCCGAGCGCGCGCACGGTGGCATTGATCCGCTCCAAGCCGACCCGTGCGATGAGCGCGTCGGTAGCCGTGTTATCGCTGATCGAGAGCATCAGCGAGGCGAGGTCGCGCAGCGAGAGGGTCGCTGGATCGTGACCGTTGGACAACCCCGTCGGTCCCACCGTCCGATTGTCATCGGTGATGGGGACGTGGTCGGTCAAGATGAGACCCTCGACGGCGGCTTGCCGGTACACCTCGAGCGCCACCGCAACCTTGAACACCGAGGCCGCCACGACGACGTGCGTGGGATGCAACCCGACGGCCTGTCCGCTGTCGATATCCAGGGCATGCACGCAGCCCTCACACCCGGCGGTGCGTAGCGGCTCGGCCAGCCGCGCCCCGAGCGATTGCGGCGCATTCTCGTCCCTCTCGTCCCTCTCGGAGATCATGGTTGCCCCCTTCATACCCCCACCACCATGCTGCCCATCCTCCTTGTAGGGTAGCCGGTGACACGCCAAGACGACGACCCCGTGGCCGGCGCGCTGGACCGTCGGTGCCACACAGCGCGCCCTCACCCTGCTGTCCGGGTTCAGGCAGCGTGGAGCACGCGCTGCCGCAACAGGTCCGGCTTCATCCGGCCGTAGGCGCTGCGCTTGATCAACTTGACCTTGTGGATGTGTCCCTCGACCGGCCCATTCGACCAAGGCAGCGTGAGCGCGGCGCGCACCGCGTTGTCGTCCCTCGTCAACGCGACCGCGAAGGTGGCCATCTCCTCGATCGACCCGGTGCGACAGGCGTCGAGCCAGGGGTCGAGGCGGTCGAGCCGGCGCTCGCGCACCAGGGCGGCGAACTGCCGGGCCAACTCCCGGATCTGCCCTACCCCCTCATGCTGCTGGAGGCGCTGCCACACGGCCGCCTCGTCGTCCGCTAGCCCCTCATCCTTGCCCAGGATGAGCCAGGTGAGCTGCCGAGTCGAGGGGAGCACGGGTACAGGCACCTTGCGCCCCACTGCCTGATCGCCATCCTGGGCGCGGATCCACTTGGCGACCAACTCGCGCGTGCCGGTGAAACCCTGCGCGCTGACCTCGCGCCACAAGCGGGACTGATTCGTGCAGCCGTCGGCCAGACGCTGCCGTAGATAAGGGACGAAGGGATCAATCTTGCTCGTGACGGCGTGGTAGCCGCGCCGGTCCGGGGCTAGCGTCTCCGTGTGCGCCCACTCCCGCACGGTGCGGGCGGACAGGCCGCACCGGCGGGCCACCTGGCGAGAGCTGAGCCCGAGCGCGTGCAGCCGCTTCACCTCCTGGTAGCGCTGTTCCCGTTCGGCGTGCCGCGCCTCCTGCAGGCGGTGCAGGTGCGGCGGCCGGCCGTAGCGCGGCTGCGCCGGGCGGTCGGTAAGGGGTAGCGGCGCGGGCACACCCGGCTCGTCGTCGGCCAGCGCCTGACGTAAGGCTGACCGGACCCGCTGGACGTAGCGCGCGACGGCCTCGCGCAGGTTGACCAGGAGATGAAACCGGTCCGCCACCTGGACAGCTTGCGGCGCCCCCGCCGCAGCTCCGCGCGCATAGTCCTGCGCGCGGTCGCGGGCAATGACCGTCAGCGTCGGGCGCCGGCGGAGCCAGGACGCGGCAGTATCGGCCGTCCGATCGTCGAGCAGATCGATGGGCCGATGCGTTTCCAGGTCGACGATGAGGGTGCCATAAACGCGCCCTTTCCGCAGCGCGAAATCATCGATGCCGATGATGCGTGGATCAGGAGCGGACGGAGGCGGGGTGGCGCGCAGGATGCGCAGGAGCGTATCCCCGCTCGTGGGCAGCCGCAGACGTGTGGCCAGGCGTGCGCCGGCTTCGCCGCCCGTGGCAAAGCCGATATCCGCCAGGCTCCAAGTGAGGCGCACGGTGCGTTGAGCATGCGGCGGGGCCAGGTCGGGCAGGCGCTCGGCAAATGTGCGCCGCGGGCACTCCGGAGCATCGCAGAAGAACCGGCGGACGTGCAAGCGGAGCCGTACCGCCTGAGTGGTCACGGGCAGATCGCGCACGACGCGCCAATAGCGGCTATGGATGCGGATTGAGAACTGGCCACAGTCCGGGCAGGGACGTGTTGTGGTGACAGCACGCGCCCCAATCAGGAGCGCCGTCTCCTCGGTCTGCACCTCGTCAATGACGAAGCCGGGTAGCACAAACGGAAGGATAGGATGAGCGGTGGGACAAGGCATACGATTAGCAATCTAGCGGTTGAAAGACGTCTTTCCCTTCAGTATAGATCCCACGTCTGTCCCAATTCACGGAACCTGCGGAAGAGCCCCTTTCATGTGGCCTAGTCCATAGGGCAAGGGGGGTGGTGTGAGAGAACGAGCGGCGTCTGGAAGGCTGCGGCAGCGCTGGGAGCGATGACGTGAGCCTGTATGGCGCGGCGGTAGGGCGTCGGGGGACCGTCGATAGGCCGCGTACTCAGGCGCATCGCTGCTGAATACCTATTCACAGCACCACGATCGTCAACGGCTCCCGTGTGCCCGCCACCATGGTCCCTTATGTGGGCCACTGGCGACGCGGAGCGGGTAGCGGGCACAGCGCAACGGACGACGGCGTTGTCAATAGTCGGCCGTATCATGAACGTCGGCGTGAAAGCCTTTCGCCGAAGGGTAACGCTTGCCCTGTAGGATAACGCCACGAGTCGCGGCGACACGGATGGCAACAACGGCCTTTACGTGCGGCATGAGGCGACCCTTGTGGTGGATCGGGGAGCGCCGGCATGTGCATGAACGTGCAAGGCCATGCATAGCCTTCCAGTCGACCAAGGGCGCATAGCGCCGCGCCTGAGCGCGCCTGTCGCCTGTCTTCCGTGATTAGTTGACAGTGCTATGCGCGAGCTGTGCGCCGATATCTTGAACGGTAGCTATGCTCATGAAACGACCGCGACTTACCGGCGTGGTGATGTGGCGGATGACGCACGTAGCCACTTTAGGGCCAAAGCCCTGACCAGGACCGCCCGCGAACACGGGTCGGGCGAGGTCGAGCAGGCCGGCGATGGTCGCATTGAGTAAGCCAAAAGGGACGTAGAGCAGGGGCGAGCGCACCAGTGCGGGGCTGGCGCGGGGGACCGACATCGTGCCTTCCTTTCTCACTGTCGCTATCCCATCCTGGGGTGAAGAGACCGCCGAAAAAAGGCCCGCACGTCCCAGCGATGATTATCCCTGCGCGACCGCAACCAGGCCGATGATGCCGAGAGCGTACAGCACGAGGACCACCACCGAGTCGAGGCCCATGTTCAACACCTGGCGCCGCGGCCGAAAGATCAGGCCGTAGAGGTAGACCGTGGTGAGCAGGATGCCCAGCCCGGCGAGATAGATGTCGGTACGCTGCGCCTGCGGCAGCACAGCCTGGCCGGAAAGCAGGGTCGCCAGCAGGAACAACACGGGCAGGAAGGCGTTGCCGCCGAAGATGTCGCTGAACGCGAGCCGATAGTCGCCGAGCTTGACCGCGGCCAACCCGGTCGAGACCTCGGGGATCGAGGTCGAGGCCGCCAGGAACGTCGCGCCGAAAAGCACGCCGCTCATGCCGATGTGTCCGGCGATGGCATTGCCGCTCTCCTCCAGTACCACACCGGCGACGAGCGTCACGACGGCGGCCACGAGGAAGACGATCACCTCGCGTGCCGTGCTCTTCCCCGTGTGCGTGGCGTCCTTGGCCTGCTGCGCTTTGGCCGTGGTGCCGCCCTCCTGTCCTCCTGGTGCGTCACCTTTGGCCTGCCAGGGCAGGTCGGTGCGCGCCTTACCCAGCAGCCAGACGCCGACGAGCCAGAGCGCCAGGATGAGCAGGCCATCAGGTGTGACGCGGGCGACAATCAACGACGCGGGGAACTGGTTGCCCATGACGACAACCGTGAGCACAGCGATCACCAGCACGCCTTCGAGGACGAGCAGCAGCGAGGCGGCCATGTAGCTCAGGGGGTTTTTCTGGCGCACGCCGAACTGGTCGAGGATGACCAATACCACGGTCTGGAGGGCGATGCCGCCCAGGATGTTGCCGATGGCGATACCGAGGTTGTGGTTGAGCGCGGCGCTTGCCGTGATGGCGATCTCGGGCAGGTTGGTGGCGATAGAGAGGATGAGCAACCCCCCGAGCGCCTGACCCAAGCCGAAGCGCGACGAGAGGATGTCGGTCGTGTTGGAGAGCTGGGTGCCCGCGATCCAGACGGCGGCAGCGGCCGCGACAAAGAGGGCGAGCAGGAGGGGCAGAGATAGCGCGTTGAACATAGCGGCACCTCGATTTACATGTCCCGGTCTATCGCGTCATGACGCATGCACGAAGCGTACCCCCGCAACAACGGCCTTTGACAGAGGGAGAAGGAATATGCCAGACTGGCACAGAGACAGGAAAAGCCTATCCTGGCCAAGAAGTAGATCTGGCTGGTAACAGTCCAGGTAGATGATAGGCGGATCGAAGATATGCGCGCGTCGAACACGGCAGAGAAAAGCGACTCATCGCAGGGCGGGGAAGCCACCAATCTCCCACGCAATGAGCAGCGCGCAACGGGTGGGAAGGCGATCCTAGCAGTTTGTCGGAGAGAAGCGGGCTCTCCGTCCCGTTGGTGGTGGTACAGTGGTACGTATGAGTAGAACATTCAAGACCGTGGACTATGAGGCGGCGCGCGACCTGACGGTGCGCCTGGGCGACTGCCTGCCGCCGGAGCATCTGGCTTGTTTCGTGGTGGACAGCGTGGCGTTGCTCGACCTCTCGGCGCTCGACGCGCGCTACGGGTCCCGTGGCGGCGAGCCCTACGCGCCCGAGGTGCTGCTGGCGCTGCTCCTCTATGGGTACGCGACGGGGATATTCAGTTCGCGCAAGATCGAGCGGGCCACCTACGAGTCGGTACCCTTCCGGTTCATCGCGGGCAACCGGCATCCCGACCACGACACCATCGCCGCCTTTCGCGCCACCTTCCTGCCCGACCTCAAGGGGTTGTTCGTGCAGGTGCTGCTGTTCGTGCAGGTGCTGCTGCTGGCGCAGGAAGCGGGCGTGCTCACGCTGGGCACGCTCAGCCTGGACGGGACCAAGATCCACGCCGACGCCTCCAAGAGTAAGGCGGTCAGCTACAAGAGGTTGGTGGAACGCGAAGCCCACTTGCGCGCCGAGGTGGACGAGTTGTTCGCGCTGGCGGAGCGGATGGACGAGCGTGAGCGGCCCGACGGACTGGTCGTACGCGACGAGATCGCGCGCCGGGAAGACCACTTGGCCCGTCTGGCCGAGGCCAAAGCGGTCATCGAGGCGCGTGCGCGGGAGCGTGACGCCCTGGAGCGGGCGGCGTATGAGGAGACGATGGCGCAGCGGGCAGAGCAAAGAGCAGGCGGCGGGACGTCGCCCGCGCGGCCGCACCCCCCTGCCGCCCGTGCCGGGGCCGCGGGCCAAAGATCAGGACAACTTTACCGACCCCGACGCGCGCATCATGAAGAACCCGACCGACCAGGGCTTCGACCAGGACGACAATGTGCAAATCGCGGTGGAGCAGGAGAGCCTGCTCATCGTGGGGACGTCGCTCTCCACCCACCCCAACGACACGCACGAAGCGGAGCCCACGCTCGCCGCGATCCCCCGGAGGTGGGCACGCCGGACGCGGCGGCGCTGGATCACGGCTACGGGGGTCCCGCGACGCTGGCGGCGTGCGCCCGCCGGGACATCGAGCCCTATATCGCGACGGGGCGTGAACCCCATCACCAAAGCGGGCAGGAGCGCTTCGCGCCGGAGCCCGCCCCGCCGCCGGAGGACGCCAGCGCCCAGGTCAAAATGGCCTACACGCTCAAAACCGCTGTGGGCAAAGCGATCTACGGTGCCCGCAAGTTTACGGTCGAGCCCGTCTTGGGCATCATCACCGAAGTGCGCGGCTTCCGCCAGTTCTCGTTGCGGGGCGAAGCGGCCGTCGCCGGCGAATGGCTCCTGGTCTGCCTGGCCTTCAATCTCAAGCGCTTCCATACCTTGTCCCCGGTCTACTAAGGAGGAGTGGTGGCCTGTCTGTCCCCCACAGGCGGTCATGCGCGGCCGTGTCCCACCCCTGACCGCGCCGCGATCACACGCGGTTGGAGACCGCGCCGCGATCACACGCGGTTGGAGGCCGCGCACTCCACCTCGGCAGCGGAACCCCGGTCACGCAGACCATAACGTCGTTCTCTCCGACAGACTGCTAGGCCGCGGCAAGGATCTGCGTGAGGTCGTCCCAGGCGCGAGCGAGCCGAGGAGCCTGCGGAATGCGTGGGTCGCCGGTCGGCTCACCTAACAGCCTATCCGGAAAATCGTTAGAGAGGCTTATGCAGCCGCTGAGCGCGTGTTTAGGCACTTTCCGGATAGGCTGTAAGCGGTAGAAGCCGTCCCGCAGGTTGCGCATGAAGCCATGGCCGTCGCACACCACCTGGGCACATGCGATCTGCTGGAAGCCACGCATACTCCGCGTGCGCCCTTTGAGGTGTTGCTGGTCGCGCTCGATCCCCTGTTGCTCCATCTTGCCCCTGATGTGCTCCGCCTCTGGCACGACGGCCCGTAGCGCGGGTGGATAGGCCGCCGCCTTGTCCGTCGTGACGCGGTGCGGCCGCACATCGGTCCGCGCGATCGCCTGTTCGAAGAAGGCCGTGGCTGCCGTCGTATCGCGCGTCTCGCTCAGGTAGACGTCGATCACCTGGCCGTGCTCGTCGCTGGCGCGGTAGGCGTAGACCCAGCGGCCGGCCAGCCGAATATACGTCTCATCGACGGCCCACCGGGTCCCGACACGATGGCGATGGGGGCGCGCCGCGTCCTGATAGAGCGGAGTGAAGCGCTGCACCCAATCGAACACACTCGACGCGTCCACCTGGGCACCCCGTTCGGCCAGCAGTTCCACAATATCGGTGTAGGGCAAGCGGAAACGCAGATACCAGCGCACGGCGAGCGCGATGACGTCGTCGGGGAAGCGATAGCCGCGGAAGGCCGAGGTGGAACGGGCGGTTTGACGCCGTTCGCAGGTCGCACACTGGTAGATCTGCCGGCCCGCTCGGTCGCGCCCGGCCTTGACGAACTGTTCCCCCGCGCACCGCTGACACTGCATGCTGCCCTCCCTCGACCCTCTCATCAAGCCACAGCATATCCTATCTCAGCAGACCCCAACGATACCCTTCGTGCTCCCCCCACGTCCGGCCCGTTGGCCGGACCGACGTGGGTCCCCCCATGACCGGGCGTGCCGCCCTGGACCCCCGGCCAGGAATGGGGTGATAGAGTAGCGCCGTAGTGGGCGACGGCCACGCGTCCAGTGTGGCATGCTAAGGGCGCGGGCGGCCTGCGGTGTCAAAGCTCCACCGTGGGCCGTTCGCGTTGCCTCTGCGTTGCAGGCGCTTAGGGCGTGAAGTGAAGGATCACGACGACTCATGCCCATCATGCGCCATGTCACCGACCTCCTCACGCGTGACCGTGACGTTCGTGGCCCCGCATGTACGACATAGCCAATACGTAGAGGTGAGGCGAGCGACACGCCGCCCCTGCTGGTCTTGCTCCTCACCATTCCTATCAGAGTGGTCGAGAAACCACGCGTGGTCGCACGAGTATCCTTCGTCCATTAGGTTTCCTCTCTGGGCTCCTTTGTCCGCTACTGCTCTCCCAGCCGATCGAGGATCTGCGCGATGTCGCCACGCAAGAGCCGCGACAGGGTCTCGCGCTCATCGTTCGTTAGCTGGTTCATCTCCCCGTAGACACGCGCGCGCCAGTCCTGGAAGGCGCCGTAGAGGGGTTGGAGCCGTCCATCAGCAGGAGGTGCGATGATCGTGTCCATCGCTGTCGAATTATTCGACAGCGGCTGATCTGTCGGTTGCTCCACGGAGGTGCTGGGGCGAGGTGTCGAATTATTCGACACCTTGGAACCATCAGCCCTCCCTGACTTGCGTACGATCTCCTGAACCGCTCTCACGTCCTGTACGGTTACGCGCTCTCCCCGCTCGGCGCGCCCCAATAGCTCCTCGCGCTGACCGGCATTCTTGACGCGCGCGAGCTCCTGCCCAACGGTTGGGCCGATCTTCTCCTCGCGCACTGCCTGCGCGATACGCGGGACCTCCAGAAGTCGCAGGCGCTGGGCGATATATTCGTGATGCTTATGCACCTCCGTGGCAAGATCACGCAGGGAGAGTCCGTAACGGTCCATCAGGCGCCTGTAAGCCTGCGCCTCATCGACGGGATCGAGGTCGGCGCGCTGGATGTTCTCCGTCAGGGCCAGGCGCTCCATGGCGCCGTCATCCATGTCCCGTTCGATGCACGGAACCTGCGCCAGGCTGGCTAATCGCGCCGCGCGCCACCGCCGCTCACCGGCCGCGATTTGGTAGCGGCCGCGCTCCTGGGGGTGCGGCCGCACAAGCAGCGGCTGCAGGACGCCGTGCTCTTCGATGTCATCGGCGAGTTCGACCAGGGCCGCGTCGTCGAACGTCTTGCGCGGCTGGAAGGGATTCGCGTCGAGCAAGTCGACGGCGATACTCCGCGCGCTGTCCAGGTCGGCGACCCCCGCCGGTTGCGATGGTGCAAAGAGGGCATCAATCGAGCGCCGCGACGACTTAGCCACGCGCCACCTCCCCGCGCTCTGCCAGCGTCGACGACGACGGTAGGCCCCACGACGCTATGAGCCGCGCGACAATCTCGTTGTAGGCCGCCGCCGCGGGATGGCGGGCCGCGAACGTGGTAATGGGGACGCCGGCGGCGGCCGAGTCACGCACCACCGTGGCGCGGGGCACCTGGCCGAGGACGGGAAAGCCACGCCCCGCGGCCAACGCCGCTAACTGGGGAATATACGCGCGGTCGTGTGACGTCTGCGCAGCCGTCATGGTGAGGATGAGCCCCGCGATCCGGAGGCGTGGGTTGAGCTTACGTGTCTTGACGCGCTCGACCGTCTGCAGGAAGAGAGACAGGCCGCCCACGGCAAGGTAGTCGGGCGTCACAGGGATAAGCACCTCATCGGCGGCCGTGAGCGCGTTAATGACGAGCATATTAAGCGCCGGGGGGCAATCGATCAGGATGACATCGTAGACGCGCACGGCCGGGTCGAGGACCTCCGCCAGGACATACTCGCGCCGCTCCGTGTTGAGCAGGGCGAGGTCGGCGGCCGCGAGCGCCAGGCTTGACGGCAGGAGCGTCAGACCGGCCTCCGTCAACGGGTGGGCGAGCCCTTCCAGGGGAAGCGCCGCGCCCGCGTCGATCACCCGTTCCATCGCCGTCCATACTGTCGCCTCGGGCGGCGTCACACCGGCCGCGAGCGTCAGCGAAGCCTGCGGATCGAGGTCCACGAGGAGCACCCGCTGCCCGCGATCGGCCAGGGTCGCCCCGAGCGCGAGTGTGCTGGTAGACTTACCCACCCCGCCTTTTTGGTTAGCCAGCGCGATGATGCGCGTCATATTTTTCCCTCCCCCTCCACTCCGATCGCCCCGCTCGTCGTGCCTTTGACCCCTACTGTGGTTCGCACGCGAATTGTAACCACAGCGTGGTTACAATTCGCGGCGGGCATGGCGCGAAGCACGTCACTCCGCCGAGCCTGCGGTGTCGCTCGCCAATTCCTGCAAGCGTTCCTTGATCTTTTCTTCGGTCGGTAAGCGCACCTGGTATTCCGCGACGAATATCTTCTCCTCCAGGCCGGCGAGCGCATAACGTACCTCGTCGCGGCCGGCGCTCTCGCACACGATCAGCCCGATGGTCGGCTTCTCCCACTCATGGCGTGGCACGCGCTCCCGGTAGTACGAGACGTACTTGTTCATCTGCCCGACGTAGATATCCCTGAACGGGCCGAGTTTCAAATCGCAGAGGACGGTCGCCGGGATGTCCCTGTTGTAGAGTTCCAGGTCGACGCTGTGGAGCTGGCCGTCGATGATGATGGTCTGCTGGCTGCGGCGGACGTAGAAGCCGGGTCCCAACTCTTCTAAAAAGCGTTGGAACGTCGCCAGGAGGCCCACCTCGAGCTGCGCCTCGTCGAAGCCAGTCGGCAGTCCGGGCACGACGAAGCTGTACAGGCCGCGGAAGGCGTCCTCCGGACGTGTCGCCGGCGCGAGGGGCGACGTGGGGACAACGGGCGCCGGATCTTTCAGGGCACGCCGATAGAGACCGCCCTTGATCTGCTCGTCGAGCTGGCGCACGCTCCATGCATTCCGCACGACCTCGCCCTCGTAGAACAGGCGTTCGTCGCGGTCATCGATCGCGGCCAGGGCCTCGTAGTGGCTCCACGAGATCTGCGTGTTGAGCGCGGCGACGATCGGATACGCCCGGTAGAAACGCACGATACGCGCGAGCATCTGCCGCGTCATCGTGAGGTCACGAGCGAGCTGCTCGACGACGCGGGCGCCATAGTCGGCGCGCTCCTTATGGTCCAGCTCCGCGCGGACGATCCGCTCGCCGACCTGCCAGTACGCCTGGACCTTGATGTTATCGGCCGCTTGATAGGCGCGCGCCCGCGCCGTCTGCAGCAGCCCCCGGATCTCGCCCAGGAGCGCGCTGTAGTCGTCGGGCATCACCGAGCGGTCCTTCGGCTCACGAGGCATGGTGCAGGTCCTCCCCGCCGCGCTGCATGATCTCCGCGACACGCCGCTCGACGGCCACCTGCATCTCCGTGCGCGGCCCCATGCCGACAGGGATGAACCCCCGGCCGACGTAGCCACGCCAGTCGTCGTAACCGGGGCTTACCGCGACGTAGCCCACGTAGAGGTCCGCGCCCTCGGCGGTCGTGAGACGCGCCTCGTGCACGTAGGGCGAGCGCTCTATCCAGCGGAGCAGGGGTACCTTACTCATAAATGTGTGGCCCTATCTCTACCCGAATATCCGGTCGGCATGCTGCTGGGCGTGCCGCTCTAGCGCTGCCCTGGCCTCATCGAACGACACTCCCTCAGCGATGGTGGTGTCGTCGTCGAGACGCCCGGCTGTCACCGTCGCATCCCAGTCGCCATAAGAGCGCGCCGTGTCCTTGTACTGCACGACAGACCCATACGGCCGCGCAGCGCCCGCCAGGCGATACGTCCACACCGTGTCGCTCTTGCGCTCCCACTCACCCGTCATGCGACGATCCTCTCAGGTTGCGCCGGCAGCGCAGGCTCCAGGGTCTTGATTGAATCGCCACGTCTGCCCTCTCACTCTCGCTCATCAACACCCTCACGCCGCCGGCGTCCAGCGCGCGACCACCTCGTACAGACGCGCGAGATCGAAGGGTTTGGGCAGCCGGTCATTGACCGACATAAGGGGGCCCGTCGCCTGCAGACGATCCTGCGCCGACATAACCACGATGGGGATAGCGGCGGTCACCGGGTTGTCGCGCAGGCGCTGACTCACCTCCACACCATCCATCCCCGGCATGTTGATGTCGAGGAGGATGACAGCGGGCTGTGTCTCATGAGCCACCCCCAACGACTCAGCGCCCACCGCGGCCAGCACGAGGTAGCCTTCGTCCTCCAGGGCTGTTTCCAGGAAGTCGATGATGCGGGGGTCATCGTCGACCACGAGCACCGTCCCTTTGATCATTCCGTTATCCATCCTCTTGCCCCCCACTGATGACCGTGAGCGGACAACAGCGCGCGCAGATCGGCGCTTGCGTCAATCCTTGTCCGTGACCCAACGTCAACGAGACGGCACGGCGTAGGAACAATGCGCCCACTGCTATCTCCTCGCCACACCGCCCGCACACGAGCCGCTCCAGCGCACGGTAGGCCGTCGTCGGCTGGCCATCGGCGTAGCGCGCCGGTCCGACACGATTGCTTTTACGGCGTGGCCCCGACGACCGTGTGCCAGGCCCGAACGCCGTCGTCATGTCACCCCTAAACGCGGCCATAGATCCCCTCCTGTACCCGCATGAGCGCGATCGCCTTGAGCGATGGCGCCACGTCCCACAACCCCGGCGCGTAGGCTATGTAGAAACGCAACTGATCACCGACCTGGGCGACGGCCTGGGCGCGATAGATAGCACGCCGTACCTCGTTGTGTGCGCCGTAGAGTGGTAAGATGCGCTCCCGGCGCTGCGTCGTTAGCTCGCCCAACGCGAGCGCCAGATGGGGTTGCAAAACAGCCTCAACATGGTCCCGCACATCCAGGGCGAGGGTGAGCATGTCGCGCACAGACACGGCGTAGGTCACACGGTTCATCGACTCAGGACCATCGAGAGCGGTACAACGGTCGTGCACCGAGACTCGGTCGCCCCATAGGAGATCGCGGCTGCATCGGGCAGGCCGTGGCGCTCGGCAAGCGGCAGGGATGGCAGCGTGGACGGCGCGATAGTGATGGGGTGAGTCATGATTTCCCCGCTGCTTGATGCTCGCGCTCCCACCGGGATGCCGCCTCGTCTAACAGACGCAACATTTGCGCTTGCAGTGAGCGGTCCTCCTCTGCCGCTATCCTCTTGAGTCGCGCATGAAGGTCGGGACTGAGCCTAAGCGAATAATTGACCAGTTTCTCATCCATGTAGAGCATCTCCTTAGCTGCATTATACACCAATGGTGCAGCTTTACAAACATATAATGCATCTATATTGCAGTTGAATTGCAGCAAATATGGATGTATAATAGAAGGGGAGAGGAGATCACCCCACAACAAACAAAAAGCCCGGTGATGTTAGAGCCATCACCGGGCCAGAGCACAGCGAAAAGGACGTTCGCCATGCACACCAAGTCTACCGCAGCCTACAAGCCCACCGTCCGACTCACGTCTCACCGCAGCTGGTATCGCGTGCAGTCCGGCACGAACCCCAACGTCTACTACGACACCTCGGCTAACTCGTGCACCTGTCCGGCCCGCAAGCCCTGCAAGCACCAGCGATTCGTGCGGTCCCTGAACGTGGCCTTCTTCGTCAGAAAGGAGGCTACGGCCCCCGGTGCCAGCCTCGACGCCGAGCTTGCCAAGGCCGAGCAGCTCCTGGCGATTAAGCGCCGGGCACTCGCGGGCGCCCATCCCCAGGACGACAGCTACGCGACGCTGCTCCGGGCGGTGGACCAGGCCGAGCGCCAGGTCGCGGCCCTGAGCTACAGCGCCATGCGCGCGGCGTAGATAATGCGTGCCATCACGACCTCTACCACCACGGCCCTGCATCATGTCGATGTGGGGCCGGGTGCCACACCTACCTCAGATCGCCCCCAGTACCGGCATGTCGGGGCTGGCCGCTTCCTCCCCGTCAACGAGGCCGCACATGTCGAGCGTCCCGCGGAGTGGTGGGGCGGTCCCTGGTGACCGTCAGTTGCCGGGTTCGAGTTCGGCGGTGACGGCGGGGTCAGCCTCGTGGTCGAGGGCCGTTTGGAAGATGCCGAAGTTTCCAGTCATCCAGAGGGCCGTCAGCTTGACTCTGGCAATCCGCCACCCGCTCGAGGTTCGCTCGAACCGGTTCGTGTAGTACCCGTAAACGGTTTGGTCGCTATCGCCAGTGCTGTTCGGGTTGTGATGACTGGCCCGAACGTATGCGACACATGTGGCGTGATCATCGTCGTCGAACGTGATCACATGATTCGTGATCATGTGCTGCGTTGCCTTGAAAGACTCCATCCTCGGTGCGGTCCCCTTGACCCAATCATCGGCCTTGACACGAACGACGGGTTGACCGAAGCCGTCACTGAAGTCGACCTCGACTTCGTCAGTGAAGCAGCTGCGGAAGAGCTCCCAATTATGGGAGTCGGTTCCCGTAGCGTATCGAAGCTGGACATCGCTGATGTCAGCGCGATCCAACAAGCGCCTCAAGCGAGTCTCATCAATTGGTAACATCTGTGACTGTGTCATATGAACCACTATGAGGTATTCAAGTGACGCTGTCAAGTAGGCTGAGCGCCGTGGTGACGCGAACTGAAGCTGCTGCAGCGACCCGGAGCGCCCTCGTGCGTGCCGCGTCCGAACTGCTCGACGAGGGAGGACCTAACGCGGTGACGCTTCGCGCAGTGGGGGCCCGTGCCGGAGTCTCGCGCGGCGCACCCTACGCGCACTTCGAGAACAAGGAGCATTTGCTGACCCAGCTCGCCGTCAACGCCTGGAACTCGCTGGCGGACAAGGTGGAACAGCTGCGGGCAGACCCGGATGCCACCCCAAGCGCACGGCTCGAGCGAGCCCTGTTGACGCTCATCGAGGTCGGCCGCCGACAACCGCACCTGTATGCGCTGATGTTCAGCACCCCGGCGGGCGACCCGGAGGTCGCCGGGGCCGCGAACCGCTTGGAGAATCAGTTCCTCGCCATCGTCGCCGACATGGTCGGCGAATCCGATGCTCTCCGCTATGGCGCTCTGCTGATGTCAAGCGTGCACGGGTGTCACTTTCAGAATTATTCAGCCCGATTTCTTCAGAGATAAGTGGCGTAGTGGCACCGGCGATAGTAGGTCAAAACACTGCACGGATAGGCCCTTCTGGGAAGTGAAGAGGGCCAAGGAGCGGCCAGATGCGCCCGATAGCGGCCCCGGATCTCAACAGGTTCACTTCACGAAAGGTGACCGCCCGTGAAGGGGCCATGACAAACGGAGGGTCCGATAGCGTGGAGGCCTGGATCGACCGCTACCTGGCCCTGGCCGTGACGGGGGTGCGCTCCACTGCGGTCACCGACAAGATCCGGTTGCACCTGACGCGTTTCGTCACCTTCTTCAGACAGCTGTACGGGCACGATCGCCTCTCCGCCTGTATGCGCCGCGATGTCGTGGCCTGGCAAACCGCGCTACGCGCGCAGGGGCTGGCCCCCTTTCGTGGCTCCCGTCGCTATCCGGGCCTTTTTGACGCGCCACATGAAGCCCTGAGGTGGCTTCCGTCGTCATCCGGCCATCCGGATGACGACGGCTTTCTTTATAGTGATGCCATAGATAGTGATGCCCGCGCGCCTCCGGTCGCCGCACGACGTCGATGCACGTAGCCGTGTCCCGCTGCGGGCACGCTGGCTACCAGGCATGGCCCCGTTTATAGCGCGCTTTCCCACACACCGATGAAGTAGTTGCGCCGAATGCCTGCAACAGCGTCAAAGAATCCACTGCGATGCACTCCTTTGCGATGCACTCCTTCGGGGCGGGTCTCGTACGAGGCGGCCCGGACGGCAGGGGAACGCGACATAACGTGAGGAGGGGAGGTCTGCCGACACACCCACTATCGCGCGAGCGGCGCTCTCCGCACCGGCGCACGCGCGGCGACCACGGGCACGGTGCGCGATACTGGGGAGAGACGGTGAGACGGACAGAGAAGGGGAGGGTTAGCGCGATAACCCCACCTCGAGCGCGCAGACCCAGGAACTGCTCGGCTGGCAACCGGCGCATCCGGGGCTCATCGACGATCTCGACCAAGACCACTACTTCCAGATGGAGTCAAAATAAAGAAAATCCAGGATGACACGGACGGCGGCCCCGACCTCCTGCCCTACGCGGAGGGCGCGCTGGCGTCGCCGGGCCAAGGGCTACGTGCTGGTTCGGGTGCGGGCAGCCGCCGCTACCCCGCTGGATTGGCAGATCCGCAACGGCGCGACGAAGCTCATGACCGGCCGTCGTTTTCCCCGCGGATGGGGAGTGCTCAATGCCCCCGCTTCACCGGTGTTGGCCGACTCGTCCACCGCGTGTATGTAGACACAAGGAGCAATCTATGACGTTGAAAGATCAGCGCGTTGTGATCATTGGCGGGAGTTCAGGAATAGGACTGGCGACCGCGGGGGCTGCCGCAGCCGAGGGCGCCGCCGTCATCATCGCAGCAAGTGATGAGGGACGGTTGAGGGCCGCGCTCGCAACGCTCCCACGCGCCTGTGAGAGTGTCGTCGTCGACGTACGGAGCGAGTCCGCTGTGCGTGCGTTGTTCGCGCGCGTCGGTGAACTCGATCACCTGGTGTACACGGCCGGTGACGCTTTGGCCTTTAAGCCCCTCACCGCGTTAACACTTGAGGAGGCGCGGCAACAGTTCGACGTCCGTTTCTGGGGCGCCGTAGCCGCGGTCAAGTACGCGGCTCCGCAGATAAGGCCCGGCGGATCAATCGTGTTGACCTCAGGGGCGGTCGGTGCGCGCCCTCGGCCAGGGACAACGTTCGCGGCCAGCGGGGCCGGCGCCATGGAAGCACTGACACGCGGGCTCGCCGTCGAGTTGGCCCCTATTCGCGTCAACGCCGTTGCGCCTGGGGTTATCCGTACACCGGTGTGGAACAGCATTCCAGAATCTGAACGGTCTGCTCTATTTGCAATGCTCGCGGAGCAGACGCTCACGCATTCAACCGGCGACCCAGACGATATCGCCGCCACGCATCTCTACTTGATGAAGAACCGCTTCGTCACCGGCACAGTTCTCACCGTCGACGGGGGCGGCCTTCTGACCTGACGTAGGCGTGAACGCCATGCGGATCGCACGCTGTCGACGGGTTGTACCCGAGCGTCGGCCGGGCGACCGTCTCGCTGCTACGTCGGCTCGGTCAAGCCGTCGAGGTACTCCAGCAGAGCTGCCGCAGTCAGATGAGCCAGTCACTGACACGCTGCGCGCCGAGGGCCTTGAGGTGCAGTCCGAGGATGTCGCGCAGCTCTCCCCGCTGGGCTACGACCACATCATGATCCTGCGCCGCTACCAGTTCGTGGTCCCCGAGTCGGTGCAGCGCGGTGAGTTCCGCCCCTTGCGTACCCCCATCGCAGTGGTGGGCACCGAGGATCACAGAGCTTAGACAGGTTTTCTGTTCCGTTGCTACTTGCTACCCATACTCCTCGCCCCTCTACCGTAGGTATGGCTTTTTGTACGATGTCCCCGCCCCTTTGTGCAAGCCCCACCTTATATCAAAACGGCAGACCCTTCCACCTAGTGCTTGACAAAGTATAGTGGAGTGTGTCATGATGGGCGTGCTCATACATAGAGTGCGACATTAGCATAGCGGACGTCGGCCTCCGCCTGATGCAGGCGCGGAGAACGGCCGACGGAAGAGGATCTCCATCATGACCACCGAAGCGACGGCGACGTCCACACCCACCAGCCTCACGACCTGGGCCATCGACCCCGTCCATTCGATCGCGGAGTTCGGCATCAAGCACATGATGATCGCGACGGTGAAAGGGCGCTTCGGCGCGCTCACCGGCACGGTGCGCTTCGACGGCACGGACCCGACCACCGGGTCGGTCGAGGTGGCGATCGAGGTCGCCTCAATCACGACCAACGAGGCGCAGCGCGACGGCCATCTGCGCTCGCCCGATTTCTTCCACGTCGAGCAACACCCTACGATGACCTTCCGCAGCACCGGCGTCGAGCAGGTGGAGGGGGACGCGTATCGCGTGCGTGGCGAGCTCACGATCCGTGACGTGACCAAGCCGATCACCCTCGACATGACGTACGAGGGCCAGATCACCGACCCGTACGGCCACCGGCGCGCCGGCTTCGCGGCCGAGACGACGCTCAACCGCGGGGACTACGGGCTCACCTTCAACCAGGTGCTCGAGACCGGCGGCGTGATGGTCGGTGACAAGGTCAAGGTCGCGCTGCACATCGAGGCCGTCCGCCAGGGCTAACCGTCGGCGCACGCCTCACGCGGACAGCACAGGGGTCCGGGGAGATAGAGGGTGGTCCGCGCCTCAGCGGGCGCGCGGCCCACTCCATGTGTCACCCCCAGAGAGTGGCGGGCCGCTGCACCTGTTATCGCGGCTCATCAGGCCCACTGGTCGCAAGGACAGGCGGGCGCTGGCCGTCGCGCGCGGCTAGGCCATAGCGGAGCCGACGCGCTGACACACCGAGCGTCCGTGGGACGGGACAGGACAACGGGGTGTCTGCGGTCGCGCGCTGCGGCCGCACGGGACACGACGGGAGGGAGGACAACATGACGACGTTCGACACGGTACGGAACCTGGAGCGGCGCGAGATGGACCGCCTGGGTACGCATCTGGCCCAGCTTGATGACCAGGGCTGGCTGGAACAATCCTACTGCACGGAGTGGGGCGTCTATCAGGTGATCGCGCACCTGGCCTCGGGCGCGCGCATTCTCGGGGGCTCGCTCGCCCAGTGGTTCGACGGCGGGGCGCCGATGACATCGGAGGAGATGCAGCGTATCTGGGCCCGCGCGAATGCGCTGACGCCGGAGCAGATGCACGGCGAGTATCGCGACGCGGTCCAGGACTACTTCGCGCGCCTGGACGCGCTGCCGTCCGAGGCGGGGTCCCGAGAGGTGGACATGTTCCTGGGCCGGCGTCCGGTGCAGGACATGCTCCTGCTGCGGCTGCACGAAGTGGCGCTGCACACCTGGGACGTGCTGGCGGCGCGCGACCGTACCGCGTGCATCCCCGCCGCGGCCGTGGACGTGCTGCGACCCATCCAGTTGCAACTGCGCGCCCTCCGGACACCGGCCTTGCTGGCCGGCAAGCGGGTGCGGGTGCGCACCACCGAGGGTCCGTGGCAGGCGTTGCTCGACTTCCGGGGCGAGACACCAGCCGTGACGGACGACTCGGCAACGGAGGTCGACCTGACCGTGGAGGGACCGGACGAAGAGCTGTGCCGCCTGCTGGGCGGGCGGCACTTCCTACCGGGCGCGGTGCCCCACCTCAGCTGGGAAGGCGGGTCGTATCAGGAGGTCACCGCCCTGGCCATCTTCGGGGCTTGAGGTCCTGTACGACATGTTGTCGTCCGCCACCTGCGTCGGTTCTCTGGATTGTTGTGCGCGGTGCCCGGTGGTGGAGTGTGGGCGCACATTGTAAGCGCCAGTTTCGATGATGATGCTGGCGAACCTCTACGCGGCACGCGGTTCTGTCATGAGAGTAGCGAAGGGCGATCGGCGCGTGTGCGCTAATGGGATGTTAGCCAGCCATGCGGCTGTCCGGGCGAAGTTCAGCGCGGTGGTGATCAACAAATGGAGCAGGCGCGTTTTCGCCAAGCCGATGTAGCGTGACCGCCGGAGGTCGCAGCGGCGCACCCCACTCGCATCAAGCTAAGAAATGAGCAGGGACGCTCTTTTGGCATCATAAGGGTGTAGAAGACCTTAGGAGCAAAGGAGCGTCCCTATGACCACGGTAGCAGATGTGACCCAGGCGCTGCAGGCCCTGTTTACCACAACGGCGGATCACCTGGCGCGGCGGAGCGGCTTCGTCCAGCGCGCCTCCAAGCTGACCGGGGCCGCCTTTGTCCAAGCACTGGTGTTTGGGTGGCTGGCTAATCCGCAGGCGTCGGTGGAGGCGCTAGCCCAAGCGGCGGCGGCGGTGGGGGTCGCGATCAGCGCGCAAGGACGCGATCAGCGCTTCACGGAGGCGGCGGCGACCTTCCTGGAGGAGATGCTCACCGCCGCGGTGCAGACGGTGATTGCCGCCGATCCGGTCGCGATTCCGCTGCTGGAGCGCTTTACGGCCGTGGTGCTCCTGGATTCCTCGACCATCACGCTGCCCGCGGCGCTCGCGCTGTGGTGGCCGGGCTGTCGCACGGGGACGGCCGCGCTCAAGCTGCATGTGCGTTACGATCTGTGTCGGGGCTGCCTGAGCGGGTTGGTGGTGCAGGAGGGGCGCATCTCTGACCGCAGCACCACGCTGCAAACCGCCCCGTTGCCGCGCGGCGCGTTGCGCAGCAGTGACCTGGGCTTCTTCACGTTGGGGGTGTTCGCCGCTATGACGGCGCAGGGCGTGTATTGGCTCTCGCGTCTGGCGCCGGGGACCGCCGTCTATACGCCGGACGGCGCGCGCTGGGACGTGCTGGACCTGCTTGCCGCCCAGGACACAACAACGGTCGACCTCACGGTGACCCTCGGCGTGGACCACCGCCTGCCGGGCCGCTTGCGCGCCGTGCGCGTCCCGGAGGAGGTGGTCAACCAGCGCCGTCGCCGGCTCCGCGCCGACGCCAAGCGCCGGGGGCGCACGCCGAGCGCGGCCCCGCTGGCCTGGTGCGCCTGGACCATTGTGGTCACCAGCGTCCCGCCCACGCTGCTGTCCCTGCGTGAGGCCCTCGTCTTGCTGCGCGCCCGCTGGCAAATCGAACTCCTTTTCAAGCTCTGGAAAAGCCACGGCCACATCGACGAGTCGCGCAGCGCCAACCCCTGGCGCGTCCTCACGGAGGTCTTCGCCAAACTCCTCGCCATGGTCGTCCAGCACTGGCTCCTCCTGGTGAGTTGTGGGGCGTTTCCCGACCGCAGTCTCCTCAAAGCGGCCCAGACCATTCGTTCGCACGCCCTCTCCCTCGCCAGTGCCCTCGTCTATCCCGCGTTTTTGGACCACATTCTCGCGGTCGTCCAGCGCTGCGTCGCCGCCGGTTGCCGCCTCAACCGCCGTAAAAAGCACCCTAACACCTATCAACTCCTCCTTGAGCCCTCCTTGGCAGGATTAGCTTGATGCAAGTGGGGGGCGTTGTCGCCCCCCCGCCCATCGGCGGCGGCGGCGGCAATGGCGGCGGAGAAGTCCACGACCGTCCCGTCGGAGAGCAGCACGCCTGGGTCGGCACGACAGCCCACGCTATCGGCGTGCGC
>JAABUJ010001684.1_pt1 | contig 30802 bp, 30 predicted proteins | sample 5559131 | NCBI WGS metagenome assembly JAABUJ01 (sample SAMN10711875, study PRJNA513366) | rock metagenome | isolation source: Antarctica rocks | place: Antarctica: Victoria Land, Mt New Zealand nord | collected 2016-01-07
CGCCAATACGCCCCCATTGGTCGTCGCGCAGCCCGTAACGTCGCATCGGTCAGCTCCACAGTGGCTGACCCCTACGAATCGAAAAACGCCTCGCGCCGGAAGCCCCTAAATGACGACACGCCCTAGCCCTGCTAGCCCTGCCGCCAAATATCGTTCGCCGTCAGGTTCACGCCTGCCACGTTCAGGCGCACGCCGTCCGCGATCTGCATCTGTGTGCCGCCGTTGTCATGGCTGGCATTGGCGAGCAGCGCGTCTGTGGACCCGGCATATCCCACTAGGTCGAGATGGTCGGTGCCCTGCTTGAAGGCATCGAGCATGACCTGGTTGCCGCCGCCAACCTGGTTGATGGCGCTGTTGATGACGACGAACGTGTCGGTTCCGGACCCGGCGTGCATCTCGTTGGTGCCGGAACCCGCCACCATGACGTCGTTGCCGCTGCCGCCAAGCATGATGTTGGAGGGTGAAGGCGTGGCGCCCATGAATGGCCCCGTAGGCGCCGTGTATTGCCCCTGGTGGCCCTCCTGTAGTTGTTTCCGCTGGAAGTCCGCGCGTCCATGACGTTGGCGGAGTTCTCCCCGCCAACCAGGCCGTCCCCGGCCGCGCCGCTGGCGATCATGTTGTTCGAGCCGTGGTTGGACCCGTAGAGCGTCGAGGTCTTCAATCCGGCGGCCAGCGTATTCTGGGCCTCAAACTCCATGGCTCTCCCCCGGACGACGCCGCCCATCTCGCCGCCGACGGCCACGCCGCCGCCCTGGCCGAAATTGACGTTGGTGACATCGGCCCCGCCGGCCAGGACGACGGAAAAGCCGGTTCCGCCGATGAAGCTCATGACGCCGGCGGTGCAGGTGACGAACACGCTGCTGTCGCCCATGGCGGCGACCGAGCTGTTGCCTTCAGCGAAGGCGTATTGGGGGACGCCGATGCCGAAGATGTTCACGGTATCGCCGTGGCCGAAAGTGGTGACACTGCCGTTGTTGACCTTGGCGATGTCGCTGTCGCCGTAGACGGCCACCTTGTCGTGGCCGCCAGAGAACGAGGTGCTGCTCAGGAACGTCTCGTCGGCTCCGACGAGGTAGACGGTGTTCCCGTCGCCGTCGCCGTCGCCACTGGCGAGGCCGCTGGCGCTGGTGATGGTGTCGCTGTCGCCGTATGGGATGGCGGTGTCGCCGGTGTGCCCGGCGAGGCTGAGCGTTGCGTGAGGGGCCGTAACCGAGAGGAACGCCATGGAAGGTTGCCTTTGATGGACGGCTAAAAAGGGTGCTAACTAGCGTCAGTCTCCGCAAGAACTCTGCGAAATAACTAAAGACAGACGATGGTAATCACCCACGATCCATTAACGCTAATGCCTTTGCCTTATTTATAAACCCTGCAATAATACGTCAAAACTATTATAAACAGGCATCTTGCTGTGGCGCACTAGATGATTGAGGGTAAAGGCTTACCCAGCGTCGAAGCCTGCGATTGGTGTGATACCCGTTGGCGTAAAAGCTGACCCCTCCCTTTGGCGTAATGCGTGGACCAGATTGGGCCGCGAACGCCGGCACGGTCAGGTCGAGACTTATGGCAACTGGTATGAAAGCCTAGAATGCTACGCGGGCGGATGGTGGTCAGTCAGCTCTAACCGACCTTCGATGCGCTGGACCCGATCCTCAAGCGTGTCTGTCCGAAGACTGGCGATGGCGGAGTGTTCGGACATCCCGGCTAAGTCGCAGCGCATGCCAGCAACCGCAATCTCGACGCCCGACATGCGGCGTTTGAGATCATGCACGTCCACGGCCAGAGCGGCTATGTCGCTACGAATGGCGCGCAGAAGTTCAAGCACCAAATTATCAGACGAGAAAGAAGTCGTCAGTATCCTCGTGCAAGTGCCAGATGAACTCGCCCTTGACCTTGACTACCGTCACATCGTGGCCGTTGGAACGCTCCAAAATCTTGGGCGACCAGTGCTCGGAGAAGCCTGCCAACCTTTCATCCAGGTTGACGACCGGAATGTCAGGTCAGGAAGATCGCCATTCCAACCAGCACGAGGACCACCGCGATGACAGCGCCGGTGGTGAACGTGGTGAACGACGACCAGAACTTCTGGCGGTCGGCCACGAACAACTCGCCTGCGTCGGGTCCGGTGGTGGTGGTGGGCTGGGTAACGGGTTCGGCCATGGTGCGCCCTTGCTGCGGCGATGAAATCGGAAATAGGTTTTTACGGCGCGCGCGGCGGCAGTGGCAAGGGACTGCACAGCGCCACCTGTGCGTTCGGGAACCTGGGCGATTGCCCGGCAGCGATGGCCAGCGCCGCCGGATAGATCGCGTGCTCCTGCGCCAGCACCCGCGCGGCGAGCGTGTCCGGATCGTCGCCGGGCAGCACGGGGACGGCCGCTTGGGCGAGGATCGGACCCTCGTCCATCACCTCCGTCACCCAGTGGACCGTGCAGCCATGCAGCTTCGCCCCCGCCGCAAGCGCGCGGGCATGGGTGTGCAGGCCCGGGAACGCCGGCAGCAGCGAAGGATGGATGTTCAGCATCCGCCCCGCCCAACGCCCTACGAAGTACGGCGTCAGCAGCCGCATGTAGCCCGCCAGGCACACCAATTCGATCTGGTGGCGGTCAAGTTCCGCTTGGATCGCGGCCTCGTGCGCGGCCCGGTCGCGTCCAAATGGGCGATGGTCAATGCAGGCGTTTGCAATGCCGGACGTGGCGGCACGGTCCAGCGCCCGCGCTCCGGGCTGGTTGGACAGCACGAGATCGATCGTCGCCGGGTAGCCGGGGACGGCGGCGGCAGCGATCAACGCATCCATGTTGCTGCCCTTGCCGCTCGCTAGGACCGCAGTCCGGATACGGCCTGGCGTCACCGGATCTCGATCGTGCCCGGGCCGTCCGCGGCCTCGATGCGGCCGATGGCGTAAACCGTCTCGCCGTGCTGCCCGAGCAGGGCGGTCGCGGCTGCGGCGTCGTCGACCACGAGCGCCATGCCGATTCCGCAGTTGAACACTCGCAGCATCTCGTCTGCCGCGACGCCGCCGCGTTGGCCCAGCCAGCCCATCACCGCCGGCCGCGGCCAAGACGCGGCCTCCAGCACCGCGCGGGTGTTCGGCGGCAGCACGCGGGGCAGGTTTCCTGGCAGTCCGCCGCCGGTGATGTGGGCGGCGGCGCGCAGCAGCTTGGCCCGGTGCAGCGCCAGCAGCGGTTTGACATAGATCCGAGTCGGCTTCAGCAGCGCCTCGGCGAGATCGTGGCCGGCCGCGAACGGCGCCGGAGCATCCCAGTCAAGGCCGCTATCCTGCAAGATCCGCCGGACTAGCGAGAAACCGTTCGAATGCACCCCGGAGCTGGCCAGGCCCAGCACCATCTGCCCCGGCCTCACCCCGCGTGGCAACAGGGCATCGCGCTCGGCCGCGCCGACCGCAAATCCCGCCAAATCGTAGTCGCCACTGGCATACAGCCCCGGCATCTCCGCCGTCTCGCCGCCGACCAGGGCGCAACCGGCTTGCCGGCACCCCTCGGCGATGCCGGCGACGACGCGCGCGGCTTGCTCCACATTCAGCGACCCCGTGGCGAAGTAGTCCAGGAACAACAGCGGCTCGGCGCCCTGCACGACGAGGTCGTTGACGCACATCGCGACCAGGTCGATTCCGACCGTGTCGTGCCGCCCGGTGTCGATGGCGATTTTGAGCTTGGTGCCCACCCCGTCGGTGGTGGAAACCAGCACTGGATCGGTGAACCCGGCGGCCTTGAGATCGAACAGCGCGCCGAACCCGCCAAGGCTGCCCATCACGCCGGGTCGCTCGGTGCTGCGCGCCAGCGGCCTGATGCGGTCCACCAGCGCATCGCCGGCGGCAATGTTCACGCCCGCCTCACGGTAGCTCGTCATGGTCATCCTTAGATGGTGTGGCTGGGCGCGCGGTCGGCTAAGGTCTGGCGATGAGGCGAAACAACCACAGCGCCCCCCTCGGCGCAATCAGGACCGGCCGGTGAGGGACCAGCCCGCCCGGGTCGAGCCGCGCTATGCCGTAGCCCTGCCGGCCCAATCGGAACCGGGGCCGCCGCACTCCACCCGCGGCCAGCGCATGGCGCTGCTGGCCGGTCTTCTCATCGTGGTGCTGCTCGCGTTGCAGCTGTTCGTCGGAATCCTGCTTCCGTTCGTCATGGCCGCCGGAATCGCCTACTTCCTCGACCCGCTCGCCACGCGGCTGACGCGGGCCGGCATGCCGCGGGGGTCGGCCGCATTGCTGCTCGTCACCGGCCTGCTCGCCGCCGGGCTGATGTTTGCGCTGCTGCTATACCCGCTGATCCTGTCGCAGCTCGGCATCCTGATCTCGCGCGTGCCGGCCTACGTGGCGGCGCTGCGGGACTGGGCGGGCGAGGTGATCGCCCACCTGCAGCAGCGGCTCGGGTCCGAATATGTCGACAGCCACCTGCGCGACCTCGTCAGCGGGCAGGCGGGATCGATGCTGGGCTTCCTGGCCGGCGCCCTGACCCGGATCGTCGGCGGCGGATTCGCGATTTTCAACGTCCTCTCCCTGCTGGTCGTCACCCCCGTCGTCGCGTTTTATCTGCTGCGCGACTGGCCCGGCGTGATCCGCCGCGTCGATGGCTGGCTGCCCCGCCGCTACGAGGGCGTGCTGCGGGCGCAGGCGGTGGAGGTGGACCGAATCCTTTCCGCCTGGCTGCGCGGGCAGGCGTTGTGCTGCGTGGTGCTGGCGCTGTTCTACGCTTTGGCGCTGCAACTGGTCGGGCTCGACCTCGGGCTGATCGTCGGCATTTCGGCCGGCGTGCTGTCGTTCATTCCGTATGTCGGCAGCATCACCGGGGGCGTCACCTCCATCGGGCTCGCCTTCGCGCAGTTCCCGTCCTGGATGGGCGTCGCGGAAGTGGCGGCCGTGTTCGTCGCCGGGCAGGTGCTGGAAGGCTATGTCATCTACCCGCGCTTCCTCGGCGACCGGGTAGAACTGCACGCGGTGTGGGTGATCTTCGCCCTGTTTGCGGGCGGGGCGGCGTTCGGCTTTCTCGGCGTGCTGCTCGCGGTGCCGGTCGCGGCCGTCATCGGGGTGCTGGCGCGGTTCTGGCTGCGGCGGTATCTGGCGAGCCCATTGTACCTGGACCCTCCGCCGACATGAGTGAGGCCCGCCAGCTGGCGCTCCCGTTCAGCCACACGGCGCAGTACGACGCCGCCGACTTCCTTGCCGACGCTTCAAATGCCGAAGCGCTGGCCTGGCTCGCGCGCACCCCCGATTGGCCCGGGGGACGCCTAGCGATCTGGGGCGACGAGGGACGCGGCAAGACGCACCTGCTGCACGCCTGGGCCGAGCAGGAGCACGCGGCGCTGCTGTCGGGCGCCACCCTGCGCGGCCTGGTGCCGCTGCCGCGCTCGGGCGGGATCGCGGTCGATGACGCCGACATCGCCGCCGAGGAGCCGCTGCTGCATCTGCTGAACGCCGCCGCCGAAGCTCACCTGCCGGTGCTGCTGGCCGGACGCGCCGCCCCGGCGCGCTGGCCGACCGAACTGCCCGATCTCGCCAGCCGTTTGCGCGCGATCGTCGCCGCCGAACTGCACGTCCCCGGCGATGACATGCTGCGAGCCTTGCTGGCGCGTTTGTTGTCCGACCGCCAACTTGCCGTTTCGGAGCCGCTGCAGGACTGGCTGCTGTTGCGCCTGCCGCGCGATCCGGCGGCGCTGCGGGAAGCCGCCGCCCGGCTCGACCGCGCTGCGTTGGCGCAGGGGGGGCGCGTGACCCGCCCCGTCGCGGCAACCGTGCTCGTGGGCTTCGGCGCCGATGATGAGGAGTTCACGCCCGAGTCGCCCTCCATGCCCTGCTTGATCTAGGATCGCGCCATGAGCCGCACCAGTTCCGTCGTCCGCGTCGTCGATCACCCACCGACCGAAGCCCTGGCGCCAGCCGAAGGCATCGGGCCGGACAGCCCCGACCGCTTCATCAACCGCGAATTGTCTTGGCTGGACTTCAACCAGCGCGTCGTCGAGGAGGCGCAGAACCCGCGTCACCCGCTGCTGGAGCGGCTGCGCTTCGTGTCCATCAGCGCCTCCAACCTGGACGAGTTCTACTCGGTGCGCGTCGCCGGGCTGATCGGCCAAGCCAAGGCCGGCGTCACGGCGGTATCGGCGGACGGGCGGACGCCGGGCCAGCAGCTCGACGAAATCCAGGCCCGGGCGGCGCGGCTGATGGAGCTGCAGCAGGCAGCCTGGATCGAGTTGCGGGGACTGCTGCGCGACGCCGGGCTGGAGGTGTGCGAGACGGCGAAGCTGAACGCGGCCGATCGCGGCTGGCTGTCGGCTTTCTTCATGGACCGGGTGTTCCCGGTGCTGACCCCGCTCGCCATCGACCCGGCGCATCCGTTCCCGTTCATCCCCAACATGGGACTGGTCATGGTGCTGAAGCTGCACCGCGACGAGGACAACGTCGTGATGAACGCGATGATCCCGCTGCCGACCCAAGTCGAGCGGTTCATCCGCCTGCCGCCTCCCGAGGGGGTGCAAGCCACGCCGCCGCCGATCCGCTTCGTGCTGCTGGAGGACCTCGTCAGCCTGTTCCTCGGCATGCTGTTCCCTGGCTACCGCGCGATCGGGCAGGGCACATTCCGGCTGATCCGCGACACCGACGTGGAGTTCGAGGAGGAGGCGGAGGACCTGGTGCGGTCCTACGAAACCGCGCTGAAGCGCCGCCGCCGGGGTGTCGGCATCCATCTGTCGATCGACGCCGCCATGCCGTTCGACCTGCGCGACCTGGTGGTGGACGAGCTGGACGTGGACGACCCCAACATTCCCGGCAACGAGGTGCTGCTGCAGCACGGCATCCTCGGCGCCGCGGACCTGAAGCAGCTGATCGTTGACGACCGGCCGGACCTGCTGTTCCCGCCGTACACGCCGCGGTTCCCCGAGCGCATCCGCGACTTCGGCGGCGACTGCTTCGCGGCGATCCGGGCCAAGGACATCATCGTCCACCATCCGTTCGAGAGCTTCGACGTGGTGGTGCAGTTCCTGCGCCAGGCCGCCGCCGACCCCTCGGTGGTGGCGGTGAAGCAGACGCTGTACCGCACCAGCCGCGACAGCCCGATCGTGAAGGCGCTAATCGAGGCGGCGGAGGCGGGCAAGTCGGTGGTGGCCCTGATCGAGCTGCGGGCACGCTTCGACGAGGAGGCCAATATCCGCCTTGCGCGCTCGATGGAGGCGGTCGGGGTGCAGGTGGTGTACGGGTTCGTGCAGCTGAAGACGCACGCCAAGCTGAGCCTGGTGGTGCGGCGCGAGGGCGGCACCTTGCGGTCCTACGCGCATTTCGGCACCGGCAACTACCACCCGTTCACCGCGCGCATCTACACCGATCTGAGCTTCTTCACCTGCGATCCCGACCTGACGCGCGACTCGGCCCGGCTGTTCAACTACATGACCGGGTACGCCAGGCCGGAGCGGATGGACAGCCTGGCATTCAGCCCGCTGACGACCCGCAGCACCCTGATGGCAATGATGGAGCGCGAGATCGAGAACGCGCGCGAGGGCCGGCCGGCAGGGATTTGGCTCAAGATGAACTCGCTGGTCGACGCCAACCTGATCGACAAGCTGTACGACTGCTCGCGCGCGGGGGTCCGGGTGATGTGCATCGTCCGCGGCATCTGCTGCCTGCGGCCCGGCGTGCCTGGCCTCTCGGAGAATATCCGGGTGAAGTCGATGGTCGGGCGGTTCCTGGAGCACAGCCGCATTTACTGTTTCGCGAACGGCCACAAGCTGCCCAGCCGGCGCGCTAGCGTGTTCATCAGCAGCGCCGACTGGATGGCGCGCAACATGGAGTGGCGGGTGGAGAGCCTGGTGCCGATCCACAACCCGACGGTGCACGCGCAGGTGCTGGACCAGATCATGGTGGTGAACTTGAAGGACAACATGCAGTCGTGGGAGTTGGGGGCGAGTGGCGCCTGGACGCGGGTGCCGCCGGGCAATAAGCCGGTGTCGGCGCATGATTACTTTATGACCAACCCGTCGTTGTCGGGACGCGGCTCGGCGCTGCACGGCCCGATCGCGCCCGCGACCAGCGCCGCCCACCGCCGCCCCGACCGCGTGACGCAGGATTGATGGCCCGCGATTTAGCTGGGCGGAGGCGCTGCGCGGTCGTCGATCTCGGCTCCAACTCGGTGCGCCTGGTGGTGTTCGAGGGGCGTGGGCGCAACCCGGTGGCGATCTTCAACGAGAAGGCGGTGCTGCGGCTCGGCCGTGGGTTGCAGACGACGGGGCGGCTGAACGAGGAGGGCATGGCCGGGGCGTTGACGGTGATGAACCGGTATCAGGCCATCGCGCGCGCGATGGGAGCCGATCCGTTCGAGGTGCTGGCGACCGCGGCCGTGCGCGACGCCGCCAACGGCCCGGCCTTCGTCGCCGGGTTGCAGGAACGCATGCCGGGGGTGCCGATCCACATCCTATCGGGCGAGCAGGAGGCATCATTATCGGCGGCGGGGGTACTGTGCGGCATTCCGCAGGCGGAGGGCGTGCTGGCGGACATCGGCGGCGGCTCGCTGGAAGTGGTGCGGCTGGTGGCGGGAGTTCCGGGCGCGGCGCGGACGCTGCCGCTGGGGGTGATCCGGCTGGGCGACCGGGCGGAGGGCGATTTGGCCCGCGCGCGAGGGCTGGCCGAAGCGGATTTGGCGGGGGTGCCGTGGCTGAGCCAGGGGGCTGGACGGGATTTGTACCTGGTCGGCGGCGCATGGCGGGCGTTGGCGCGAATTCACATGATGCAGACAAGTTATCCGCTGGCGATCGTGCACCACTACACGATCGGGCGCGACGAGGCGCGGGACCTGACGGGGGTGATCGGCGCCGCCACAAGGCGCTCGCTGGAGAAGCTGCCGGGCGCGCCGCGGCGTCGGGTCGACGACCTGCCGTTCGCCGCGATCGTGCTGCGCCGGGTGCTGCGCGCGACGGGGGCGCGGCGGGTGGTGTTCAACGCGAACGGGATTCGCGAAGGATGGTACATGCAAGGGATCGCGCCGGAGGTGGCCGGGTTGGACCCGGTGCTGGCCGCCAGCCGGGACCTCGGCGCCCGCCACGGCCGGGATAGCACATTGCCGCCCGCGCTGATCGCCTGGACGGCAGCGTTGTTCCCGGACGAGACCGTAGAGGCGGGGCGGCTGCGGGAGGCGGCGTGCTGGATGAGCGACATCGGCAGCAACGACCATCCGGAGTACCGCGCCGAGCAGGCGTTCCTGCGGGTGTTGCGCCAGCCGGGCGTGTCGCTGGACCACCACAGCAGGGCGTTCCTGGCGCTGACGCTGGCGTTTCGATACGAGGCGGAGCCTGGGGCGGCATTTTTGCAGACAGCGCGGTTATTGCTGGACGACGAGGCAGCGCGCCGGGCGGAAGTGCTGGGGTTGGCGTTGCGGCTGGCGTACACGCTGTCGGCCGGGACGCCGGACCTGCTGGCTGGGACTTTGCTGGAGCGCACCGATGGATCACTGGTGCTGAGACTTAGCGAAGGTGATGGTGTGTTCGCGGGAGAGAGCGTGCTGCGGCGGCTCGACCGCCTTGCGGCAGCGTTGGGCATCACGGCGACGACCGAGATCGTGGCAAAGGCGACAAAGCGAAGCGCCGCGTTTGTTTGACGGGCGAATGCCATCTCTTGGTAGTGGGTCAGTTTGAGTTTTTTGCCAGTGAGAAACTTAGAGATATCAATGCGTTCAAATGTCTCTAATTCGATACTGAGACACTACCCATCTCTTGCTCTCCTTGCAAACCGACCAGAAACGTAGTAACGTTTCTACATCTTCAGTTGGAGCGAGATGTGACAGTCAAGACTCTGTCGGGCCGCGAGTTCAACCAGGACACAAGCCGCGCCAAAAAGGCAGCCAACGAGGGTTCCGTGTTCATCACGGATCGTGGACGGCCAGCGCATGTGCTTTTGACCATCGAGGACTACCGAGAGCTTGTCGGCAGACACGACAGCATCATCGACCTGCTGGCGATGCCGAGCGCTGCTGACGTCGATTTCGAACCACCGCGCTTGCAAGGGTCGTTCTCCAAGCCGGCCGATTTGTCGTAGTGTATGTGCTAGATACCGTTGTCATCTCCGAACTCCGGAAAGCGAAGGCAGGAAGGGCGGACAGGCGGGTGATTGACTGGGCGAGCAGTGTCGCGCGTCGGTCCTGTTCCTGTCCGTCATCACCGTTTTGGAACTGGAGCAAGGCATCCTCCTGATCCAGCGCCGCGACGTCGCGCAAGGTGGCATGCTGCGCGCCTGGCTGGATCGACAGGTTCTTCCAACCTTTGCTGGGCGCGTGTTGCCGATTGATACGGCCGTTGCACAGCGCTGCGCGACGCTTCATGTTCCCAACGCACGCGCGGAGCGAGACGCCCTTATCGCGGCAACTGCGCTGGTGCATAGGATGGCCATCGTCACCCGCAGCGTCGCGGATTTCGAGCCGACGGGTGTCCAGGTCATCAATCCTTGGGCGATCGAAGTCTAACTCGCGTCCGTCGCGATCAACCTGATCCGCTTCCCCTGCACCCCAATCGCCACCCGCCCGCTTTTCAATGCCAATGCGTCGTTGCCGAAGACCTCGCGTCGCCAACCCTGCAACGCCTGCAAGTCCGGTTCGTTCTCCGACGCCAGCCGGTCGATGTCGTCCGACGACGCGACCAGCTTCGGCGCGACGTGGTGCTGCTCGCACTTGGCGGCCAATAGCACCTTCAGCAGCGATACCAGCGCCGGCGAGGGGCGGGGGCCGTCCTTCGCTGCGGGGGCGGGGGGCAGCTCGTCCTCTGTCAGCGCCTGCGCGGACGCGATCGCCGCCAGCAGACCCGCTCCGCTTCGCCCCTCGGCGAAACCGCGGGTGACGCCGCGGATGCGGGACAGTGACTCGGCGTTCACCGGGGCAGATGCCGCGATCTCCAGCAGGCTCTCGTCCTTCACCAGCCGTTGGCGCGGGATGTTCACCCGCTGCGCTTCCCGCTCGCGCCAGGCGGCGATGGCGCGCAGGGTGGCCAGCATGCGGCGGTTGCTGGTGCGGGGGCGCAGGCGCTCCCACATCGCGTCGGGGTCGGCGCGGTAGGTCGCCGGGCGGGTCAGCACCGCCATCTCCTCGGCCACCCAGTCCAGCCGGCCGTCGCGCGCCAGCCGCTCGCGTAGCCCCAGGTACGCCGTATGCAGGTGCGTCACGTCGGCGGCGGCATAGGTGACCTGCGCCGACGACAGCGGACGGGCCGACCAGTCGCTGAAGCGGTGCGCCTTGTCGATCTGCCCGCCGGTCATGGTCGCCACCAGCGCATCGTAGCCGACCTGGTCGCCGAACCCCGCCACCATCGCCGCGACTTGGGTATCGAAGATCGGCGTCGGCACGGCGCCGAACAGCTCCAGGAAAATTTCCACGTCCTGCCGGGCGGCGTGGAACACCTTCAACGTCGTCTCATCGCGCAGCAACGCCCCGAGCGGCGCAAGGTCGAGCCCGGCAGCCTGCGCGTCGATCACCGCGTTCTCGGCGGCGCCGCCGAGCTGCACGACGCATAGTTCGGGGTAGTAAGTGCGCTCGCGCATGAACTCGGTGTCGATGGTCACGAACGGCTCGGCGCGCAAGCGGGCGCACAGCGCATCGAGGGCGGCGGTATCGGCGATGAGGCTGGGGGCAGGGTAGTCGGCGCTGGAGGGGCGGGGCATGGGGGGAAACTGCACCGCAATGATGCTGCGGGCAACAACCACCCTCACCCATGCGACAAACCGGACTACCCAGACGAACCTCACAGCGTACGGGCGATGATCTCCCTCATGATTTCGGAGCTGCCGCCATAGATGCGCGATACCCGGGCGTCGGCCCAGGCACGGGCGATCGGGTATTCCCGCATGTAGCCGTAACCGCCGTGCAGCTGCAGGAAGTCGTCCAGCAACCGGTCCTGCATCTCCGACCCTGTCAGCTTCGCCATCGCCGCGCGCTCGGGCGTCAGTTCGCCGCGGAGATGCAGCGCCAGGCAATCGTCGACGAACACGCGATACATCTCTGATTGCGCGCGGGCGTCGGCCAGCTTGAAGCGGGTGTTCTGGAAATCGAACACGCGGCCGCCGAACGCCTCGCGCTCCCGCGTGTAGGCGATGGTGGCTTGCAGCATCGTCTCCATGCACGTCGCGGCGCGGATCGCGATCATCAGCCGCTCCTGCGCGAGTTCGTGCATGAGGCAGCGGAAGCCCTGGCCTTCCTCGCCAAGCCGGTTGCCGACCGGCACGCGCGCGTCGTCGAAGAACAGCTCCGACGTGTCCTGGGCGTGCAGGCCGAGCTTTTCCAGGTTGCGCCCCTTGGTGAACCCCGGGGTGCCTTCTTCGACGCCGATCAGCGAGATGCCGGCGCGCCCGGCTGCCGGGTCGGTCTTGGCCACGACGATCACCAGGCCAGCGTTCTGGCCGTTGGTGATGAATGTTTTCGACCCGTTCAAGACGTAGTGCTCGCCCTCGCGCCGGGCGGTGGTCCGGACTGATTTGAGGTCGCTGCCCATCCCCGGCTCGGTCATGGCGATCGCGCCGATAATTTCGCCCTGGGCCATGCGCGGCAACCAGTCCCGCTTGCGTCCCTCGTTCCCGTAACGATTGATGTATGGCGCCACGATGTCAGAGTGAAGCGAGAAGCCGACGCCGCTGGTGCCGGCGCGCGTCAGCTCCTCGATCAGAACGGCGGAGAAACCAAAATCGGCGTCCGCGCCGCCGCACTCCTCCGGCATCCCGAAGCAGAGCAGCCCCTTCCGGCCGGCCTCCCGCCACACCGAGCGCGGCACGATCCCGTCGCGCTCCCATTGCGCGTGATGCGGCGTGATCTCTGCCTCGATAAAGCGGCGGGCCTGCTCGCGGAACAGCGCGTGCTCGGCGTTGAACACGGCCCGCTCTGCGTCGGCCCGGGCCAGCACGGACCTAGCTCCCCGCGCCCTCGATGACGTCGCCGAACAGCTCCCACCGCGTGCCATTCCAGCGCTGCAGCTGCTCCTGCCGGATCGGATGGTAGTTGGTCGGACTGGTGTTGATGACGATGCCGGGCAGCAGCGTCGGCAATTGCAGGTTCTGCAGGTTGGTCGCCTGCTTCAGGATGTTCGCGCGCGAGAAGTCGTCGCCGCACTGCTTCAGCATCTGCAGGGTCACGCAGCCGACCGAGTAGGCATAGACGTAGTTCGCGTCCGTGGTGTCGGCGTCCGGCATGTACTCCTTCATGAATGCGCGCCACTCCTTCATGCCGGGGTCGTCCTTGAACGCCGGGTCGCTCACGTCCTTGCCGTAGGCGGCGGCGATAAGGCCGACGGCGCGCTCCGGCCCGGCGGGGGTGATCACGGACGCGACCGAGATCGAGACATCCGTTAGCAGGTGCAGCGGCTTCCAGCCGAGGTCGTAGATCTTGCGGATCATCTGGGCGGCGAACTTGGGCGTCGCGGCGGTCACGAGCACGTCGGCGCCCGAGCCCTGCAGCGTGACCGCCTGGCTGTCGATGGTCGGATCCGTCACCTCGTAGCTGACGGCTTTGACGACCATGCGGTCGTACTTGTCCCCGAGCACGTCGCGCAGCCCGGCGAGGTAGTCCTTCCCGAAATCGTCGTTCTGGTAAAGGATCGCGATCTTGCCGTCCGGCTTATTGGCCAGGATGTACTTGGCATATATTTGGCCCTCGGTCCGGTAACTGGGCTGGAGACCGATCGTCCACGGGAACTCCTTTGGATTGGCCCATTTGTCAGCGCCGCTGGACACGAACAGCTGCGGCACCTTCTTCTGGTTGAGGTATTTCTGCACCGCGGTGTTCGACGGCGTGCCCAGCCCGTTGAGCATGAACGCCACCCCCTCCTGCTCCACCAACCGCCGTGTCTGCTCGACCGCCTTGGGCGGGGAATAGCCGTCATCGACCGAGATGAAGTTGATCTTGCGCCCGGCGATGCCGCCCTGGTCGTTGACCCGCTTGAAAAACGCGACCAGCCCGAACCCGATAGCGCCGTAAGCCGACGCCGGGCCGCTATACGCCTCCGTCTGGCCGATCTTGATCTCGGTGGCCGTCACGCCCGGCGTCTCGGCCGCTGCAGACCGGACGTGTGTCACGACGGCGAGCGAGGCGGCGGAGGCGAGCAGGGTGCGGCGGTGCATGATAATTTCCTTGTGGTTGTTCAGGCAAATCGGCGCGTCGCTCGCCGCAGCAAGCCTTCCAGCCCGCCCGCGACGCCGGACGGCAACAGGAACATGAAGGCGATCAGCACCACTCCGTAAACCGCGCCCGGCGCCGCCTTGGACACCTGTTCGGCGACGTTGGGCAAAAAGGCGATGAACAAGCCGCCAAACACCGGCCCGGCGATGGTCGCGGCCCCGCCCACAACCAGCCCGACGAACAGCGTGATCGACAGGACGACGGTGAAGCTGTCCGGCGCCACGAAGCCGACCGCGATCGCGCCCAGCGACCCGGCGATCCCGGTGAACATCGCGCTGACGGCGAAGGTGCGGGTCTTGAACAGGGCGACGTCGATCCCGGTCGCCTCGGCGGCCAGGGAGTGGTCTCGGACGGCGCGCATCGCCAACCCGATCCGGCCACGGACCAGGTTGGCAGCGACCGCGAACAGGGCAACGCCGACGGCCAAGGTGAACAGGTAAACCCACTGATCGGCGTTGAGCGGCAGGCCGAACGGCGCATCCGGCTTGTCGATGACGATGCCCTGCACGCCTCCGGTCCAGCCCTCGAACAGGCGGTATTTCAGCAATTGCGGCGTAGCGACGGCGAGGGCGAACGTGGTCAGCGCGAGATAGAGCCCGCCCAGCCGAAGCGCCGGCAGACCGATCAGGAACCCGATCCCGGCGCACACCACCGCGGACACCGGCAGCGTGGCCCAGTACGGCACGTCGTACAGCGACATCAGGACCGCGCTCACATAGGCGCCGACCGCGTAGAAGGCGCCGTGCCCGAGCGAGATTTGGCCGTTGAAGCCGGTCACGAGCGCCAGGCCAAGGATCGCGATGGCGTACACGACCACCATGGTGAGCTGGAACAGCCGGTAGTCGCTGACCACGAACGCGAGTGCCGCGGCGACGGCGACGAGCAGCACGATCGTCCAGGAACGGAGGGTTCGCACCACCTACACCCGGCTGACCACGGTGCGGCCGAACAGCCCGGCCGGCTTGACCGTCAGCACCACTACGATGATCACGAGCGCCAGGGTCAGCTTGAGCTCGTTGCCGACGACATAGGCGCCGGCGAGGTTCTCGATGATGCCGATCGCCAACCCGCCCGCCACGGCGCCGAGCGGGTTGGCGATGCCGCCCAGCAGCGCCCCGGCGAAGGCGTACAGCAGCACGCCCGACATCATGTTGGGGTCGAGGAACACGACGGGGGCAATCATCATCCCCGCCACCGCGCCGATCGCGGCGGCGAGGCCCCAGCCCAGGGACAGCATCCAGCCGACCCGGATGCCCATCAACCGGCTTGACACGGGGTTGTAGGCCGAGGCGCGCATGGCAAGGCCGAGCTTGGTGAAGCGAAAGAACGCGTACACGCACGCCAGCACGACCAGGGTGACGGCGGTGGAGCCGAGGTCGTGCCGCGTGACGAAGCCGCCGAGCACGGGGGGACCCTCGAACGGGCTTGGGAACTGCTTAAGGGTATAGGTGAACAGCCAGCCGGCGACGCTGTTGAAAATCAGCAGCAGCCCGATGAACACGCCGACGCTGGCCAGCACCGGCGATCCGGCCATCGGCGACAGCAGCACCCGCTGGATCGCCGCGCCGACGACCAGCGAAGCCGCGACCGTGATCGCGAACGCGCCCCAGTACGGCACGCCCGCCTGGATCAGCGCCAGGGCGACATAGGTGGAGAACATCGCCATCTCGCCCTGGGCGAAGTTTACATGGTGGGTCGCCTGGAAGATCATCACCAACGCAAGGGCGAGGCTGGCGTAAATGCCGCCTGATGCGATGCCGGACAGAACCTGGTGCAGGAACTCGTTCACTCGTCAGTACCCTAAATACGAGCGGCGGATCGCCTCGTCCTTGCGGATGTCGGCGGCCGGCCCGGCAATCACGATCCGCCCGGTTTCCAGCAAGCAGGCGCGGTCCGCCACGTCGAGCGCCAGGCTGGCGTTCTGCTCCACCAGCAGGATGCTGACCCCATCATCGGCGTTCACCCGGCGCATGATGTCGAAGATTTCCCGCACCACCAGCGGCGCCAGCCCGAACGACGGCTCGTCCAGCAGCAGCAGCTTGGGGCCGAGCAGCAGGGCGCGCCCGATCGCGAGCATTTGCTGCTCGCCGCCTGACAGCGTGCCGGCCTGCTGGCGCAGCCGCTGCTTCAGCCGCGGAAAGTAGCCGAACACCCGCTCCATGCCGGGCGCGATGTCGCGGCGTCGGCGGGTGTAGGCGCCGAGTTGCAGGTTCTCCTCGACCGTCAACTCCATCAGCGTGCCGCGGCCGTCCGGCACGTGGGCGACGCCGCGCCGGGCGATGTCCTCGGTGGCGCTGCCGTCGATCCGCGCGCCGTCGAACACGATGCGGCCGGAGGTGCGGACCATGCCGCTGAGCGCGCGCAGGGTGGTCGTCTTGCCCGCCCCGTTGGCGCCGAGCAGCGCCGTGATGCCGCCCAGGTCGACCGCGAAGTCGAGCCCGTGCAGGACCTGCACCTCGCCGTAGCCCGCGTGCAGGCCGCTTGCTTCAAGCAGGGGCGGCATGGGCGGCCTCGATCGGTTCGCCGAGGTAGGCGCGGATCACGCCCGGGTCGTTCTGCACTTCCCCTGGCGGACCGTCGGCGATCTTCATGCCGAGTTCCAGCGCCACAACCTTGTCCGACACTCGCATGACCAGGTTCATGTGATGCTCGACCAGCAGGATGCTGAGGTCGTACTCGGCCCGGATACGGCGCATCAGGCCTTCGAACTCGTCCACCTCCGAATGGTTCAACCCGCCCGCCGGCTCGTCCAGCAGCAGCAGCTTCGGCTTGCCGATCAGGGCGCGGGCGAGTTCGACCCGTTTTTGCGTGCCGAACGGCAGGCTGGACACGGGCGCGTCGGCCACGTCGCGCAGGCGCAGCAAGTCGAGCAGGTGGTCCAGCCGCTCCTGCGCCGCGGCTTCCTCCCGTCGGACGCTGGGCAGACACAAGGCGTTGGCGAAAAAACCGGTGCGGCCGAGGTGATGCGCGCCGGCTAGCATGTTGTCGCGCACGCTCATGCTGCGGAACAACGCGACATTCTGGAAGGTCCGGCCGATGCCGAGATCGACGATGCGGTGCCGGCTGATGGCCTGCAACGACCGTCCCTCCAGGCGAACCTCGCCCTTGCCGGGCCGATAGATGCCGCTGATGCAGTTGAACAGCGTGGTCTTGCCGGAACCGTTCGGCCCGATCAACCCACAGATTTGGCCCATGCCGACATTGAACGACACGCCGCCGAGCGCCACGATGCCGCCGAACCGCACGACCACCTCGGACACCTGCAGCAGGGGGCGCGCATGCTGGCAGCCGCCTAGGGTGCTATCGAGCGCCGGAACTGCGATGGCGGCGCCGTTGTCCATCCCGCTTGCGCCTTCAGCCCGAACCGGAATGGAGGGGCAGCTGTTCCGCTGCCAAGCACGAATTTCTCACGGTCGCTCCCTTGGTGGCATGATGCCCTCGATCGAGGACGTCGGCGCTTTTCGCATTGCGATCATGCTAGAACCGCTGGGCTGGGGATTCAAGGCACCGCCACGCGTCGCGTAGGACGGTGCTGGCGAATTGCAGGACCGCGTCGGCCGCGCCGATGACTCGGCCCATCGTCAGGATTCCGTGCACCTGGTCGCTGAGGTGAAGTGCGGCGACGCGAACGCCGTCCGCCTCCAGCCGCGCCGCATAAGCTCGGCCCTCGTCGGCCAGCGGGTCGTGCGCCACGGTCAACACCAGCGCCGGCGGCGTCCCCGCCAGCGTGGCCGCCTGGATCGGCGATGCGCGCCAGTCCAGCCGCTGCTCGGCCCCAGGCGCATAATGGTCGATAAAGTAGCGCATCGTTGCCGCCGTGAGCGGGACGCTGTCGGTGACCCGCGCGTAGGCGTCCGACGCCATGGTGAGATCCACCGCCGGGTAGAGCAGCATCTGGAACACCGTGGCTGGCACGACCCCATCCCGTCCCATAAGGGCGAGCACGGCGGCGAGATTGCCGCCCGCGCTGTCGCCCCCGACCGCGATCCGCGCGGGGTCGATGCCCAGTTCGTCCGCCTGCCCCGACACCCAGACGAGGGCAGCCGCCGCGTCCTCGACCGCGGCGGGAAAGGGGTGCTCGGGCGCCAGCCGATAATCGACGGCGACGACTTCGCAGGACGCCAGGTTCGCCAGCCTGCGGCAGACGCCGTCATGGCTGTCCAGGCTGCCAAGGACCCAGCCGCCCCCGTGCAGAAACAGCAGGCCGGGTAGAACATGGGCGTAGGTGCTTCCCGCCGGGCGGTACAGCCGCAGCGTCAATGGCCCTGCCGGGCCGGGGATGAGCACGTCGCGCACTTCGGCGACCGTGTCAGGGGGTGGCTGCAGCACGGCGCGGCCCGCGGCGTAGGCTACGCGCGCATCGGTCGGCGACAAGTTCTCGAACGGGGGCCTGCCAGCGATGCGGATCAGGTCGAGCAATCGCTTGGCGTCGGGGTGCAGTGCGGACATGGCGCCATCCAATTCGCATCCCGGCCGGAGCGCAACCCGGCGCCGAACGGAAAAGCGTGCGGTTGCGGGCGACACGGCGCCCCGGTATATCGAACCTGGCGGCCGGCGTAGCTCAGGGGTAGAGCAACTGATTCGTAATCAGTAGGTCCGCGGTTCAATTCCGCGCGCCGGCACCGTCAGAATCAAGGTTTACCTTCACCCTTCCGCGGCGGGCTCATACCAGTTGCCATAAGTCTCGACCTGACCGTGCCGGCGTTCGCGGCCCAATCTGGTCCACGCATTACGCCAAAGGGAGGGGTCAGCTTTTACGCCAACGGGTATCACTCATCATCAACGAGCCTTAGGCATCGAATAGATTTCGCGCCAAAACACCGTTGGCATCCACCAATTAGGGTATCCACATCAAACGAACCGGTGAACCTCAGCCCATTTCAACGGAATGGCATCCCATCTCTCCCGAAAACCCGCCCTTACTTGAGGCGATGGGTGATCGGAGGTGAGCAACGCGATACCGGTATTTTCAAAATACGGCTTGGCCTTAGTCGCAGCCTTCGCTCCGACCAAAACGACTACGCGCAATTTGGGTAGGAGAGCAGCCAAATCCCCGACACAGGAAGCGCCCAACGTAAGCTCTTGCCCGGTAATCTTCCGTGTAGAGTTCCACCAAGGAATCACGTTCCAAATAACGGTCAAGCGCCGCGGAATGCCTGCCTGTTGCATGAAGTTGAAAGTAGCTTCCGCAGTGGGGTCGTCATTGTTGCGGCTGATAAATCCAGAGCCGCCCTGCGCCGTAGAGGTCCTCGGTCCGGGTTTCTCAAGCAGGAACAGCACACGGGCGTCTATGCCGCCGTCGAATGGGTCGAACTCTGGAACTTCACCCATGCCGCACTCGCGGAGTTTGGCAGCATAACTGGCCAGGGGAGCTGCGTGCGACTGTCCGAGCATGTCCCTGCGCCGCCTTCTCACGCCTGCATCGCGCATTGAGCGTGCGTAATCATCGCCTGGGGTCATCTGCCGAAGGATCGTTCCAAATTGTGATTGTCGGATTGAGCGGCAGCATCGTTTAGAAATCGCCAGAGTGCCTGGCCATGGTCCGAGTGGCCTAAAATCTGCTCGTTCTCCTCATAGATCAGGACATCTGCACTCAGGACGTCCGCATCACGGCTCGCCGCCGCGACGACCGGCTTGATGACCTCGTCGCCCCCGTTCCACTGCAACGTGAACCTGCGCCAATACTCGTATTCGGTGACCGACAGGTGGCATGCCGAGGCGTTGAGGAATTCTCCGATCGCATGACCGAAGCTACCCCCGACGATGACGGCGTGCAGCTTCGGGCATGGTTGGAGCGAGGGCGAGGGCTGCACTGTCACGAACGGGACCGTCGCGTATCCCGAGAGGCTGAACAGGTTCATGAGCCGAGCAAGGTCGACGTCGGCGATGGTTGGGTGGTTTGTCATCCCCCATGTGAATTGAAACGGCGCAATCCCCCCACCGGGTCGAAGCGCCTCCAACTGGATCAGCACGGTCTGGCCGGCAATGGCCGCCCCGACCTGGTTCCAGTGCGTGCCGCCGAGCGGATACAGGGGAAATGGGTAGGCGCCGTGGGCCAGGGCCAGCGTGGCGGTCGTATCCGCGACGTGAATTCCGGCCGCGTGAACCATCTCCATCCACGCCGGCACCAACCCGGTCCGGTCGCCCACCGGCGCAGGGCACGTGTAGCCCGGCGGCAGGATGTCTGGATACTGCGCCACCTTGGACGGTGTCAGCACGTATAGGAACGTCTTGCCTCGGCGTTCCGTCTCGTCCTGCATCTCTCGAATGCGGGCGGCCCAGCGCGCCGCTCCGGGCCGCCACGCCGCGATGTCGCGGGAGCAGTACTCCTGCGCGTAGACTGTCTCGATCAGCGACGAGCCGCGTCCCACGATGACGGCGGGAACCGCTGCGACGCCGAACAGCGAATACTCAATTTGGTTGCGCAGCCTGACCGCCAGCGGATAAAGCGGCAGCCGCGTTCCAATCAGCCGGGCGTACGCCGCCTGATAGCTGCCGTGCAGCAGGCCATCCAGCGTCAAGCGCGCCTTCTCCGGCTGGGTCACGCCGGTGAGCGCCGGGACCAGCTTCATGCCGCCTCCTCCTGCGGCGACGACCAGCATGTTCGACAGCAGCAGGATCGCCCCGACCGCCATCGCCAGCGCGCCGAGGCCAAGCGGGAGATGCTGCAAAATTCGCCGTGTCACTGGCTTAGAACCGGAAATACAGGAAGGGCTTGAACGGGTCAGCCAACGCCTTGGCCAGAGCGAGCACGAATAGCGCCGAGAGCAACAGATCGAGCGCGGCCCGGTTGGCGGGGATGGCCAGCACAGCCGGTCCAACCCGACTGAATCCCGGCACGCGCGGGAGGAAGGAGATCAGCGCTGCCGCTGTCATGGCCGCCATCATGGCCGGGGTCCGCCATAGGCCGACGACGGCGCTCTCCCGCCCCGGTTGCAGCATCGCAGACAGCATCGTCCCTGCTTGGCCCAGAGACGTGGCCCGGAACACCAGCCAGCCCGCCATCGTCACGGCAAAGGTTGTGGCGTTGGCGGCCACCCGCGGCATGCGGTCGAGCCAGCGCAACAGGAACAGCCGATCCAGCACCAGGAACAAACCGTTGTAGGCGCCCCAAATGACGTAGGTCCAGGACGCGCCGTGCCACAGCCCACTTACGAGGAAGCAGGTCCAGAGATTGACGTAGCGCCGCCAGGGCGCCACCCGGTTGCCGCCAAGCGGAATATAAAGGTACTCGCGAATCCAGGTCGACAGCGAGATATGCCACCGGCGCCAGAATTCCGTGATGCTGCACGAAATATAAGGGCTGTTGAAATTCTCGTTCAGGCGAAAGCCGAACATGCGCGCCAAGCCGATCGCCATGTCGGAGTAGGCGCTGAAATCGATATAGATTTGAAAGGTGAAGAACAGCAGGCCCCACCACGCGTCGGCGCATCCAAGCCGTGCCGGGTCGGCGGTGAAGGTCATGTCGGCGCCGGCCGCGAGGGTGTCGGCCAGGATGGTTTTCTTGATCACGCCGAGCATGAAGCGGCGGAAGCCTTCCGCCAGGTCGCCGCTCCGGTTGCGTCCGAAGGTGAGGAGCTGGGCTTCGAGTTCGTGATATTTGATGATCGGACCGGCGAGCAGCTTGGGGAACAGGAAAACATACAGCAGGTAGGTGGCAAAGCCTGGGGCCGGCCGGCTGCGGCCGCGAGCGATGTCGACGAGATAGGTGATCTTCTCGAACACGATGAACGACACGCCGATCGGCAGCGCCACGCGGCCGACATGCCAGGGCGCTAACCCCATGGACACGAGCAACATGTCCAGGTTGTCGACGGCGAAACCGGTGTACTTGTAGTAGGCAAGCATGCCGAGGTTGATCAGGACACCTGCGGACAGTGCCGGTTGCCTCGCCCGGTTACCCCGCGCCACCAAGCCCGCAAGCGCGTAGTCGGTGACACAGGTTGCGAGAACCACAGGAACGAACAGCGGCTCGCTCCAGAGATAAAAAAACAGGCTCGCGAACAGCAGCACCGCAGCCCGCGCTCCCGCCCGGCGATGGACGAAAAGGAAGACGGTGAAAACGATTGGAAAGAACAAAAAGAGGAATAGCGGCTCGTAGAACAGCATCAGGCAGGGCGGGTCGTGCTCATGCCGGTCCGCCAGCCTTGTGGAGCGAGAAAACCCGAAGGTTGTAGCTGAAGTTCACGGTGTTCTGCATCACGATGCGAAGGTCGCTGCGACTGGGGCGGCCAGCGGCGACCCGGTCGAACTGTGCCAAATCGACAACTGGCGCATGCAACACGGGCAGCGAAATCCCGATATTTGCGAAACCGCAGGCTTGCGCGGCCCGCCAGACACGATGGATGTCGATATCGTTCTCGATGACGTCATACGTGCGCATTTCCCACTGTGCATCAGGCGTCCTGGAATGTTCAGGGCCCGGCTCGTGGAACGCCGCGATGCCACCGGGCCGCAGCACCCGCGCCATCTCCGCGAGGGTGGCCTCCTGGTCCGGGACGTGGTGGAAGGCATCGAAGGAGGTGATCCGGTCCACGCTCGAATCCGCGACCGGCAACCGTATGCCATCGGATTGCTGGAACTCCACCCGCAACTCGTCGGCGAGCGGATCGCGCGCGAGCCATTTCCGGGCAAGGCGCAGCACGTTTTCCGAGACGTCCACGCCCACCACGTCGGCGCCCATGTAGGCGAGGCAGCGGCTGAGCCAGCCGGTGCCGCAGCCGAAATCCAGGACGCGCGCGCCGTCGTTCAGCGCGAGATGCTGCAAGAGGGAGGACACGCCTGCCAACCGTACTTGCGTGTCAAGCCCATTCTGGAATGGCCGGCGGAATAACGACGCTTTCTCATGCTCGCGCACGAAATAGGCGTTGGCCCGTTCGACGTGCTCGGCGAGGGTATGCCGCTTCAGGACGTCCGCAACTTGGATCGGGTTCGCTGCCGAAGCTGCGAGCACGGCCTGCCGCGCCAGATCGGGAAGCACCATGGCCGGCCGATGATACCAACGGCGGGTCAACCGATTCCGCAGCAAGCGACGCAAGGTGGAGGACAACGGGTACAGCTCGCAATCAAGGTAAGTCACGCAGGCATAGCCTCGCCGCACGCGATGGTAAACTCGGCATCGCGCAAGGCTGGCCTCAGCTCGTGGCACTTACCGTCCAGGTCGCGCTTGCGATTTCCGGAGCGCGCGCGAGGGCGTCGGTGATGGCGTCGAGTTCGGCCGGCTCGGCGGTAGTCGGCACCAGAACCGCCGCCAATTCTATCTCGTCGTCGCCCTCGGACAGGATTTCGATGTCGCGCACCGGGTAGTGCGCCGCTTCCAGCGCGTCCGCCATGAGGTCGCGCACGGCCGACACGTCCGCCGGGTCGCAAATGGCGTGGATGCGGTATTGGGCCTCGGTGACGCGCTGGTCCATCGGGCGGCGGTTGACGAAGTTGACCAGCGGACGCAGCAGCGTGTTGCCGGCCAGCACGAAAAAGGTGAGGCTGACGGCTTCGCCGAACAGCCCGGTGCCGGCGAACGCGCCGACCGCGGCCGAGCACCACAGCGTCGCGGCGGTGTTCAGGCCGCGGATGTTGGTGCCGTCCTTCAGGATCACGCCCGCGCCGAGGAAGCCGATGCCGGAGATCACGTATGCGACCAGTTGCAGCGCACCCTGGTGGCCGAGCAGGCGGAAGCCGAGGTTGGCGAAGCCCGCCGCGCCCACCGCCACCAGCACGTTCGTCCGCAACCCGGCGCTGCGCTGCCGCCACTGCCGCTCGAAGCCGATCAGCAAGGCTAGGACGAACGCCGTCACCAGCGCCAGGTTGGTCTGGAACAGCGGGCTGGCGGCGAACGCATCGAGCGCGCCCATTACCGCCGCAAGCCTTGGGTCGGAGAGCGTCATCGGTCGTAGGCCACCTTCAGCACCACGAACCACGGATAACGCGTATCGACCACCTCGCCGCCGGGGTCCTGCAGCAACCCGGCCGCGTTGACAGGCACGTGCTTCATCGTCACGGCGTCGTCGACGTTGCCGCCGATCACCGCCAGCCGTCCGGGCTCAGACGCCACGACGATGTCGCAATGGCTGGGAAACAGGCTGGCCGGCAGGTCGTCGTAGGTCAGCCCACGGCTGGCGCCACGGCCAAGGCAGATCAGGTCGCCCGGTTGCGGCGCATACCGGTCGGGCCGCTGCGCCGACACGACGGGGCCGCTCGACGTGCCGTCGGTCACGTCCTTGGCGACATCGATGTAGTCGGCGTGGGCGGCCGAGTAGGGAAACCGGTCGCCCGCGCCGGCGACGCGCATGACATACGACACGAAGGCCGCCGACCACGCGTAGTCGCCGTCCTCCCCGGCGGGAAACTCCGTGCCGTTCGCATCGTGCTTGCCCGTCCAGGCGCCCTCGCGCGCACCCGCGTCCTGACCGAGGAACCAGTATTCTCCGACCCGCTCCCACAGCCCAGCTTGCCGCTCCGGCTTCGCCTCGGGACGGAGGGCTTGTGGGTCGTCATCGATAGGTTGGCCGAACAGGCGCCACTCCCGCAGGGTGATGGCGATTGCCTCCGCGCGGGCGAATGGCTGGTAATGCCGCCGGACGAAGGGCGGCTCATGCCGGTCGCTGGCACACCCGGCCAGCAAGACGAGCGCCAGCAGCGAAGCCACGCAGCCGGCCGCATTAGGCGTGTTCGGGAAAGAGACCCGCCAGGCCGGACTCGCTGGCGTTGCAGCGTCCGCGCTCGGTGATGATTCCGGTTACCAGCCGGGCGGGGGTCACGTCGAACGCCGGGTTGGCGGCCGGGCTGCTGGTCGGCGCGACTCGCACGGTGGCCACCGCGCCGTCGAGCCCGCGCCCGGTGACAGTGGTCACCTCGCTGGCCTCGCGCTCCTCGATCGGGATGTCGGCGAGCCCATCGGCGATGGTCCAGTCGATGGTCGTGGACGGGCACGCGACCCAAAACGGCACGGCGTTGTCATACGCCGCCAGCGCCTTGAGATAAGTGCCGATCTTGTTGGCGACGTCACCGGCTTTGGTGACGCGGTCGGTTCCCACGATGATTAGGTCCACGTCGCCGCGCTGCATCAGGTGGCCGCCGGCATTGTCCGACACCAGTGTGTGCGGCACGCCGTGACGGCCCAGCTCCCATGCCGTCAGGAAGGCGCCTTGGTTGCGCGGGCGGGTCTCGTCCACCCAGACATGGACGGGGATGTCGGCCTCGAACGCGGTGTAGATCGGCGCAAGCGCGGTGCCCCAATCGACCGTGGCAAGCCACCCGGCGTTGCAGTGGGTCAGCACGTTGACCGGCGCGCCCCGCGGCTTGCGCTCGTGCGCCTGCTCGATCAAGGTCGCGCCGTGGCGTCCGATCGCCTGGTTCTGCGCGACGTCCTCGTCGGCGATTTGGGCGGCCTCGTCGTAGGCCGCAGCGACCCGCTTGCCCGCGACGGTGTTGCGGAGCCGGGTCAGCATGCGATCGATTGCCCAACGTAGATTGACCGCGGTGGGGCGGGTCGCGAGCAGCAACGCCGCCGCGCGCTCCATCGCGTCCGTCCCGCTATCCTCGCGCAAGGCCAACGCTAGGCCATACGCCGCGACGGCGCCAATGGCGGGCGCGCCGCGGACCTGCATGGTCCGGATCGCGTGCGCAACCTGTCGGACATCGGTGAAGCGCAGGAATTCGAGCGACCAGGGCAGCTTGGTCTGGTCGATGATGCGGACCGACCACCCGTCGGAGCTCTCGACCCAGACGGTGCGGTACGGTGTGCCGTCGATTTTCACCCTAAATCCTTTGGTGCAGCACGCAGACGAGGGTGAACAAACGCCGTGCGGTCTCAAAATCAATCGCGACCTTGCCGTCCAGGCGTTCCGTCATCAGGGTGGCGCCCTCATTGTGCAGCCCGCGGCGGCCCATGTCGATCGCTTGGATGCGCGCCTCGCGGCCTTCCTCGACCGCCATCATGTGGCTGTCCACGAGCATTTGGTAGTCGCGGATCAAGCCGCGGAAAGGACCAAGCGCGAGGGCGATGGCGGTGACCGGCGTCTCGTCGAGATGCCGGATGTCGAACACCAGCCGGCCTTCCTGGATCGACAAGCGCAGCGCGAACGGCCCGGCAGCCTGGGTCAGCTTGAACTGGTTTTCGGCCGCGAGGTCGGCCACCGCCTGCGCCCGGTCGGCTTCCTGCACGGGCGACAACCGGGTCAGCGCCTCACCTTCAAGGACGATCCGATCGAGGCGGTCGGCGCTCCCCGCGAGGCTGCCGCTCACTCGTCCGCCGGTTTCAGCAAGCCAAGCTTGAGCATCCAGCCAAGGGTCGCGCCCTTGATCGGCCTCAGCAGCACCAGGCACAGCACGAGGGTGACCGGCAGCCAGATCACGCCCTGCAGCCAGAACGGCGGGGAATAGGCTTGGTCCACGGCGAACATGGCGCCGACAACGATATGGCCGACGATGAAAATAGTGAAATAGGGAGGGGCGTCGTCCGCCCGGACCTCGCCGAGCGGCGCTCCGCAGGCCAGGCACTTGGGCACGACGCTGAGATAGCCGTTGAACGCGTGGGTTTGGCCGCAGGCCGGACAAAGCCCACGAGCGCCGCGGGCGAGCGCCGTCAACAACGGCGGCACGGGCCAGGGCGGCTGCTGTGGCGACCGGTCCGGCTGCCACTGGGTCGGCGCGTTGGAATCTGGCACGGTCAATCTCCCACAGGATGGGAACAGCATAACCGGAAAATATCCGGCAAGCGAAGAGTTACAAATCAGGTGTGAACTCCGTGCAATCAACCCCGCGGGGCTGCTCCCGCGTTGTTTGCGCCTCATTCGGCGTCCGTGCCGCCTGGACCTGCATCGGAATAAACGAAAGTGAACCGTCGGCCGACACCGGGCGCTTGCCGTGCCGGGCGTGCGCTCCTACCAACAGGCCGTACGAACCTCGAAAAAGGCGACCTGATGCTGTTGCACGACGTCCGCGTCCATCCATCCAAGGACACCCTTCAGCGGGAAGACCAGCTTGCCTGGAAGATTGCCGCCGTCGCCGCCGACCCGGTGGCGGTCGAGCGCGATGTCATGGACATGATCGTCAACCGCATCATCGACAATGCCGCCGTCGCCATCGCCTCCGTCAACCGCCAAGCGCCGACCTCCGCACGCGGCATGGCGCTGGGCCACCCGCGCCCCAGATCTGGCCACAGGAATGGGGCCACCGTGTTCGGCGTGGCCGATGCCGAGCGGTTCAGCCCCGAATGGGCGGCCTGGGCGAACGGCACCGCGGTGCGCGAGTTGGACATGCACGACACGTTCCTGGCCGCCGACTATTCCCACCCCGGCGACAATATCCCGCCGATCCTCGCGGTTGCGCAGACGATGGGAAAGTCCGGTGCCGACCTGATCCGCGGCTTGGCGACAGGATACGAAATCCAAATCGACCTGGTGCGCGCCATCTGCCTGCACGAGCACAAGATCGACCACATCGCCCACCTGTGCCCGGCGCAGGCCGCCGGCATCGGCGCGCTGCTTGGCCTCGACGCCGGCACGATCTACCAGGCCGTGCAGCAGGCGGTGCACGTCAGCTTCACCACTCGCCAATCCCGCAAGGGCGAGATCAGCAGCTGGAAGGCGTACGCGCCCGCCCATTCCGGCAAGCTCGCCATCGAGGCGGTCGATCGCGCCATGCGCGGCGAGGGCGCGCCGAGCCCGGTGTACGAGGGCGAGGACAGCGTGATCGCCTGGATGCTGGACGGGAAGGGCGCGCACTACCAGGTGTCGCTGCCGGGTCCGCACGAGGCCAAGCGCGCCATCATGGACAGCTACACCAAGGAGCACTCGGCGGAGTACCAAAGCCAGGCGTTGATCGACCTTGCGTTCCGCATGCGCGAGCAGATCGGCGACGTGTCCCGGATCGAGCGCATCGTGATCCACACCAGCCACCACACCCACAACGTCATCGGCACCGGCGCCAACGATCCGCAGAAGATGGACCCGAACGCCAGCCGCGAGACGCTCGACCACTCCATCATGTACATCTTCGCCGTGGCGCTGCAGGACGGGCGTTGGCACCACGTCGACAGCTACGCCCCCCCGCGCGCCAGCCGCCCCGACACGGTGGCGCTGTGGCACAAGATCGAGACCACCGAGGACCCCGAATGGACCCGCCGCTACCACTCGCGCGACCCGAACCAGCTGGCGTTCGGCGCTCGGGTCGAGGTCGTGCTGCAAGGCGGCCAGACGATCGTGGACGAGCTGGCGATCGCCAACGCCCACCCGCTCGGCGCCAAGCCGTTCGGCCGCGCCGACTACATCCGCAAGTTTGAGGTGATGACCGAAGGCGTCATCACCTCCGAAGAATCGGCCCGCTTCATCGCCGACGCGCAGGAACTGGCAAACCTTTCGGCCAGCGACCTGCACCGGCTGAACGTGTCTCTCCCGCCCGGCGCGCTGGCCGACAGCAAGCCCGGCATTTTCTGAGGATGTCGATCATGTCCGATACGGAAACCAAGCCGCGCGCCAAGAAGGCGGTCGCCCTGTCCGGGGTGACCGCCGGCAACACCGCGCTGTGCACCGTCGGCCGCACCGGCAACGACCTGCACTACCGCGGCTACGACATCCTCGACATGGCCGAGCAGTGCGAATTCGAGGAGATCGCCCACCTGCTGGTGCACGGCACGCTGCCGACCGAGACGCAGTTGCGGACCTACAAGGCCAAGCTCCGCAGCCTGCGCGGGCTGCCGGCTTCCGTGCGCACGGTGCTGGAGGCGCTGCCCGCCGCCACGCACCCGATGGACGTCATGCGCACCGGGATGTCGGCGCTGGGCTGCGTGCTTCCGGAGAAAGAGGACCACAACCAATCGGGCGCCCGCGACATCGCCGACCGGCTGATGGCGTGCCTGGGGTCGATGCTGCTGGTCTGGTTCCATTGGTCACAGAACGGCAAGCGCATCGACGTCGAGACCGATGACGACACCATCGGGGGCCATTTTCTGCGCCTGCTGCATGGGCGGACGCCATCGCCCTCCTGGACGCGGGCGATGGAGACCTCGCTGAATTTGTATGCGGAACACGAGTACAACGCATCTACTTTCGCGGCACGGGTGATCGCAGGTACTGGGGCCGACATGTATTCGGCCATTACTGGGGCGATCGGCGCGCTACGTGGACCCAAGCATGGCGGCGCGAACGAGGTGGCGCTGGAAATCCAGCAACGCTACGCGGATGCCGACGAGGCCGAAGCAGACATCCGCCGCCGGATCGCAGCGCGCGAAGTTGTGATCGGGTTCGGCCATCCGGTCTACACCCTTAGCGATCCGCGGAATGTCGTGATCAAGGAGGTCGCACGCCGCCTGGCGGAGGAGGCCGGCGACATGGGTACGTTCCGCATCGCCGAGCGACTGGAACGTGTAATGTGGGACGAGAAGCGGATGTTCGCGAACCTCGATTGGTTCAGCGCGGTCAGCTATCACACCATGTGCATTCCAACCGCGATGTTCACGCCGCTGTTCGTCATCGGCCGCACCTCCGGCTGGGCGGCGCACGTCATCGAGCAGCGCATCGACAACAAAATCATCCGCCCGGCCGCGAACTACATCGGGCCGGAAGACCGCCCCTTCATTCCCTTAGCCGACCGACACAGCGTGAACTAACCATCAAGTAACGATTTCGCCGTTGCTTCTCCCTCTCCCGCTGGCGGGAGAGGGCCGGGATGGGGATGGTTGGCAGAAAAAACGTCTTTTGTCATACCATTCCAGATGCTCCCCAACCCGCCCAGCCGTCGCCGAAGGCTTCCAGGCGCGAAGTAACGATGTGTTTTTATTGACAAGGGGGTTTAATGCGCGCGAAAGCGGAGTTGCACGCATTTTCCGATTCGCTGCGTGCAACAGGGAAGGACGGTCGATGGACCGCATGCATGCCTGGGTCCGGTTGGTTAGAAGCAGCTCGCGATGGTGCATAGGCTCGACCTCAGCACCGTGCTGCAACCGGATACGGCCGCGTGCAGGTGCCGGCAGACACGGAACTGGTCGTTCAAGCCACCGTTTTTGTTTCCGGTGAATTCGATAGCGAATCGATGAACAACACAGGACAACAGCGATGAGCGACCAAGACACGAGCGACCAGGACATCGGCGGCAAGCCGCCACGGGCTCAGGCGATGGCGGTGCGCAGCACGACCCGGCGCGCCCCCGCCGCGCGTCCGGCGGCACGAACGGCGACGGCCAAGCCGGCGGCAAAAAAGGCTGCGCCGAAGAAGGCCGCCAAGCCGGAAGCGGCCAAGCCCGCGGCGAAGACTGCTGCTAAGGCTCCAGCCAGCAAGACTGCAGCCGCCAAGACGATGAGCACGGCAAAGTCGCCGGCCGCGCGTTCAGCCGCGGCGAAGGAGCTCGGCTCCAGCAAGTCGGCCCCCAAGGCGGCAGCAAAGCCGGCTTCCGCCAAGGCAGCGCCCGCGAAGACGGAACCCAAGGCTGCGGACAAGGCGCCGGCCAAATCCACCCCAGCGAAAGCGCCCGCAAAGACCGCTTCGGCCAAGACCAAAAGCGAGGCCGCCAAGACCATGAAAACCGCGAAATCGCCCGGCGAGCGTTCCGCCGCTGCGAAGAAGCTCAGCGCCACCAGTCCGACCCGCGGCCGCGGCAAGGCCGCCGAGGCGCCAATCCCGGAGCCCACCGTCTCGTCCACGCCTGAGACGATCAACTGACAGACG